>BFBZ01000019.1_pt56 | contig 68744 bp, 58 predicted proteins | sample 1888401 | NCBI WGS metagenome assembly BFBZ01 (sample SAMD00112614, study PRJDB3348) | symbiont metagenome | host: Chara braunii
CCTCTGCCCTTGTCATCATGTCGCATTTCGTTCACAAGGCGACGCAAACGGCGCAATTTCGTCGTTTGACGTGCGGCTTCCGGGGGTCTTGTCCCGACGCGCCGCGTTCTGAAAGAGCGGAAAATGTCTGCGATCGAAACCGGCGCCCGCGCGCCGGAAAATCTTTGGCGTCAGGAAATCAGGGCGACGCTGGCGCTCGCCTGGCCGATGGTGCTCACCAATCTCGGCCAGACCGCGATGACGGCCACCGACGTCATGATGATGGGCCGGCTGGGGCCGGACACGCTGGCCGCCGGCGCGCTCGGCGCCAACCTCTATTTCATGCCGCTGATCTTCGGGCTCGGCCTGATGCTGGCGACTTCGCCGATGATGGCGACCGAGCTCGGCCGCCGCCGCCATTCCGTGCGCGACCTGCGCCGGACGGTGAGGCAGGGCCTGTGGCTGGCGATCCTGATCTCGCTTCCGATCTGGATCTTCCTCTCGCATGGCGAAGAGGTGCTTCTGGCCATGGGCCAGCAGCCGGAGCTCGCGCACCAGGCCGGCATCTACCTGCACTGGCTGCAATGGGCGGTCTTGCCTTTCTATGGTTATATCGTGCTGCGCTCCTTCATCTCCGCGCTGGAGCGTCCGGGCTGGGCGCTGATCATCGTTTTCGTCGCGGTCGCCTGCAATGCGCTGTTCAACTGGGTCTTCATGTTCGGCAATCTCGGCGTTCGGGCCATGGGTATCGCCGGCTCGGGCCTGGCCACCTCGCTCTCCAGCACGCTGATGTTCGTCGGCATGGCGACCGTGGTGATGCTGGAGAAGAAGTTCCGCCGCTACCGCCTGTTCGGCCGCTTCTGGCGTTCCGACTGGCCGCGTTTTCGCGGCCTGCTCAGGCTCGGCCTGCCGATTGCCGGCATCCTCGCCTTCGAGGTGACGATCTTCAATGCGGCGGCGCTGCTGATGGGCCTGATCGACGCGGATTCGCTTGCCGCCCACGCCATCGCCATCCAGATCGCCTCGATCTCCTTCATGGTGCCGCTTGGCCTCAACCAGGCGGTGACGGTGCGCGTCGGTCTCGCCCATGGCGCCGGCAATCCGGAAGGTGTGTCGCGCGCCGGCTGGACGGCCTATGTCATAGGGGTCTCCTTCATGGCGCTGATGGGGTTGGTGATGATCCTGTGGCCGCATCTTTTGATCAGCGCCTTCATCGATCTCGCCGATCCGGGCAATGCCAGGGTGATCGCGCTTGCCGTGTCGTTCCTGGTGTTTGCGGCGCTGTTCCAGGTCTTCGACGGCGCACAGGCGGTCGCCGCCGGCATGCTGCGCGGCCTGCACGACACCAAGGTGCCGATGGTGTACGCCGGGATCGGCTATTGGGGTATCGGCCTGCCGCTCGGCGTGCTGCTCGCCTTCCATTTCGGCTTCAACGGCGTCGGCATCTGGATCGGCCTGTCGTCGGGGCTCGCCGTGGTCGCGGCACTGCTGCTGGTGCGCTGGCTGCGGCGCGACCGCATCAGGCCGGCGCTGTCGTTCGGGCATTGAGAGAAGGGCTGCCGGTCGGCCGGCAGCCGCACAACCCTGACGTCAGCGTGTAGCGGCGCGCTCGAGCCGGCGCGCATACTGCGTCAGCGGGAAGCACATCAGGAAGAAGATCAGCGCCACCAGGCCGTAGACGGTGAATGGCTCGAAGGTGGCATTGTTGATGGCGTTGGACGTCTTGACCAATTCCTCGAAGCCGATGATCGAGGTCAGCGCCGTCGACTTGATCAGTTGCACCAGGAAGCCGACGGTCGGCGCGCGGGTTATGGTGAACGCCTGCGGCAGGATGATCAGTCTCAACTCCTGAAGATAGTGAAGGCCGAGGCTGGCGCCCGCATCCCACTGTCCCCGCGGCAGCGCGTCGACGCCGCTGCGCCAGATCTCGGCGAGATAGGCGCTGGCGAAGAAGGTGAGGCCAAGCATCGCCGCCGTCCACGGCTCGATGCGCAGCCCTAGCATCGGCAGGCCGAAGAACATCAGGAAGAGCTGCATCAGGAGCGGCGTTCCCTGGAAGAGCGCGATATAGCCCGAGGCAAGGCGCCGGCTCCATTTGTTCTTGGCGATGCGAAAGAACAGCACCACCAGTCCGAACGCGGCGCCGCCGACGAAGGCGGCGAGCGACAGGAGCACCGTCCAGCGGGCGGCGAGCACTAGGTTGCGCAGAATGTCCCAGAAGGTGAATTCGATCATGACACGCCTGCTCCAAGAGCCCGGCGCCCGCCGGCAACGAGCAGCCGGCGCAGCCCCATCGACAGCAAGAGATAAACCACCGTCACCACGAAGTAGGTTTCGAAGGCGCGGAAGGTGCGCGCCTGCAGCATGTCGGCCTCGTAGGTGAGCTCTCGCACCGCGATCTGCGACACAACGGCCGATTCCAGCATCATGATGACGATCTGGCTGGTTAGCGCCGGATAGATCACCTTGAGCGCCTGCGGCAGCACGATCTTGACGAAGACCTGACGTGGCCTGAGTCCGAGGGCAAGTGCGGCTTCCGTCTGTCCGCGCGGCACCGCATCGAGCCCGGCGCCGACTATCTCGATCGTGTAGGCCGCCATGTTGAGCGTCATCGCCAGCATGGCGGCCAGGACCGGGTCGAGCCTCACGCCGAGGCTGGGCAGCCCGAAGAAGATGAAGAAGAGCTGCACCAGGAACGGCGTGTTGCGCATCACCTCGACGTAGACGGCGATCGCCCGCCTGAGCGGCATAGGGCCGTTTCGCCGCCCCGCCGCGCCAAGGATGCTGAGGAACGTTCCGGCAAGCGTGGTCACGGCGATCAGCATGATCGTCGTGGCCGCTCCTCGCGCGATGTCGCCCGCAGCGCCTGCCAGCCAGCCAAAGGCCACCGGAACTCAATCCTTGAGGTTGTCGGGATTGAGCGGCGTCTTCAGCCAGGCCTTCGAGCTTGCGTCCAGTTTGCCGTCAGCCAGCATCTTGGCGATGGCGTCGTTGACCGCCTTCTTCAAGCCTTCTTCGTTCTTGTTCAGGCCGATATGCGACGGCGAGGTCAACAGCTGGAACTTCTGCTCGGGCTTGAGCGATTCCTGGCGTGCCAGGACCTGAGCGCCGACATCATTGCCGACGACCATCAACTGAGTCTGGCCGGAGATGAAGGCCTGGATCACGGCATTGTAGTTGTCGAAGCGCTTGATGTCGGCCGAGGCCGGCGCGGCCGCGGTGAGCGAGGTGTCTTCCAGCGTGCCGCGATTGACGGCGATAGACTTGTCGGCAAGGTCTTCCTTGCCTTTGACGGTCATCGCCGCCGGGCCGATCACGGCGATGTAGTAGGGCGCATAGGCGGCGGCGAAGTCGATCACCTGCTCACGCTCCTTCGAATAGCCGACGCTCATCAGGATGTCGACGCGATGGTCGTTGAGGTAGGGGATGCGGTTCTGGCCGGTGACGGAGACGGGATTGAGCTTCACCTTGAGCGTGTCGGCGATGTATTGCGCSACGTCCATGTCGTAGCCCTTCAGGCTCATGTCGGCGCTGGCCGAGGAGAAGGGCGGGAAGTCGGAAAAGACGCCGACATTGATGGTGCCGGCCTTGCTGATGTCTGCCAGCGCATCGGCGTTGGCGGCCTGGATGGCGAGGCCAAGACCGGCGGCTCCAAGTATCAGGACGGCGGCGATGGATGATTTGAGTGTCGTGCGGACTGTCATTGTCATTCCCCTGTCTGGAAGCTTGTTTGGTGGGTCGGCCGCCGGCTCCAGCGCGGCGGCCGCCTTCGGTTTGACGTCAGGCCCTCTTGCCTGTGATCGCCGGGCTGAACACCATCAGGCTCAGGATCTCGAACAAGACCTGCGCGCCGACATGGGCGGTGTTGGTGGTCGAGTCATATTGCGGCGCCACCTCGACGACGTCGCCGCCGACGATGTTGAGACCTTTCAGGCCGCGCAGCAGTTCGAGCACCTCGCGCGTCGTCAGCCCGCCGACTTCCGGTGTGCCGGTGCCCGGCGCGAAGGCCGGGTCGATGCTGTCGACGTCGAAGGAGATGTAGGTCGGGCCGTCGCCGACAATTTTCCTCGCCTTCTCGATGATGGCGGGGATGCCAAGCCCGGTCACCTCTTCCGCATGGACCACGGTCATGCCGGACTCATAGGTGAACTCCCACAGATACTCCGCCGAGCCGCGAATGCCGATCTGGATGGTGCGGGTGGGATCGAGCACGCCGTCCAGCACCGCGTTGCGGAACGGTCCGCCGTGGTGGAACTTGGTCATGTCGAACAGACCGCTGGTGTCGCAGTGGGCGTCGATATGGATCATGCCGACGGGTGCCTTCTTGCCAACCGCCTTCAGGATCGGATGGCTGATCGAATGATCGCCGCCGACTGAGAGCGGCAGCACGCCGGCGTCGACGATCTGGTTGGTGCGCTTTTCGATGTCCTCGTGGCTGATCTCCAGCCGGTAGCGGCTGCGGAACGGCACATCGCCGATATCGGCCACCTTCAGCTCGTGTGTCGGCGCGCATTCCAGCACATGATTATAGGGGCCGATGCGCTCGATGGCGCGCAGCGCCCGCGGCCCGAAGCGCGAGCCCGGCCGGTTGGTGACGCCGAGATCCATCGGCACGCCGATCATCGCCACCTGCAGGTCGCCGAAATCGGGGTTCTCGGCCGCAACCTGCAGATAGGGCGCGGCGAGGAAGGTCGGGATGCCGGAATAGGGCGCAAGCCGCGTGCCGCTCTTGTTGAAGATCTTGTCCGCGACCTTGCGGAACTTCGGATCGAACATCTCGCCGCCATGGCTCTCGCCATATTTACGGCGCAACGCTTCGAGCTTGCCGCGATCGTAACCCATTGAAGTTCCTCCTCCATGCTGCCTGCAGGGTGCCCGTACAGCGGTTATCCGGCCAGCCGTCGTCAGGCTGGGTCATGTCCGCCGGTGCTCGCGGGCTCGCATCTCTTGAAAGCTGTCTGCGGCAAAAGTGTCGGGCAGCGGCTTTGAAAAATCAATTGATATTGTTAGGCTCTTGTTTGTGAGAAAATCTCACAGACTTGTGGGAGTTGCCCGTGGCCAAACGCCTGCCGCCGCTGAATCCCCTTCGCGCTTTCGAAGCTACGGCCCGCCATGCCTCGCTGACCAAGGCGGCGGGCGAACTCCACGTCACGCATGGCGCCGTCAGCCACCAGATCAAGGCATTGGAGCTGTCGCTCGGGGTGAAGCTGTTCGAGCGCGCCGGCCAACGGGTAAAGCTCACGCCGCACGGCGCCGAACTGTTGCCCGCGGTGTCGRCCGCTTTCGACGGCATCGCCGCCGCCACCCAGCGCATGACCAGGCCGGCGCGTGCCGGCATGCTCTCGGTGTCCTGCGTGCCGGCATTGCTGCTGCTCTGGATGACGCCCCGGCTGGGCTCCTTCACCGCGCAATATCCGGACATCCAGCTCACCTTGATCCCATCCAACGATGCCAGGGACATCCGCGCACCGCATATCGATGTCTGTGTGCATTATGGCGACGGCAGCTGGACCGATTGCTGGATGCGAAAATGGTCCGGCCTCGAACTGTTCCCCGTGGTCAGCCCGACGCTGATAAACAACCGACCGATCCGCACCGTTCGCGACCTCGCCGATCACATCTTCCTGCACGGCGACGATGGCCGCGAATGGCACACCTGGCTGGCGGCTGCCGACGCGCTGGATCTCGAGCGTGGCCGCCGCCATCATCTGGGCGATGCGCGCATGGCGGTCGAGGCCGCGGTTCATGGTCACGGCGTTGCGTTGGGCGATTCAGTGACCGCGCGCGCCTTGCTCGCACTGTCTCTTATACACATCTAGATGTGTATAAGAGACAGGGCGATGGTCGTCGCGCCGTTCACCTTGTCCGTGCCGGCGGTCGATGACTTCTATGTCGTGTGCCGCAATGAGATGCGCTCGGCGCCGATCGTCCAACTCTTCATCGACTGGCTGTTTGCCGAGAAGGAGCGGGACGAAGGTCGCGCTGATGCGCCGGTGGCCGGTCGCATCGGCCGCCGCAAGCGCCCGTCGCAGAAGGCGACTGGCGCAAGGACTGCGACCTGAAGGCTGGACTGGCGCGGTCCTCTTTTTGTCGGGCCAGCCGGCAAAGCGGGCAGCGCTTTCAAAAATTCAATGCTAATAGGCAATTGGCTAAGGCAATTCCAGGAAACTACGCGGCGGTCTTCAGTCCTGAATTGCTAAAAACAAAGGTTTGAAGCGCGGCGCCTCGATCCGTTTCGGCGTGATGCGCTTCATGAGTGAGCAGGACATGGCACGAACCGATATAGCGCGGCGCGTCTACAACCACACCTGGAAGCTGGACCCGATCGTCCGCAGCCTGCTGGACACCGATTTCTACAAGCTCCTCATGCTGCAGATGATCTGGGGCATGTATCCCARGGTCGACGCCACCTTCACGCTGATCAACCGCACGACATCCGTGCGCCTCGCCGACGAGATCGACGAGGGCGAGCTGCGCGAGCAGCTCGACCATGCCCGTACGCTCCGTTTCTCGAAGAAGGAGATGATCTGGCTGGGCGGCAACACCTTCTATGGCCGCAAGCAGATCTTCGAGCCGGAGTTCCTTGCCTGGCTGGAAGGCTTCCGCCTGCCCGAATACGAGCTCACCAGGCGCGACGGGCAATATGTGCTCTCCTTCGCCGGCCCCTGGATGTACACCACGCTGTGGGAAATCCCGGCGCTCGCCATCATAAATGAACTCCGATCCCGCGCCGCCCTGCGCTCTTACGGGCCGTTCGCGCTCGACGTGCTCTATGCCCGCGCCAAGGCCAAGATGTGGGACAAGACCGAGCGGCTGAAGGCGCTGCCCGGCATCCGCATCTCCGATTTCGGCACGCGCCGCCGCCACTCGTTCCTGTGGCAGCGCTGGTGCGTGGAGGCGCTGAAGGAAGGCATCGGCGACGCTTTCACCGGCACCTCCAACGTGCTTCTGGCCATGGACAACGACCTCGAGGCGCTGGGCACCAACGCGCACGAGCTGCCGATGGTGTTCGCGGCGCTGGCCAACTCCGAAAAGGAATTGAGAGAGGCGCCCTACAGGGTGCTGCAGGATTGGCAGCGCTACTACGGCGGCAACCTTCTGATCGTGCTGCCCGATACCTTCGGTACAGCGGCGTTCCTGCGCGATGCGCCCGACTGGATCGCCGACTGGACCGGCTTTCGCCCCGACAGCGCGCCGCCGATCGAAGGCGGCGAGAAGATCCTCTCCTGGTGGCGCGAGAAGGGCAAGGACCCGAAGCAGAAGTTGCTCATCTTCTCCGACGGGCTCGAGGTCGAGACCATCGAGGAGGCCTATCGGCACTTCAAGGGCAAGGTGCGCATGTCCTTCGGCTGGGGCACCAACCTCACCAACGATTTCGAAGGCTGCGCGCCGACCGAGACCAAGAGCCTCGACGCCATCTCGCTGGTCTGCAAGGTGAGCGAAGCCAACGGCCGGCCTGCGGTGAAGCTGTCGGACAATCCGGCCAAGGCGACGGGGGACGCGAAGGAGATCAAGAGGTATCTCCAGATGTTCGGCGAAAAGGGGCGGGTGGAGCAGCTGGTCAAGGTGTGAGGCGGGCGCTTTCGGCGTCGCCGTAAGGGGCCGGAGTTGGATAGGCTGAGTTCCGTCGCACCCCCCTCTGTCCTGCCGGACATCTCCCCCTCAAGGGGGGAGATTGAGCTCTCATTCCCGCTTTCGCTAATCTCCAACGTCGAAAGAATGGCGCCGACGGCGCAACTGCCAATCTCCCCCCTTGAGGGGGAGATGTCCGGCAGGACAGAGGGGGGTGCCGTGGAACGCCAACCTTGGAGGCTGGCCTTTCTTGCATCTGCCTTAGTAGCTCTCCCCACCCCAGCCTTCGCTCACGCCTCCGATCGCGGCCACGTCTTGCTTCTCCCGACCGGCTATTACATCGCCGGCGGCGCACTGGCGGTGGCGGTCAGCTTCCTCGTGCTGGCGCTGCTGCCGCCTGCCGCTCTCGACCGCTTCTGGCGCCGGCGCCTGGCGTTGTTCGCCCTCGGCGACGGCCCTCGCATCATCGTCGGCCTGATTTCATTCGCCGGCTTCGCGCTTCTCATCGCCGCCGGCCTTTCCGGCAGCCGCGATCCGCTCTCCAACCCGCTGCCGCTGGTCATCTGGACGCTGCTGTGGGCCGGTTTCACGCTGCTGCAGGGCGCTGTTGGCGATCTCTGGTCGTGGTTCAATCCATGGTACGGACCCTGGCGTGGCGTGAGCCGGCTCGGCGGGAGCCGCGAAACCCAACCATCACGCCTCCCGTCCTGGCTGGGCTTCTGGCCGGCCTTCGCGCTCTTCTTCGCCTTCGCCTGGTTCGAGCTGATCGACCCGGCGCCCGATGATCCCTCGCGCCTGGCCTTCGCCGCCGGCGTCTATTGGTTGGTCAGCTTCCTCGCCATGCTTGTCTTCGGCCACGGCGATTGGAGCCGGCGCGGCGAATTCCTGACCGTCTTCTTCTCCATGGTCGCCTGCTTCGCGCCCTTCCAGCGCGAGGAAGGCCGGCTCGTGGTTTGCTGGCCCGGCGCCAGGCTGCTGGCCGCCCAATCGCTGCCGCCGAGTGGCACGGCCTTCCTTCTGCTGACGCTGTCGTCGGTGTCCTTCGACGGCTTGTCGAAGACCTTCCTCTGGCTCGGCCTGTTCGGGGTCAATCCGCTGGAGTTTCCAGGCCGCACCGCGTTGATCGGCATCGGCAGCTTCGGCCTTGTGCTTACTTTCATCGTGCTCGCGGCCATCTTCGCGCTTGCCGTGTTTCTCGGCCAGCGCCTCGCCGGCGACAAGCGATCATTCCGGGAGGTTGCCGGACTGCTCGTTTGGTCGATCGTGCCGATCGCGCTCGCCTATCACATCGCACATTACCTCACCGCGCTGCTCGTCGACGGCCAGTATGCGCTGGTCGCCTTGTCCGATCCGTTCGCGCTCGGCTGGAATCTCTTCGGCACGGCCGACATGATGGTGGAGGCGGGCGTCGTCGCCGGCGCCCGGTCGGCCTGGTGGCTGTGGAATATCCAGGCCGGCGTCATCATCGCCGGCCATGTCCTGGCCGTGCTCGTGGCGCATGGCCTCGCCTGGCGCCTGCACAAGCGGCCTTCCCGCGCGGCGCTCAGCCAGCTGCCGCTCACCCTGCTGATGATCGCCTATACGACATTCGGCCTCTGGCTGCTTGCCACGCCGACCGCCGGGTGAGACAAGACCGTGTCCCGGGGGAAGCTCGCTTGCCAGGCCAGTGCTTTGGTGATTTAGTTTGTACACATGCAATTTTCCTATCCTCCGCGCGAGGATGGTTTAGCCGCCTTATCGCTGGTCAAGACTGAAAAAACAGGGGAACGGACATGGCTGACAAGAACGGATTTTTCGACCTCTCCAGGACGACGCTTTCACGCCGCACGGCGCTGAAGGGCATCGCCGCCGGCGCTGGCCTCGCGCTGGCGCCGGGCTTCGTCCGCTACAGCCAGGCGCAGAGCTCGGCGCCGATCAAGATCGGCTTCCAGTCGCACCGCACCGGCATCGGCGCCGCCTATGGCCGCTGGTACGAAAAGACGAGCGCGGCGGCCGTCAAGGCTATCAACGATGCCGGCGGCATCAACGGGCGTAAGGTCGAGCTGGTGATCGAGGATGACGGCACCGATCCGGCGCGCGGCGCCGAGGTCGTCGGCAAGTTCGCCAAGCAGCACAAGACCGACATCGTTTTCGGCACGCTGTTCTCGCATGTGGTGATCGGCTCTGCTCCTGCCGCCGGCGAGAACAAGATCCCCTATTTCGTGGTCAGCGAAGGCCACCATGTCGCCTCCACCAAGCTCAACCGCTAYGTCTTCCAGCCGGGCATCACCGAYGTGAAGAGCCAGATCCAGTCGATGGCGCCGTGGATCGCCGCCAATGCCGGCAAGAAGGTGACGCAGATCTTCCCAGACTTCGCCTTCGGCTACGATCACCGCGACTACCTGCCGCCGGCGCTGAAGGCGCAAGGGGCGGATGTGATCGCCCAGATCGCCATCCCGCCGACGGAGAGCTCCTTCACCAAATACTTCCCGCAGATCCCGGCCGAGACAGAAGTCATCTACCACGTCATGGTCGGTCCGGCCGTGCTCACCTTCGTCAAGGAACTGGGCGAATTCTACGGTTCGCAGAGGCCGCAGCTCTTCGGCTTCATCGACTCGCTCGAAGCCGTCGACATCAACAGCCCCGGCCTCGAATTCCTCGACGGCAGCCATTTCTGGGAAGGCTCGCCGCGCTACGCGCAGCCGGATGACTCGGCCGCGCAGAAGGCCTATCGCGCCGCCGTCGGCATCGACGACAATGGCGCCGCCGTGGGCGACGCCAAGGACGTCTCCACCGCCGCCCACATGTTCGGCTGCTGGGAGACGCTTTACGTCGTCAAGAAGGCGATGGAGGATGCCGGCTACAAGGGGCCCGAAGACCGCGCCAAGCTGGTCGAGGCGACCGAGGCGCTGAAGGAATTCGCCGAAGGGCCGGAGCATCCCCAGGGCCCCAAGACCTTCAACGGCAAGATCCACCAGTGTTTCGGTATCCAGAACATCTCCAAGGTCGAAGGCGGCAAGCTCAAGGTCGTGCACAAGACCAAGATCGAGGACGGCCTCTACCAGCCGGAAGGGGATTACACGACGCAGGCGCTGTAGGACCATCCCTGTAAGCGTGAGCGCCAAGCCACCCCCCTCTGTCCTGCCGGACATCTCCCCCTCAAGGGGGGAGATTGGCTGTTTCTGCGACGGCATATACTCACCGACGTCAGTGATTGGCGAAAGCACTCGTGACATCCAATCTCCCCCCTTGAGGGGGAGATGCCCGGCAGGGCAGAGGGGGGTGCGCCTCGCGCCTAAGGTAGGCATGTAAAGGATGCATTTCGGTCCTCATCTCCTCCTCGCCGCCCTCGAAGGCCTGGTCACGTCCGCCGTGCTGGCGCTGACGGCGCTCGGCCTGTCGCTGGTGTTCGGCGTCATGCGCGTCGTCAACGTCGCCCATGGCGAGTTCTTCATGCTGGGCGCGGTGCTTGCCTGGGCGATCTCGACCGCGATTTCAGGCCACCCGGCGATCGGATTCCTGGCGGCGCTGGTAATCGCCCCCTTGCTGGTCGGAGCGATCGCGCTGATCGCCGAGCGCCTGGTGCTGCGCCGGCTGAACTACAATCCGGAAGGCACCATCGTCGCCACCATCGGCATGCTCTACATCATCCAGCAACTGGCGCTGAGTTTCTACGGACCGGAGGCGCGTCCCGTCGCGCCGCCCTTCAGCTACCGCATCTTGCTGCCGTGGTTCGGCTACTCCGGCTACAAGCTCTCGGTCGTTGCCGCCTCCGCTGTTCTGCTCATTTTGACCTGGCTGGTGCTCACCCGCACCAAGATCGGCCTGATCATGCGGGCGACCCAGTACGACAGCGAGACGGCTCGGGCGTTCGGCATCCCTGTCGAACGCGTCTATGCCGGCGTCTTTGCCGTCGGCGCCATGCTGGCGGCTGTGGCCGCCGTGCTGATCGTGCCGATCAGCCAGGCGCATTACCTCATGGGGCAGGACCCGCTGCTGCTCTCCTTCATCGTCGTCATCATCGGCGGCCTCGGCTCGCTGCGCGGCACGGTGGTTGCCGCCATCCTGATCGGTCTCTCCGACGGCATCATCTCGGTGTTCTTCTCCCCGACCCTGGCCAAGATCATCGCCACGCTGGTGGTCGCCATGGTGCTGGTGTTCAGGCCGCGAGGCTTGTTCGGGACGACGCCGCGATGAAGGATGCTTCGCCGGCAAAGACCTACGCCTTGCATATCGGCGTCATCGCGCTTCTGTTCCTGCTGAACTTCGTCCTGCCCGACTATCACCAGGGGCTGTTCGCCCGAATCATGACGCTGGCGGTCTTCGCCATGGGTTACAACCTACTCTTCGGCTATGTCGGCCTTCTCAGCCTCGGCCATGCCATGTTCTTCTCGGCCGGGCTCTATGGCGCCGGGCTCACCGTCTACCACCTCGGCTGGGGCGTGCCGGAAGCCTTTGTCGCCGGGGTCGCCTGCGGCGCGCTGCTTGCCCTGGTCATCGGCCTGCTGGCACTCCGCACCTCTGGCGTCGCGTTCATGATCGTGACGATGATGTTCGCGCAGGTTTTCTACCTGCTCATCCTCTATTTCGCCGCCCAGACCGGTGGCGACCAGGGCCTGGTCATCCAGCAGGCGGCGCGCACGTTCAATCTCGGCGGCACCGCGCTCGACCTGACCAATCCGACCGTGCGCTACATGAGCGCGCTGGCACTGTTCTCGGTCGTGCTGCTCGTCACCCTCGCCGTCGTCCGCTCCCGATTCGGCCGCGTGCTGGTCGCCATCCGCGAGAACGAGGAACGCACGAAGATGCTGGGCTACGACACCGTCGCCAACAAGCTCGCCGCGGTCGTTGCCTCCGGCGCCATCTGTGCGGCTTCGGGCGCCGCCTATGCGCTGCTGTTCGGTTATGTCGGATCGAATTTCGCGTCGGTGCAGTACTCGATCCTGCCGCTGCTCTGGGTCTTGCTCGGCGGCGGCGCGACCACGCTCGGGCCGCTCATCGGCACGCTGTTCATGTACTATGTCACCGACATCGCCAGCGGCTTCACCTCCGCCTATCTTTTGATCGTCGGGGTGGCGCTGATCCTGCTGGTGCTTTTCGCCCCGAAGGGCATTCTGGGCAGCATCCGTCAGCGCTGGCTGGAGTGGCTGCCATGATGCCGCTGCTCACCACGAAGGGCCTGTCGCGCCATTTCGGCGGACTGCGCGCGGTCGACGGCGTCGACTTCGCACTGATACCGGGCGAAATCCGCGCCATCATCGGCCCCAACGGCGCCGGCAAGACCACCTTCGTCAGCCTGCTCAGCGGCCGCATCCGGCCCTCCTCCGGCATGATCGTCTTCGATGGCGCCGACATCACGGCCATGCCCGCTTACCGGCGGGTTCGCCTTGGCGTCGCCTACACCTTCCAGATCACCAGCGTCTTCGCCAATCTCACGGCTTTCGACAATGTCGCCCTGCCGGTGCAGCGAACGCTGACGGACGGCCGCTCCAAGGGCGCGGTCAGGGCCGGCGTCATGGCGGCCCTCGAACGCACCGGTCTCGCCGACCGCGCCGGCACGCTCGCCGGGCACCTTTCCTATGGGCACCAGCGCCTGCTCGAAGTGGCGATGGGCCTGGCGCTCAAGCCGCGCCTGCTCATCCTCGACGAGCCGACGCAGGGTCTGGCCGACAGCGAGATCGACAATTTCATCACCCTGGTGCGAGAGATCGCCAAGGACGCAACGGTGCTTCTGATCGAGCACAACATGCCGGTCGTCATGCAGCTTGCCGACCGCATCACCGTCTTCAATTCGGGAAAAATCCTGGCCGAAGGCACGCCGGAGCAGATCCGCGCCAACGTTGAAGTCCAGGATGCCTATCTCGGAGCGACCCATGGCTGATCCAGGGCTCCTGACCATCTCGGGTCTCGACTGCTTCTATGGCGAGGTCCAGGTGCTCTACGGCCTCGACCTCGTCCTCAACACGGGCGAGGTGCTTTGCCTGTTCGGCCGCAACGGCGCCGGCAAGACGACGACGCTGAAGGCGATCATGGGTCTGCTGCCGGCGGCGGCCGGTTCTATCAGGCTGGATGGGCAAGAGCTGACCGGGCTCGCCGCGCATGACGTGCCGAAGGCCGGCGTCGCCTATGTGCCGCAGGGCCGGCGGCTGTTCGCCGAGATGACGGTGGCGGAAAACATCGAGATCGGCCTGATGGCGCGCGGCAAGGGCAGGGCAACGCGCGAAAACGTCCTCGATCTGTTCCCCCTGCTCAGGGAGCGTCTCAGGCAGCGCTCCGGCACGCTTTCCGGCGGCGAGCAGCAGATGCTGGCCATGGCGCGCGCGCTCTGCCTGGAGCCGCGGGTGCTTTTGCTCGACGAGCCGACCGAAGGGCTGATGCCGTCGATGATCGCCAAGATCCGTGAGACGGTGGCGAAGCTGCGCGCGCTCGGCGTCTCGACGATCCTGGTCGAGCAGCGCGTCGACGCCGTACTCTCGGTCGCGGACCGCGTCTCTTTCATCGAGAACGGCCGCAACCGCGAAACGGTCGATGTCGAGGAATTGCGCGCCGATCCGTCGGCCGTGCGCCGCTATGTCGGCGTCGGCTGATAGAGCATGATGCCGAAAAGTGTGAAGCGGTTTTCGGGCGACATCATGCTCTAGGGGCTGCGGCAGCCGCGCTCGCGACGCGCTTGGAAAGGTTATTCCGACGAATGATCTTCGAGCGTCACGCCGGCCTCCTTCATGCGCCTCAGCATCGCCTCGACCGATCCGTTGAGGTCGATGCCGCGGCACGCATCGAGCCGCACCGTCGTCCTGAAACCCTGCTTCGCGGCATCCAGCGCCGAAAAGGCGACGCAGAAATCGGTGGCGAGCCCGACCAGCGTGATCGTGTCGATGCCGCGTTCCTTGAGATAGCCTCCAAGGCCGGTCGGCGTCGTATGGTCGTTCTCGAAGAAGGCCGAATAGGAGTCGATCGCCGTGCGGAAGCCTTTGCGGATCACCAGCTCGGCCCTGGTCCAGGCAAGCCCCGAGTGGAAATCCGAGCCGAGGCTGCCCTGGATGCAATGGTCCGGCCACAGCGTCTGCGGCCCGTAAGGCATGTCGATGGTCTCGAAGGGCTGCCTGCCGGGATGGCTGGAAGCAAAGCTCGAATGCCCGGCGGGATGCCAGTCCTGGGTCAGGATCACGTGATCCGTCCGCCGGATCAGGTCGTTGACCAGCGGCACGATCTCGTCGCCGCCGGCAACCGCCAGCGCGCCGCCGGGGCAAAAATCATTCTGCAGGTCGATGACGATGAGCGCTTCCTCGGCCATGCGGCCTCCCTCTCGTTTCGGCTTGGGTTCCGGTCGTCGAATGCCCGTGGCGCGACCGGAGGCAGAACCTTGACCAGATGGCCGGCGGCGTCAACCTCCCTAGAGCCGGATGATTTCAGGTCGAATCGACCTGAAATTTGAATCCGTCTCTAAGTCAAAGAGATAGAGCATGATGTCGTCCGAAAACCGCTTCGCACTTTTCGGCATCATGCTCTGGCCATAACCCCTTCGTGACAGGCTTCTCCGGTTGCTTCGCTTTGACAATCGCGGCGAAGTTGATATCATTTGCATACGAATGAATTTGCCCCGAGCCCGACGCCGGCAAATTCCCTCGGAAAGGCCCTTTCTGGGAAGGCAAAGCGTGATCCGTTACGCGAAACCCACCACCGTCGACGAGGCGCTCGCTTTGCTGGGCGAGGATCGCTGGCGCATTCTGGCCGGCGGCACGGATTTCTATCCGGCGCAAGGCGCAAAACCCTTCCGCGACAATATCCTCGACATCAACGGTCTCGCCGCGCTGCGCGGCATCGACGAGACGGACGGGCATTGGCGGATCGGCGCCCGCRCCACCTGGACCGACATCGTGCGSCATCCRYTRCCKGCYGCGTTCGASGGGYTGAAGGCGGCGGCGCGCGAGGTCGGCTCCGTCCAGATCCAGAACGTCGCGTCGGTCGCCGGCAATCTCTGCAACGCTTCGCCAGCGGCGGATGGCGTGCCGGCGCTGCTGGTGCTCGATGCCGATGTCGAATTGCGRTCRGCRAAGGTARYCCGTCATCTGCCGCTCGGCGAKTTCATCCTCGGCAATCGCCGCACGGCGCTGCAGCCGGGCGAGATGGTCACTGCMGTYCGTGTCCCGAAGCGTTCCGCCATCGGTGCGTCGGCTTTCGTCAAGCTCGGCGCGCGTCGCTATCTCGTCATCTCCATCGCCATGGCGGCGGCTCGYCTCGTGATCGAGGATGGTGTGGTTGCCGATGCCGCAATCGCCGTCGGCGCCTGTTCSGCGGTSGCCCGCCGTCTGGCCGGCGTCGAGGCGGCGCTRCGCGGCCAACCGGTCRCSGCRGCRCTCGGCGATGCGGYRCTGTCCGCGCCGATCGATGAKCTGTCGCCGATYGCCGATGTKCGCGGCAGCGCCGAATACCGCAAGGATGCGGCRCGCGARATCGTTGCWCGCGCCGTGCGCGCCGCTATCGGCCCGGGCGAAAGCAAGGTGGCGGCATGAGCATGGTCCAGTCCGGCATGGAACGTGCCGATATAGGTTTCGAGGTCAACGGCGCCGCCGTCAGCGTCTCGGTGCCGCCGGTGCGGCGGCTGTCGCAGGTTTTACGTGACGAACTTCGGCTGACGGGCACCAAGGTCGGCTGCGATGCCGGCGATTGCGGCGCTTGCACCGTGCTGGTCGACGGCAATCCGGTCTGCGCCTGCCTGGTGCCGGCGGCCTCGGTGTCCGGCGCTTCCGTCACCACCGTAGAAGGCCTCGCCAATGGCAGGCTGTCCGCCTTGCAGGCCTCGTTCCTCGAACATGGCGCCGCGCAATGCGGCATCTGCACGCCGGGCCTGCTGGTGGCGGCAACCGCGCTGCTGGAGCGCAATCCGACGCCAAGCGAGAGCGAGACGCAGGATGCGCTGGGCGGCGTGCTTTGCCGCTGCACCGGCTATCGCAAGATCGTCGCGGCGGTGATGGGCGCCTCGCATCACATGAACGGCGTCGACCTTCGCCTGCCGGAAGTCGGCCGCGCCGTCGGCGCCTCGCCGATCCGGCTCGACGGCGTGCCGAAGGTCACGGGCGACGAAAAGTTTGGCGGCGACTCCTTCCCGGCCGATGCGCTGGCCGTGCTTGTGGTCCGCTCGCCGCATTATCATGCAGCGTTCAGCTTCGGCGACCTCGAGGCATGGACGAAAGCCCGCCCCGGCATCGCCGGCGTCTTCACCGCCGCCGACATTCCGGGCAAGAACTGCTTCGGCGTCATCGGCCCCTTTGCCGACCAGCCGGCGCTCGCCGAAGGCTTCGCGCGCCTGCGCGGCGAGGCYGTGGCGCTGGTGGCGGGCGAGCGCGAAGCGATCCTCGATCTCGACCTGACGGATTTTCCGGTCGCCTGGACGGAGCTGCCGCATATTCTGCGGCCCCGCGAGGCGAAGGCCGAAGGCGCTGGGCTTATCCACCGGCACCGGCCGGCGAACCTGCTTACCTCTGGCTTCGTAGAGCGTGGCGATCCTGAGGGCGCACTCGCCGGCTCGGCCGTCACCGTCTCGGGCGCCATCGAGACCTCCTTCGTCGAGCATGCCTATATCGAGCCGGAAGCCGGCTATGCTTATATGGACGGCGAAACGCTGGTCGTCGTCGCCTGCACGCAGGCGCCCTATATGGACCGCGACGACACGGCCAAGGTGCTCGGCCTTCCGGTCGAGAAAGTGCGTATAGTGCCTACCGCCACAGGCGGCGGCTTCGGTTCGAAACTCGACGTCTCGCTGCAGCCGCTGATCGGTCTCGTGGCGATGAAGACGGGCAGGCCGGCGGCCCTTGCCTACACGCGCAACGAATCGATGATGTCGACCACCAAGCGTCACCCGGCCGAGATGCAGGCGACCATCGGCGCGGATGCCGACGGCCRCGTTACCGGCATGGTCTTTTCCGGCGAYTTCAACACCGGSGCCTATGCCAGCTGGGGRCCGACGGTGGCGAAYCGCGTYCCGGTGCACGCYTCCGGCCCCTATCTGACRCCGAACTACCGCGCGACCGGCTATGCCATCCACACCAACGGTCCGATCGCMGGYGCCTTCCGYGGCTTCGGCGTGCCGCAGGCCACCATCATGCAGGAGACGCTCTAYGACGAGCTCGCCGGCAAGCTCGGCATCGACCGTCTCGATTTCCGRCTGAAGAACTGCCTGCGSRACGGYTCCGAGACGGTCACCGGCCAGCGCCTGGAATYGGGCGTCGGCATYGGCGAATGCCTGGAGCAGCTTCAGCCGCACTGGTCGCGSGCGCTCRCCGAGGCCGAAGCGTTCAACGCGACAAACCCGGCRATCAAGCGAGGCGTCGGCGTCGCCTCCTGCTGGTATGGCTGCGGCAACACYTCRYTGCCCAATCCGTCGACCATCAAGGTCGGYATCTCKGCYGAYGGYRACGTCGTGCTGCATCAGGGCGCSGTCGAYATCGGCCAGGGCTCGAACACGGTGATCCCCCAGATCTGCGCCGACGCGCTCGGCCTGCCGCTGGACARGTTCCGGCTGAAGAGCGCCGACACCGCCATCACCCCCGACGCCGGCAAGACATCSGCCTCGCGCCAGACRTTCGTGACCGGCAAGGCCGCCGAGAAGGCCGGCCGCGCGCTRCGCGAGAAAATCCTGCGCTTCGCCAACGTCTCGGGCGAAGCGACGRTSGSGCTCGATGGGGCGAGCCTTTCCATCCGCGAAGGCGACGCGGCGCGSCGCATCGASYTGTCSAYSCTGAARGCCGAYGSYGATGGCYTSGTCTTCGTYGCCGARGAAACCTACGACCCGCCGACGCTGCCGCTCGAYGCCAAGGGSCAGGGCAAGCCCTATGCCGTCTACGGYTATGGCGCGCAGMTCGCCGAGCTCGAGGTCGATCTCAAGCTGGGCACGGTGAAGYTGATCAAGATCACCGCCGCGCACGATGTCGGCAAGGCGATCAACCCGGTGCTGGTCGAGGGCCAGATCGAGGGCGGCATCGCGCAGGGCATCGGCATGGCGCTGATGGAGGAGTACATCCCCGGCCGCACCGAGAATTTGCACGACTATCTCATCCCGACCATCGGCGACGTGCCGCCGGTCGAGCACATTCTGGTCGAGGTTCCGGACCCGGAAGGACCGTTCGGCGCCAAGGGTCTGGGCGAGCATGTGCTGATCCCGACCGCGCCGGCCATCCTCAATGCCATCCGCCATGCCACTGGCGTCCTGGTCACCAAGGTGCCGGCGACGCCGAGCCGTATCCTTGCGGCGATCCGCGAAAAGGAGGCGCGCCGATGAGCGAGCTTGCCGAACGTTTCGAAACCCACGATCCCGGTGAGAAGCAGGTGGCGGAGAAGATCCGCTGCGATGCCTGTCCGGTCATGTGCTACATCGCCGACGGCCGTACCGGCGCCTGCGACCGCTACGGCAATGTCGGCGGCCGCATCGTGCGCATGGACCCGCTGACCATCCTCGACCATACGGCCGAGACCGGCGGCGCGGTGGTGCCGTTCGTCGCCGAGGGCGAGGCCTGGAACGGCGAACTCGTCAACACCGGCCGCCGCTTCGTCACGGCAATTGGCGCCGGAACGACCTATCCCGACTATAAGCCGGCGCCCTTCATCGTCAGCCAGGAGGTCGAGGGCGTCGATCTCGTCACCGTCGTCACCGAAGGCATCTTCTCCTACTGCGGCGTCAAGGTGAAGATCGACACCGACCGCCATATCGGCGACGAGACGGCGACCGTGCGTTCGGAGGGCGAGGCCATCGGCCATGTCACGACAGGCGAATACGGCTCGCAGATGCTCTCGCTCGGCGGCGTGCATCACCTGACCGGCGGCTCGAAGGCCGAAGGCCGCGCCACCTGCGACGCGCTTCTCAACCTCTGCAACCGAAAGCCGGTCGAGCTTACCATAGACGGCGGCGCGACGGTGATCGTCGAGGCCAGCAAACCGCCGGTCATCGACGGCAAGGTCGAGCACCGCATGCGCGTCGGCTGCGGCTCGGCCACCATCGGCATGTTCGCCACGCAATGGCGCGGGCTGGTCGACGAGGTGGTGGTGGTTGACGATCACATCACCGGCGTGGTCTCGGAACACCAGGCCGGCAAGGTGCTGGGCTGGGAGGACACCGGCATAAAGATCATCGGCCGCCGCTCGACGCCCGGCCGCTATTTCAAGGTGTCGGAGCCGGGCCTTGGTTGGGGTGGCACCACGATCTCCGATCCGCTGTCGATCCTGGGCGACTGGAACGCCAAGAAGGGCGCGCGTCCCGGCCTGTCGCTGCTGATGGTTTCGACCACGGGCGAGCAGTTCGCCTATTACGAGCTCGACGACCAACTGAAGCCGGTCCAAAAGCCTTTCCCGGAGCGGCTTSAGAAATCCGTCGGCCTGATCGAGGACAATTGCGAGCCGGCGCTTTGCACCGTGCTCTTCATCGGCGGCGCCGGCGGCTCGCTGCGTGCCGGCGTCACCGAAAACCCGGTCAATCTCACCCGCTCGGTGCAAGGCCTGAGGACCTACGTCACCGTCGGTGGCGCGCCGGTCTATGTCTGGCCGGGCGGCGGCATCACGCTGATGGTCGACGTCACCCGCGTTCCGGAAGGCGCCTTCGGCTACGTGCCGACGCCGGCGCTGGTCGCGCCGATCGAGTTCACCATGCGCCGCGACGACTATGTCAGGCTCGGCGGGTACGAGAGCGAGATACGCAGCGTCGGCGACATCCTCGCCAGGGGTGGCGAGTACCTCAACCCGCGCCGCGGTGCCGGGGCGCCGGCCGGCAATCCCTGGCCACCGCTGGCGCAGCTGCGGCGTTCCGCAGCCAACGGGGCCGCGTGATGAACGGTCCGCAGGCGCATTGGCTTGCCGACGGCAAACGGCTCCATCTCAACCATGGGCCGATCGACCTCATCGTCGAGGCTTTCGGTGAACCGGATGAATGCCGCGCCGCGTACGCGCAGGCCGTTGCGCGCTTTCAGACGATCCTGATGGAGTTGGTTGAAGAACTTCCCGAATTGCGCCTGCCGGCATTCTTCTTGCGGCCGCGCGCCTTCGCAAGTCTGACCGCGCGCCGCATGGAAGCAGCCGTCATGCCGTTGGCCGAATGCTTCATCACGCCGATGGCCGCCGTTGCCGGTTCGGTAGCCGACGAAATTCTGGGGGCGCTGCTCGCCGGCCGCCGTCTCGACCGCGCTTACGTCAACAATGGCGGCGACAGCGCCCTCCATCTCGGCACGGGCCAGTCGATCACGGCCGCGATAGCCGGCACCGGGAACGGCATGGCCGACCGCCTCACCATCCGTGCGGGCGATGGCGTGCGCGGCGTCGCCACCAGCGGCTGGCGCGGCCGGTCGTTTTCGCTCGGCATCGCCGACGCCGTCACCGTGCTTGCGCGGACCGGCGCCGGGGCCGACGCTGCTGCGACGATCATTGCCAATGCGGTCGACCTGCCGGGCCATCCGGCGATCATCCGCGTACCCGCGCGGGATCTGGCGCCCGACAGCGATCTCGGCGAACGGCTGGTGACCCAAGGAGTCGGTGCGCTTGCGCCCGGCGAGGTGGCGCGGGCGCTGGACAACGGCCTCGCCGTCGCCGAAGATTTTCGCCGGCGCGGCCTGATTGCCGCATCGGCGCTGTTTCTGGCGGGCCAGTCCCGCATCAGTGGTTCCGTGGCGCTTGCCGCGCCCAACAAGCATGAATGTGAGGAATTTGCCCATGCCTGACTTTCCGATCCGCAAGGTCGCGGTTCTGACCGAGGAAATCTTCCACGACGGTGGTCCTGCCACGAAGGAACCGCGCCGCCGCGCCGCCGCTCTTGCCGTGGTCAAGAACCCGTTCGCCGGCCGCTATGTCGAAGAGTTGCAAGGGGCGATGGAAGACCTGAAGCCGCTCGGGCTGATGCTGGCGGACAAGCTGATCGCGGCCCTTGGCGGCGACGTGAAGAAGATCGACGGCTACGGCAAGGGCGCCATCGTCGGCGCGGCGGGCGAATTGGAGCATGGCGCGCTGTGGCATGTGCCTGGCGGCTATGCCATGCGCGAGCGCCTCGGCGATGCCAAGGCGATCGTGCCGTCGGCAAAGAAGGTCGGGGCTTTCGGCTCAAGGCTCGACGTGCCGCTCGGCCACGTCAACGCCGCCTATGTGCGCAGCCAYTTCGACGCCATGGAGGTCGGCATCAGCGACGGMCCGCGTCCTGACGAAATCCTGTTCGTCCTCGCCATGACCTGCGGCCCGCGCGTCCACAACCGTATGGGCGGGCTGGCCGCCGGGGACATCAAGGCATGGGACGGCTTGAGATGAACGGCGAAGACAATCTGCTGCGGCTGGTCGAAACCGAAGAGCCGGACGAAAACAGCTACCATCTGCAGAACCAGGTGGGCTTCATCCTGCGCAAGGCGCATCAGCGCCATGTCGCGATCTTCGCCGCCCACATTGCCGACCTGACGCCGCCGCAATTCGCCGCCTTGGCCAAGCTCTACGACATCGGCGAGACCTCGCAGAACCAACTCGGCACGATGATCGCCATGGACGCCGCCACGGTGAAGGGGGTCATCGACCGGTTGAAGGCGCGCGGGCTGGTCGAGCTTTCCAAGCATGAGGTCGACAAGCGGCGGCTGCTCGTCAACCTCACGGCGGAGGGCCGCGAGGCGATCGAGCGGCTGATCCCGCTCGCCCGCGCCATCACCGAGGAAACGCTGGCGCCGCTGACCGCCAAGGAAACCGCGACGTTTCTGCGGCTGCTGGCGAAACTGGCGTGAAGGACTACCTCTCGGCAGAGTAGAATTTTTGAACGCTGGCGGGACAGCACCCCCCTCTGGCCTGCCGGCCATCTCCCCCGCAAGGGGGGAGATTAGCAGCTTCGACCCAGCTCCTTTCATCCGACGCTGGCAATTTGGCGACAGCGCTGGCGACATCCAATCTCCCCCTTTGCGGGGGAGATGCCCGGCAGGGCAGAGGGGGGTGTGAAGGAACTCGACGTGGGCGCCTGACTTGAGGTGCGAATGTCAACGATCTTCGACGAATCCCTACCCGTACGCCGAAATAGCCACCCCGAACATCTCCCTGGCCTGCTCGGCCGTATAGTAGCCCAGCCTGACGTCCTCGGCGACGAGCTTCGGGTCGCGCTCGCGCGGATCGCCGTAACCGCCGCCGCCGGGCGTGCCGACGCGCACGCGGTCGCCGGCCTTGAGCGCGATGTCCTGCTCCTTGGAAAGATGCGGCGGCACATGCGCCTCGCCGTTCCGGAACACGGTGACGCTGTTCGGTGCGCCGTCGCTGCCGCCGAGCGCGCCCTGCGGCCCGAAGCGGCCGTGATCCATGACGAAGGAGGCGCGGGCCTCGCCACGCAGGATCTCCACCTCATAGGCGAGCCCGGAGCCGCCGCGATGCTTGCCGGCGCCGCCCGAGCCTTCGCGCAGCGCATAATGGCGGTAGAGCACCGGAAAGGCCTGCTCCATGATCTCGACCGGCGGCGATTTCGAAATGCCGATGGTCGAGCAGCCATTGCTCAGGCCGTCATGACCGGCATTGCCGCCATAGCCGCCGCCGGAGATCTGGTACATGACATAGTCGCGGCCGCGCGCCGGGTCGTTGCCGCCGAGCGCGAAATTGCCGCTGGAGCCGGCGGGGGCCGCCGTGACTTTCTCCGGCAGCGCCTGCACCATGGCCGCGAACACGGCTTCGGCGATGCGCTGCGAGACTTCAGCCGCGCAGCCAGACACGGGGCGCGGATACTTCGCGTCGAGGAAGGTGCCTTCCGGCCGCATGACATTCAGCGGCTCGAAGGCGCCGGCGCTGATCGGCACTTCCGGAAAGATATGGCGCATGGCGAGATAGACCGACGACAGTGTCGTCGCCAGCACGCTGTTCATCGGCCCGGCGCAGGGCTTTGAGGAGCCGGCGAAGTCGAAGATCAGCGCGTCGCCCTTCTTCTCGACGGCTAGATTGATGGTCAGCGGCTCGTTCACCACACCGTCGGAATCGACGAAGGCCTGCGAGCGGTAGACGCCGTCCGGTATGACGGCGATCGAGGCGCGCATCTGCTCGGCGGCGCGGCGGCGCAGTTCGGCGATCGCGTCGACAACGGTTTCGTCGCCGTAACGATCCAGGATTTCGTTGAGCCTGTCCTGGCCGATGAGCAACGCTGCGGCTTGCGCGCGGATGTCACCGATGCGCTGGTCGGCGACGCGGATGTTCGAGCAGATGATGGCGTATATCTCGGGGTCGAGCACGCCCTTCTTGAACAGCTTCACCGGGGGTAGTCGCAAGCCTTCCTGCTCCACGGCCGTGGCGGAAGCCGAGAAGCCGCCCGGCACCGACCCGCCGATGTCCGGCCAGTGGCCGGTGTTGGAAAGCCAGCAGAAGATTTTTCCGCCGCGATAGACCGGCATGACGAAGCGCACATCCATCAGATGCGTGCCGCCGAGATAGGGATCGTTGACGATGTAGATGTCGCCCGGCTCCGGCGCCAGGCAGCGACCATCGGCGATCATCTCGATCACCGTCCTCGTCGAATATTGCATCACGCCGACGAAGACCGGCAGGCCCTGGCTGCCCTGCGCGATCAGCGAGCCGTCGACGGCCGAATAGATGCCGTCCGAGCGGTCATTGGCCTCGGCGATGACCGGCGAGAAGGCCGCGCGCGAGAAAGTCAGGTCCATCTCGTCGCAGACCTGCTGCAGGGCAGCCTGCAGCACCGAAAGCGTGATCGTGTCGAGCTTTGCCCCTTTTAACGCTGGCATTGTCAAGCCTCGCCGATGTCGATGATGATGTTGCCGTCGACGTCCGAGCGCGCCCGGTCGCCGGGTTCGAGCACGGTAGTGGCGTCCATCTGCTCGAGGATCGCCGGCCCCTCGATGACGGCATCGAGCGGCAGTCTTTCGCGAGAGTAGACCGGCGTGTCGTGCCAGGTGCCGTGGTACCAGACCGGGCGGATTTCGCGTCGGGCTTCGTCGAGCGAGGCGGCCCGCCCAGCCGGGTCGATCAGTTGCGACAGGTCGATTTGCGGCCGCACGCCGGTGACCGACGTGTTGAGGTTGACGAGGTTGGCGCGGATTTCCGGCAGTTCGACCTTGAAGCGGGCGAAATAGGCTTTTTCGAACAGCTGCTGCAGCGTGGCGCGCGTCACCGATGACGATGGCAGCGGCACGTTGATGATATGCGTTTGGCCGACGAACTGCATGTCGGCGGAATGCGTCACGTGGATCGCGTCCGGCTTCACCGCTTCCTTGCCGATCAGCGCCTCGCCTTCGTTCCGGTGCCGTTCCAGCACCTCGCGAAGCTTCGCTTCGTCGAGCGCTGCAACCGGCATGTTGATTGTGTTGACGAAGTCATGCCGCAGATCTGCGACGACGCAGCCGAGYGCATTGGTGATGCCCGGACGCGCCGGCACCAGCACCCGCGGCAGGCCGAGCTCGCGGGCCAGCGCGGTCGCGTGCAGCGGCCCGGCGCCGCCGAACGCGAACAGCGCGAAATCGCGCGGGTCGTGGCCGCGCGACACCGACACCATGCGGATGGCGCCGGCCATCTTCATGTTGCCGAGCCTCAGGATCGCACCTGCCGCCTCGACACCGGAGAGGCCGGTGCGCTTGCCGATCTTGTCTTCGAATATGCTTGTGACGCGCTCGACCGTGACCGGATTGTCGACCGCGAGCAGCTTCTTCGGCGCCAACCGGCCGAGCACCAGATTGGCGTCGGTGATGGTCGGCTCGGTGCCGCCGCGCCCGTAGCAGATCGGGCCGGGATTGGCGCCGGCGCTTTCCGGGCCGATCTGGATCAGTCCGGCCGCGTCGACGCGCGCGATCGAGCCGCCGCCGGCGCCGACGGTGTGCACCGCCACCATCGGCACATGGATCGGCATCGCATATTCGATCTCGATCTCGTTCGACACGGCGGGCTCGGCATTGCGGATCAGCGCCACGTCGGTCGACGTGCCGCCCATGTCGTAGGTGACGAGGTTGCCGAAGCCGGCGCGCTTGCCCGTGTAGGCGGCGGCGATCACGCCGGAAGCCGGGCCGGACATCACGGTCTTTGCCGATTCCAGCGTGACGAAGCGGGCCGAGATCATGCCGCCATTGCCGTTCATGATCAGGAAGTCGCGCGCATAGCCCTTGGCGCCGAGCTCCTTGCGCAGCCGTTCGACATAGCGCTCGAGGATCGGTTGCACCGAGGCGTTGACCGCCGCCGTCACACCGCGCTCGAATTCGCGCGCTTCCGAAAGCAGCGCATGGCCGGTGGTGATGTGGCCGTTCGGCCAGAGCTCGGCAGCGATCTCGGCCGCGCGGCGCTCATGCGCCGGATTAGCGTAGGAATGCAGGAAGTGGATGACGAGCGACTCGCAGCCGGCGTCGAGCAGCCGCTTGACCGCGTCGCGCATTTCCGCCTCGTCGAGCGGGACGCGGACCGCGCCGGACGCTTCGACCCGTTCCGGCACTTCGAGCCTCAGATCGCGCGGAATGACCGGCACGAAGATTCCGGTCATGCCATAGGCCTGTGGCCTCGTGCGCCGGCCAAGCTCGATCACGTCGCGAAAGCCGCGCGTGGTGATCATGCCTGTCCGCGCCAGTCGGCGTTCCAGCACGGCGTTGGTGGTGGTGGTCGTGCCATGCACGATGAGGTCGATGCCGTCGACCGGAAAGCCGGTCGCGCCGAGTGCTGCGACCACGCCAAAAGCCTGATTTTCCACTGTCGTCGGGGTCTTGGCGATATGCACCTTTCCGCCCGCCTTGCCGTCGATCAAGAGCAGGTCGGTGAAGGTTCCGCCGACATCGATGCCGGCAACGACGCTTCCCGCCGACGCCGAAAATTTCTCATTCATTGTCGAAACCCGAAATGCCAGGACTACGGATATGCCTCGGTTTGGAAAGGCGTTTTACGCTGCCATCTTGACCTGGAGATCATTTGTATACTAATAAATTCGGGACACAAGAGCTTACCGCTTGGCAGTGTGCGAGCAGCGCGCCGGAACCCGACCGTTCGGGCGTGCAGGAGAAAGTTTGGCGCCAGCGTGTCCGTCTGGGCCGGAAAGTTGGGTTTGATGAACACGACATCCGCGTTGAACATTGCCGGCGCAAAGCCGCTGCAGTTCCCGATCCCGGCCAATGTCTATGCCGAGACCGTGGTGTCGGTGAAGCACTACACCGACCGGCTGTTCTCGTTCCGCATCACCCGGCCGCAGTCGCTGCGCTTCCGCTCCGGTGAGTTCGTCATGATCGGCCTGCCCAACGCCGAGAAGCCGATCTTCCGCGCCTATTCCGTCGCCAGCCCGGCCTGGGACGACGAGTTGGAATTCTTCTCGATCAAGGTGCCGGACGGTCCGCTGACCTCCGAGCTGCAGAAGATCCAGGTCGGCGACACCGTCATCATGCGCCAGAAGTCGACCGGCACGCTGGTGCTCGACGCGCTGACGCCCGCCAAGCGCGTGTTCATGATCTCGACCGGCACCGGCATCGCGCCTTTCGCCAGCTTGCTGCGCGACCCCGACACCTATGAGAAGTTCGACCAGGTGATCCTCACCCACACCTGCCGCGACAATGCCGAGCTCACCTACGGCCAGGAACTGGTGGCCGCGCTAGAGAACGATCCGCTGATCGGCGAGCTGACGGCCGGCCGCGTCACGCTCTACAACTCGACGACCCGCGAGGAATCGGCGCGCATGGGCCGCATCACCGCGCTGATCGGCTCGGGCAAGTTCTATTCCGACCTCGGCATCGACAAGCTCAATCCCGAAACCGACCGCATCATGATCTGCGGCTCGATGCACATGCTGAAGGACGTCAAGGAACTCGCCGAGACCCTCGGCTTCGAGGAAGGCTCGCTCAGCCAGCCGGCCAGCTTCGTGGTCGAGCGCGCCTTCGTCGGCTAAGGCGCGCCGCTGGTGCATGAAGCGCGTCGCATGGACCCGTTCAAGCGCGGCGCTCGTTAGCCAGCCGGCATCGCTGTTTTGACCATACGGTCAAAAACCTGCTGCGTTTGCGGCCTTTTTCCGCTATGACCCTTTGAAAGACTCGTGAAGCATCGCGTCACGGGCTATCGTCGTGCGTGTCGGCCAAAAGTGTTTTGGGAACACGATACGCACTATGGCCTGAAGCGCAACTTCGCCGAACGAAAGGGCAGGAGATGAGCACGATCCGCGAGGCTGGCGCCGGGGCCGGCKCGTCCAAGGTGATGCCGCTGCCGGCGCGCGCCGCCGCCAACACGCCGGTGCCTTCCGACCATGCCATTGCCCGCAACCCCGGCATGAAGCTCGATCTCGGCTTTCTGGAATCGGTGCGCAGCGTCAACCGCTCGGCGCTGGAGCGCCGTGTCGCCACGCTCACCAAACGGCGCTCGATCAAGGCCGACAACCAGGCCGCATGGCTGCTCCGCGCCATTGCCTGCATGGACCTCACCACGCTCAATTCCAACGATACGGACGAACGCGTGCGCCGGCTCTGCGCCAAGGCGGTCAACCCGCTGCGCAAGGACATCGTCGAGGGCCTGGGCATCGCCGGCGAGACCATCCGCCCGGCGGCGGTCTGCGTCTATCATCCCTTCGTCGCCACCGCGGTCGAAGCCGTGCGCGGCACCGGCATCCATGTCGCCGCCGTTTCCACCGCCTTCCCGCACGGCCTTGCGCCGCTCTCGACGCGTTTGCAGGAGATCGAAGCTTCGGTCCGCGACGGCGCCGACGAGATCGACGTCGTCATCCCGCGCGGCCTGGTTTACGGCGCCAAGTGGCGCGAGCTGTTCAACGAGATCGTCGCCATGCGCGCCGCCTGCGGCGACGCCCATCTCAAGGTCATCCTCGGCACCGGCGACCTTTCCACGCTGCGCAATGTCATGCTGGCCTCGATGGTGGCGATGATGGCAGGCGCCGATTTCATCAAGACCTCGACCGGCAAGGAAAGCGTCAACGCCACGCTTCCCGTTGGGCTGGCCATGGTGCGCGCCATCCGCGCCTATTTCGAGGAGACCGGCTATCTGATCGGCTTCAAGCCGGCGGGCGGTATTTCGACGGCCAAGGCCTCGCTCGACTGGCTGGTGCTGATGAAGGAAGAGCTCGGCCGGCCCTGGCTGGAGCCGGATCTGTTCCGCTTCGGCGCCTCCAGCCTGCTCACCGACATCGAACGCCAGCTCGAGCACCACCTGACCGGCCATTACTCGGCTAACCATCGCCACGCGATGGCTTAGACCTGGTAAGAAGCTTTGAACGTGGAGTTCCTTCGCGCCCCCCTCTGTCCTGCCGGACATCTCCCCCACAAGGGGGGAGATCAGCTCTCGCGTTCGTTCGCCGCAATCCTGCAACGCTGGAAGTTGGCGAAATCGCCGATGACGGCCAATCTCCCCACAAGTGGGGGAGATGTCCGGCAGGACAGAGGGGGGCGCGAAGGATCGCTCACCTGTCTAAAAATCTCCTCCTGAAGGGAGCCGCTCCATGAACATCCTCGAACGCTATCACGCCATGGAATACGGCCCGGCGCCGGAAGCCCGTAACGAGGCCGATGCCTGGCTCGCGGGGCGCGATTTCTCCAAGGCGCTGTTCATCGACGGCGCCTGGAAGGCGGCGGCAAGCGGCAAGACCTTCGACACCAGTGAACCGTCCTCCGGCAAGCTGCTGGCCAAAGTCTCGGATGCCGGCGCGGCCGACATCGACGCCGCGGTGGCCGCGGCCGCGAAGGCGCTGCCGAAGTGGAGCGCCAGCTCGGGCTACGCCAGGGCCAAGGTGCTCTATGCTATCGGCCGCGCGATGCAACGTCATCAGCGCCTGTTCGCCGTGCTGGAATCGATCGACAACGGCAAGCCGATCCGCGAGAGCCGCGACATCGACGTGCCGCTGGCGATCCGCCACTTCATCCATCATGCCGGTTGGGCGCAGACGCTCGAGAAGGATTTTCCCGATCACAAGCCGGTCGGCGTCGTCGGCCAGGTCATTCCGTGGAATTTCCCGCTGCTGATGCTGGCCTGGAAGATCGCGCCCGCGCTTGCCGCCGGCTGCGCGGTTGTGCTGAAGCCGGCCGAATTCACGCCGCTCACCGCCATCCTGTTCGCCGAGATATGCGAGCGCGCCGGTGTGCCGAAAGGCGTCGTCAACATCGTCCAGGGGGGACCTGAGGCGGGGGCTGCAATCGTCAATCACACCGGCGTCCAGAAGATTGCCTTCACCGGCTCCTCGGAAGTCGGCAAGATCATCCGCAAGGCGACCGCCGGGTCGGGCAAGAAGCTTTCGCTGGAGCTCGGCGGCAAGTCGGCCTTCATCGTCTTCGAGGATGCCGACCTCGACAGCGCGGTCGAAGGCCTCGTTGATGGCATCTGGTTCAACCAGGGCCAGGTCTGCTGCGCCGGGTCGCGCCTCCTGGTGCAGGAGGGCATCGCCGAAGCCTTCATCGCCAAGGTCAAGGTCAGGATGAGCCGGCTGCGCGTCGGCAGTCCGCTCGACAAGAACACCGATATCGGCCCGCTGGTCGATCGCACGCAGCTCGACCGCGTAAAGGGTCTCATCGCCGAGGGCGCCAAACAGGGCGCCTTCTGCTGGCAGCCGGACTCGGCCTTGCCGACAACGGGCTACTACCATCTGCCGACGCTCGCGACAGGCGTTTCGCCGGCCAATATTCTGGCGGAGGAAGAGGTGTTCGGCCCTGTTTTGGCGACGATGAGCTTCCGCAACACCGAGGAAGCGATCGAGCTTGCCAACAACACACGTTACGGGCTTGCCGCCTCGGTGTGGAGCGAGAACGTCAATCTCGCACTTCACGTCGCGCCGCAATTGAAGGCCGGCGTCGTCTGGGTCAACGGCACCAACATGTTCGACGCCGCCTGCGGCTTCGGCGGCTATCGCGAAAGCGGCTTCGGCCGTGAAGGCGGCCGCGAAGGCATGTTCGAGTATCTCGCCGCCAAGCTGCCGGTCGGCTCGGTCATCAAGCCGGCTGCGGCCGGCTCCGCCCAGCCGGTCGAGCAGGCAGACGGCACGGCGATCGACCGCACGGCAAAGCTGTTCATCGGCGGCAAGCAGGTTCGGCCGGACGGCAATTACTCGCTGGCCGTTGCTACCGCCAAGGGCAAGCTTGCCGGCGAGGTCGGTCTCGGCAGCCGCAAGGATATCCGCGACGCGGTCGCCGCCGCACGCGCCTGCAAGGCATGGCCGGATGCCACGGCCTTCAACCGCAGCCAGGTGCTCTATTATTTCGCCGAGAACCTGTCCGGCCGCGCCGAGGAGTTCGCCGCGCGTCTCGTGCAGCTCACCGGCGTCACCGCCAAGGCCGCGCGCGAAGAAGTCGAGCAGTCGATCGAGCGGCTGTTCCTTTACGCCGGGCTCGCCGACAAGTTCGAGGGCCGCGTCCATCAGCCGCCAGCGCGCGTTGTCACGCTCGCGCTGCATGAGCCGGCGGGCGTCGTCGGCATCGTCGCGCCGGACAACCAGCCGCTGCTTGGCTTCGTTTCGCTGATGGCTCCGGCGCTCGCCATGGGCAATACGGTGGTGGCCGTTCCGTCGGAGCGCCACCCGCTGCTTGCCACCGACCTTTATCAGGTCATCGAATATTCCGACATTCCGGCCGGCGCCATCAACATCGTCACCGGCCGCAGCGCCGAGCTTGCCGGCGTGCTGGCCAAGCATGACGACGTCGACGGGCTCTGGGTTTTCGCCGATGCCGAGACCTGCGCCAAGGCAGAGGCCGATTCCATCGGCAATCTCAAACGCGTCTGGACCGGCAATGGCCGCAGCCTCGACTGGGGCTCGAACGAAGCCGCCGGCGAGGCGTTTCTGCGCCGGGCCATCGAGGTCAAGAACGTCTGGGTGCCTTACGGCGACTGAGTTCGCCCACCCTCCACCGGTCTCCGGACTTGACGGGCTCCGATATGTTCTTTAACGAGAAAAAACAATTGGCATCCGGCAGACGGCGGCTCAGGCATCAAGCTCGCTTGGCATATTGCGCCCTGTCCGGCTGCCGGTAAGAGAAGCTCGCGAGAGCTGGAGGGAAGAATGGCGGATCTGGCAGGCAAGGTGGTCGTCGTCACCGCGGCGGCGCAGGGCATCGGGCGGGCGAGCGCGCTGGCCTTCGCCAAGGCCGGCGCCACGGTTCATGCCACCGACATCAACGAGCAGCTTCTGGCAGATCTCGCCAAGGCGCCAGGCATCAAGACCYGCAGGCTCGACGTCCTCGACGACGCGGCCGTCACCGCCGCCTTTGCCGAGATCGGCMCGGTCGATGTGCTGTTCAATTGTGCCGGCTTCGTCCACTCCGGATCGATCCTCGAGATGAAGGATGAGGACCTCGATTTCGCGCTCAACCTCAATGTSCGCTCGATGATCCGCACCATCCGCGCCGCGCTGCCYGGCATGCTGGAGCGCGGYGACGGCTCGATCATCAACATGGCRTCGCTGTCTCTTATACACATCTAGATGTGTATAAGAGACAGTCTATGGCCTGACCAAGGCGGCCGTCGTCGGCCTCACCAAATCGGTCGCCGCCGACTACGTCACCAAGGGTATCCGCTGCAACGCGATCTGTCCGGGCACGGTCGAGAGTCCGTCGCTGCAGGACCGCATGCATGCCCAGGGCGACTACGAAGCCGCCCGCGCTGCCTTCATCGCGCGCCAGCCGATGGGTCGCCTGGGCACGCCCGAGGAGATCGCCGACCTCGCCGTCTATCTGGCTGGTGCGACTTACACGACCGGGCAGGCCTACAATATCGACGGCGGCTGGTCGGTGTGACACTCGGCCTGACAGGATCATCGGCGAACGGGAGGTAGAGGCTGATCCGAGACCCGCGGGGATTGGAAGGTCTGAAAATCTGCCGCGCACCGGTCTTAAGTCGCCTGCGCGCTTGCCCGGGATCGGGTCGATGGGTACGGTCCGCCCGGTCTCGCTTTCAGCAATTGCCCCGGCGAAGAGTTTTGCAAAACGGCCTGCGGCCGCAAGGTGGAGAAAAAAGATGAAGTTGCTGCGCTATGGCGAGGTGGGAAGCGAACGTCCCGGTCTGCTCGATCAGGATGGGACGATCCGCGATCTTTCGGCTCATGTCGCCGACATCGCCGGCGCGGCGCTTCATCCGGCCTCGCTGGAGATGCTCTCGAAGCTCGATCCGAAGTCGCTGCCGGCGGTTTCGGGCAAGCCGCGCATGGGCGCCTGCGTTGCCGGCACGGGAAAATTCATTTGCATCGGCCTCAACTATTCCGACCACGCCGCCGAAACCGGCGCCAAAGTGCCGCCGGAGCCGATCATCTTCATGAAGGCAAGCTCGGCGATCGTCGGGCCGGATGACGACGTGCTGATCCCGCGCGGCTCGCTCAAGACCGACTGGGAGGTCGAGCTCGGCGTCGTCATCGGCAAGACCGCCAAATATGTCTCGGAGGACGAGGCGCTGGATTATGTCGCCGGCTATTGCGTCGCGCACGACGTCTCCGAGCGCGCTTTCCAGACCGAGCGGCATGGCCAGTGGACCAAGGGCAAGTCCTGCGACACCTTCGGCCCGATCGGCCCTTGGCTGGTGACCAAGGACGAGATCACCGACCCGCAGAACCTGAAAATGTGGCTGACCGTCAACGGCAAGACGATGCAGAACGGCTCGACCAGGACCATGGTCTACGGCGTCAAATACCTGGTTTCCTATCTCAGCCAGTTCATGTCGCTGCACCCCGGCGACATCATCTCCACGGGCACGCCGCCGGGCGTCGGCCTCGGCATGAAGCCGCCGGTGTTTTTGAAGGCCGGCGACGTCGTCGAACTTGGCATCGAAGGCATGGGCCAGCAGAAGCAGACGTTCAAGGCGGACGAGTAGGCGGCACCGACTCACCTTCTCCCCTTGTGGGCCTGTTGCGTAATTTGGCGATTGTGATTCTCTGAGATGGAAGCTCGGAGGTAATCGCAATGGCAGTGAAGCAGACGGGTCAGCTGAGCCTGGCGGAGGCATTTCTGGGCCAGAAGCTTGCTGGCGGATCCTCGTCGCTCGATCGGCTATCCGGTCTGGTGAAGTGGTACCGCTTCGAGAAGCTGCTCAACCCGCTACGCGATGGTGGCCCGGGACGTGCAGCCTGGCCTCCGCTGGTTCTGTTCAAGGCGTTGTTGCTGCAATCGCTCTACGGGCTATCGGATCGCGAGCTTGAGGAAGCGCTGGGGGATCGGCTGTCGTTCCGACGCTTTGTCGGACTTGGCCTTGAGGAGAGCATTCCCGATCACACGGTGCTGTCGCGCTTTCGCAACCTGCTTGTGGGCGAAGGATTGATGGAGAAGCTGTTTGGCGAGCTGGACCGGCAGTTGGAGAAGGCCGGCGTGATCTTGAAGCGCGGCACCATGCTGGATGCGACGCTGATCGAAGCGGTCTCGACGCCGCCGACGCCCGAGCGGCCCTCGAAGGATGCGGACGCCCACATCACCGCACGCAAGGGTAAAGGTGGCATCACCTTTGGCTACAAGGCTCATGTCGGGGTCGACGAGGGCTCCGGCCTGATCCGCACGGTGATCACCACACCGGCCAACGTCAACGATACGGTCGTGGCCGACCTCCTGGTGCGCGGCGATGAGAAGACGGTATGGGCGGATGCGGCCTATGACACCCATTCCCGTCGTGCCCGGCTCAAGGCCGAGGGCAGGAAGCCACGCATTGCCCGCCGCCCCAACAAGCACCATCCCTTGCCTGAGCGGCTCAAGCGCTACAATCGCCTGATCGCACGACGGCGGGCGGCGGTGGAAACGACCTTCGCCACGCTCAAGAACCGCATGAAGCTGACCACGATCCGCTACGTCGGACTGGCCAAGGCTGCGGCTCAAGTGACCATGGCGGCGATCGCCTTCAACATGCGCCGATGGGTTGCCATCACGGGATAGGTGCGCCCGGCGCCCAGCCAAAGGGTCGCGACACCGCCCACAAACCCMAAATCAGACACCAAATCCACCAACCAAACCGAAGTCTGGCGCAAAAGCCGTTCCGCGTGCAGGTCCTCGCTACTACGCAACAGGCCCCTTGTGGGAGAAGGTGGCCGCGAAGCGGCCGGATGAGGGGTGTTGGAAGGATCTCTGCTTTGCAGGATTAAGCGCCTGGAATCCTTCAATCTTTGAAGTAGCACTCCGCTGGAACACCCCTCATCCGTCTCGGCGCTACGCGCCGATCCACCTTCTCCCACAGGGGGAGAAGGAGAAGCCGGTGCTACTTCAACACCCGTCCATCCGCGCCGAACCGGTACGTCTTCGCCGGATCCGGCGTCGCATAAAGCGTCGCACCCGGCTCGGCGTTGTAGACGCCGAAGATGCGCACCGTGAGCAGCCCTGCCTTCTCGCAGTCGAGATAGAGGTTGGTGTCGGCGCCGAGATGCTCGGCATGCACCACCGTGCCCTTCCAGGCGCCGGATTTCGTATCGACGGTCAGATGTTCCGGCCGCACGCCGACGGTCTTTGCCGTCTCGCCCAACTTGGCGCCGTCGATGAAGTTCATCTTCGGCGAGCCGATGAAGCCAGCGACGAACTCGTTCGCCGGCGAATTGTAGAGCTCCATCGGTCCGCCGATCTGCTCGATGCGGCCGGCATTGAGCACGACGATCTTGTCGGCCAGCGTCATCGCCTCGACCTGGTCATGGGTGACATAGATCATCGTCGCCTTCAGTCGCCGGTGCAGTTGGGCGATCTCCAGCCTTGTGTTGACGCGAAGTGCGGCGTCGAGGTTCGACAGCGGCTCATCGAACAGAAACAGCTTCGGCTCGCGCACCACGGCGCGGCCGATGGCGACGCGCTGGCGCTGGCCGCCCGAAAGCTCGGCCGGRCGGCGCTCCAGATAGGGCTCGAGCGACAGCATGGCSGAAGCGATCTTGATGCGGCGGTCGATCTCGGCCGCCGGCGTGCCRGCCTGCTTGAGGCCGAGGCCCATATTGTTCCTCACCGTCAGATGCGGATAGAGCGCATAGGTCTGRAACACCATGGCGATGCCGCGTTTCGCGGGCGGCGTGATCGACACRTCGTCACTRTCGATCAGCACACGGCCGGAGGTCGAATCCTCRAGGCCSGCRATMACSCGSAGCAGCGTYGAYTTYCCGCARCCKGASGGGCCGACGAARACGACGAACTCGCCGTCATTGACSTCGAGGTCGATGCCYTTCAGCACCTCCACCGGCCCGAAGGCCTTCTTCACATTCTCGATCTTCAGCGAGCCCACAATGTTCCTCCAGATTGAAGAGTGGGCGCCAAGGCACCCCCCTCTGGCCTACCGGCCAATCTCCCCCTCAAGGGGGGAGATTGGCAGCTTTGCCCGAGGCACTTCTCTTGCGACGTTGGTTATTGGCGAAAGTAGACGAGATGATCGATCTCCCCCCTTGAGGGGGAGATGGCCGGCAGGCCAGAGGGGGGTGCCGTAGAGCGCAMCCCCTGAYGACAATTCCCCTGTCAAAGCCGCACCGCCTTGCCGCTGCGCACGCTCTCGTCGGCRGCCAGGCAGACGGCGAGCGATTTCACCGCGTCGTCCATATGGCGGGTCAGGTCGATGTCCTCGCGGATGGCCTTGAGCAGGAAGGCCTGTTCGAGGTCGCAGAGCTCCTGGTGGCCCGGCTCGCCCTCCATCGACAGCAACTCGTCTTGCTTGGCGAACTTGCCGTCCGGTCCGGTCGCGGCGTTGTGCACCCGGATGGTCGAGGTCTTGGTGTGAGTGTCGATGTCGTCGGACTTCACGCCCTCTTTCATGACGATCGACACGCAGCCCTTGGGCGACATCACGTCCTTCACGAAGAAGGCCGTCTCCGAGATCATCGGCCCCCAGCCGGCCTCGTACCAGCCGACCGAGCCGTCGTCGAACAGCACCTGCAGATGGCCGTAATTGTACATCGAGGGCGCCACCTCATCGCTCAACCTGACTCCCATGCCGCGCACCTCGACCGGCCTGGCGTCGGTGATCTGCAGCATCACGTCGAGATAGTGCACGCCGCAGTCGACGATCGGCGAGGTCGTCTGCATCAGCTGCTTGTGCGTCTCCCAGGTGTGGCCGGAGGACTGCTGGTTGAGGTTCATGCGGAAGACATAAGGTCCGCCGAGCTTGCGCGCCTCGGCGATCAGCCTAATCCAGGACGGATGGTGGCGCAGGATATAGCCGATCACCAGCTTCTTGCCGTTGGCCTTGGCGGCATCGACGACGCGCCTGGCATCCGCYACCGTSGTTGCCARCGGCTTYTCGACGAAGACATGGCAGCCCGCCTCGAACGCCCGCACGGCRTAGTCGGCATGGCTGTCCGAATAGGTGGCGATCGCCGCGACRTCCGGYTTTTCGTCGCGCAGCGCATCCTCGAAGGAGCGCCTTATGCCATAGCCGGACAGTCCCTCCGGCAGAGGCACGTCGGAACGGTTGATCAACGCCGCGATCTCGAAGCCCGGATTGGTGTGATAGGCSAGCGCATGRCTGCGGCCCATATTGCCGAGGCCGGCGACGACGACACGAAGGGGTCTTTCTGAATTCACTTGACGGCTCCCGAAGTGATGCCGCGGATCAATTGCCGCGAGAAGATGACGTAGAGGACGAGCACCGGCAGGATCGCCAGCGAGAGCGCCGCCAGGATCGCGTTCCAGTTGGTGACGAACTGGCCGAGGAAGAGCTGCGCGCCGAGCGTCACCGTCTTGGTCTCTTCCGAAGGCGCCAGGATCAGCGGGAACCAGAGATCGTTCCAGATCGGGATCATGGTGAAGACGGCGACCGTCGCCATGGACGGGCGCACCAGCGGCAGCACCAGCCGGAAGAAGATCGTGTATTCCGACAGCCCGTCGATGCGGCCGGCGTTCTTCAGGTCGTCGGAGACCTGCTTCATGAATTCCGACAGGATGAAGATGGCGAGCGGCAGGCCTTGCGCGGTGTAGACCAGGATCAGCGCCGTCAGCGTGTTGACCAGCCCGGTCGCCACCATCAGCTGCAGGATGGCGACGGTGCCCAGGCGGATCGGAATCATGATGCCGAGCGCGAGATAAAGCCCCATCAGCGTGTTGCCGCGGAAGCGGTATTCCGACAGCGCGAAGGCGGCCATCGCGCCGAACAGCAGCACGAAGAACAGCGAGGCGACGGTGACGACGAGGCTGTTCTGGAAATAATGCAGGAAATCGCCCTGGCCGATGACTGTCGTGTAGCCGATCAGGTCGAAAGTCTTCGGCGTCGGCGGCGTCAGCGGCGCGCCGAAGATGCCGGCGCGGGACTTGAACGAGTTCATGATGACCAGGATCACCGGGAACAGCGCGATCGCCGTATAGGTCAGGAGAATCGCGTGKGCGCCGATGGTGCGGGGCAGGGAGCGGGTCGCAGTGCTCATTGGAGTGCCCCCTCACAAGCTTCATTTCGGAGGAGCGGCGCCAAGGCACCCCCCTCTGTCCTGCCGGACATCTCCCCCTCAAGGGGGGAGATCGGCGGCTTCGATGGCCCTGCCCAATCTCCGGCGATGGAGATTGGCGAAAGCGGTGATGACGTCCAATCTCCCCCCTTGAGGGGGAGATGGCTGGCAAGCCAGAGGGGGGTGTTCAAGCTCGACATTTCCAACCCTCAGAACTGGTAGCGACGCAGGCGCGTCTGGACGAGGAACAGGTAGACGCAGACGCCAGCAAGGATGATCAGGAACATCATCGTGGCGATCGTCGCGCCCATATTCGGATCGCCGACCTGCAACTGGAAGCCGAAGAAGGCGCGGTAGAGGAAGGTGCCGAGGATGTCTGTCGAGTAGTTCGGCCCGGCGAGCGCCCCTTGCGCCGTGTAGATGAGGTCGAAGGCGTTGAAATTGCCGACGAAGGTCAGGATCGAGATGATGCCGATGGAAGGCAGGATCAGCGGCAGCTTGATCTTCCAGAACTGCGCCATGCCGGTCACGCCGTCGCATTCGGCCGCCTCGATCACCTCATCGGGGATCGATAGAAGGGCTGCGTAKATAAGCATCATCGGGATGCCGACGAACTGCCAGACCGAGACCAGGCTGAGCGCGGTCAGCGCGTATTCTTCCTTRCCGAGCCATGGCGTGAACAGGCTCTTCAGCCCGACGAAATTGAGCAGGTCGGGCGCCACGCCCCAGATCGGCGACAGGATCAGCTTCCAGGCGAAGCCGACGATGACGAAGGACAGGATCGTCGGCACGAAGATCGCCGTGCGGTAGAAAGCGGCGAAGCGTAGCCGGGGGCTGGAGAGAAGTGCTGCCAGCATGACGCCGATCGGGTTCTGCACCAGCATGTGGATGATGAAGAACCAGGTATTGTTCCTGAGCGCGTTCCAGAAGTTCACCGACCAGTTGGGGTCGCCGAACAGCGTGCGGAAATTGTCGAGCCCGACGAAGACCTGGGACTGGCTGATGTTGCGGAACAGCGAAAGCTGCAGCGTGCCGAACAGCGGCAGGATCATGATCGCCGAGTAGACGAGCACCGCGGGCGCCAGGAAGACGCCGATATGCCAGCGAATGGGTTTCTTCGGTCGTGTTTGTGCGGCCATGAGTTCGGTCCCCGCCGTCTCTCGGTTCCAGGTCGGATGATGCTTAGCTGAAGCCTCGATGCACGGCCTGATTGTCCCTCGGGGGAAGGACAGGGCCAGCGACAGTGCGGCTTCGTCTTCCCCGCGAAGATGAGGGTAAGACCGAGAGGCGGCGCCGACAATCGCTATTCCAAAGGCCGGCCGGGAAAGACCCGGCCGGCTCGATGGCGAAAAGACTTACTTCGCCGGCTTGTACCAGCTGTCGAGGCCTTGCTGCAGCTTCTTGGCCGCGTCTTCCGGCGTGACCGTGCCGTTGATGACGTTGGCCGACTGGACCCAGGTCTCGTTCTCGAGGTTCGGCGTGCCGCGCGACAGGATCTGGTAGGTCGAGCGGATCGTCGACTTGCACTTGCCACGCCAGGACACGAATTCCTGGGCCAGCGGGTCAGCCATCTTCACCGGCGTGCTGTTCAGGCTGAAGAAGCCCGGCAGCGCGTTGGCGTAGATGGTGGCGAAGTCCGGCGAGGCGACCCACGAAAGGAACTTCTTGGCTTCTTCCGGATGCTTCGAGGCTGCATTCAGGCCCATGCCGATATCGGTATGGTCGGAGATGTAGCAGGTGTCGCCGGCCTTCTGCACCGGCGGCGGGAAGGCGCCCATCTTGAACTGCGCCTGCGTGTTGAACAGGCCGATCTCCCACGAGCCGGCCGGATAGATCGCGGCGCGGCCGAGCGTGAACAGGTTCTGGCTGTCCGGATAGGTCTGCGCCTCGAAGCCGTCGCCGAGATAGGGCTTCCACTTGGCCAGTTCCTTGAAGGGGGCGACCCAGCTCGCATCGGTCAGCTTCTGCGCGCCCTTGATCAGCGCCTGGCGGCCGTCCTCGCCCTTCCAGTAGTTCGGGCCGATGTTCTGGTAGCCCATGGTCGCGGCTTCCCACAGGTCCTTGGTGCCCATCGCCATCGGGATGTAGGTGCCGTCGGCCTTGATCTTGTCGAGCACGGCGTAGAACTCGTCAACCGTGGTCGGCACCTTGAGGCCGAGCTTGTCGAAGGCGTCCTTGTTGTAGATGAAGCCGTGGATCACCGAGGCCATCGGCACGCAGAAGCTCGACTTGCCGTCGTCGGTCTGCCAGGCGGACTTGGCGACGGGCGAGAAGTTGTCCATGCCGGGCAGCGAGGTGAGGTCGGCGAGGTTACCCTTCTTGAACAGCTCCAGCGACTTGTCGAAGGGGCGGCAGGTGATCAGGTCGCCCGCCGAACCGGCGGTGAGCTTGGCGCCAAGCGCGGCGTCGTACTCGGTCGGCGCCGAGGGCGCGAACACCACCTTGATGCCGGGGTTCTTGGCCTCGAAAGCCGGGATCAGCTTGTCCTTCCAGATGGTGAGGTCATCGCCGCGCCAGCTTTCGATGTTGAGCGTTACGTCATCGGCGAGAGCCATCCCGGTGGTGCCCAGAATGCTCGTGCCGAGCAGAAGTGCCGTCAGTAGTCTGGTCGTCATGTTCAGTCTCCCTGTTGACCTTTTTCAGGTTCGGTTTTGATGAGAACAGAGGCTCAGTGCCTCTCGCTCCCCTCGATCGCGGAAAGCGCCGGCCTGAGCTTCTGGCCGGTCCCTTCCAGTATCTTCTCGGCCGCTTCGGCGCTGGCGGCGCCCGCGGCGAGCAGAATAGCGGTCTTGACCACGCCGCCGCTCTCTTCGAGCAGGCGGACGGCATCGTCGCGGCTGCGCCCGCTGATGGCGGCCACCATGCGCACCGCGCGGTCGCGCAGCTTGATGTTGTCGGCGGTGAGATTGACCATGTAGCCGTCATGCACATGGCCGAGATGGATGGCGGCCAGCGTCGACAGCATGTTGAGCGCTATTTTCTGAGCCGTGCCGGCACCCATGCGCGTCGAGCCGGCGATCAACTCCGGCGGGGTTTCCAGCAGGATGGCGACGTCGGCCTGCTCGAACAGCTTTGCGCCTTTGTTGTTGGCGATCGCGATGGTCGCCGCGCCCCGCCGCCGCGCATCGCCGATCGCCTGGACGGCGTAGGGCGTGGAGCCGCTGGCCGAGATGGCGATCAGGCAATCGCCCCTGCCGATATTGGCGCCTGCCACGGCAGCCGAGGCCTCTTCGAGGTCGTCTTCCGGCCCGCCGGCAAGTGTGTGGAACGCTTCGTCGCCGCCGGCGATCAGGATGGCGATGCGGTCGCGCGCGATGCCGAACGTTCCGGGCAGTTCCAGTGCGTCGGCCACGGCCATCAGACCGGAACTGCCGGCCGCCGCATAGGCGAGCTTGCCGCCGCTCTTCAGTTGTCTAGCAATGARTTCGGCTGCCGCGGCGATCGCCGGAATGGCGCCATGCACCGCCCTGGCRGCCTCGATCTGGGCATTGGCGAGAAATGCMAGGACAGCCTCGGGGCTCTGGACATCCAGTCCCGGGGCATTCTGGTGAAGCGCCTCCGTGCGCGTCTCTGCCATCTGCTTTCCTCCAACCGAAAGGAACAATACCAAAAAAATACCACTTGTCCACATCCATTAACGCTTTTCGCTCGCCGAAATTGGCTTGCCGGCAAATTATCGTGTATTTTCAATAAAATACGCCTCAATCTTTTTCGAGATGGAAATTAGCGCTTGGCTATTGGTATTTTATTGGTATTATCCATCCCGAGGAGAAATCGCGTGAAATTCGTGCTTGGCATCGATGGCGGCGGCACCAGCTGCAGGGCGGCCCTTGCGACGGCCGACGGCGTCATTGTCGGTCGCGCCAAGAGCGGCGCAGCCAACATCCGCACCGATCTCACCGGCGCCCGCACCAACATCGTCGAGGCTGCGAGGCAGGCCTTCATCGCCGCCGGCGAGGACCCTGAACTGATCCCGCGGACGCCTGCCGTTCTCGGCCTCGCCGGCGCCAATGTCGGCACCTACCGCCAGCAGCTCGAAGCGATCCTGCCCTTCAGCAAAAGCCGCGTCGAAACCGATGCCGAGATCGCGCTGGAAGGCGCGGTCGGCTCCGGCGACGGCGCCATGGCCATCCTCGGCACCGGCACCGCCTATATGGCGCGTAAAGAGGGCAGGTCGCGCGCTATCGGCGGCTGGGGTTTCCAGGTCGGCGACCAGGGCAGCGGCGCCCGCATCGGCCGCGACCTGCTGGAGCAGACATTGCTTGCCCATGACGGCATCCGCCCCGGCTCGCCATTGACCGAGGCGATGCTCGGCGTGTTCCGCAACAATCCCGAGGACGTGGTCGAGTTCACCACCAACGCCAAGCCTGGCGACTTCGGCGGTTTCGCGCCCAAGGTCTTCGAACATGCCGCGAAGGGCGACATCGTCGCCAACTGGATCCTCGACAAGGCCGTGGCCGACGTCGAGGCCTCGCTCGGGGCGCTGGACCTCGCGGACAACGCTCCGCTCTGCCTGCTGGGCGGCCTGGCGCCGCTCTACGCGCCGCGTCTGTCGGCGCGCTACCAGGCGCTGCTCAAGCCGCCGCTCGACGACGCGTTGGGTGGAGCGGTGCAGATGGCGGCTCGAATCTTCGGCAAGGAAGCGCCTCAATGAGCGCGGTCGACCAGATCTTCGCCATGTTGAAGGAATCGTCGCAGAGCGGCGCGCCGCTTTATCTGCAGCTGAGAAAGAGCATCGAAGAGGCGGTCAATCGTGGCCTGATCGGCCCCGGAGACGCGCTGCCCTCCGAGCGCGACATCGCCAGCAAGGCCGACATATCGCGCGTCACCGTGCGCAAGGCGGTGCAGGATCTGGTCAAGGGCGGCATCCTCGTCCAGCGGCACGGTTCCGGCACCTTCGTCGCGCCGCGCATGGAGCGCGTCGAGCAGTCGCTGTCGCGGCTCACTTCCTTCACCGAGGACATGGCGCGCCGGGGCATGGTCGTGCGCTCGGCCTGGCTCGAGCGCGGCCTTTATGCGCCCTCGCCGGACGAGATGATGGTGCTCGGCCTTTCGTCGACCGAGCTGGTGGCGCGCGTGGCGCGCCTGCGCATCGCCAACGACACACCGCTGGCGATCGAGCGCGCCGCGCTTTCGGCCAGCGTGCTGCCCGAGCCTGAGACGATCGGCTCCTCGCTCTACGCGGCGCTGGAACGGACCGGCAACCGCCCGGTGCGCGCCGTGCAGCGCATCTCGGCCGCCAATCTCGGCGACGGCGACGCGCGTCTGCTGGAAGTACCGCCCGGGGTTGCCGGCCTGCATATCGAGCGTATTTCCTATCTGGCGAGCGGCAAGGTGATCGAGTTCACCCGCTCGATCTATCGAGGCGACGCCTATGATTTCGTCGCGGAACTCCGGCTGACCGGGCCGGGAGAGGACAGCCGACCATGAGCACGACCATCACCCATATGCGGCGCGAGATCGACGAGATCCCGCAAGCGACCGCTCGCCTGCTGGACGGATCGGCCAAGGCGCTTGCCGAAGCGGGGAAGGGCCTTCGCGAGCGCGATCCGCATTTCGTCGTCACCGTGGCGCGCGGCTCGTCCGACCATGCCGCCACCTTCATGAAATATGCCGTCGARCTGACCGCCGGCCTCGCCGTCGCCTCGGTCGGCCCGTCGATCGCTTCGATCTATGGCGCCAGGCTCAGGCTGCGCGGCTCGGCTTGCCTGGCGATCTCGCAGTCGGGCAAGAGCCCGGACATCGTCGCGATGGCCGAAACGGCGCGGGCCGGCGGTGCGCTGACCGTCGCCATCACCAACACGGCCGACTCGCCACTGGCGCGCGTCTCGGACTTCGCCATCGACATCCTGGCCGGGCCGGAGCGCAGCGTCGCCGCCACCAAGACCTTCGTCAATTCCGCCGTAGCCGGTCTCGCGCTGATGGCGCATGCCACCGGCGACGAGGCGCTGCTTGCGGCACTTGCCCGCCTGCCGGAGCATTTCAGCAAGGCCATCGCCTGCGACTGGATGGCGGTGGCCGCGGCGCTCGAGACGCCGCAGTCGCTGTTCATCCTYGGCCGCGGTCCGTCTTTCGCGATCGCCAGCGAGGCGGCGCTGAAGTTCAAGGAGACCTGCGCCATGCATGCCGAGGCCTACAGCGCCGCCGAGGTCATGCACGGACCGCTGGCCTTGGTCGGGCCAGGCTTCCCGGTTCTGGCGCTCGCTGCCCGCGACGCCTCCGAGCCTTCGGTCGCCGAGGCGGCCGACAATCTGGCGGCCAAGGGCGCCACCGTCTTTGCCACCTCGAACAAGGCCAAGAACACCAGGCTGCTGCCGCATGTCGCCACGGGCCATCCGTTGACCGACCCGCTGCCGTTGATCGTGTCCTTCTACGGCTTCGTCGAGGCCTTCGCGCGGCATCGCGGCCTCGATCCAGACACGCCACGCAACCTGCGCAAGGTCACGGAAACCGTATGAGCGACCGTTTCGCCCTCACCGGCGCCCGTATTTTCGATGGCGCCGACTGGCACGACGATGCCGCCCTTGTCGTCAAGGACGGCCTGGTCGAGGCTATCCTGCCGCAGCAAGCCATCGCGTCCGGCATTTCCCGGGTCGAGACCGGCGGTGGCCTGCTGGCCCCCGGCTTCGTCGACATCCAGGTCAATGGCGGCGGCGGCGTCATGCTCAACGACCATCCCGATGTCGCCTCGATCGAGACCATCTGCCGCTCGCACGCCCCCTTCGGCACGACGGCGCTGCTGCCGACGCTGATCACCGACACGCCGGCGATCACGGCCGCCGCAATCGCCGCCGGCGCCGAAGCAGCCCGGAAGAAAGTGCCGGGATTCCTCGGCCTGCATCTCGAAGGCCCGCATCTGTCCATCGCCCGCAAGGGCGCGCATGATCCGGCCCTGATCCGGCCGATGACGGACATCGACCAGGCTGCGCTGATCGCCGCGCGCAAGGAGCTTCCGGTCCTGCTGACCACGATCGCGCCGGAATCGGTCGAGCCGGCCCGGGTCACGGCGCTTGCCGAGGCTGGTGTCGTCGTCAGCCTCGGTCATTCCGACACCGGCTTCGCCGCGGCCTGCGCCTTCGCCGACGCGGGCGCCAGCGTCGTCACCCACCTGTTCAACGCCATGAGCCAGATCGGCAATCGCGAGCCGGGACTGGCGGGCACCGCGATCGATACGGGCGGTCTCTACGCCGGCATCATCGCCGACGGCATCCACGTCCACCCGGGCACCATGGCGCTCGCGCTGCGCGCCAAGAAGGGGCCGGGCAGAATCCTGCTGGTCACCGACGCCATGGCGACGATCGGCACCGACATGACCTCCTTCACGCTCAACGGCCGCGCCATCTACCGCAAGGACGGGAGTCTCAGGCTTGCCGATGGCACGCTGGCCGGCGCCGATCTCGACATGATCTCGGCCGTGCGCTTCGTCCATCGCGTCGTCGGGCTCGACCTCGACGAAGCCTTGCGCATGGCCTCGCTCTATCCGGCCGAGGCGGTCGGGCAGGCGCACCGGCTCGGCCGCTTCGCCAACGGCACCGCCGCCGACATCGTCGGCCTGACGGACGATCTGAGCGTCAAGAATGTCTGGATCGGCGGCGAGAGGGTATTTGCCGCCTGAGCCGTTAATGGTGACGAGAGGCCTTGCAACGTTGACGGGACAGCGCCCCCCTCTGTCCTGCCGGACATCTCCCCCACAAGGGGGGAGATCAGCCGTCACCGCGGCTTTCGCCAATCGCCAACGTCGCAGGATTGAGCGCGGCGCCGAAGCTGCCAATCTCCCCCCTTGTGGGGGAGATGTCCGGCAGGACAAAGGGGGGCGCGAAGGATCACGACCGATCTCACCCTTGGACCACCGCGTTCGTCTTCGAAATGCCGAGCACCATCAGTCGGCTTTCGCCGCCATGTAGATATCCTTGTACGCGTCGCGCAAGAGATTCTTCTGCACCTTGCCCATGGTGTTGCGCGGCAATTCGTCGACGAAGATCACCTGCTTCGGATGCTTGTACTTCGCCAGCCTTCCGGCGATGGCGTCGGCAATGTCGGCGGCGYTGATCGCCGAYCCCTGYTTGCGCACCACGACMGCSGTGACGCCTTCRCCGAAATCCGGRTGSGCGATACCGATCACCGCGCTCTCGCTGAYGCCGTCGAGCGCGTCGATCTCGCTCTCGATCTCCTTGGGGTAGACGTTGTAGCCGCCTGAAATGATSAGGTCCTTGCCGCGYCCGACGATGTGGACATAGCCGTCTCTATCGACCATGCCGAGATCGCCKGTGATGAAAAAGCCGTCGGSGCGGAACTCGGCTTTGGTCTTTTCCGGCATGCGCCAGTAGCCGGCGAAGACGTTCGGTCCTTTCACCTCGATCATGCCGATCTCGCCCTGCGCCAGCGGCTTGGCCGTCTCGGGATCGGCGATGCGCAGCGATATGCCGGGCAGCGGAAAGCCGACCGTGCCGGCGCGCCGTTCGCCGTCATAGGGGTTGGACGTGTTCATGTTGGTTTCGGTCATGCCGTAGCGTTCGAGGATGGCGTGGCCGGCGCGTTCGCGCCAGGCCTCGTGCGTTTCGGCAAGCAGCGGCGCCGAACCGGAGATGAAGAGCCGCATGGCGCCCGCGGCTTCTTTCGTCAGGCCGTCCTGCTGAAGCAGCCGGACATAGAAGGTCGGCACGCCCATCAGCACTGTCGCGCGCGGCATCAGCGACAGGATGCGGGCCGGGTCGAACTTGCGTTCGAACAGCATGCTGGCGCCGGCCATCAGGACGACATTGGTGGCGACGAACAGGCCGTGCGTGTGGAAGATCGGCAGCGCATGGATCAGCACATCGTCGGCGCTGAAGCGCCAGCACTCGACCAGCACGCGCGCGTTGGAGGCGAGGTTCTCGTGGCTGAGCATGGCGCCTTTGGAGCGGCCGGTCGTGCCGGACGTGTAAAGGATTGCCGCGAGATCTTCCGCGCCACGCTCGACATCGTGGAACTCGCCAGACTGCCGCGATGCCTGGTCCGTCAGCGACCCCTGGCCGTCACGGTCGAGCGTGACGACGGCAGCGCCGGAGGACTCGACCAGCCGCCCGATTTCGGTCGCCTTCGATGGATCGCAGACGACCACCCGCGGAGCCGCATCCTGGAAGAAATATGCGAGCTCCGTCAGCGTGTAGGCGGTGTTGAGCGGCAGGAAGACGGCGCCGGCGCGCACGCAGGCAAGGTAGAGCAGCGCCGCTTCGGGACTTTTCTCGATCTGAACGGCAACCCGGTCGCCCGGTTCGACATCCAGTTGCAGCAGCGCGTGCGCCATCTGCGCCGACCGCGCCAGCATGTCGCCATAGGAGATCGAACGCCCATCATCCGTCTCCATCAGCAGGCGGCCCGGCGCCGGCATGCGGGAACGGAAAGCGTCGAACAGGTGGTTGGTCATGTCTTCCTCTGGCGTTGAGGCTGGTTGTGAGGTTCACCGTTTCACTGAAACGCGAACCCGCCAGAGCGAATATCAGATTTGCCGGCGGCGGGCAGCTATTTACGGCTGCGTGCTGTCTTGCCGGAACCTGCCCTGGGGTCATAGCCCTGGTTGAAGCGCTCGGTGCACAGGGCGGCCGTCAGTCGGTAGTGGTCGAGCAGCGCCTCGACCGCGCCGTCGCTGTCGCCGTCCAGCGTGCGCTCGGCGATCCTCTGGTGCTCGGCGAGATCGTCGCGCCTGGATCCCGGACCGCCCTGCGCGATCAGCCGGTAGCGTGAGGCCTGGTCGGCGAGCTGGTCGCAGAAGCTGATCAGCCAATGCGATCGGCATGCCGCGATCAGCGCGCGATGAAAGGCGCGGTGCAGCGTCTCCCATTCGGGATTGTTGGTAGCGGGATCGTTGGGCAGGAGTCGCTCCGCGCGCGCCAGCCGGTGCAGCGCCAGCACGAGCTCTTCCTCCCATTCGGCCGAGCGGTGGGCGATGGATTCTCGCAGCGCCCGCTCTTCCAGCCAGCAGCGTGTCCTGGTCAGCTCTTCCAGCTCGGTCACACTCACCGGCATCAGGAAGAAACCGCGCTGATCGTGCCGTCCGAGCAGGCCTTCCGCCGCCAGCCGGTTGAGCGCCTCGCGCACCGGCGAGGCACCCGCGCCATAGCGGGAAACCACCCATTCGACGCGCAATTTGCTCTCGGCCTCCAATGCTCCGCGCAGCAGGTCTTCGCGGAGCTGATGGTAGACCGAACTGGCCAGCGTGCCCTTGGCGCCCTTGCCGTCGCCCGGCGCGGCGTTCCCGTATGTCAATTGAACCCCTGTTGCTTGCCCCTGTCGCGACAGGGCCCCTCGGCGAAGCAATTTCCCGTACATGTATCATACAGCCGGGCGTTGCCGCCTGAAAGCGGAAGCCGACCCTATTCGACTTTAAGACAAGGCGGGATGACTGTTTTTGGGGTCAAGTAAACTGTAGCCGGAATTAATTCGGCGGCGCGTCCTATCGAGCATTCATTCAACAGCGCGCTCGTTCACGCAACTCTCGATGGGAATGAAGCGCCGACTTTTTCAGCTGGCGGCCCCGTCGGCGGCCGAACGGATCGCTTCGATATTTGCCCTATAGGCTTCGACACTGCCGCCCTTGAAGACGGCCGCGCCTGCCACCAGCACGTTGGCGCCGGCGGCGGTCACCAACGGCGCGGTTTCGGGCGAGACGCCGCCGTCGATCTCGATATGGATCGGACGGTCGCCGATCAGCGCCTTCACCCGCTTCACCTTGTCGACGATGGCCGGGATGAACGCCTGGCCGCCGAAGCCGGGGTTGACGGTCATGATCAGGATCAGGTCGAGCCGGTCGAGCACATATTCGATCGCCGTTTCGGGCGTCGCCGGATTGAGCGACACGCCGGCCTTCTTGCCCAGGCTCCTGATGGTCTGCAGCGACCGGTCGAGATGCGGACCGGCCTCGRCATGCACGGTGATCCCGTCGCAGCCGGCTTCGGCAAAGGCCGCCAGATACGGGTCGGCCGGCGCGATCATCAGATGGCAGTCGAAGAAAGCCTTGGTGCGGTTGCGGATCGCCTTGATCACCGGCGGGCCGAAGGTGATGTTGGGCACGAAATGACCGTCCATCACGTCGAGGTGTATCCAGTCGGCGCCGGCGGCTGCGACCGCCTCCACCTCGTCGCCGAGCTTCGAAAAGTCGGAGGCCAGCACCGACGGCGCGATCAAGGTCTTCTTGCTCATGATGCGGCCTTTCTGTGCCTATTATTCCGGACGCGACGTCAGGATCGGCTGCCTAAAGCATTTCGCGACCAAATGGAACATTTGGCGGCTGGAAAACGAACTGCCTGCAAAGACGGAGGCGGGCAAAACCCGCCGGATTGTCCACGGCGGGTTCGTCTTGGCCGATCGGCTTACTGGATGCTGCCGCCCGACGGGTTCTGCAGCAGCCGCGGCTGGCGCTGCGGCACCGGGCGCAGCACGTTCGGGTTGAGCAGGATGCCCGGGTTGATCTCCACACCTGGCCGCCGGCGGATCGGCACGCAATCCGGGAACCGTCCGGTCGTGCCCGCCGGGCAGCGCCGCCCGATGAAGACCGGCTGGCATTGGCCGTTGATGAATCGCGCCCCGGGTGCGCATTCCACTTGTTGCGTCCTGCGGCAGGCGCCATCGCGAACCTCGGTCCCGCGCGGGCAGACGCAGTCGCCCCGCTTGTTGTGGATCTGGCCGCGAATGGTGCACTGCTGCTGCGCCGGCTTCGGCGGCTGGCATGCCTTGCCTCGCACCTCCAGGCCGCTCGGGCAGACGCAGTTGCCGTTGGCGTCACGCACTTGGCCGCGGATCGGACATTGCCTGCTCGCTATCGGCTGGCAGGCGCCGCCGCGAACTTGCATGCCGCTCGGGCAAACACAGACGCCGTCGCTGTTGCGGTTCTGGCCACGGATGCGGCACTGGCTCGGCGGCTGCCGGTCCGGCACGCAGACCCTGGCGGCACGATCGAGATGCGTGCCGTCCGGGCAGGCGCAGCCGTTTCCGTTCGAAGTCGGCACGGCGCCGCGGATCGTGCATGTCGGCAGCGGCTGGAAATTCGGCACGCATTTGCCGTTCTCCAGATCGGTGCCACGCGGGCAGACGCAGCGCCCATCCTCGGTCCGGACCTGACCCTGAAGCAGGACGCAGGCTTGGGGGAGTGGTGTTGGTAGGGGCAGGAGGTGGGTACCACCACCACCGGACGAGCACTGGCCGTCGCGGAACGTCGTGCCTTCCGGGCAGACGCAGCGGCCGGCCGAGTTCATCACCAGCCCGAACGAGCACTGGTTCTTCACCTCATGCCTGATGGTGAAGGGGTGGCACGCATAAGGCTTGCCGGCATTGCCCTGGCCGTTGGCCGAGCCGCTAAGCACGTCGCCGCCGCCCTGCACCGGCGTGTTCGGCGAGAGCACGCCGACGCAGTTCTGTCCGTTGACCGTGCCCTGCAGACTGGCAAGGCGCCCGTCGTTGGGGATGGTCACGGTGACATGGTGGGTATGGCTTTCGCCGGCACCCAGGCTCAAATTGGCGATGCAGGACGCCGGCAGCGTCGCCGGCTCCGGCGAACAGCCGAAAGGCGGATCGATCGACGTGATCGCGACACCTTCCAGCCGGCCGAGGCCGTCAATGCCGATCGCGTCGCCGATCCGGACCGGACCGGAGAAGGCGTTCGGCCCGTCATTGGCGATGGTGATTGCGAACGAGCAGGGTTTGCCAGGCTGGCACTCGGCATCGCCGGTCTTCTCGACGCGGATCGTCGAGCCGCCGCCGCCTTTCGCACAGGCCTGGCCGATCGAATGGATGAGGTCGTCGCCGGGCGCCGGCCCGTAGGAGCCGCGCGCGCAGTTCTCGAATGCGCCGCTGGCGCTCACCGTCACGTCGAAGTGCCTGCTGGTTCCCGGTGTCATCGCGGCGCCGGCAAGCTGGCAGGACAACGTATTGGCAGGCACCGGCCCGCAGTTCCAGTCCGCGCCGCTCGGGCTCACGGTATGGACGGCGGCCGGCGCGCCGCCCGATACCAACGTGGCGGCATCGTCTATCCGCACCGGACCGGTGGGAGCGGCAGTGCCGGCATTGGTGACGGTGATGCGGCAGGAAACAGCCGCGGCGCCGGCAAGCGATCCGTCGCACATCTTGGTGATGCGCAGGCCGGGCTGGCCGCCATTCGGATGACGGAGACGTTCCGTGGCGCAGGCCTTGTTGTTGGTAAGGTCGGTCTCGCCCGGAATGGCCTTCACCTCGGCGCAGTTCTCCACCGCGTCCGGCCGGTAGTCCGCCGGCACCACCGCCTTGACGACGATCGCCGTCGAGGCGCCGGGCGGCAGCGAGATGCCGGCATTGTCGCAGCGGAACTGGCCGGGGCCGTCGGGCCCGCATGCCCATGGCGGTGTCGGGCCGAAGGTCGATGACGTCGGCGCGCCGCTTGGGTAATTGTCGACCACAGTCAGCGGCCCGTTATAGGTGCTGGTGCCGTTGTTGATGATGTCGATCACGAAGGTGCAGACGCCGTCGGCCGTGCAGGCCTGCGAGCGGGCGCGCTTCTTCAGGATCAGGTCAACCTTCTTCTCGACCGGGGGCTGACACCGCGGATCGCGGTCGCCACGACGGCAGATCGGGATCGAAGCGCAGCCGCGATCATTCTGCTGGCTGCCGAACAGCGGTTTGCCGCTGGCCTGGTAGTCATAGGCGGCACAATTGTTCAGCGCGTTGCCCAGCCATCCGGGCGCCGGCTTGAAGCCGAGCTTGAGGTCGACCGACTGACCCGGGTTGAGCGTGGTCGCGGGATAGGTGCATGTCATCGGCGTCGTCCCGGGCGCGCAAACCCAGGGCGGGTTCGGCCCGGAGGTCAGCACCGAGCCGGCAGGCGTCGTCACCTCGTCGAGCACGATCTTGCCGTTGTAGGGCGCGTCGCCGACATTGCTGACGGTGATGGTGAAATCGCAGCCGCCGGCCGTCGTGCAACGCGGCACGTCGGCATGCTTCTCGACCTTGAGGTCGGGTTCCTTTTCCTTCGGCGGGCACTTCAGGTCGCGCGGGATGACGATGTCGATCGTCTGCGTGCAGCAAAGCCCCCAGCCCTCCTTCGGTCCGGCATAGGCCTCGATGCCGGTGACGATGAGATGGATGGTCTCGCCGGGTGAGGCGCCGATGACCTTCCAGTTCAGCACGCCGCCGCCATTGGGCACCTGCTGCGTGCCTGGAACGATGGTGATGCCGGGCGTCGTCGTCGACACCTGCACCCACTTGCCGCCCATCTCCGGGCCGACCGGCATGTGGTAGATGAAGGCGCCGCCGCCGGGCACGCAATCGACCGTTCCGCGCTCGAGCTTGAAGCACTCCTTGCTCGGCGGCGGAGGCGGCGGGTTGCACTTGGTGAGGTCGATCTTGATCGAGGTCTTCACGCCGGTGAGGAAGCCGGCGTTGCCGGGTTTGTCCGGATCCTGCGACAGGATCGTGGTTGCCGGACCGCCCCTGAGGGCCACCGTCATCTGGCCCTGATTGTCGACCGTMGTCGGTGCGGGAAAGGCCGCATGGTCTATCTTGGCCGTGATCCGGAAGGTGATGACGCGCTCGTTCGCGGCGCCGGCGCCTATGAGGCTGGAGGCGCTGATCCGGAAATCGGAAACGGTCGCCGTATCGTTCTGGTCGGCCGATTTGCCGATCGAGGCAGCTGGCAATGGCCCGCCGGACGCGCTCGTCCCGTCGCCGGCGACATCGACGCTGACGATCTGCAGGCCGTGCGGCAACTGGTCCTTGAAGTCGAGCCTCGTCGCTTTCAGCAACGCCGCCACGCTCGGTTTGTCGAAGTCCTTCGGGTCGCCGCGCAGGCCGAAGCTCAGCTCGTATTCGACACGGTCGCAGCTTCTCTGGCCGCCCCGCTTGGTGAAGAAGGGCACGATCCGCCCGAGTTCCTGATCCATGGCGCGCGGCTGGTCGAGGTCGGCACCGGGTTGTGAATTGGTGGCCTGATCGGCCTTGGCCGGAGCGGTGTCCTCGGCGAGCGCCGGCAGGGCCGGCATCATGGCGATCGCGATACCGGCCGCCATCAGCCAGCGCGAGGCGCGCCTGGCGTATGACAGGGGTTTCGTGATCGTCTCCATGACGGTTTTGGCGTAGCGCGAAGCGGTGCGGGAAAGGGCGTGATTGCTCATCTGTCCCTCCCTCAACGTTCGCAGCTGACGGCTGGCGTTCTGAGCGGCAGCGTCATCTTGCAGCAAGGATAGTAGCCGCCCTTGTCCTGGTCGGACTTGCGGTAGAAGCAAAGCCCGATATTGACCGTGTCGCCCGGATTATGACCGGTGATGTCGATCCGGTAGGGCTTGCCGGGCGCATGCGACATCGGGGTGGTCACTCCGACACCAGGCGTCCCGGACTGGGCCTTGATCGAATCGCCGCCGAAGCCGGCGTGATCGTGGAGATAAAGATCGGCCCGGAGTCCGCGCGGGGTGCAGAAATAATGCACATCCTCGACATCCACGCAGGGAGGCAGGTTGCCGGGCGGCGGGAAATCGGGGGGATAGAAGGGAGGCAGATAACCACCGCCGGGGATTTCCTCATAATAGCCGGCGTGGCCCTCGCAGGGGCGCCAGACCCTGACGTCGCCGACATGGCCCTCGACGTCCGGGTCCTCGAAAAAGCCGTCGAAGTCGACGAACCATGAACCGAAGGGCGGCATGTTGGCCGGCTTGACCAGCGCGCTCGGCGTCAGCTGCACGCCATGCACGGCGAATGGCCCGCCGGCGGCGAGCCGCTCGGCAAGCTCCGGATTCTCGCGCAGCTTGTCGCCGGTGTTGACCAGCGTGTCGGTGCACACGCTGGTGTCCAGATTGCCCTCGGAATCATAGCGATATTGCAGGTCGACGCCGCCGGCGGATTGCCGGTTGCCCTGCGGGAAGCCGATCGCATATTCCTGCGGCACCTCGACCCAGGCCGACTCTGTCGGATCGTCCAGATCCTTGCGCTGATAACGGATSACYTCGCCTTTGCCGGAATCGGCGAARCGGCTGTAGTCGTAGCGGTTTTCCACCGAGCCGCGCTGGGCGAGATACATGAAGCCCTTGTTGTCGAAGGCGATGTCGGTGACGGCGTAGTCCTTGTCGGCCTTGACCGTCAGCTCCCAGCGCGGATCGCCGGCAAAGCTCCCGTCGCTCGCAATGCCCACCGACCAGATTTCCGCCTTCTCGCCGATGGAATAATAGAGCCGGCCGCCATGATAGGCGACCGCCCAGACGCGGCGTGCATCCTGCGTATAGCCCCACGTCCTCGGGTCCTCGCTGTCGAAGGCCACTCCCCGGATGTCCATCACGGCGCCGTCGTCGGCGATTGGGGCGAGCCCATGTGCCGGGCGCCCGACGACACCATGGTCGAAGCTGTCGATCAGATTGCCGTCGGGGTCGATGCGGTGGATCAGGCCGGTGTCGAGATCGGAGGCGAAGAACTCCCGGTGCATGGGATCGAAGGCGAGCTGGCCGATGCCGGGCCCGCTGTTGGTGGCGATGTCGGCGAATTTCGACACCGCGCCGGTGATGCCGTCGATCTTCCAGATCGTGCCCGGCCCGCCGCCGTTCTGCGTGCCGAACTGGCCGTCCATGAAGGTCGCGCCGGCCGTGCCATGGCGCTGCCGCCGGGGGCGTCCGTCATTGTTTGCATCGGGCGTGACGATCTCGATGCCGTGCAGCGAGGTCGCGGCCGCGTAGAGGTTGGGAATGCCGGACGGCACGCCGTCGCGCACGCCATCGTCATAGGCGAGCCCGAACACTTCGCCGATCTGGCCAGCGGTCACCTCGAAGGGCGGTGGTGTGTAGACGAGTTGGCCGGACGCAGGACCGCCCAGATGCGAAACGGCGAAGATGCGCAGCGAGGCGCGCGAGGTGTCGATGAAGGTTTCATCGACCGGGTTGACGCCGGGCGGCAGGCCCCCCTTTGCGGAATCGGGAGAGTCGAAATTGGGAATGAAGGTGCCGGGGAACCCGGTCACGGCCATCGAGCCCGGATAGATGATCTGTGTCTGCTGGGCCTCGGCTGCGCCGCCAAGCCAAAGACTTACGGACAGCGCCAGGCCGAGAATTCCGCAGCCTGTCGCGATTGCCCGCCGCAATCGGCCGGCGCGGGAGGGCATGAGCGAGCCGCGGTCGCAAGACATTGAACTCCCCCCGAAGCCTCTGGAAGGAACGCCCGGCCTTGCCACGCCGATCAGGGCAAGGCGCGGCTTTGCGGCACGTTTTCCCCCGATCGTATTGTCTGCTTTTCTTCTTGCGACGATACGCCGGCTCCTGGGCAGGGTCAACGGAACCAGCCGGAAGCCCAGCGCATCGACCCCATCCCGGAGGCGATGGTCGCGCTGGACGCCTGTTGTTTCGGGAGACCTCGGAGCCTCCGGGATTCTGGTCATCGACGCCTTCCTCCGGCCGCACCTTGCGGCACCAGACCGTCTGTCGCGGTCCGGAGAGGAAAGGTTCAATGCGGCGGAGGCGAGGCGGAGCCAAAAGTTCTGCCGGCCTAGAGCCGGATGATTTCGGATCTGGTCGATCCGAAATCTGAATCCGGCTCTAAATCAAGGAGATAGAGCATGATGTCGCCCGAAAACCGCTTCACACTTTTCGGCATCATGCTCTAGGCAGTCACCAGATCCAATCGCCCTTGCCGAGCGCCGACACGGCCTCGACGATGCGTGTGAAGCTCGCGCGCGCCCTGCCGACCATGTGCCGGGCTCTCAGATAGCCATGCACCAGGCCGGGCTCCTCGAACCAGTACGCATGTCCGCCGGCCGCGAGGATACGATCGCGATAGGCTTCGCCGTCGGACGACAGCGGATCGCATTGCGCTGTGATCAGCACCGTCGGCGGCAGGTAGGCAAAATCGGCGTCGGCAAGCGGCGACTGCGTGATGTCGCCGGTCTGGTCCACCCCGCCGGTGCGGATGTGCTTGTAGAATTCGAGGTCGCGCATGGTCAGCATCGGCGCCTCGGCATGCGTCACATAGGAGCCTCGCGAGCGGTCGCCGCCGAGGCCGGGATAGATCAGCACCTGGCCGATCGGCTTCTTCGCATAGCCGCGTGTGGCGTGCGCGACGGCCGCGCAAAGATTGCCGCCGGCGCTGTCGCCGCAAAGCACGACGGGCCGATCGTAGGTCTCGGCGGCCCATTCGAAGGCGTTCATGGCGTCGTCGAAAGCGGCGGGGTGCAGATGCTCCGGCGCCAGCCGGTAGTCGACCGACACGACATCGTAGCCGGTGCGGGCGCACAGTTCGGCGCAGACATCGTCATGGCTGTCCAGCCCGCCGAGGATGAAGCCGCCGCCATGGATGTAGAGCACCATCGCGGCCTCGTTCGGCGCCGCGTTGCGGTAAATGCGGATCGGAACGCTGTTTGTCGGCGTGACGATGGCGGTCGTCTCAACCGTGACGCCTTGCGGGTAGCCGGCAAAGAATTCCCGGCACATCCGGTCGTAGATCGCGCGCTGCTGCTCGATCGTGTAGTCGATCGTGTCCGGCGGATAATAGGAGTTGGTCTTCTCGATGAAGGCCCAGGTCTCGGCGTCGATCAGGGTTTTGTAGTCGGTCATGGCTGCCACGCGCATTCTGATGGCAGCGCCTGGGCACCCCCCTCTGTCCTGCTGGACATCTCCCCCTCAAGGGGGGAGATCGGATGTCGCGAAGGCTTTCGCCAACCGCCTGCGTTGTAGGAAGAGCGCCGAGCCCGAAGCTGCCAATCTCCCCCCTTGAGGGGGAGATGCCCGGTAGGGCAGAGGGGGGTGCCCGGCGCCGTTATCTCCAAAGGCTCACTTCCCCTTCCAAACCGGGTCGCGCTTTTCGGCAAACGCGCGGAACCCTTCCATGTTGTCCTCCGAACCGTAGAGGATATCCACTGTCGGCAATTGCCTGCGCGTCACCTTGTTCATCGCCTCTTGGAAGGTCAACGCCTCGGCCACGCGCGCCGTCTCCTTGATGGAGGCGAAGACCAGTGGCGGGCCGCCGGCGAGCAGCCTCGCGATCTCCCAGACGCGGTCTTCGAGCTTGTCCTTGGGCAGCACCTCGTTGACCAGGCCCCAGCGATGCGCCTCGGCGACATCCATCCAGCGACCGGTGAACAAAAGGTCCATGGCGATATGGTAGGGAATGCGCTTCGGCAGCTTGATGGTCGCCGCGTCGGCAAGCGTTCCGGCGCGGATCTCGGGCAGCGCGAAGGACGAATGGTCCGAGGCGTAGATGAGGTCGCAGGAGAGCGCCAGCTCGAAGCCGCCGCCCACCGCCATGCCGTTGACGCAGGCGATGACCGGCTTGTTGAGGTCGCGCAGTTCCTGCAGCCCGGCAAAACCGCCGACGCCATAGTCGCCGTCGACCGCGTCGCCGGCAGCGGCCGCCTTCAGGTCCCAGCCGGCGCTGAAGAACTTGTCGCCGGCGGTCTTGACGATGGCGACGCGCAGGTCCGGATCGTCGCGGAACGCCTTGAAGGTCTCGCCCATCAGCCGCGAGGTCTTCAGGTCGATGGCATTGGCCTTCGGCCGGTCGAGCGTGACTTCCAGGATCGTGCCTTCGCGGCGAGTGGTGATGACGTCAGCCATTCTTCTTTTCTCCGAGCACCAGCAGCGCATCCGCGATCCAGGCGCCCTTGCCTTCGGTGCAGACGATCAGCGGGTTGATGTCGAGTTCCTCGATCTCGCCGGCATTCTGCTGCACGAAGGCGGCGATGCCGGCGATGGCGTCGATTGCCGCCCGGACGTCGGCCTTCGGCCGGCCGCGATAGCCTTCGAGCAGCGGATAGAGCTTCAGTCCACGCAGCGCCGCCTCGATGTCGTCGCGCGTCGCCGGCAGCATCAGGGTGACGCTGTCGCGCAACAGCTCGACCAGCACGCCGCCGGTGCCGAGCGTCATCACCGCGCCGAACATCGGATCGCGGGTGAAGCCGACGATCAGCTCGGCGACGCCGTCGCGCACCATGCGCTCGGCATAGAGGCCGGTGCCGAGCGGCAGGAGATCATGAGCCGCGTTGCTGACGGATTCAGCGTCCTTGAGGTTCAGCAGCACCGCGCCGACCTCCGACTTGTGCGTCACGCCCAGCGCCTTAAGCGCCACCGGGAATCCCAGCGCCATGGACGAGATCACCGCCTCGACAGCGTTGGACGCGCGCTCGCCCTTCGGCACCGGCAGGCCGGCCTTGATCAGCCGCTCCTTGGCCTCGGCCTCGTCGGGCCTGACGTGGCTGCCGTCGGAAGCGCCAGCAGCTGTGGTATCGACGGGCTGCGCCTGCGGCTCGTGCCAAGCCCAGCCTATGAAGGCCGCCGCCTGTGCCGCGTCCATCGCCTCGGAAATGCCGAAGAGCGGCACCATGCCGCGCGCCATCAGCCCGGCGGTGTATTCCTCGGGCAGGTTTTCCGGCAGCGACGAGACGATCGCGCCTTGCGCCCTGTTGCTCTTCAACGCCGCCTCGAAGGCGCGCAGCGTCGCCCACCAGTCGGTGTCCGAGCAGCGGTCTGGGCGGGGAAAGTCGAGCACCAGCATGTTGAGGTCGAAGCCGCCCGACACCATGGCGGTGAAGGTGGCCGTCATCGCCGGCTCGTTGTTCCAGATGAAGGTGTGGTAGTCGAGCGGATTGGCGACCGCGACCAGCGGCCCAAGCGTCGATTTGACATGGGTGCGGTGATCGGCGCTCAGCGTCGGGAAATGCACCCAGCGCCCTTCCGCGCTGTCGGCCATCACCGAAGCCTCGCCGCCCGAACAGCTCATCGACGACAGCCGGTTGCCGGGCAGCGGCCCGGTGATGTGCAAGAGCTTCAGCGCCTCGATGAAGGCCGGAATGGAATCGACGCGCGCGATGCCGAGCCGCCTCAGGAAGGCGCCGGATGCGGCATCCGAGCCGGCCAGCGAGGCGGTGTGCGATACTGTCGCCTGTCTCGCCTGTTCGGACCGGCCGACCTTCATGGCAATGATCGGCTTTTTCAGCTCGCGCGCTCTCGCGGCCAGCCTTTCGAAGCCGGCGACGGAATCGAACGCTTCGATATGCAGGCCGAGCGAAGTGACGCGCTCGTCCTCGATAAGGCCCAGCGCCATCTCCGAAAGGCCGGTCTGCGCCTGGTTGCCTGCCGTCATCAGGAAGGCGATCGGCAGGCCGCGCTTCTGCATCGTCATGTTGATGGCGATGTTGGATGACTGGGTGATGATGGCCACACCCTTGCCGCCCTCGGGCAGCCTGATCCCGCCGTGCTGGTCGGGCCATAGCAGCGCGCCGTCGGCATAGTTGATCAGGCCGTAGCAGTTCGGGCCGATGATGGGCATCTGGCCGGCGGCGGCGACGAGCTCGGCCTGTAGCCGCTCGCCGTCCCCGTCATAGGCCTCGGTCTCCAGGAAGCCCGCCGCGAAGCAGACGGCGCCGCCGGCGCCGCGCTCGGCCAGCTCCTTGACGACCTCGATGGTGAGATGCCGGTTGACGCCGACAAAGGCGGCGTCCGGGGCGCCAGGCAGATCGGCGACGGAGCGGTAGGCCTTGCGACCAGCGACCTCGTCCTTTGTCGGATGCACCGGCCAGATCTCGCCGGCAAAGCCCATCTTGATCGATTGGGCGACGACGGCGGCGGCCTGCGCCCCGCCGAACACGGCGATCGATTTCGGGCGCAGGAGACGTTCGAGTTTATGCATGGTCATCTTTTCGTTTGAGCATGATCTTTTCCCAAAACCGGATCCGGTTTTGGGGGGATCATGCTCTATGCGCCGAACGGGCGGAGCAACGCCCGCGAAATAATATGTCGCTGAATCTCAGACGTGCCTTCCCAGATGCGCTCGACGCGCGCGTCGCGCCAGATGCGCTCCAGCGGCAGGTCGTCCATCAGCCCCATGCCGCCATGGATCTGGATGGCCTCGTCGGCAACGTAAGCCAGCATTTCGGTGGCCTTCAGCTTGGCCATCGCCATGTCCTGATCGGTGACGGTGCCCTGATCGTACTTCCAGCCGGCTTCGAACACCATCAGGTCGGCGGCCTTCAATTCGGTCGCCATGTCGGCGAGCTTGAACGACACGCCCTGGAACTTGCCGATCTGCTGGCCAAACTGCTGGCGCTGCGCGGCATATTCGATGGCGTGGGACAGCGCGCGTTCGGCGCGGCCGAGGCAGGTAGCGCCGACCTGCAGGCGCGTGGCGCCCAGCCAGGAATTGGCGACGTCGAAGCCCTTGTGCACTTCGCCCAGGACCTGGCTCGCCGGCAGCCGGCAATCGTCGAATTCGAGGATCGAGTTGGTGTAGCCGCGATGCGAGACGTTGCGATAGCCGTCACGCACGGTGAAACCCTTGGTGCCCTTGTCGACGAAGAAGGCTGTGATCTTCTTGCGCTTGCCGCGCGGCGAATCCTCTTCGCCCGAGGCCATGAACACGATGGCAAAGTCGGCGATATCGGCATGGCTGATGAAGTGCTTGGTGCCGTTCAGCACCCAGTCCGAGCCGTCCTGAACCGCGGTCGCTTTCATGCCGCGCAGGTCCGAGCCCGCGCCGGGCTCGGTCATCGCCAGGCAGTCCCACTTCTCTCCGCGGATGCAGGGGAAGAGATACTTCTCGCGCTGCTCCGGCGTGCCGGCGAGCAGGATGTTGGACGGACGCGCCACGCAGGTCCAGTGCAGCGCGTAATTCGCGCGGCCAAGCTCCTTTTCGTAGAGCAGCCAGCTCACCGTATCGAGGCCCGCGCCGCCGACATCGGTCGGCATGTTGGCGGCGTAGAGCCCGGCTGCAATCGCCTTGGCCTTCAACTCGTCGATCAACTCGCGGCGCAGCACGCCGGTGCGCTCCACCTCGCGCTCATGCGGGTAAAGCTCGTTCTCGACGAAGGCGCGCGTCGTCTCGACGATGAGCGTCTGTTCTTCCGAAAGACCGAAATGCATGGTTCAGCCCTTCTTGCTCTTCTTTTTCGGCTTTTCTGCCTTCGCTGCCTTCGTGGGCTTTTCGACTTTTGCCGGCTTGGCCGCCTGCTTCGCCGGCTTGGCGGCTTTCACCTTGTCTGTAGCCTTGACGGCCGGCTTCGCCGCCAGCTTGGCAAGCTGCCTGGTGTAGTCCTTGTGCAGGGCGCCGGCGCCCCAGCCCTTGCCCTTGTTCTGCTTCGACAGTGCGTCCATGATCGCGACCAGATTGTCGTCGCGGATGCGCTCCAGCTCGCGGATCGACAGGCCATGCGCCTGTTCGTCGGACTGGGTGGCGATCAGGTCGACCAGCTCGTCGTTGAACTCCGGCACGTCCATCAGCTTGGTCCACGGCCATTTCAGGCACGGCCCGAACTGCGCCATGAAATGGCGCATGCCGGCTTCGCCGCCGGCCACGCGGTAGACCTGGAACATGCCCATCTGCGCCCAGCGCAGGCCGAAGGAATAGCGCATGATGTCGTCGAGTTCCTCGACGGTGCAGATGCCGTCCTTGACCAGCCACAGCGCCTCGCGCCAGGCGGCTTCGAGCAGGCGGTCGCCGACGAAGGCCTCGATTTCCTTGCGCACCACCACCGGCTTCATGCCGATCGAGGCATAGATCTCCTTGGCGACTTCGATCGCCTCCGGGAAGGTCTGCGCGCCGCCGACAACCTCGACCAGCGGCAAGAGATAGACCGGGTTGAACGGATGGCCGACCACCAGCCGCTCCGGGTGCTTCTTCATCGCCACCTGCATGTCGGTCGGCTTGATGCCGGAGGTGGACGAACCGACAATGGCGTTGGCCGGCGCGTGCAGGTCGATCTCGGCCAGCACCTTGTGCTTGAGGTCGAGCCGTTCCGGCACGCTTTCCTGGATGAAATCGGCATCCGCCACCGCTTCGGCGATGGTCTTGGCGAAGGTCAGCTTGCCTTCCTTGGGCAGTCCGCCGGGCATCATCTGCTTGTAGGCGCGGCGCGCGCCCTTCATCACTTCGCTCACTTTGCGCGAAGCTTCGGGGTCCGGATCGTAGATCGAGACATCGATGCCGTTGAGCAGCAGGCGCGCCACCCAGCCGGCGCCGATGACGCCGCCGCCGATGGCGGCCGCCTTGTTGATGATGCTCATGGTCAGGCTCCGGTTCTGGTTTTGGCTGTTTCGGGATCGGTAAGCGGCACGCGCTCGCCGGCGCGGATCACCGCGGGGTCGTAGGCCTTGCGCGCGAAGACTTCGAGCACGAAGGGCCGGAAGAATTCGATCGGCAGGGTTTCGTAGCCGGGGTCGAAGCTCGACTGGTCCCAGCGCTCGCAGAACTGGTCGCAATCGTCGAAATAGAGGTGGCCGGCGAAGCGGTCGCGGGCGTGCCGGTTACCGCCGAGGTGATGCGCGTAATAGAGGCGCTGGAAGTCGCCGTGCTTTTCCACCACCCAGGTGCATTGCTCGCGCACGAAGGGCTTCAGGATCGAAGCGGCATATTCGTCGTGATTGTAGGGGGCGTAGACGTCGCCGATGTCGTGCAGCAGCGCGCAGGCGATCCAGTCCGTGTCGGCGCCGTCGCGCCAGGCGCGGGTGGCCGCCTGCAGCGAATGGCCGAGCCGGGTGATCCTGTAGCCGGAAAGCCCCTCGTCGAGCTGCACGAGCGCGTCGAGCAGCCGGTCGCCGGTCTTGGCGGCATAGTCGATCTCGTGGGCGGTCAGGAATTCGTAGTCTTCCTTGTCGCCATCCTTCATCGCGGTGAATTTGACGGTTGTCATCTGCGACCCCCTCCAATCACGCTGCGATCGGCGCCCGCTTGGTGAGGTTCAGCTTCTTGCGCACTTCCTCCGGCCCCAGGATCCTGGCGCCGAGATTGGTGACGATGCTGGCGGCGCGTTCGACAAGCTGCGCGTTGGTGGCCAGCACGCCCTTGTCGAGCCAGAGATTGTCCTCCAGGCCGACGCGGACATTGCCGCCGGCCAGCACCGCCGCGGCGGCATAGGCCATCTGGTTGCGGCCGATCGAGAAGGCCGACCAGTTCCAGGTCGAAGGCACGTTGTTGACCATCGCCATGAAGGTGTTGAGGTCGTCCGGCGCGCCCCACGGCACGCCCATGCAGAGCTGCACCAGTGCGTCGGGGTTCAGCACCTTCTCCTCGACAAGCTGCTTGGCGAACCACAGATGACCGGTGTCGAAGGCTTCGATCTCAGGCTTGACGCCCAGCGCCGTCATCATGCTGCCCATGGCGCGCAGCATGCCAGGCGTGTTGGTCATGACATAATCGGCCTCGGCGAAATTCATCGTGCCGCAGTCGAGCGTGCAAATCTCCGGCAGGCACTGCCGCACATGCTCCATGCGGTTGGTGGCGCCGCCCATGTCGGTGCCTTTTTCGTTGAGCGGCAACGGCGCTTCCGGCGAGCCGAACACCATGTCGCCGCCCATGCCGGCGGTGAGGTTCAGCACCACGTCGACATTGGCGTCACGGATACGCTCGGTCACTTCGCGGTACAGGTGCACGTCACGGCGCGGCTTACCCGTCTCCGGGTCGCGCACATGGCAGTGCACGATCGCCGCGCCGGCCTTGGCCGCGTCGATCGCCGAGTCGGCGATCTGCTTGGGCGAACGTGGCACATGCGGGCTGCGGTCCTGCGTGCCGCCGGATCCGGTCACGGCACAGGTAATGAAGACCTCACGGTTCATCGCGAGCGGCATCGAATTCTCCTCCCAGTCGAAACAGGACGCCAGCATCGCGCGACTTGCCGGAAACTGTTTTGCGTTTTACGAAGATGTCATGATTAAAAGCGAAAAGCCGACCATCTTTCGCCCCGAGCGCGAAACGCTGAAGGTGACGTTCCTCGTGTTCTCGGGTGCGTCCATCATGTGCGTGGCCTCGGCGGTGGACCCGTTGCGCGCCGCCAACCGCATTTCCGGCGAGACGTTGTTCGATTTCAAGCTGGTCTCGGTGACCGGAGAGGCGCCGGTCACCACCTGCGGCCTGCCGGTGGCGGTCAGCGGCCGTTTCGACGCCACCGAGCCGACGGACATGCTGGTCGTCGTCGCCGGCTTCGGCACGCAGAACTATGCCACRTCGGCGCTGYTGGCTGGCTTGCGCCGCGCCGCGCGCGCCGCTCGCGCCTGCGGCGGCGTGGAGGCCGGCACCTGGCTGGTGGCGCGCGCCGGCTTGCTCGAAGGCCGCAGCGCCACCACGCATTGGGAGGACATGGAGGACTTTTCGGCCGCCTTTCCGGGCGTCGACGTGCGGCCGGACCGCTATGTCATCGACGGACCTGTCTTCACTTCCGGCGGCGCCTCGCCGACCTTCGACCTGATGCTGCACCTGGTCCGCACAAGGCTCGGCATGGCCGCCGCCCTCGATGTGGCGAGCGTGTTCATCTACGACCAGGCGCGCGCCGCCACCGACGCGCAGCCGCTGGTCTCGCTCGGCCGGCTCGATGGCTACGACCCACGGCTGGCGCAGGCGATCCGGCTGATGGAAGCCCATGTCGACCAGCCGCTGACCATCGATGCGGTGGCCAAGCGCGCCGGCGTGACGGCGCGAACGCTGGAAAGCATTTTCCGCAAGTCGATCGGCGAGACGCCCGGCGCCTATTACCTGCGGCTACGCCTCAGCGCCGCCCGCCGCCTTGTGGTCGACACGCGCATTGCCATGACCGACATTGCCGAGCGTACGGGCTTTTCCTCCGCCGCGGCATTCTCCAGGGCATTTTCAAGAGCTTTCGGCGAAGCGCCGGTCAGGCTGCGGCGCGGCTGATTATCCAGTCCGTCGCGGCGGCAAGGTCGTCGACCACCGCCGTGGGTGCCGGATCGAATCGCGTTTCGTCGTTCCGGCGGTACTTGCCGGTTCGCACGAGCAGCGCCGCGCCAATCCCGGCGCGCAGGGCGCCGGCAACATCGCCCTCGGCATCGTCGCCGACCATGACGGCGTCCGCCGGAGGCCAGTTCAAATCCGCGAGAGCCGACAGGAAGAAATCGGGCGACGGCTTGCCGAGCACGACCGGGCTTCGTCCGCTGGCGAATTCGAGTGCCGCCACAAAGGCGCCCGCGTCGAGGCTGAGCAGGCCGTCGGCATCCTTGAAGACTCGGTTGGTGGCGAGCGCCACGAAATCGGCGCCGGCGACCAAGGCGCGGAAGGCCCGGTTGAGGCTGGCATGGTCGAAGGCCTCGCCGGCGTCTCCGACGACGACGGTTCGCCCGCTTCCGCCTTCCAGCCCGGAAAACTCAGGCTCGAGATCGGGATGGACGAGCAGATGAGGCCGCCGGTCGTGCCTGCGCAGCCATTCGACCGCGGTGCGCGCCGGCGTCAGCAATTCTTCGTCCGCAACCTTTATGCCCATGGAGGCAAGTTGCGCGATGATTGTCTTGCGCGGCGAGCGTGTCGTGTTGCTGACGAAACGCAGCGGCAGGGCCGCGTTTCGCAGGCGCTCGATGGCTGCGGCAGCGCCCGGCACCGGGGTGTCGCCGTCATAGACGACACCCAGAAGGTCGAGCATCACCGCGCGTATCATCGGTGGAGGATGAAGAAACAGTCTCCGTTCGTCAAACCGCGGAGAATCAGGCGGCGTCGCGGCCGTCGCTTACGATGCGCGAGCGCATGCTCTTGGCCAGTACTATTTCGAGTCGCGCGGCGACCGCGCGATCCCACTCGGATGTCTTACGGGCGCCGTCTTTCGAATGTGGCAGCGCCATCAGCCGATCGATGATCGAGCCGGCCTCGCTGGGCGAGAGCAGGGCGTCGATTTCGCGTTCATGCTGCATACGTTCGCCTCCTTCTTTCCTTCCCGCCATGAGCCACACTATACGAAGTCCGTGACGGCTGTTTGAAGGCAAGAGCTGGGCGATTGAGGGGCGATGCGGGGCAAAACCTTGTCGAAGACTCCTAGAGCCAGATGATTTCAGGTCTGTTCGACCTGAAATCTGAATCCGGCTCTAAATCAAAGAGATAGAGCATGATGTCGACCGAAAACCGCTTCACACTTTTCGGCATCATGCTCTAACCCGCACAAACCATTTCCGGGCGGGCCGCGTGGCGATCGGTCCGATCGCGAAGCGGCGCCTTCAGCCGTCAGACGTACCTGTTGACGATGTTTTCCAGCAGTTCCTGCCGGCCGGAGCGCGGCTGCGGCTCGATCTTCTTCTTCACCACGCGCTCGGCGATCTCTTCCAGCGTGCGCTTGCCCGACAGCATCGCCTTGCCCTCCGCCGTGCTCCACCCGGCATAGCGCTCGGCGAGCGGACCGGAGAGCGCCTTGTCCTCGATCATCCTGGCCGCTGCTTTCAGGCCGCGCGCGCAGGCGTCCATGCCGCCGATATGGGCGATCAGCAGATCCTCCGGATCGAGCGACTGGCGCCGCAGCTTGGCGTCGAAATTGGTGCCGCCGGTCTTGAAGCCGCCGCCCTGCAGCACCTGGTAATAGGCCAGCGCCATYTCCGGCACGTTGTTGGGGAACTGGTCGGTGTCCCAGCCGGACTGGTAGTCGTTGCGGTTCATRTCGATCGAGCCGAAGATGCCGAGCGCATTGGCCAGCGCCAGCTCGTGCTCGAAGGAGTGGCCGGCGAGGATGGCATGGCCCTGCTCGATGTTGACCTTCACCTCCGTCTCCAGCCCGAAGCGCTTGAGGAAGCCGTAGACGGTCGCGACGTCATAGTCGTATTGGTGCTTGGCCGGCTCCTGCGGCTTCGGCTCGATCAGGATCGTGCCCTTGAAACCGATCTTGTGCTTGTAGTCGACGACGAGGTTGAGGAAGCGGCCGGCCTGCTCCTGCTCGCGGGCGAGGTCGGTGTTGAGCAGCGTCTCATAGCCCTCACGTCCGCCCCACAGCACATAGTTCTCGCCCTTCAGCCGCTTGGTGACGTCGATGCAGCTCTTCACCGTCGCCGCCGCATAAGCGAACACGTCCGGATCGGGATTGGTGGCCGCGCCTGCCATGAAACGGCGGTGCGAGAAGAGGTTCGCCGTGCCCCAGAGCAGCTTGACGCCGGTCCCTCTCATCTTGCCGGCAAAATAGTCGGCGATCTCGTCGAGCCTTGCCGCGCTCTCGGCGAAATCCTTGCCTTCCGGGCGCACGTCAGCGTCGTGGAAGCAGAAATAGGGAGTCCCTAGCAGCGAGAACATCTCGAAGGCGACATCGGCCTTGAGCTTCGCCAGCTCCATCGTGTCGATGCCGCCCGGCTTGGCGAACCAGGGGCGGTCGAAAGTCTGGCCGCCGAAGGGGTCACCGCCCTGCCAGGCAAAGGAATGCCAGTAGGCGACGGCGAAACGCAGATGGTCTTCAAGCCGCTTGCCGGCGACGACCTCGTCCGGGTTGTAGTGCCGGTAGGCCAGCGGATTGGTCGAATCCGGCCCCTCATACTTGATCTTCTCGATGTCGCCGAAAAATCCGCTGCTCATGGTTTCCTTCCTCTCCGAGTGCTTTTGCCCGACTGCCTCAGGCGCAATTGGTTTCGCTCTTTGGCGGGGTGGAGGGGCGGTGCGAGGGCACCCCCCTCTGGCCTGCCGGCCATCTCCCCCTCAAGGGGGGAGATTGGCAGTCACGCGGACCTTCGCTAACCACCAACGTCGAAAGAAAAGAGCCGGCGCCGACACTGCCAATCTCCCCCCTTGAGGGGGAGATGCCCGGTAGGGCAGAGGGGGGTGCTTCGCGCCAACTCATGCGACTACGGGTGCCTCGCGCCAACTCACGCGGTTACCGACCTGATCGCCGGATAAAGCGCGCGATAGCGCTGATAGGCATCCGCGAAGGCGCCGCCGAGCGATCCATCGGGCTCGATCGTCGCATCGGTCGCCGGCGCGGTGCAGACGGCAAGCGGATCGGCCCCGGTCGCGGCGATCAGTCCGAGCCGCGCCGCGCCGAAGGCGGCGCCGAAATCGCCGTCGGCCGGAATGTCGACAGGCACCTGCAGGGCGGTGGCGATGGCCTTCAGCCAGTAGCGCGAGCGCGAGCCGCCGCCGATCGCGGTTACTCTCGCCAGCGTCGTGCCGGCCGTCTTCAACGCTTCCAGGCTGTCGCGGAAGGCGAAGGCGACGCCTTCGAGCACGGCTTGCGTCAGCACGGCGCGGCTCGATTGATGCGCGAGGCCGGTGAACGAGCCACGGATGGTGGAATCATTGTGCGGCGTGCGCTCGCCCGACAGATAGGGCAGGAAGGTGACGCCCGTCGGCGCCTTGAGCTTGTCGCCGAGCTCGCCGGCCAGTTCGCCGGCGCCCTTGCCGGTGATCTCGGACAGCCAGTTGAGCGAATCGGTGGCCGACAGGATGACGCCCATCTGATGCCAGGTGCCGGGCAGCGCATGACAGAACGTGTGCACCGCGCTTTCCGGATTGGGCAGGTAGGAGGCGTTGGCGGCGAACAGCACGCCGGACGTGCCGAGCGACACGAAGGCGTGGCCGGCGCCGACCGTGCCCATGCCGCAGGCCGACGCCGCATTGTCGCCGGCGCCGCCCGCCACCGGAATGCCGGCCGCAACGCCCCACTTCGAGGCAAGCTCGGCGCGCAGCGCGCCGGCCTTCGCAGTGCCTTCGACAAGCGACGGCATATGCTTCTCGTCGAGCGATGTCGCCGCCAGCAGTTCCGGCGCCCAGCTGCGCTTGCCGACGTCGAGCCAGGATGTGCCCGCCGAATCCGACATTTCCGAAATATGCTCGCCGGTCAGCCAGAGCCGCAGATAGTCCTTTGGCAAGAGCACCTTGGCCACTTTGGCAAAGATCGCCGGTTCGTTGGCCTTCACCCAGGCAAGCTTCGGCGCGGTGAAGCCAGGAAAGACGATGTTGCCGGTGAGCCTGCGGAAGCGCGGGTCGGCGTCGAGCGCCGCCGCTTCGGCGTGGCTGCGCGTGTCGTTCCACAGGATGCAGGGACGCAGCACCTTGTCCGAGGCATCGAGCAGGGTCGCGCCATGCATCTGGCCGGAAAGGCCGATGCCCTTGACGGCCGCAAGTTCCTTCGGATGGGCGGCCTTGAGCGCGGCGATCGCCGTCTCGCAGGCTCCGATCCAATGCGCCGGGTCCTGCTCGGACCAGCCGGGATGCGGCCGTGAGACGTCGAGCGAACCGTGACCGGAGCCGATGACCTTCTGCCCGCCATCGATCAAGAGCGCCTTGACGCCCGATGTGCCCAGGTCGAGGCCGAGATACATGATTTCCT
>BFBZ01000019.1_pt46 | contig 68408 bp, 74 predicted proteins | sample 1888401 | NCBI WGS metagenome assembly BFBZ01 (sample SAMD00112614, study PRJDB3348) | symbiont metagenome | host: Chara braunii
TGGTGCCCAGAAGAGGACTCGAACCTCCACTCCTTGCGGAACACGGACCTGAACCGTGCGCGTCTACCAATTCCGCCATCTGGGCTGGTGCGGGCTCATGTAAGCGGGCAAACGATGTGTGTCAACGCGCTTTTTTCGAGACCCGCAATACACTTGCCTGGCCAGGCTTTGGCCCTTGCAACGCGCCCGTCGTTTTGGCGAGGCGAGTTGCCGATAGTCGTCAGCCCTCCAGCACGTCCTTCGACGCCACCGTCGAGTCGGCGTTGAGCTTGTAGATGACCGGCACGCCGGTGCCGAGCTCGAGCTTGACGATCTCCTCGCCGGACTTGCCGTCCAGCGCCATGATCAGCGCGCGCAGCGAATTGCCGTGGGCCGCGACCAGCACGGTCTCGCCGCGCAGCACATGCGGCTGAATGTCGTGGAGGTAATAGGGCCACACGCGCGCGCCGGTGTCCTTCAGGCTTTCGCCGCCGGGCGGCGCGATGTCATAGGAACGGCGCCAGACATGCACCTGCTCCTCGCCCCATTTCTTGCGGGCGTCATCCTTGTTGAGGCCGGAGAGGTCGCCATAGTCGCGCTCGTTGAGCGCCTGGTCGCGAATGGTCTTCAGACCGCTCTGGCCGACGATGTCGAGGATGTGCTGGCAGGTCTTCTGCGCCCGCTTCAGCGCCGAGGTGTAGGCGATGTCGAATTTCAGCCCGCGTGCTTTCAGCTTCTCGCCGGCGGCCAGCGCTTCCGCATTGCCCTGCTCGGTCAGGTCGACGTCGCGCCAGCCGGTGAACAGGTTCTTCAGGTTCCATTCGCTCTGGCCGTGGCGCACGAGCACGAGAGTTCCCGACATGTTTGCTCCTCTAAGCGTTGGGTGAAGACGGCCTCAGCTCAAGCCGAGCACATCCCGCATGGAATAAAGTCCGGGCTTCTTGTCGCGCGCCCAGAGCGCGGCCTTGACGGCGCCGCGGGCGAAGATCGCCCGGTCCTCGGCCTGATGGGCAAGCGTGATGCGCTCGCCGGTGCCGGCCAGGATCACCGAGTGGTCGCCGACGACGGAGCCGCCGCGCAGCGTGGCGAAGCCGATCGAGCCCGTCTTGCGCACGCCGGTGTGGCCGTCGCGTACCCGCACGCTGTTGTCCTGAAGCGCGATCTCGCGGCCCTTCGCCGCCGCCTCGCCGAGCAGCAGCGCCGTGCCGGACGGCGCGTCGACCTTGTGCCGGTGGTGCATTTCGAGGATCTCGATGTCGAAATCCTCGGGCCCGAGCGCGCGCGCGGCCTGCTCGACCAGCACTGCCAGAAGGTTGACGCCAAGGCTCATATTGCCGGACTTGACGATCATGGCATGGCGCGCGGCGGCCGCGATCCTCTCATTGTCGTCTTCCGAGCAGCCGGTGGTGCCGATGACGTGGACGATGCGCGCCTGCGCGGCATAGCCGGCGAATTCGACGCTTGCGCCAGGCGCGGTGAAGTCCAGCACGCCGTCGGCCTTGGCGAAGGCTGGCAACGGATCGTCGACGATCGTCACATTGATGATGCCGATGCCGGCAAGCTCGCCGGCGTCCCGGCCGAGATAGGGTGAGCCAGGCCGTTCCACGGCGCCCGCGACGCGCGCGCCGGGAATCGTGTGGATGGCGCGGATCAGCGTCTGGCCCATGCGGCCGGCGGCGCCGACCACCACCAGGCCCATATCACCCTTTTCGCTCATGCGTTTCTCCCGGCGGCCTTCCTTGCGCGCTGCGAAGTTTGGATCGGCTTGGCGTCGTCGACAAGCCCCAGCCCCTTCTTGCCCTGTACGCGGTGGAAGCGGGCATAGACGCTGTTCGGGTCGGCCATCAGCGAGGCGTGCGTGCCTTCCTCGACCAGCCGTCCCTCTTCCAGCACGACGATGTGGTCGGCATTGACCACRGTCGACAGCCGGTGCGCGATGACGATGGTGGTGCGGCCTTCCATGACATGCGTCAGCGCTTCCTGGACGCGCGCCTCGGCTTCGTTGTCYAGCGCCGAGGTCGCCTCGTCGAGCAGCAGGATCGGCGCCTGGCGCACGATGGCCCGCGCRATCGAGACGCGYTGGCGYTGGCCGCCYGACAGCGTCGCGCCACCCTCGCCGACCGGCGTGTCGTAGCCTTGCGGCTGCTGGCGGATGAACTCGTCGGCGGCGGCCTGCCTTGCCGCGAGCTCGATCTCGGCGTCGGTCGCCGAGAGCCGGCCGTAGCGGATGTTGTCGCGGATCGTGCCTTCGAACAGATACGGCGCCTGCGCCACATAGGCGATCGACTGCCGCAACGAATGCTTCGTCACCTTCGAGATGTCCTGGCCGTCGACCTCGATGCGGCCGCCGTCGACATCGTAGAAACGCTGCAGCAGCGCCACCAGCGTCGACTTGCCGGCGCCCGAAGCGCCGACGATCGCCGTGACCTTGCCGGCGGCGGCGGTAAAGCTCAAGTCCGTCAGCACCGGCATGTCGGTGCTGTAGCCGAACGTCACATTGTCGAAGCGAACTTCGCCGGTGGTGATCCTGGCCTCGACGGCATCGGGCGCATCGCCCTGCTTCGGCTCCAGGTCGAGCAATTCGTAGATCATGCGCGCGTTGACCAGCGCGCGCTCCATGCCGACCTGTGTGCGAGCCAGGCGTCTTGCCGGGTCGTAGGCCATGATCAGCGCGGTGATGAAGGAAAACACCGCGCCCGGTGGTTGCCCGAGCACCAGCGCCCGGTAGCCGGAATAGGCGAGGACGGCGGTAATGGCGAGACCGCCCAGAATCTCGGAAATCGGCGCCAACCGCTCCGACACGCGGGCGATCTTGTTGTTACGCTGCTCGGCCGTTTCGGCCATGATGCCGATGCGACGCGCCAGCTCGTCCTCCAGGGTGAAGGCCTTTACGATCGCGATGCCCTGCGTGGCCTCCTGCACGGACCCGTTCAGCCGCGCATTGATCAGGACGGATTCCCGGTTGATACGCCGCAGTCGGCCGGTGATGTTGACGACGGCCCAGATCAGCGGGGGCCCGATCAGCAGCGAGCTGAGCGACAACACCGGATCCTGGTAGATCATGACGCCGACGAGGGCGACCAGCGAAACCGCGTCGCGGCTGATGGAGGTCAGTGTCAGCGACAGCAGATCGCGAACGCCGCCGACATTCTCGTTGACCTGTGCCGCCAGCCGGCCGGAACGCGTATCGTTGAAGAAGTCGACGCCGAGCTTCATCAGATGATCGAAGCTGCGCTTCTGGTAGCGCGCCACCAGATTGTTGCCGATCTTGGCCAACGCCACTGCCTGGCCGTAACCGGCGAAGCCGCGCAACACGGAGGCTCCCATGAAACCGGCGCAGATCCAGACGATCATATCGCCGCGCCGTTCGTAGAAGATCTGGTTGATCATCGGGGCCATGATCCACGCCGTGAAGGCAGTGGTGCCGGAAACAATCAGCAAGCAGGTGATGGCGACGACATACGACCAGCGATATTCATCGCCGTTTTCAGCGAGGATACGGCGCAGCACGGCCGTGACCTCGCTGGGCTGGACTTTCAGTTTGAGTGGAGTTTGAACTGTCAAATCAGGGGCGCTTCGTGGTTGTCCGCGTGTCAGGTGGGCCGCATTTTCGGCATTCTCTTAGCGTCCCGGTCGCGCCTTGCCTATGGCCTTGGTGCGAAACTTGGTCGCGGCCGGGGCCCTGAACCCCATAAGTGCCTCACACCCGCCAGTGCCGCCCCGCCGTCTGGACGCCGAACAGCGACGGGGTCCTGGCATAGGCGGCAAGGCCCAGAAGCGCCGCCAGCGGATGGGTGATGACATAGACCGGCATTTCGCGCATCAGCGCGCTGTGCGGCGCCTTGTCCTCGAAGGCGGCGCGGAAATTGCCGGCTTTCAGCGCCGGCACGATCTTCTGCGCGATGCCGCCGGTGAGGAACACGCCGCCGCGGCTCTTGAACACCAGCGCCAGATCGCCGGCCGTGCGGCCGAGGCAGGTGACGAACAATTCGAGTGCTTCCTGGGCCACCGGGTCGCTCTTGGCGAGCGCGGCAGCGGTGACTTCGGCCGGCGTCGTGAACGGCGCCGGCTTCGCGTCGGCCTTGGCCACCGCGCGATAGACGTTGACCAGCCCGCGACCGCACAGGATCTGCTCGCCGGAAATGCGGCCCTCGAGCTTCTCGATATGCGGGAACACCTCGAAATCGCGCGGCGTACGCGGTCCGATATCCATATGCCCGCCCTCGCCCGGCACTGGTATCCAATGGCGCAGCGCATAGACCAGCCCGGCGACGCCGAGTCCGGTTCCCGGGCCGAGCACGACCCGGCCGGCATTGGGCTCCGCCGTGCCGCCGCCGATCTTTTCCATGTGCTCCTCGCCGAGCGCCACAACGGCCAGCGCCTGCGCCTCGAAATCGTTGAGCACGACGATCTCACTCAAGCCGAGATTGGCAAACATCTGCCGGGGCTTCACCACCCATGGGCAGTTGGTGAGCCGGATCTCGTCGCCGTCGACCGGGCCGGCCACCGCCAGCACCGCCGAATGCGGCTGGATCGACGAACGGTCGAGCACCGCGGCCTGGATCGCTTCGTCGATGGTGGCGAAATTGGCGGTCTGCACGATATGCGGCTCGCTGGCCTCGGAATTAGCGTCGAGCACGATCGAAAAGCGCGCATTGGTGCCGCCGATATCGCCGATCAGGACCGGAAACCGCAGTGCTGTCTCGTCTTCGCCTGCCATGCTCTTGCTCGTCCCCGTTCCGGCGTTGCCGTTTTGTCTGTTCGTTGAACTAGCGCATGGACCTGCAAAGGGAAAGCGGCTTCGCTTCAGGCTTGAATTCCTGGCCTGCCGGCATCCTCTCCCCCCTTGAGGGGGAGATGTCGCCGAAGGCGACAGAGGGGGCCGCCGGGCGTGAAGCGCCGTCGCTTACTGAGACGAAAGACAAAGCCGGAAATCTATGTGAGACGACCCCCACTGACCGCTTCGCGGCCATCTCCCCCTCAAGGGGGGAGATTACGCAGGCTGGACGTCAGTTCCCCGGTCTTGGCCGCGGCACCGGAATGCCGATCTTCGGCGTCGGCGTGAAGGCGCTCGCCGCGGACGGGAGTGCGGCATTTCCGCTGGAGATCGCCTCGTCTTGCGCAGGGGCAGCGGGCGCGGCGGCCGCGACCGCCGCGCCTGCGCCGTCATGGAAGGTGACGGCCGCCGCCGATTCCGCGTCGGGTGCGTCGAGCACGCCTCGGCACTCGCTCGGCAGGTTCGCCATCGTCATCAGGTCGCGCGCCTTCGGCGATTCCGCGCTCTTGTTCACGCGCCAAGGCTCCTCGGTGAACCACCAGGCCAGGGACTTGTCGCAGCCGTCGCCGGCCGTCGTATCTTCCTGCCGCTTGCAGTCGGGCGAACCCGGCTGGCAGCTGATCCGCATATGGAAGTGGTAGTCGTGGCCCCAGAACGGCCGGATCTTGCGCAACCAGGAGCGATCGCCTTTCACGGTGTCGCACAGCTTCTTCTTGATGCCGGGATTGACCAGGATGCGCTCCACTTCCGGATAGCTCGCCGCACGCTTCAGAAGCTGCGTATGCCGCGGCGTCCACAACGCGTCCTTCACCAGATGGGTCTTTTCGTCGACCATCAATGTGGCGCTCATGCTTTCGCGCTCCGCGGTCGAGAGCCTGCGCGCCGGCATCGGCGTCAGCCAGATGTCGGTGTCGAGTCCGATCTGGTGCGAAGCATGGCCGCTGAGCATGGGACCGCCGCGCGGCTGCGAGATGTCGCCGATCAGAAGGCCTGGCCAGCCATCCGCGTGGGCGTCCCGCGCGAGCCTCTCGATCAGCGCGATCATCGTCGGGTGACCCCAGCGGCGGTTGCGCGAGGGGCGCATCACTTCCCAGGTCGGCCCGTCCATCGGCAAGGCGACGCCGCCGGTGAAGCAGCCCTTGGAGTAGAAGCCGAAGGATTGCGCGGCTGCGACCGCCGGCAGTTTCTTGGCGCCGAACAGGTCCTTTGCCTTCTGCTCGGCGGAAATCGCGCCGGCCGCCAGCGCGGTCAGCGTCAGCAGCGCCAGCACGGCGGTCAGGAACGGCTTYCTCTCGGGCAGCGATCGCAACGTCATCAGGCCGGGTCCCTCTCCAGTCAATGCGTCAGGCGCGAATCATAGCACGGMGCGCGCYKYTTCGATCACKGGCGYTTCATCGGGCTGCGCGGCGCCCCGTCCCGCCAGTTGCCGTCGCTCCACATCCTCTCCAGCGCCACCCGATAGTTCGGATAGCGGAAGCGGTAGCCGGCCGCCTTGATGGCCGTGTTGGCGACGCGCTTGTTCTCGCCATAGAAGGACCGCGCCATGGGCGAAAGTTGGGCGGTCTCGAAGGGTATCTCCGGCGGCGGCTCGATGCCCATCAGCCCGGCGGCATAGGCGACGACATCCTGCGGCGGCGCCGGCTCGTCGTCGGTGACGTTGAAGATGCCGCCGCGATCGCTGTCGGCCAGATGCCGGAGCGCACCGGCGATGTCGTCGCAATGGATGCGGTTGAACACCTGGCCGGGCTTGACCAGCCGCCGCGCCGTGCCTTCCTCGAGGTTGGCAAGCGCGTTGCGGCCGGGGCCGTAGATGCCGGAAAGCCGCAGGATCGCCACCGGMCGGCCGGTTTCTTGCCCGAGCTTCAGCCAGTYCCGTTCGGCCGCCACCCGCATCACCGATCGCCTMGACACCGGCTTGCATTCGGCGGTCTCGTCTACCCAGGCGCCGCCATGGTCGCCATAGACGCCGACGGTGGAGAGGTAGCCGATCCATTCGAGCGCGGGCATTTTGCCCCGGATCGCATCGCCTGCCGCATTCAGCACCGGATCGCCGGCTTCGTCGGGGGCGATGGAGACGATGAGATGCGTGGTTTGCCGAAGAGCGTCGCCGATCTCGGCCGTTGGCAGCCCGTCGAAACACAAAGGCTGGATGCCCGCCTGCCGCAATGTCTCGAACTTTTCCGGCGAACGTGTCGTGCCGAAGACCGGCGCGCCTTGCTCGTGGACCCGCGCGAAGGCCTTGCCGGAATAGCCGGCGCCGAAGATGAAGAAGCGTCTTTCGCCCATCAATGGACCTTTACAGGATTTGCCAGCGCCGCCCGCCACTCTTCGCGAACCGCCGCATCGTGCTCGGTCTTCGAAGCCGTGGCGGCCAGTTCGCCAAATTCGTCGTCGCAGAGCAGCCGCGACAGAGCCCAGATTGCCGCACCCCGCACCAGCGGCGATGGGTCGCCGAGCAGGGCGCGGACGGTACCGATCAGCAAAGCATCGCCGGAGTTTCCGGCGGCGACCAGCACGTTGCGGACGAAGCGGTCGCGGCCGATGCGCTTGACCGGCGAGCCTGAGAAGAAAGCGCGGAAGGCCGCGTCGTCGAGTTTCAGCAGCTCAGACAAGGCCGGCTCGCGCAGCTCGTCGCGTGCCGCAAGCTTCGCTTCCGAGGCGGCTTGCGCGAACTTGTTCCAGGGGCAGGCTGCCAGGCAGTCGTCGCAGCCATAGATGCGGTTGCCGATTTTTTCGCGGAACTCGCGCGGGATCGGGCCCTTGTTCTCGATGGTCAGGTAGGAAATGCAGCGCCGCGCGTCGAGCCGGTAGGGCGCCGGAAAGGCGTCCGTCGGGCAGGCGTCGAGGCAGGCGCGGCAGGAGCCGCAATGGTCCACCTCCGCGCCGTCGGGCGCGAGATCGGCCGTCGTGAAGATGGTGCCGAGGAACAGCCAGGAGCCATGCGCGCGGCTGACGAGGTTGGTGTGCTTGCCCTGCCAGCCGAGCCCCGCGGTTTCCGCCAGCGGCTTTTCCATCACCGGCGCCGTATCGACGAACACCTTCACGTCGCCGCCGGCGCGCCCCACGATCTTGCCGGCGATCTCCTTCAGCCGGCCCTTCATCACGTCATGATAGTCGCGGTTTTGCGCATAGACCGAAATCGCGCCGCGATCGCGCTTTTCCAGTGTATCGCGCGGATCGTGGTCAGGGCCGTAATTCATCGCCAGCACGATGATCGAGCGCACCTCCGGCCATAGCGTCGAGGGCTCGGCCCGTCGTTCGAGCGTCTCGGCGATCCAGTCCATCGAGCCATGGAAACCGTCGGCCACGAATTCGGCGAGCCTTGCCGGCGCCAGCGGGATGGCGTCCGGCCTGGTCACCGCGACGGCGTCGAAGCCGGCGCGGCGCGCTTCGGCGTCGATCAGCGCGCGCAGTCTGTCAGAAGTCGAGGTCCGCATAATGTGACACCGGCGACAGGCCGCGCACACGGTCGGAGAGCAGCGGCCGGAAGGACGGGCGCGACTTCACCCGCGTGTACCATTCGCGCGCCGCAGTGTGCTCGCGCCAGTCGATCTCGCCGAGATAATCTAGCACCGAAAGCGTCGCCGCGGCGGCGAGGTCGGCATAGGTCACCTTGCTGCCGGCGAGCCAGTGGCGCGTGCCGGCCAGCCAGTTGGTGTATTTCATGTGCTGGCGGATATTGGCGCGCGCGGCGCGGATTGCCGCCGAGTCCGGCGAGCCGCCGCCCGCCGTTTCCGGCATCACCGGCTTCAGCACGCGCTCGCGCACCAGATGCCGCGTCACCTCGCTTTCGGCCTTCGCCAGATACCAGTCGGTCAGCCGGCGGATCTCGGCGCGCTGCATCGGGTCCTCAGCGAAGAGCCGCTTGTCGCGCTTCAGGACGCCGCGCGTCTCGTCGAGATATTCGGCGATCACCATGGCGCCGACGATCGGCACGTCGCCCTCGGCAAGCAGGATCGGCAGCGTGCCGGCCGGGTTCAGCGCCAGAAACTCCTTGCGCCGTGTCCACGGCTTTTCCTCGATCAGGGCCAGCTCCTCGCCATACTCGCCGAAGGCGAGGCGGACGAAGCGGCAGGTGGCGAACATGGGATGGTGGAAAAGCGTCAGCATGGTTCCGCAATGATAGGGCGCACTGGCGAATCGTGTTCAGCGCCGGTAAGTCTTGGCCGCCCGATTCCAGGGACTGTCATGGTGTTGCGACCTATAGGGGGACTTCCGCGCCATGACAAGCAAGCCCCTCTCATTGGAGCATGATGTCGTCCGAAAACCGTTTCACACTTTTCGGCATCATGCTCTGGCCGTCATTCGAAAGCTGAGGTTGTCATGGAAAGCCAGACCATCGTCGAAGCGCTGTTGCTTGGCCTGTTGGAGGGGTTGACCGAGTTCATACCGGTCTCCTCGACCGGCCACATCCTGCTGGCCGGTCACTTCCTCGGCTTCCAGTCGACCGGCAAGGCCTTCGAGATCCTGATCCAGCTCGGCGCCATCCTGGCCATCCTCAGCGTCTATTTCAGCAAGCTCTGGCAGATGCTGATCAAGCTGCCCAGCGATCCGCAGACCAGGCATTTCGTCATCGGCATCCTCATCGCCTTCCTACCCGCAGCCATCATCGGCGCGCTGGGGCACGGCTTCATCAAGACCATCCTGTTCGAATCACCGCGCCTGATCTGCATCATGCTGATCATCGGCGGCGTGGTGCTGCTGGTCGTCGACCGCATGAACCTCAAGCCGGTCTTTCATGACGTCGAGCGCTTCCCACTCGGCCTTTACCTGAAGATCGGGCTGTTCCAGTGCCTGTCGCTGATCCCCGGCACCTCGCGCTCCGGCTCCACCATCGTCGGCGCGCTGCTGCTCGGCGTCGATAAGCGCGCGGCGGCGGAGTTTTCCTTCTTCCTGGCGATGCCGACGATGGTCGGCGCCTTTGCATTCGACCTGTTCAAGAATCGCAACGTGCTGACCTCGGCCGACGTCCCCATCATCGCCGTCGGCTTCGTCGCCGCCTTCGTCACCGCGCTGTTCGTGGTGCGGTACTTACTTGATTACGTCTCGCGCAACGGCTACTCGCTGTTCGGCTGGTGGCGGCTCGTGGTCGGTGCGGTCGGGCTGGCGGCGCTGACGATCTGGGGGTGAGTGCTGGGCTCTTTACCGCCCTCGTTGCGCTGCACCCCCCTCTGCCCTACCGGGCATCTCCCCCTCAAGGGGGGAGATTGGCAGCTTCGGCGCATCGCTCCTTTATGCGGCGCCGGAGATTTGCGAAAGCTGAGATGACGGCTAATCTCCCCCCTCGAGGGGGGAGATGTCCGGCAGGACAGAGGGGGGTACTGTCCCGCCGACGTCCCCGAAGTGGTCCTCAATTCCTCCCATTAAACGCATTCTCGACATGCACCGGCCAGCGCCAGGGCAACACCGCCACCATGTCGAATCGTATCGACAGGCGGCCATAGTCGGGCTGGCGTGACAGCCAGAGATCGGCCGCCGCTTCGATGCGCCGCTCCGATTCACGGCCGATCGCGTCCATCGCCTCGATCAGCGTCCGGCGCGCCTTGACCTCGACGAACAGCACCAGATCGCCGCGCCGGGCGATCAGGTCGATCTCGCCGAGCCTGGTGCGGTGGCGGCGGGCAAGGATGCGGTAGCCTTTCAGTATCAAGGCCAGCGCCGCCAACCATTCGCCGCGATGACCGCGCCGATAGGCTTTGCGGCGGTGGCCGGCCGTGCGTTCAGCCACCGCCGGCTTCTTTCAGTTCCAAGAGCCTCCGGTAGAGCGCCTGCTTCTGACCGCCGGTCATCTTCGCCGCTTCCGCCGCCGCCTTGGAGGCAGGCATTTCCGCAGCCAAGGACAAAAGCAGCCGGTCGATATCGGCCGGCTGATCCTCCGCCGCTTCCGGCGGGCCGACGCAGATGACGATTTCGCCCTTGGGCGTGTCGGCCGCCGCGTAATGATCGGCCAATCCTGCGAGCGTGCCGGTGCGCATCTCCTCGAAGGTCTTGGTGAGCTCGCGTCCGATCGCCGCCTTCCGCGTCCCGCCCAGCGCCTCGACCATCGCGCTGAGCGTTTCGGCCAGCCGCCGCGGCGATTCGAAGAAGATCAGCGTTGCCGGCACGCTCCTGAAGCTTTCCAGCTTCGTCAGCCTTTGCCCCGCCTTGACGGGCAGGAAGCCGGCGAACAGGAAAGCGTCGGACGGCAGGCCGGAAGCGGTCAGCGCCGCGAGCGCCGCCGAGGGTCCGGGCACAGGCACGACGCGGATGCCACGGTCCAGCGCCTCGCCGACCAGCCGGTAGCCGGGATCGGAGACCAGCGGCGTGCCGGCATCCGAGATCAGCGCCACGCTTTGCCCGGCCGCAAGCGCCTCGATCAGCTTCGGCCCGGCCTCTTGGGCATTGTGCTCATGATAGGCGGTGCTGCGGCGGCGGATGCCGTAGCGTTCGAGCAGCACGCGTGAGACGCGCGTGTCCTCGCAGGCGACGATGTCGGTGGCGGCCAGCGTCTCCAGCGCGCGCAGTGTGATATCGGCCAGGTTGCCGATCGGCGTTGCCACCAGATAAAGCGCAGGCTGAAGCGGCCGTGCCGCGATCTCGGTCTGCCCGATCAGATAGCTGCGTTTGTCGCCGGTCACCGATTGCCCCTCATGACCTGCCTTGTTTGGCATGGCTGACGCCCCGTTGCAAAACGTGAGATCGATCACGGAAACTCGCCATGCCTTCGCCACAGTGAGGAACGAAACCCGAATCGGCGACTTTAAACCCTGATTCCCGGGAGGAGGCAGGACCGCACGATGCCCAATCGCTTCGACATCTTCATCAGCCGACTTGAAAGCAAGACCGCCCGCGAGGGCATCCCCCCACACCCGATCGCCGTCCAGCAAGGCGCCCGCCGCGACAAGGCCGACAACAAGCCGGTGCGCAACGGAGAGGCGCACGGCGAAAAGCACCGCGGCAAGCACCGTCAGAAGCACGACGCTTGATTGAATAAATAGGACGCTCTCCCGCAGGTCCCGCGGTTGTCCCGTAGAAACCTACCTGGCCAAATCCGCGACGACGGCATCGAGCACGATCATGCCGGCGGTCGTGGCGCGGAGCCGAGCATTGCCGACCGGCGCCACCAGCCCTTCTTCCTGCAGCACCGAAAGCCTTGCGGTCGAAAGGCCACGACCGGCTAGCGTCTCGTAGCGCTGAAGGTCGATGCCTTCGGCCAGTCTCAGCCCCATTAGCAGGAATTCGTCGGCTTCTTCGCCGCGAGTCAGGACCTCGCCGCCGGTGACGCCATGGCCCTTGGCCTCGACCAGGTTGGCCCAGGTCTCCGGCATCTTCTCGGCGACCGTGACCGTGCGGCGGCCATTCTCGACGAAACGGCCATGCGCGCCCGGCCCGACGCCGACATATTCGCCGTAGCGCCAATAGGTCAAATTGTGCCGGCTTTCGGCGCCCGGCCGGGCGTGGTTCGAAATCTCGTAGGCCGGCAATCCATGCGCCGCCGTCACCTCCTGCGTCAGCGCGTAGAGGTCGGCGGCGTGGTCGTTGTCGGGAAGCATGAATTTCCGCGCCGCATGAAGCGCGTGGAAAGGCGTGCCTTCCTCGATGGTGAGCTGGTAGAGCGAAAGGTGGTCGACGGCATAGCCGATCGCCTGCTCCAGCTCCGCCCCCCACGCCTCCGGCGTCTGGCCCGGCCGTGCGTAGATCAGGTCGAAGGACAGGCGCGGAAAGATTTCCCGCGCAAGGCCGATCGCATGGAGCGCCTCTTCGACATTGTGGAGCCGGCCGAGGAAGCGCAGGTCCTTGTCGTTCAGCGCCTGCACGCCGAGCGAAACGCGGTTGACGCCGGCCGCCCGGTAGCCGCGAAAGCGCTCCGCCTCGACCGAGGACGGATTGGCCTCCAGCGTCACCTCGATGCCGGCCGGCACCGTCCAGTTCCTGGCCACAGCCTCCAGCACAGCCGCGACCGTTTCCGGCTTCATCAGCGACGGCGTACCGCCGCCGAGGAAGATGCTGGTCACCTCGCGCGGCCCGGTGCGGTCGCGCATGGTCGCCAACTCGGTTTCAAAGGCGCGCGCAAATCGCTCCTGGTCGACCGGCTGGTGGCGGACATGGCTGTTGAAGTCGCAGTAAGGGCATTTGGCCGCGCAGAACGGCCAATGGATATAGACCCCGAAACCGGGGCGGCGGTCGAGCGGCATCGTCACCGTGGTCATGCCGATCCTGGCCGGGCCAAATCCAGCCGCGCCAGATCCAGCCGCGCTTGCGCGAATTTCTGGAACGCGCGGGCGCGGTGCGACAGAGCCGTTGCCTGGCCGGGCTTCCAGCCATGTTTTTCCCCGGCGCTCATCTCGCCAAAGGTCTTGTCGAAGCCGTTGGGCAGGAACACAGGGTCGTAGCCGAAGCCGAGCGTGCCGCGCGGCGGCCACACCAGCGTGCCTTCGACCTCGCCGCGATAATATTCCGCATCGCCATCCGGGAAGGCGAGGCAGATGACGGCGACGAAGCGGCCGGTGCGTTGCGCCGGCTCCGCCGCGCCGGCGTCCTGCAGCGCCGTTTCCGTCTTTTGCATCGCCATGGCGAAATCCCGGCTGCCGTCCGGCCTCTCGGCCCAGTTGGCGGTATAGACGCCCGGCGCGCCGTCGAGCGCGTCGACGCAGAGCCCCGAATCGTCGGACAGCGCCGGCAGGCCGGTCGCCTTCGCCGCGGCATATGCCTTGATATAGGCATTTTCCTCGAAGGTGTTGCCGGTCTCGTCCGGCTCCGGCAGGCCGTATTCCTTGGCCGATTTCGCCTCGAAGCCGAACGGCGCCATCAGGTCGGCGAATTCGCGCAGCTTGCCGGCATTGTGGCTGGCGACGACGATCTTCTGTCCGTTGAGCGAATGCATCAAAAACCCCAGATTCTTGGCTCGGCGAATTCGATCGAATTGCCGGACGGGTCGCGGATATAGATCGAGCGTCCGCCTTGCGGCCATTCGAAATCGCTTTCGATGGCGACATTCTTCGCCGCGAGATGCTCGCGCCAGCCCGCGATCTCGTCGGCGCTCGCCGCAAAGCAGAGATGGCCCTCGCCGGCCGTTCCATGCGGCGGCACCTTCAGCCTGGCGTCRGGCGCCGGCGGAATCTTCGTCGCCTCGGCGTTGAAGAGAAGCAGCACGCCATTGCCGCAGCGGAAGAAGACGTGRCGACCTKCSACCTTGCCCAGCAACTCGAGGCCGATGATGTCGCGGTAAAAAGCCTCGGCGGCACTGAGATCGGTGACGTAGAGGGCCGATTCAAGAATTCCGGAGGGCGTCACGAGGCACCCCCCTCTGCCCTGCCGGGCATCTCCCCCTCAAGGGGGGAGATTGGCGGCTTCGACGCTGCCGCGCATCTTGCAACGCTGGAGATTGGCGAAACCCAAGGTGACATCCAATCTCCCCCCATGAGGGGGAGATGGCCGGCAGGCCAGAGGGGGGTGCCTAGGCTCGGCATTCGAAACCCTATGCCACCGCCATCTGCTGCAGGCTCACCAGCCGCGAAATACCCTTCTTCGCCAACCCCATCAGCGCGGAAAACTGCTCTTCGGAAAAAGGCTCGCCCTCGGCGGTGCCCTGGATCTCGACGATGCCCCCCTTGCCGGTCATGACGAAATTGGCGTCGGTGCCGGCGGAGGAATCCTCGAGATAGTCGAGGTCGATGACCGGCTGACCGTCATGGATGCCGCAGGAAATCGCCGCGACATGGTCCTTCAGCACCTTGGACACGCTGGCCATCTGGCGCGCTTCCATCCAGCGCAGGCAGTCGTGGAGCGCCACCCAGCCGCCTGTGATCGAGGCGGTGCGGGTGCCGCCGTCGGCCTGGATCACGTCGCAGTCGACGGTGATCTGCTGCTCGCCAAGCGCCTGCAGGTCGACCACGGCGCGCAACGAACGGCCGATCAGCCGCTGAATCTCCAGCGTGCGGCCGCCCTGCTTGCCGGTCGACGCTTCGCGACGCATGCGCTCGCCGGTCGAGCGCGGCAGCATGCCGTATTCAGCCGTCACCCAGCCCTTGCCGGAATTGCGCATCCACGCCGGCACCTTTTCTTCCAGGCTCGCCGTGCACAGCACATGCGTGTCGCCGAACTTCACAAGGCACGAGCCTTCGGCGTGCTTGGAGACGCCGCGCTCGAAGGAGATGGCGCGCATTTCGTCGGCTTGGCGTTTGGAGGGGCGCATGGAGGCTCTTTCTGTTCTTCGGATTTGTCGGCGGCTTGTAGACGCATGCGGCGCAAGTCGCAAAGGAAAATGGCCGGTGACCGCAAGGGGCGGCACCTGGGTGACCGCAAGGGGCGGCACCTGGGTGACCGCAAGGGGCGGCACCTGGGTGACCGCAAGGGGCGGCACCTGGGTGACCGCAACGCGGCACCGGGTTGCGCCGCGGCGTCCGGAGTCTATATCTTTTCTGTCGGAGGTTCCTGGCTCGAATGAACAAGGCAGTCGACCCAACGTCGCAATCGCCCGGGCTTCAACCGCCCGGACTTCAGTCGCTCGTGCTTCAATCGCCCGCGCTTCAATCGCTTGACATGCGATCGCGCGACATTTTCAGGCGGATCGTCGATTCCTACCTGCGCGACGGCGAGCCGGTCGGCTCGCGCAGCCTGTCGCGCATCATGCCCTCCTCGCTCTCGCCGGCCACCATCCGCAACGTGATGAGCGACCTCGAACATCTGGGGCTGATCTACGCCCCGCACATCTCGGCCGGCCGCCTGCCGACGCAGGCCGGCCTGCGCTTCTTCGTCGACGCCTTCATGGAGCTCGGCGACCTCTCCGACGAGGAGCGCCGCGTCATCGAGGCGCAGGTGCGCGCCTCCGGTTCCGGCGCCACGCTGGAGCATATGTTGACCGAGGCCAGCCAGATGCTGTCCGGCATGTCGCGCGGCGCCGGGCTGGTTCTCGCCGCCAAGAACGAGGTCGGGCTGAAGCACATCGAATTCATCCAGCTGGAGCCCACCAAGGCGCTGGCCGTGCTGGTGTCGCAGAGCGGCGACGTCGAGAACCGCGTCGTCGACCTGCCCGCCGGCATCACCGTCTCGCAGTTGCACGAGGCCTCCAACTTCCTCAACGCCCATATACGCGGSCGCACCCTCGCCGAGGCGCGCGTCGAGGTYGCCCGCATCAAGGACGAGACCAGGGCGGCCCTCGACACGCTGTCGCAGGAACTGGTCGAGAAAGGGCTKGCGGTCTGGGCCGGCACCGAAAGCGGCCTGCCGGCGCGCCTCATCGTGCGCGGCCGCGCCAACCTCCTGGAGAACGTCACCGCCCAGGCCGACCTCGAATTGCTGCGTCATCTCTTCGAGGACCTGGAGACGCAGGACGGCCTGCTGCAGCTTCTCGATCTCGCCGAGGAAGGGCCCGGCGTGCGCATCTTCATCGGCTCTGAGAACAAGCTGTTCTCGCTGTCCGGCTCGTCGCTGGTCGTTGCGCCCTATCGCGACAAGGATGCCCGCGTCATCGGCGCGCTCGGTGTCATCGGGCCGACGCGGCTGAACTATGCCCGTATCGTGCCGATGGTCGACTACACTGCCCAATTGATTTCGCGAATGCTGAGATAATCGCCGGAAGGAGGGTGGAAATGGCGCTGGAATCGTTCAAGGCCCAGATCGGCCTGCTGCTCGAGCAGATGGTCAACCAGCCCGAGGACGAGCACGAAATACAGGAACAGCTGCGCGAGAAGTTCAGGGAGATGCGCGCCATGGGCCTGCCGCTGCCGGCCGACCTCGTCGCGCTGGAAAAGCAGCTCGACGACGACCTCGACGTCGAAGAGAGTTGAGCTGCCGGGAGCCTCCCGTCAAATCTGCGTGCGCGCGCTTCTCTTTTAGGGTGCCTGCCCGATATCCGATGGTTGTTGGCCGTATGCGCCGCTGAAACAGGCGCGGTCGCAACCCCACGGAGGATACGATGATGCGGATCGCCGGTTACACGGGCCTCGCCTTGTTCCTGGCCACCAGCGCCCTTGCGCAGCAGGCCGGCCAGCCGGTCCTGACCGGCGAAAAGGCCTTCGGCGACTGGAAGTCGGATCGTCCCGGCGTGCGGCGTCTCATCAAGCCGGGCGACCTGCAGAAGCCCTATGCCACCCGATCCGCCTCCAACGGCCCCGACCTCGCCGATCGGCCYGAAGGCGCGAAGCCGGTCGTGCCGCCCGGYTTCACCGYCGARCTCGTCGCTTCCGGCATCGACAATCCGCGCGTCGTGCGCGTGGCGCCGAATGGCGACCTCYTCGTCGCCGACAGCGAGGCAAATCARGTCCGGGTCTACAGGCTGGCGGAAGGCAGCGCCAAGCCCGCCGAGAAATCCGTCTTCGCCAGGGGCCTGACCCAGCCCTACGGCATCGCCTTCTACCCGCCGGGCGACAAGCCGCAATGGCTCTATGTCGCCAACAGCAACAGCGTCGTCCGCTTCCCCTATCGCGACGGCGACCTCGTGGCTTCGGGCAAGCCGGAGACCATCGTCGAAAAAATCCCGGCCAACCATCACTGGACGCGTGACATCGCCTTCTCGCCCGACGGCAAGACGCTCTATCTGTCGGTCGGCTCCGGCTCGAACGTCGCCGAGGATATCGGCGCCAGGCCGAGGGGCGGCGTGGATGAATGGGCGAAGGCGCAGCCGCTTGGCGCCGCCTGGGGCGCGGAACAGGGCCGTGCCGACGTGCTTGCCTTCGATCCCGACGGCAGGAACAGGAGGACGGTCGCCACCGGCCTGCGCAACTGTTCGGGCATGTCGGTGCAACCGGCGACGGGCACATTGTGGTGCGTCGTCAACGAGCGCGACGAGCTCGGCGACGATGTGCCCTTCGACTACGCGACGAGCGTGAAGCAGGGCGCTTTCTACGGCTGGCCCTGGTACTATATCGGCGACAACGAGGATCCGCGTCACAAGGGCGYGCGGCCCGATCTGACCGGCAAGGTCACGATCCCCGACGTGCTGGTGCAGGCGCATTCCGCGCCCCTCAACATCGCCTTCTACGAGGGCGGCAACTTCCCGGCCGAGTACAAGGGCGACGCCTTCGTTGCCCTGCACGGCTCGTGGAACCGCAATGTCCGCACCGGCTACAAGGTGGTGCGGCTGAGATTCAAGGACGGCARGCCGACCGGCGAGTATGACGATTTCGCCACCGGCTTCGTCGTCTCCGACGACGCGGTGTGGGGCCGGCCGGTGGGTGTCGCGGTGGCCAAGGACGGCGCGCTGATCGTCACCGAGGACGGCAACGGCACCATCTGGCGCATCACGCATGGCGACGGTCCGTCCTGACGCGCGGTGACCGTGTGGCGGAAACCCCCTCACCCGGATTGCCAGCCGAATTGCGAAGGGCAATTCGGGGCAATCCGACCTCTCCCCGAGGGGAGAGGAGCTGGCCGTCGCTGGCGCACCTCTTCTCCCCGCCGGGGAGAAGGTGGCCGCGAAGCGGCCGGATGAGGGCGTTGGCGCAATCGAATCCAGCTCTCGGGGAGTTCATTCCGGCACGGATTTATGCAAAAAGTCGTCCCGATCCAGGATCGAAATCATGACACTCACCGGATTTCTCGCTTATAGCGCCGCCCTCGGCGTCGCCGCCGCCATTCCAGGTCCTGGCGTCACCGCATTGGTGGCCCGCGCGCTGGGCTCAGGCTTCCGCTCGTCGCTCGCCATGTTCTTCGGCCTGATGCTCGGCGACGTCACCTATCTCACCGCCGTCGTGCTCGGCCTCGCCTTCGTCGCGCAGAGCTTCGGCATGGTCTTCCTCGCCATCAAATGGGCCGGCGTCGCCTATCTCGCCTTCCTCGCCTGGCGCTTCTGGACCAGCGGCATCTCGCCCGAAACGGTCGAGGCGCGCAAAGGCAAAGGTGGGTTCGTGTCGAATGTCATCGCCGGCCTGACGCTGACGCTGGGCAACCCGAAGACGATGATCTTCTATCTCGCCATCACCCCGACCATCGTCGATCTCAAGACGATCACGCTCGCCGACTACGGCATTCTGGTCGCGCTCACCGTCGCCATCCTGTTCGCGGTGCTGGTGCCCTACCTGGCGCTGGCCGCCAAGGCGCGCTGGTTCCTGAAGTCGCCGCGTGCGCTGAAAGTGCTCAACCGCACCGCTGCCGGCTTCATGATGGGTGCGGCGGCGGCGATCGCGGCGCGTCAGTAAATCCTGATCCCGTCCGGTTTGGGTTCAGCGAAACCATTCCGGAAACGGGCCGATCCAGAAAATGCGTTTCCGGCACGGCGCGGTTTTGAGCAACCGCCCCACTCGGATATTTTCGGCTGCCGGCCTATCTTGCGCGGCTGAAAACCCTATTCTGTTTGCCTGTCGCCTTTGCCTTGGGAGCGAACCAATGAACAAACCCGTCACTTCCACCCGCGTGCCCGGCCGCGGCCGCGTCTTCAATTCGATCACCGAGACGATTGGCGACACGCCGCTGGTGCGGCTCGACAAGTTCGCCAAGGAAAAGGGCATCGTCGCCAATGTCCTGGCCAAGCTCGAATTCTTCAACCCGATCGCCTCGGTCAAGGACCGCATCGGCGTCGCCATGATCGAGGCGCTGGAGGAAGCCGGCAAGATTTCGCCCGGCAAGACCACGCTGATCGAGCCGACCTCGGGCAACACCGGCATCGCGCTGGCATTCGCCGCCGCGGCCAAGGGCTACAAGCTGATCCTGACCATGCCTGAAACCATGTCGGTCGAGCGCCGCAAGATGCTGGCGCTGCTCGGCGCCGAGCTGGTGCTGACCGAAGGGCCGAAAGGCATGAAGGGCGCCATCGCCAAGGCCGACGAGCTTGCCGCSACGCTGCCCAACGCCATCATCCCGCAGCAGTTCGAGAACCCGGCCAATCCGGAGATCCATCGCCGTACCACGGCGGAGGAAATCTGGAACGACACCAGTGGCGAGGTCGACATCTTCGTCGCCGGCATCGGCACCGGCGGCACCATCACCGGCGTCGGCCAGGTGTTGAAGAAGCGCAAGCCCTCGCTGCATGTCGTGGCCGTCGAGCCGGAGGCTTCCCCGGTGCTGTCCGGCGGCCAGCCCGGTCCGCACAAGATCCAGGGCATCGGCGCCGGCTTCGCGCCGAAGATCCTCGACACCACGGTCTATGACGAAATCGTCAGGGTCTCGAACGAGGATTCGGTCGCCAATGCGCGGCTTGTCGCCCGCCTCGAAGGCGTGCCGGTGGGCATCTCCTCGGGTGCCGCGCTGCAGGCGGCGRTCGTCGTCGGCTCGCGGCCGGAAAACAAGGGCAAGAACCTTGTSGTCGTCATCCCYTCYTTTGCGGAGCGCTAYCTGTCGACGGTCCTGTTCGAYGGGCTGGGRGCYTGAAGGCGCTGGACCGCTGAAAAGGCACGGCTGGCTTCCAACGGTCGCTTGAGCCGGCCTGTGCTTSCGGCTCAAATCGCCACTGGCCTCAAATCGGCCGGCGGAGGAWTTCCATGTACAAGCTCTATACCCGCCCCGGCAGCGGCGGCTTCGTSGTCGAAGCGGCGCTTGCCCTTGCGGGCGTGCCTTTCGATCAGGTGGACGTGCCGAAAAAGGATCCGCCAGATCCGGCATTCCTCGCCATCAGCCCGTTGAACCAGGTTCCGGTGCTGACACTGCCCGACGGCCGGTCGATCACCGAATCGGCGGCGATCTGCATCCTGCTCGCCGAGCGCCACCCGCAAGCGCGTCTGGCACCCGAAGCGGGCACGCCGGCTCGCGCYGATTTCCTGCGCTGGATGGCCTTCTTGTCGTCGGTGCTCTATCCCGCGRTCCTGAGGTTTTACTACGCCTATCGCTAYACKGCGGATGCCGAKGGSACGCAGGCGGTGAAAAAGGCGGCRATCGCCGAGATGGATCGTGGCTTTGCCATTGTCGATCAGGCRCTTGCCGGCCGGGATTGGCTGGCCGGCGAAGAGCTTTCGCTCGCCGACATCTATCTCGTCATGCTSGTGGCCTGGCATCCCGACACGGAGAAGGCCCGGACCGCATGGCCAAAYSTCGAACGCCTGTGGAGCCGGCTGCGCCGGCACGAGCTGATGCGCAAGCTCAACGCTTCGCACGAGATGTGGCCGCGGGARTAAGYGCCCTCTAAATCAASGAGATAGAGCATGATGTCGCCCGAAAACCGCTTCACACTTTTCGGCATCATGCTCTTGTCAGTTCCTGGCGAGCCTTCCCCGTTCGCCCTGGAGGAACCGGCGCAAGGCGGGGTCGCGCTCGAGCCCGATCGCCCGGTCATAGGCCTCGGCGGCCTCGGCRATCCKRCCTAACCTCGTCAGCAGCTCGGCCCTGGCCGCCCAGTAGGGTTGGTATTCCGCAAGCCGCCGGTCGGCGCCGATCGCTTCGAGCGCCGCGAGGCCCGCCGCCGCGCCTTCGTCCTCGGCGATCGCCACGGCCCGGTTGATCGCCACCACCGGCGAACCGGCCACGGCAAACAGGACGTCGTAAAGCTGGCGAATAGCGGTCCAGTCGGTGCGTCCGCTCCGCCGCCGGGCGGTGTGGGCCGATTGCACGGCGGCTTCCAGCTGATAGCGGCCGATCGTTCCCTTCGTTGCGGCGCCCCGCAGCAGCGCTTCCGCCTCGTCGATCAGTCTGTCGTCCCAGAGCGCGGTATCCTGCCCGGCAAGCGGCACGAAATCCCCTTCGGCGTTGCGGCGCGCCGCGCGCCGCGCCTCGGCGAAAAGCATCAATGCCAACAGTCCCAAGGCTTCCGGYTCGTCCGGCATCAGGGAGGCCACCACGCGRCCGAGCCAGATGCCTTCGGTCGCGAGGTTGCGTCGCCGCGTTTCCGTGCCGGCCGGATCGGACCAGCCYTCGGCGAAGGTGGCGTAGATSGCCTCSAGCACGGYGTCGAGCCGTTCGCCGAGCTCRGCYCGYTSCGGCACGCGAAACGGAATGCCYGCCTCRCGGATGCGGTTCTTGGCGCGCACCAGTCGCTGGCTCATMGTCGCCGGCGATACGAGAAAGGCCGAGGCGATCGTGGCGGCGTCGAAGCCGAGGATCGTCTGCAGCATCAGCGGCGCRCGCACGCCGGCCTCGATTGCCGGATGGGCGCAGGCGAACATCAGCCTGAGCCGCTCATCGGGCAAATCGTCATTCGTCACGCGCGCCTCCACCTCTTCGGCGATCAGTTGCAGGTGGTCGCGGGCCGCCTCGCCGGTCAGCCGCCGCCGCACCGCATCGACGTCGCGACGGCGCGCGACCGCCAGCAGCCAGGCCTCTGGCTTTTCGGGCACACCGCTTTTCGGCCAGCGCTCCAGCGCCGCGGCGAAGGCTTCGGCCAGCGCGTCCTCCGCGCCGGCGACGTCGCGCATGCGCGCCGCGAGCCAGGCGACCAGCTTGCCGTAGCTCTGCCGGGCGGCCGCCTCGGCCGCCGCCCGCGCCGTCTCGGAGCGATTGTCCATCAAGTTTAGGACACGTACTCGGTCATTTCCCAGATCGGCCGCACCTCGACCGTGCCGGTGCTGGCTGCCGGGCAGCGCGCACCCCATTCGATGGCCGTGTCGATGTCGGTTGCCTCGATCATGTAGAAGCCGGCAAGCTGCTCCTTGGTGTCGGCATAGGGGCCGTCGAGCACATTGGTCTTGCCGTTGGCCAAGCGCACCGAGGTCGCCGCCTGGGTCGGGCGCAGCCGGTCGCCGGCCAGCCATGCGCCGGACTTCTTCAGGGCTTCGGTGTAGGCGCCATAGGCGGCGAGGGTCTGTTCGATCTTGTCGCGCGGCGTATTCGCCATCGCGGTCTCGTCATTGTAGATCAAAAGCATGTATCGCATGGGTCTTCTCCCGTTTCTCGAAGGCCGCGTCGTCGCGGGCCGACCTATGTCGCGCGGCCGCGGCCGATTTCGACAGGCACGGTCAAAATTTTCGTCCCTTGCCGCGAAGAGCGCAAGGACGAGCCAATTCCAGGAAAAGTGTGAAAGGGTTAGGGTCTCGCGAACGGCGACTGCGCGTGGCGAAGCGGAAGCGCTTGTTCCGATCGGGCCGAACGACCAGGCGAACGAAACACGAGCAGAACACGCGGAGGCAGTCGAAGACGATCAGCGGCTGACGGTCATTGCTGGCTTGCGGCTGGTGGACGGGACAGTTGGGTTCAGGCAGGTCGGTCATGGCGGCCCCGGCTGCTCGTGCCTTCAGACACTAAGCCAGCCGGCGGCGACGTCACAGTCGCGGCGTTGTCGCACGCCTGCTGTCGGCGACCGCGGGACGTTCGTCGCGATAGGTCGTCGTGCGGTGATCGGTAGCCGGCTTGCATACCCGGCTGTCGTGACGGCTTGGCTGCATGGTCAGTGCGTGCCGACGCCGAGGGAATTGCCGCGGCGCGCGCAGGCCGGGCCCGGGCCGCGCATGTAGTAACGCTCCGGCCGGTAGGTCGGCGCGACGAATTCGCGGATGGCGGCGGCGTAACCGGCGATGTGATTCCAGAAGCTCATTTTACCTGTCCCTGTCCCGCTTTCGGATGTCCCTTCCGAGCTGTCCGCGAGCATAGCGTCGAGGCGTGAATAGTCGGTGAACGCGATGTTAATTTCTGGTCCGAAACACGTTGCTTCGTGGCTGGAATGCGGCTGATTCGGGGTCTTTCCGTGCCTTTTGTCGCGATTCCGGCCGGTGTGACTTTTGCATCACATGTGTTTCGTCTCGATGTCGCTTGGGTGCGCTTCCGTTTCACGTTCGAATGGGGCCGGGGAGGGCGCCCGGCATCTTCGCGCCGGCAAAGCGGATGCGTCGTGGCCGGACGCCGATCCGCATGTTAGGTATCGGGCGGGGGCCATGCATCGACGGAGGAAGTCGTGCGGGACAAGCCAGGATCGTCGACAGGGCCAGGATCGTCGACAGGCAAGGCCGGGTCGCCCCCGAACCGGGAGAGCCGCGGCGACCCCACGGCCGCAAGAACCACGGTGAAACTTTCTCATCCAGACAAGCTGCTGTGGCCTGACGAGAAGGTCACCAAGCAGAACTTGCTCGACCACTACGCGCTGGTCTGGCCGCGCATGGAGCCGTTCGTCGTCAACAGGCCGCTCAGCCTGGTGCGGGCGCCGGAGGGCATTCACGGCCCACGCTTCTTCCAGAAACACGCCTCGCCCGGCATGAGCGACAAGATCGCCAGGACGAAGGATCCGGCCGGCGGCGAGGAGATATTGTTCATCGAGGATTTCGACGGGCTTGCCGCGCTGGTGCAGTACGGCGTGGTCGAGGTCCATATCTGGGGCTGCACCATGAGCGAGCTTGAAAAGCCCGACCAGATCGTCTTCGACCTCGATCCCGACGAAGGCGTCGACGTCAAGGCGGTGCGCGAGGCGGCGCTCGACATCCATGAAAGGCTGGATAGCCTCTCGCTGCCCAACCTGGTCAAGACCTCCGGCGGCAAGGGCTATCACGTGCTGGTGCCGCTGAAGCCGTCGGCGGAGTGGGACGAGGTCAAGGACTTCGCCCATGATTTCGCCCGCGCGCTGGAGCAGGCCTCGCCCGACCGCTACACCGCGACGCTGTCGAAGAAGGCGCGCACGGGCAAGATTTTTGTCGACTATCTACGCAATGGCCGCGGCTCGACAACGGTCGCGCCCTACTCGTCCCGCGCCAAGAAGGGCGCCACGGTGTCGATGCCGGTCACTTGGGCGGAACTGGGAAACGGCGTGCCGCCCAACGCCTTCCCGATCGGCGATGAAACGACGCTGGCGGAATTGAAGAAGGCCGACCCGTGGGCGGATTTCTTCACGCTGGGCAAGGCGCTGAAGCGGGGGTAGTTTTCAGCGTCGAGGGGACAGCACCCCCTCTGTCCTGCCGGACATCTCCCCCTCAAGGGGGGAGATCAGCAGCTTCCGTGCTCCGCCCATTCTTGCAGCGTCGAAGGTTGGCGAAAGCGGTTGCGCACATCATCTCCCCCCTTGAGGGGGAGATGCCTGGCAGGGCAGAGGGGGGTGCCTCGCGCCGACATCGCAATGGTGTCGTTGCACCCGCCGCTAAGCCAAAAACACCCTTGCGAATTCCTGCCTGCCTTTCGGCGAAAACACCACGGCGCGGCTGTTCTTTTCGCGCCGCGCCCATTTCTCGGCGATGATCTTGTCGAGGATGGCGGCGCCCAGCGTGCCGGCGAGATGCGAGCGCCGCACGCTCCAGTCGAGGCAGGCGCGGCAYACCGGYCGYCTCGCCTTGCCGTYGARYTCGATGCCGAGMGCGGARAARTGCGAAGCGCCGGAGGGCGCGAGTYGGATTTCATTGTCCTCGCGCAACAGCAGCTTCCTGTCGAACAACCGGTCGAGCATCGCCACCGCCTGCTCGCCGGCCAGATGATCGTAGCAGACGCGAGCGACCCGCATCGCCGCGTCGCGCGGGCCGGGCCGCACACGCTTCGGGCCGACGGCTTCCGCCACGCCGATGATCGCCTCGATCATGCCCGCCACCTGCGGGCTGGCGAGGCCGTAATAGCGGTGCCGGCCCTGGCTGGCCAATGTCAGCAGCCCGCCWTCCATCAGTTTCGACAGATGCGAGGAAGCGGTGGGCAGCGACACGCCGGCCTCCAGCGCCAGYTCCGWYGCCGTSAGCGCCGTGCCGCCCATCAGCGCGTTGAGCATGTTGGCRCGSGCSGGRTCKCCGACCAGGCTGGCGATGCGGGCAATGTCCGGTCCTTCACGCATGGTTCGATCTCCATCGAAGCATTCCTGCCAGGGAAGCACTATTGTCGCGTCAGCTCAAGCAGCGCGGCAAACCCTCCTGACAGGAGAATGCCTAGCACAATGGCGCAAGCGATGTTTCGACCACGGTCGAACCATCGTTGCCAACCCCGACCGATAAGGAGACCGACATGACCATCACCTGTTTCATCCACTACGAGATCGACCCGTTCGGCAAGGCGGCGTTCGAGCAATATGCGCGCGCCTGGGGCCAGGCGATTCCGCGTTGCGGCGCCGACCTGATCGGCTATTTCGCGCCGCATGAAGGCTCTGCCACCACCGCTTATGCCGCCTACAACATCGAGAACCTGGCGGCCTACGAAGCCTATCGCGCGCGGCTTGCCGCCGACCCCGCCGGCGAGGCAAACTACGAGTTCGCGCGGCGCGAGAAATTCATCCTCAAGGAGGATCGCATCTTCCTGAAGCTGGTTTCCGGCCCGCACGGTCCAAGGCAGATGTTTCGCACCGACGTGACCGTCAGGGAGGGAGTGGAGTGATGATCGCTGTCATCTTCGAGGTGGAGCCGGCTGAAGGAAAGCGCGATGCCTATCTCGGCATTGCCGCCGAGCTGCGGCCGCTGCTCGACGGCATCGATGGCTTCATCTCGGTCGAGCGGTTCCAGAGCCTCAGCGATCCGAAGCGTGTGCTGTCTCTGTCCTTCTGGCGCGACGAGGAAGCGGTGAAGGCCTGGCGCAACACCGAGGAGCACAGGCAGGCGCAGGCGGCGGGGCGAGGCGGAATCTTTGCCGGCTATCGTCTGCGCATTGCCCATGTCGTGCGCGACTATGGCCTGAACGAAAGGGCCGAGGCGCCGCCGGACAGCAGATTGGTGAATGGGTGAAACTCCCCTTCTCCCCTTGTGGGGGCTTTGCACGGAATCGGATCAGTGATTCCATGCGGATGTCCGATGAAAGGGGATTCGCCATGGTGGATCGAGTGCTTGGTCAGTTGAGCCTTGCGGACGGTCTGGCGTCAGCGGAAGAGACGATCTTCGACCTGATATCGAAGGAACTGGACTGGGCGCCGATCCGAACCTTGCTTGGTCAGCGCAGCGGTCCCGGCTCGGGCAATACCAGCTATCCGGCGGAACCGCTGCTGCGCTGCCTTTTGCTGGGAATGTGGCACGGGCTGAGCGATCCGGCGCTCGAGGCGCAGATTCGGGACCGGCTGTCGTTCCGCCGCTTTGCCGGCTTCAGCCTTTCGGATCGCACACCCGATCATTCGACGCTGTGGCGTTTCCGCGAGGAACTGACGCGCGAGCATCTGATCGACAAGGTCTTCGAGGAGATCAACCGCCAGCTGGAGGAGAAGGGCCTGATCCTCAAGCGCGGCACCTTGGTCGATGCCACGTTCCTGCARGCYCRMGGCCGGCCGCCCAAGCAGCCGAAGAAGGGCCATCAGGGTCCGGTCAAGCCGTCGGCCGACAAGGATGCGCGCTGGGGCAAGAAGGGCAAGAAGAGCACCTTCGGCTACAAGATGCACATCGGCGTCGACCAAGGGCGCACCATCATCCGGCGTGTCGAGRCGAGTGAYGCCTCGGTCACCGACACCGATCCGGCCGACCAGCTGATCTGCGGCGACGAGAAGGCGGCCTATGGCGATCAGGCCTATTACACCCACGCCAGGCACGATCGGCTCGCCGCGGCCAACATCAAGGATCGGCTGATGCACCGACCCAACAAGCACCATCCGCTGACGCCGCGCCAGAAATTGCGCAACCGACTGATCGCCAAGGTGCGGGCAGCGGTCGAACGGCCTTTCGCAGTGTTCAAGGAACGCTACGGCATGCGGCGCATRCGCTTCTTCAACCTGGCCGCCAACCGAACGCAGTGCATCCTGGCTGCCTGCGCCTACAATCTGAGGACCATGATTGGCATCGTCCACCCACCTGCCGAGAGGCGAGCGTGAGGAGGAGTCCGCCTCCATCTGGCGGATAGCCGCTTAAATCGCCAAACGCCACAAAAGGGCAGCCGAAAACCGCGCCGCCAGCCCTTTAAAACGCCTCACCGACCCCATCAAAAGCCGCTCTACTCCCCGTGCAAAACCCTCCTTGTGGGAGAACGTGGATCGGCGCGTTAGCGCCGAGACGGATGAGGGGTATTCCAGCGGAGTGAGGCGCTGGCGTTCCCTGGAACTCCCCTCATCCGCCGCCTTCGGTGACACCTTCTCCCGCAATGGGAAGGGAGAGGCCGCTCAAGCATTCCCGATCAACACACCCGCCGCGAACACCAGCGCGCCGCCCAGCACCACCTGGAAGGCGGCGCGCCAGAACGGCGTCTGCATGTAGCGATTCTGGATGAAGGCGATCGCCCAGAGCTCGAAGAACACCACGATCGCGGCAACGATGGTGGCGGTCCAGAAATAGGGGATCAGGTAGGGCAGCGCGTGGCCGAGCCCGCCCAGCGTCGTCATGATGCCGACCGTCAAGCCGCGCTTCAACGGCGAGCCGCGTCCGGACAGCTTGCCGTCGTCGGAAGCGACTTCCGTGAAGCCCATCGAGATGCCGGCGCCGATCGAAGCGGCAAGACCGACCAGGAAAGTCTGGAACGTGGCATGCGTGGCGAAGGCGGCGGCAAAGATCGGCGCMAGCGTCGACACCGAGCCGTCCATCAGYCCGGCCAGCCCCGGCTGCACATAGGTGAGGATGAACTGGCGCTGCTCGGCGGAGGCCTCCTCCTCCTTGACCGAACCGGGRACATATTCCTTTTCCAACTGCTGCGCCGATGTTTCATGGCCCTGCTCGGCCGCGGCGAGGTCACCCAGCAGTTTTCGCGTCGAGGCGTCGGTGGTGCGCTTCGCCGCCTCGACATAGAAGCGGTAGGCTTGCTGTTCCATGGCTTCCGCCTGGCGGCGCACATGCTCGACGCCGAGCGGCCTGACCAGCCAGTCGGGCTTGCGCTCGAAATAGCCCCGGACATGTTCGCGCCGGATCAGCGGAATCCGCTCGCCGAAGCGCTTGCGATGAAGCTCTATCAGCGAATCGCGATGGCCGTCTTCCTCCTCCGCCATCGCCTCGAACACCTTGGCCGATTGCGGAAAGTTCTCCGCCAGCCCTTCGGCATAGGCGCGGTAGATGCGTCCGTCATCCTCCTCGGAGGAGATCGCGAGAGCCAGGATTTCCTGTTCGGACAGTGAATCGAAGGAGCGGCGGCCGAGGCCGAAAACGCGGGAAAGCATGAGGAAATCACCCTAGTTTAGAATAGTTCTAAACTAGGGGCTTGGACCCCGTGGGTCAATTGCCGACGGTGTGGCGCGCATGGAAATCATTGATCCAGCGTTCGCCGTCGCCCCTTCTTTATTGCTGAATGTCCACCTATATTGCGCGGCATCGGCCGAAAAGAAAAAGGAAGCAAGGGATGACGGACAAGAAGCCCCCGCATTCGTTCGATGCGAAACCCATTCTCGACCTCATCGCCGGCATCGAGACCGAGCTGCAACGCCTCAAGGCCCTGGTCTCCCAACAGATCGAGAAGTTCGACCCCGCCAACCCGCACAACAAGACCCTGGACGGCAAACTGACGGAGGAAGGCGTGGAGTGCTGCTACCGGATGTTCGACGAGGGCAAGTCGCGCTATTCGGTCTCCCAGCAGATGAAGATTTCCTTCGCCGCCGCCAGCCACCGTTTCAACAGCTGGCGCAAGCTCGGCGGCAAGAAGAGGTCGAAGACGCTGCTGGGGTGAGCAGGGCGGCTTCGTCATCCTCGGGCAGGTGTCGACCGAGACAGACACTTGCTGACCGTGGAAATCTGACGGCACGAGCGGCACCCCGCTTTTTGACCTGGCGTGCCGCGATCTCACGCAACGTCTTGGCTTTGCTGGGTTTAGACCGGCACCACTGGCGGAAATCGCCCGGTTTTCGGTACTTGCGGCCGGAAACGCGCCCACGAGCGCCGATGACGGAAACCGCTTGCGCGCCAAGCCTCCCGCGGCAACGCAGCAGCGTCCATSCAGCTCATCGCGGCCCGCGGGCTCTAGCCACGCTGTGCAGGGTGGCAAGGGCTCGCATGGAGGATTGGGCGTTCGGCGGGCGCGGTGCTGCCTCCGTTCGTGCCCGCACCTTCCGGTGGCTAGCTGTGACAGATCGAGCAGCAACGACAGTGATTGTAAGACGACTCAAACCGGCTGGTCCTGAACAAGACACATTGGTCTGTTGCTCGGTTTGCGATGCTCGCGAAACGCGGCCGTGATCGCGCGTAGCGTCTCCTTCGTCCTCGGATCGGAGAGGGACGAGTGCAGCACCAGCGATAGCGAGGGAAGCGGCGGCAGTCCGAAGGCTTCGCCGACATCGACAACATCGACTGGGGCCAGCCGACGCGGAAACGGAGCGACCGCAAGCCCTGCCGAAAGCGCTGCGGTGATTGCGGCGGTTCCCCCGACGAACACCTCTGCCCAGGAGATGGAAGCGCGGTCCAGAAGACGGATCGCCACATCGCGGACCGAGCAAGTGGGAGACAGCCCTGCCAGAGGCAGCGGCTCGCCGGTACGATGCTCGAAATCCCGCGCGGCGAACCAGCCGAAATGCTCCGGCCCGAGGATTTCGCCGTCACGCCGGTCATCGTCGCTTCGGACAATGACGGCATCGAGCCCGCCATCCTCGAACGAATCGAGCAGCGCGCGCGACGTGTCGAGCAGCACTTCTATCGTCAAAGCCGGATCGAGCGATTTCAGCCGGGCTAGAAGCGTGGGCACTTCCGGTCCCATCACGTGGCTGGCGATTCCAAGTTTGAAGCGTCGGCGGGTCGCCGTCAGTCCTGCGACGGCTCGCTCATGGGCGGCCAGAAATTCGCGGGCGGATGGGATGAAGATTTCGCCCTGAGCGGACGGGCGAACCTGCCGTGGCGTGCGCTCGATCAGCTTCTGACCAAGCCGGTCCTCAAGCCTTTTCAGCTTCACGCTGACCGCCGCTTGCGTCGTGCCAAGTGCCTCGGCAGCGCGGGTGAAGCTGCGATGATCCGCGACCATCAGGAAAGCRCGAACGCTATCGACCTCGAGCGTCGTCATGACAGTCATCCAAATCCGTTATCACTGAAATAGTCTGCCATGTGATTGAGGTAYAATCAACATGAAGGCACCTTGGCCGGGACAATCATGGCCGCGCCAAAGGTGTCCGCTCGTCCGAATGAGCGTCTTTGCAGCGGCAAGACAAAGCAGGGTCAAGCCGTGGATATAATCACATCTTCAAGAAACAAGGTGGCGCTGGCTGCCGTATGTCTCTCCTCATTGATGTTCGGACTGGAAATCTCAAGTATCCCGGCCATCCTGCCGACGCTGGAACAGGTTCTTTCGGCGGATTTCCAGCAGATTCAGTGGATCATGAACGCCTATACGATTGCGATGACCGCGTTCCTGATGGCTTCGGGCGCATTAGCGGATCGTTTCGGGCGCAARCGGGTCTTCATGGCGGGCATCGCCGTCTTCGGTGTTTCATCAGTCGCCTGCGGATTGGCGACCAACGCCCCGATCCTGATCGTAGCCCGGTTCGTTCAGGGCGCCAGCGGCGCCGCGATGCTGGCCTGCCAGATCGCTGTGCTCTCCCATCAGTTCCGTGACGGGCGGGAACGCAGCATGGCCTTTAGCTGGTGGGGGATCGTCTTCGGCACTGGTCTCGGGTTCGGCCCGCTTGTCGGCGGCCTGACGGTGGCCGTCTTGAGTTGGGAATGGGTGTTTCTGGTCCATGGGCTGATGGCGGTCATTGCACTCGTTTTGGCGCGAACCAGCGTTGTGGAATCCTCCGACCCTCATGCCGTCCGCATCGACCTCGCAGGCATGCTCACCTTGTCGTTGGGCGTATTCTGCCTCGTCTATCTGATTACGAAGGGACAGGCGCTCCGGCTCGATGACCCGGTCGGGCTCGGAGTTGCGATACTTGGCGTTGTCAGCCTCATCATCTTCGCTGTCGTGGAAATGAAGGTGGCTCGACCGATGTTCGACTTCGCCGCTTTCCGCAATCCGTGTTTCTCGGGCGCGGTCCTCGGCTCGACCGGCATGAACTTCAGCTTCTGGCCCTTCGTCATCTACCTGCCGATCTACTTCCAAGCCGTGCTCGGCTATGACAGCGTGACCGCAGGGCTTGTTCTGCTTGGCTACACCTTGCCTACGCTGGTTGCTCCACCTTTCGGCGAACGGCTTCTCCTGCGCTATGGCCCACGGTTCATCATACCGTTCGGCCTTCTCGTCATCGGAACTGGTTTCATCTTGATGTGGATTGCCGTGAGTGGCGACCATGCGAGTGGGTTGACGATGTTGGCCGGCAGCATTGTGGCGGGAACGGGTCTCGGGCTGATGAACACGCCGGTCACGAACACCGCGACGGCCTCGGTTCCGGCAGAGCGGGCTGGCATGGCCTCTGGCATGGACATGAGCGCGCGCATGATCTCGCTCGCGATCAATATCGCCCTGATGGGCTTCATCCTCCTGCGAGGCATCCGGGCCGATCTTGGATCGGGCGTCTCGACCGCGCCGGCACTGGCCGCCCTGGCCGAGACGGTTGCTGCCGGGAATCTTAACGCGGCGGAAGCCGGTGGCATCACTCAGTCCATCGCTCGGCAGGCGCTCGCGCAGGGCTTCGGCTGGGTGATGCTCTATGCCGTGCTGTGTGCGTGGGTGCTTTCAGCACTGAGCTTTGTCGTCCTCGGTCGGAGGACGCTCGCCCCGGCGAGTTGAATATGCGTCGGCTTGGGGAGCCTGACGGCGGCGGTCTGCACGCCAAGGTTCTGAAAGGGAAATGCAGACAAAGGTGACGATCAACTGGCAAGGCGTGAGATAGGCGCCACATCGCCAACATTGTAACCATCACATTTTTTCGTTGGCGCGGCGCCGCATTTTCCGTGCAGCATAGGCGGACCGATCCTTCGAGGCCCGCGCCATGACCACCCTACCCGGCATCGCCGATATCCGCGCCGCCGCCGCTCGCGTCTCCGGCCTGATCGTCGAGACGCCGCTCGTCGAATCGCCCGAGCTCAACAAGCGCTATGGCGGGCGCATCCTGTTCAAGCCCGAGACGCTGCAGCGGACCGGCTCCTTCAAGATCCGCGGCGCCTACAACAAGCTGTCGTCGCTGAGCGAGGAGGAGCGCSRSCGCGGCGTCGTCGCCTTTTCCTCGGGCAACCACGCGCAAGGCGTCGCGGCGTCCGCCGCCATGTTCGGCGTCAGGGCGGTCATCGCCATGCCCGCCGACGCGCCGGCGCTGAAGGTCGGCAATGTCCGCAAGATGGGCGCGGAGGTGATCCCGTTCGACCGGTTCAAGGACGACCGCATGGCGGTGGTTCGCCCCTATATCGAAAAGGGCATGGTGCTGGTGCCGCCCTTCGACGATCCAGCCATCATCGCCGGCCAGGGCACGATCGGGCTGGAACTGATGAAGCAGGCGAAATCCCTGGGCGTCAGCCTCGATGCGGTCGTTGTGCCCTGCGGCGGCGGCGGTCTGTCGAGCGGCATTTCCGTCGCCGTCAAGGACGCCTCGCCACACACCGCCGTCTGGGCGGTCGAGCCCGAGCATTTCGACGACACGCGCCGCTCGCTGGCCAAGGGCGAGCGGGTTTCGAACGAGCCCGGCTACACGTCGATCTGCGATGCGCTCCTCACTGCCGAGCCCGGCGCCATCACCTTCGAGATCAACCGCAGGAACCTCGCCGGCGCCATCGCCGTCTCCGACGAGGCCGCCGCGCAGGCAATGCGCGACGCCATGGCCTACCTGAAGCTGGTGGTCGAGCCCGGCGGCTGCGTCGCGCTTGCCGCCCTGTCTTCAGGCGGGATAGACCTCGCCGGCAAATGCGTCGCCGTGGTGCTGTCGGGCGGCAATGTCGATTTCGGCACCTATGCGCAGATCATGGCGGCGGCCTGATCAATCGAGCGTCCGCCGGAAACGCAGCAGCGCGGTGCCAGCGAACACGGCCACGAACACCGCCAGCCAGCCGACTTCCGTCGCGATCGCGCTGAAGTCGGCGCCTTTGAGCATGACGGCGCGGGTGATGCGCAGGAAATGCGTCAGCGGGAAGATCTCGCCCAGCACCTGCGCCCAGCCCGGCATGCCCCGATAGGGAAACATGAAGCCCGACAGCAATATCGACGGCAGGAAGAAGAAGAAGGTGAGTTGCATCGCCTGCATCTGCGAGCGGGCCATGGTCGAGATGGTGTAGCCGAGCAGCACCAGCGACAGAACGAAGATGAGCACGGAGGAAAGCAGCAAGGTCAGGCTGCCGACGAACGGGATGCCGAACAGAAGCTTCGCCGCCACCAGCACCACCGTCATCTGCACCGCGCCGACGACGAGGAAGGGCAGCACCTTGCCCAGCATGATCTCGACCGGACTGGACGGCATGGCCAGCAGGTTCTCCATCGTGCCGCGCTCTGTTTCGCGGGTCAGCGCCATGGCCGTCATCATCACCATGGTCATCTGCAGGATGACGCCGAGCAGGCCGGGCACGATGTTGTATTGCGAGATGCCTTCGGGATTGTAGCGCTGGTGCACCACCACCTGCAGCTGCTGCTTGGCGGTCTCGGCCGCGGCGGCCTGCATGCCCCGGGCGCGCAGCAGCGCCTGGCTGGCCACCGTGCTCAGCGTGGAAATGGCGCCGCTCGCGGCGGAAGGGTCGGTCGCATCGGCCTCGATCAGGATTTGCGGGCTGTCGCCGCGCTCGACGCGCCGGGCGAAGTCGGCCGGAATGGTGACGACGAAGGAGACGGCGCCCTTGGCCATCAGCGCCTCCGCCTCCGCCGCACTTTCCGCCACATGGTCGAACCGGTAGTAGCCGGTCATCTGCAGAGCGGAAACCATGGCGCGCGTGTACTGGTCGTTGCTCATTGCCACCAGCGCGGTCGGCAGCCTCTTCGGATCGCTGTTGATGGCAAAGCCGAACAGCACCAGCTGTATCAGCGGCACGCCCAGCATCATGGCGAAGGTGACGCGGTCGCGCCGCATCTGGATGAATTCCTTGATCAGCAGGGCGCCGAGCCTGGCGAAGGAAAAGAGCGAGCTCATGCCGTAGGTCATGTCATATTGTCCTTCGAGCCGGACATGAACTGGATGAACACGTCTTCCAGGCTGGTCTCGCCGGGGGTCACCGTCACGCCCGCGTGCTCTTTCTCGACGTCGGCGAGCGCCTTTTCGAGTGCGGTCTTGTCCGAGCCGACGACATGCAGCGTCGCCCCGAACGGCGCCACCTGGTCGACGCCCGCGCGGCCCTGCAGCGCTTCCGCCACCCGGTCGAGCCGTGGCCCCTGCAGGACGAAAGTGGTCAGCCCGGCATTCATCACCACTTCGTCCACCGTCCCGGTGGCCAGCATCTTGCCGTAAGAAATATAGCTGATGCGGTGGCAGCGCTCGGCCTCGTCCATGTAATGGGTGGAGACCAGCACCGTCAGCCCACCGGCGGCCAGCCGGTGGATCTCGTCCCAGAATTCGCGCCGCGCCTTCGGGTCGACGCCCGCCGTCGGCTCGTCGAGCAACAGCAGCTTCGGCTCGTGCATGATGCACGCGGCAAGCGCCAGCCGCTGCTTCCAGCCGCCGGAAAGCGTCCCGGCCAGCTGGTTGCGGCGCGTGGTCAGGCCGAGATCCTCAAGCGTCCCTGCAACATACCGCTCGACCGGTTTCAGCTGGTAGAGCCGCGCCACGAATTCGAGATTCTCGCCGATCGTCARATCCTCGTAGAAYGAGAATTTCTGCGTCATGTAGCCGACTTCGCGCTTGATCYTCAGGCTCTCGGCGCGGATGTCGAAGCCGAGCACCGTGCCCTCGCCCTCGTCGGGCGTGAGCAGCCCGCACATGATGCGGATCGTCGTCGTCTTGCCGGAGCCGTTCGGCCCGAGGAAGCCGACGATCTCGCCCTCGGCCACGGTCATCGTCACATGGTCGACGACGGTCTTGTCGCCGAAGCGCTTGACCAGCCCGCGGACGTCGATGGCGTTCATTTTCCGACATCCGCGAGGTCGACGTCGACGATCTGGCCGGGTTTCAGTTGACCGGCGTTGCCTTCCGGCCGCGCCTCGACGAGATAGACCAGCTTCTGCCGGTTTTGCAGCGAGTAGATCACCGGCGGTGTGAACTCCGGATCGGGCGAGACATAGCTGACGCGCGCCTTCAGATCCGGCCCGCAGCCGTCGCAACGGACGTTGAGCAACGCCCCGACCTTGACCGACGAGAAGGCGTTCTGCGGCACAAAGACGCTGAGCTTGACCGCGCCGTCCGGCAGCATCGAGATCACCGGCGCGGTCGGGCCGGCGGTGTCGCCGGGATTGCGGATCACGTCGTTGATGCGGCCGGGGGAAGGTGCCGTCAGCACGCGCTTGGACAGTCGCCACTCGGCCTGCCCCAAGGCCGACTGCGCCTGCTTGACTTGGTTTTCGGCGGCCCTGATCGTCTCGGGCCTCGCCGGCAGGCCGCCGACCGCYAGGTTGGCTTCGGCCTGGCCGACCTGCGCATTGGCAGTCTCGAGCGTGGCGGAGGCGGTGTTGTAGTCTGCCTGTGTGCCGGCGCCGCGTTTGTAGAGGTCGCTGGCGCGATCGAATTTGCGCTGCGCGTCCGCGGCCTGGGCCTTGGCCATTTCCACTTGCGCCTTGAGCACGGCGATCTCGTCCGGCCGCTTGCCCACCCGCAGGTCGGCAAGCTGCGCCTCGGCCTGCGCCAGCGCGGCCTGCGCCTGCGCCACGGCAATCTTGGCGTCGGCGCTCTCCAGCGTCACCACCGGCGCACCCGGTTCGACGCGGTCGCCGCGCTTGACGCTCACCGTCTCGACCTGCGCCACCTCGATCGGCGCCATCAGCACATACTCGCCCTCGACATAGCCGACGGCCAGCGGCGCCGGCGGYGCGCAGGCGCCGAACAGCTGGGCCATGAGCGGCAGGGAACAGAGAAAACTCATGGTTTGTCCTCCTTGCCGGGTTTGTCCTCCTTGCCGGCGGCCTCGTCGCGTGCCGCCAGCATGGCCCTGAGGTTGTTCGTCGTGATCGCTGTCACCTTGGCAGCCTCGAAATTGCCGATCTCCCGCCAGCCCATCCTGCGCATCACCGCCTCGCGGCCGATGCGGAAATAGATGACCTGGCCGATCATCGTGAACACGGTGAGCCGGGTTGCCTCGCTCTCGGCCGGCTCTCCGGTCGCCTGCTCCCAGATCTGGCAAAGCCTGCGGTGCGTCGGCTCGAACACGCCGGCATAGATACGATCGAGCGCCGCCGTCGGATGGGAAAGCTCCCGAAGTACGAATTGTACGATCTCGCCCGCCTCCGGCGTCGCGACAACGAAGGTCACCATGCGCTCCAGGGCGGTAATGAGCTGCGCCCGTGCCGCCTCGCGGCTGGGTGGACCCTGCGCCTGCGTCGCGCCGATCACCTGGCCGGCGATCATCTGGATCGTATCGACGATGTAGTCGGCGGCGGCGGCGCGCAGGCCTTCCTTGCCGCCGAAATGATAGGCGATGGAGCCGATATTGGCCTTTGCCTCGGCGGCGATCTCGCGCGTCGAGGTGCCGTCGAAGCCTTGCCGCCCGAACAGCCTGAGCGCGGCCCGCATCAGCGCCGCCCGCGTCTGATCCGCGGGAGATGCTTCCCTCTGCGCTTTCCTGGAGTTCACCGTCCTGCTCATTCGTCTATTTTAATCAATCGATTGATTAACGTCAAATTGATTCCTCCGCCAGCTTGCCATCGCGATCCGCGCAGGCTTTAGTGCGCGGCCATGGGTAAGGAAGTCGAGCGTAAGTTCCTGGTGACCAGCGCCGGCTGGCGCGACTTGGTCGAGGCGGAGATCGGCATTCGCCAGTTCTACCTCGCCACGGCGCCCGGGCGCTCGGTGCGCGTGCGCATCAGCGACGGCTGTTCGGCGAGGCTGACGTTGAAATTCGGCAGTGCCGCCCGCGAGCGCGACGAGTACGAATACCCCATCCCGCTGGCCGAGGCCGAGGAGATGGTGGCGTTCGCCATCGGACGTGTCATCGAGAAGACACGCCACCRTGTTAGGTACCGCGRCTATCTCTATGAAGTCGATGTGTTCGGCGGGATGCTCGCGGGCYTGGTCGTCGYGGARCTCGAGACGCCGGAGGACGTACCAGACGAAATGCTCCCTGACTGGCTCGGTCGCGAGGTCACCGGCGAGTCGAGGTTCTACAACGCGTCGCTCGCCCTTGAGGGGATTCCGGAGATCGCCGCATGAACTTCCGCATTGATCCGCGCCTGCCGCTGACCGGCGAGGTCAGGCGCATCCTGGCCGAGGAAATCGGCAAGGCGATCGCGCATCTCGAAATGGCACGCGAGAAGCCGGAGCAGGGCGTGCACAAATGCCGMAAGCGGCTGAAGAGCGTGCGTGCCTTGCTCCGTCTCGTTCGTTTCGGGGACGAACCGTTCTGCCAGACCGAGAACGAATGCTACAAGCAGGTGTCCGCCCTGCTTGCCGGCCCACGCGAGGCGACCGCTCTGATCGAGACGGTCGATCGCCTGGCCAATGCCTTTCCGGAGCAAACCGCCGGCGGCGGCCTCGATCCCGTCCGCGACCGTCTGGTGATGCGTCAGCACGAGCTCCATGCCGGCGCCGGGCTCGATGCCGCCATAAATGCCGCGATAGCCGCCTGCCGGGAAGGTCTCGAGCGTGTCGACAGGCTGTCCCTGTCCGATCAGCCGGAGCAGGCCGCCGACATATTGGCGGAAGGCGCGCGCGCCACCTTGCGGCGCGCGAGAAAAGCGCTGGACAAGGCGAGCTCGCGCGGCGAGGCCGACGATTTCCACGACCTGCGCAAGGCGGCGAAGACCCACAGCATGCATCTGTCGCTGCTGGGCAGGCTCTGGCCGACGCCGATCAAGGCGCGCCGCAAGGCTGTCGACAAGCTCGGCGAGCATCTCGGCGAATTGCACGACGTCTTCGTCATGCGCGCGCTGCTCGATGCCGAGGGCGAGCCGCTCGGCCCGCCCGACGAGACCAAGCTTCTGCGYAAGCTGTTGAAGCGTTCGGAAAAGAGCCTCAGCAAGRYYTGTCTCGCCGATGCCGCCGATTTGTTCGGCGACAGTCCCAAACGCTCGATGCGCAAGCTCGCGCGCAAGGCTCGCGACGACCTCGCCGCGCCGCATGAGGAAGCCAACGCGGCCTGACGCCGCCCACTCCCGCTGCTGTCCACCTGCGCACCCACGTCAGTGCGGCCTGCCGATTCCGGCCAGCTTGTCCGGATTGCGCACGGTATAGACCGCGGCGATGTTGCCGTCCGCGTCGACGGCGAAGCTGAAAGTCTGGACGACGGCGCCGGCGACCGACACCACCAGTCCCGGCCCGCCATTGATGATTGCCGGCCAGATCGTCGTATGGTCGGGGTCCGGATTCTTGCGTGCCGCGCCGACAAGGAACTTCGCCACCCGGTCGCGGCCGATCAGGATGTTCAGCGCCGCCGCCACCTTGCCGCCGCCGTCGGCGATGAATTCCACGTCCTCGGCCAAGAGCCGCTTCAGCGGTTCGATGTCGCCGCTGGCCATGGCCTGCTCGAAGCCGGCGACGTAGCGGGCGATGTCCGTCTCGCGCGCCGGAAAGCGCCGGTTGTCCTGCCTCAGCATCTTGCGCGCCCGGGACGCCATCTGCCGGCAGGCGGCCGGAGACCGCTTCAGCGTCTCGGCCACCTCTTCGAACGGCACGTCGTAGAGATCATGCAGGAAAAGGGCAGCGCGCTCGAGCGGCGACAGGCGCTCCAACGCCCGCATGACGCTGAAGGAGATGTCAAGCGCCGCATCGCTGGTTTCCGGATCGACGCTGCCTGCCTGCTCCACGATCGGCTCGGGCAGCCAGGGCCCGACATAGGTTTCGCGCCGCTTCTGCGCCGAGCGCAGCCGGTCGAGGCTGAGATTGGTGACGATCCGTGACAACAGGCGCGGCGCGTCCTCGACGGTGTCAGCGCCCGAAAACCGCAGCCAMGCCTCCTGTACGATGTCCTCGGCCTCGCTGACAGAGCCGAGATAGCGGTAGGCGAGCCGGATCAGTCGCTTGCGTTGGCTAAGATAGGCCTGCAGGCGTTCACCGCTATCGGGCTGATGCTCAGGCAAATTCCGTCTCCGCGTGATGGTCCGGGCGGTTCCTGGCCGCCTCGGCCTTCAGCCATGCCAGGACCGRCTCACAAGAGTTGCCGTGGCCAAGCCCGCGCTTGAATGTCGGGTAGAGCTGGCCTGACACCACCGCGGCCGAGAGCCCGGCCACTCCCGCCTTGCCCCAGCGGTGCTCGCAGGCGTCGATAATGTCGAGYAGTTCCGGGTCGTTGTCGAGGACGGCGCGCGCATAGCGCTCGGCGAGCACCATGTCGTCCGGCAGCGAAGCCGTGGCGCCGTCGAGCAAGGCTTCGATCGCCGCAAGCTCAACACCTGCCTCCCGCGCCATGGCGATGACGAGCTTCAGGCAGGAACCGCAATCGGCGCGGCGCGCCGCCGTGGTTCTGGCGGCGAAATAGGGTGCCACCGGCAGCGAGAAGCGCTCATCGGTGAAGGGCGAGATCATCGCCAGCTTCAAGGCGCCGAATTCGTCGGTATCGACCAGCTCGCGCATATAGAAGGTGTCGTAGCCGTAGCGGCTCTGGAATTTCCGAAGCTGTCGCTTGAGGAGCCGTTTGAACATCATGTCCTCGCTTTCGCGCCGCCGGGCAGCAGGGCGGCGAGTGGCAGCAGGCCGGGAACGACGACCAGCAGGATGTTGCGCGCGGCGACGGCAATGGTGGCGGCATGCGTCATATCGAGGAGATGATAGATCGCATGCCCGCCAAGGAAAATCGTGGCGGCGGCGACCAGCCGGCCGTCATCTGGCCGCCGGCTTGCCATCAGAAGCGCGGCGCCGGCGGCCAGGAAGGCGAGGCCGATGTCGCGGATGAAATGGATGTTGGCCGGCCCGGTTTCCGGGACGCCTGGAACGGCCGAATACCAGATGTCGGGAACAGCCAGCATAACGAGGCCATTGGCTGCCTGGTATATGCCGATGATCGCAAGAAGAACGCGCATAGGTTCGCACCTCCTGTTGCCATGACGGGACAGCCGGCCGGGGTGTGACAGCGAGAGGCGAAATTTTTCGCCTCGCCAATTGGACCGCCATATCGGCGGGGCTGCCATCTGGTTTCGCTGCCCGCTCCGGACTATCCGGCTGCAATCCGTCATGTGAGCGAAGCCGTGAAGACATCCAGCCTGAACGGCGCCGTTTCCCCGATGATCCCGGTGCTCGTCTGCGCGCTGGCGATCTTCCTGCTGTCGGGCATGGACGCGGCGATGAAGTTGCTGGTCATCGCGGTCGGCGTCTACAACACGGTGCTATGGCGCAGCATGGTCGCGACCGTGGTCGCGGGCGCGGCCTGGTCGGCGGGGCCACGCTCGAAACCGACCCTTCCTGTGCTCGGTCTGCATGCGCTGCGCGCCGCCATTGTCTGCATCGTCCTGGTCTCGTTCTTCTGGGGGCTCGCCAGGCTGCCGCTCGCCGAGGCGATAGGTCTGAGCTTCGTTGCCCCGTTGTTTGCGCTTTTCCTCGCCGCATTGTTGTTGGGCGAGCGCATAAGGCGGCAGGCGGTGTGGGCGTCGTTGGCCGGCATCGCCGGCGTCGTGATCATACTGGCCGGCCAGTTCGGGCAGGCAGGGCATTCGCAGGATGCCCTTCTGGGCACCGTCGCGGTGCTCGTATCGACGGTTTTCTACGGCTACAATCTGATCCTCGCGCGGCGACAAGCGCTGTTGGCCAGCCCGGTCGAGATCATGCTGTTCCAGAACATCTTCGTCGGGATCATCCTTGGTTGCGCCGCGCCTTGGTTCGCGGTCGCGCTGCCGGGAGACCTTTGGCTCCCCCTGGTCGGGGTGGCTATGCTGTCGCTCGCCGGGCAATTCCTGATGAGCTGGTCCTACGCCCGCGCCGAAGCRCAATATCTGATCCCGACGGAATACTCGGCTTTCATCTGGGCGATCGCRCTTGGCTGGYTCTTCTTCGGCGAGGACGTGGCCTGGACGACGCTGACCGGGGCATGTCTCATCGTCGCCGGCTGCCTGATCGCGGCGCGCTCCAGCCCGAAACTTGCCGAGCCGATCGAAGCGGCGGTTTGAGAACGCATCCCATCGGCCGGCAGAACAGGCCGCTACGATGCCGGTCGTATGGCGCTTAGGCCGTTTCAAAACAAAGACTTGGAGCGGCTCAGCCTTGCGGGTTCTGACCCGCGGCCGCCCGAGCATGATGCCGAAAAGTGTGAAGCGGTTTTCGGGCGACATCATGCTCTATCTCTTTGATTTAGAGCCGGATTCAGATTTCAGGTCGAACAGACCTGAAATCATCCGGCTCTARGGCGCACGCCCCTGCCGCCGCGGTCGCTGGCCTGGTTTTCGCCGATCAGCTCCACCCCGGCCGCGTCAAGCGCCTGGATGACCTTCATCAGCGTGTCGACCACACCCCTGACGACGCCTTCGCTCGCTTCCATGCGTTGGATGGTCGGAAGCGAAACCCCGGCGCGCTCGGCGAGCGTTTTCTGGTCGATGCCGGCCAAAGCCCTCGCGGCGCGCATCTGTGCGGCAGTCATCATCGGCCAGGAATCCGCGTCTACATGTGTGATATCGATGTATGATATACGAATTACAATGCCCAGAACATCATTTTATATGGATCAAGAGTGAATCACTCGCTGTCCGCAACCACCTTGCGCCGCTGCAGCAGGCGCGCCGCAAGCCAGCACAGCATGGCCCAGGCGAAGCCGGCGCACCAGCCGGCAAGCACATCCGACGGCCAGTGCACGCCAAGATAGACGCGGCTGGTGCCAACCAGCAGCGTGGTGAGCACGGCAAGACCGAGCACGAAGATCTTGGTCGTCCGGTCTGGCAGGAAGCGCGCCGCCAGCGAACCGAGCGTCAGGTAGGTCACCGCCGACAGCATGGCGTGGCCGCTCGGAAAGGAGAGCGAAGTCTCGGTGACGAGGTGAGAGACGAGGTCCGGGCGGGGCCGGTCGACTTCGTGCTTGAGCAGGGTGGAGAGCACCTGTCCGCCGGCGACGGCTACGAACATCAGCAGAGCCGTCGCAGGCCTGCGGATCAAAAGCAGGTAGATGATCGTCGCCGCCGTGATCAGCACCAGCACGCTGGAGCTGCCCAGGCTGGTGATGTCGCGCACCGCGCCCTGCAGCCAAAGCGGCCCGATCGGACTGTCCGGCTGTCCAGGCTGGCGGAAGGCAAGCAGGATCTGCGTGTCGAAGGCGTGCGGCGTCGCCGCCTGTGCGAGTTCCATCAGCTCGACGAAGCCCCAGAGCCCGCCGGCGATCACCAGGCCGGCCAGAAGCACCGGGAATTCCATCTTGTCGAGCAACGTGCCGGCGTAGGATTTCATGCAGGCTCCAGCCAGAGCAATTCCAGGAAAAGTGTGTAACGGTTATCCGTCCAGAATTGGGCCAAAACGACGAGCTAGAGCCGCTGCATATAGGGCCCGAGCGTGATCAGGGCGACGGCGGCGATCGCCAGCAAGACGCCGGTTGCCTGCACCGCATTGAGCCGTTCGCCGAAGAAGACCAGCGCCACGACGTTGACCGAGACCAGCTGGATCACCGCCGACAGGCTGAACGACACCGACATGCCGAACTCCCGGATCAGCCTGAGCATGACCAGATTGCCCGCCGAGTAAAGCGCGAGCGTCAGCAGGATCTTGGCTAGGCTCGGCGCCAGCCCCCACTGCTTGGCCGCCGTCGCCGCCAGAAGGAAGATCACCGTCGAAACGGCAAGCTGCGCCAGTCCCCAGAAACTCACTTTCCCATCCTCCCGAAGCCGCCGCTGCCGCGCCTGCCACGCTCTTGTTTCCGAAGCGCGACGAGGCGTCAAGCAGCGTGCGCCGGATCAGCCGTGCGTTGCGACGGGATCGAAGCGGAATGTCGCAAAATGCACCCCGGAGCCGCAAGCGAGGAAGCCGCCGGCGAAAAGCCAGGACCCAGGTGTGTCGGTGAAAAATACAATCATGACGTGTTTCCCGAAAAACAGCCGTCGGCCGGCAATTGGCCCGTTTTTGATCACGCCGATGTCACGAAAATGTGATCTGCCGTCCTTAGGGGTCGACAGGTCACACGTTCCAGCCACCTCAAGAAGCCAGAGGACAGCTCATGACCGACTCCCCTGAAATCCGCTTCCGCACCAGCCTGCTCGAGGAAAATGACGGCCCGGCCGTCAATCCCACCGACAACCGCACCATGGGCGAGATCATCGCCGCGCGCTTTTCGCGCCGCGGTTTCCTGATGGGCTCGCTGGCCGTCTCGGCCATCGCCGCTACGGTCAGCCCGCTTGCGCTGGTCGCCGCCGACGAGGCGCGCGCCGCCGAAGGCTCGGCCTTCAAGTTCGATGAGCTCGAGGCCGGTATCGACGACAAGCACCATGTCGCGCCGGGCTATGACGCCGAAGTGCTGCTGCGCTGGGGCGATCCGCTCTTTGCCGATTCGCCGGAATTCGACCCGACGAAGCAGTCGGCCGAAGCCCAGGCCAGGCAGTTCGGCTACAACAACGACTATGTCGGCTATATCTCGATCGACGGGTCGGCCGAGCATGGCCTGCTGGTCGTCAACCACGAATACACCAACCCGCATCTGATGTTCCCGGGCATCGTCAAGATCGTCGAGAAGGACGGCAAGAAGGCCGCCGAAGTCGCGCCGCTCGGCAAGGAGCAGGTCGATGTCGAGATGGCCGCCCATGGCGGCACCATCGCCGAGATCCGCAAGGAAGGCGGCAAGTGGCGGGTGGTGCGCGACGGCAAGCTCAACCGCCGCATCACCTCCAATACCGAAATGGCGCTCTCCGGTCCTGTCGCCGGCCACGACCGCGTCAAGACCAACGCCGATCCTTCCGGCACCAAGGTCATCGGCACCGTCAACAACTGCGCCGGCGGCGTCACGCCCTGGGGCACCTATGTGATGGCCGAAGAAAACATCCACGGCTATTTCTCGGGCGAATTGCCCCAGGGCCACAAGGAAACCGCCAACTACAAGCGCCTCGGCATTCCCGAAGGCTCCTATGAATGGGGCGCGCATTACGACCGCTTCAACCTCGCCAAGGAGCCGAACGAGCCGAACCGCTTCGGCTGGATCGTCGAGGTCGACGTCAACGATCCGAATTCGGTGCCGAGGAAGCGCACCGCCATGGGCCGTTTCAAGCATGAGGGTGCCGAATCGATCGTCGCCAAGGACGGCCGCGTCGTCTTCTATCTCGGCGACGACGAGCGCTTCGACTACGTCTACAAGTTCGTCACCGCTGGTAAGTTCAATCCCAATGACCGCGCAGCCAACATGAACCTGCTCGACGAAGGCACCCTCCATGTCGCCAAATTCGCCGAGGACGGCTCTGTCGAATGGATGCCGCTCGTATTCGGCGAAGGCCCGCTCACCGCGAAGAACGGCTTCGCCAGCCAGGCCGACGTGCTGATCGAGACGCGCCGCGCCGCCGACCTTCTTGGCGCCACCAAGATGGACCGGCCGGAAGACATCCAGCCCAACGCCGGCAACGGCAAGGTCTATGTGATGCTCACCAACAACTCGAAGCGCAAGCCTGAGCAGGTCGACGCCGCCAACCCGCGCGCCAGCAACGCCTTCGGCCACATCATCGAGATCGTCGAGGACGGCGGCGATTTCACCGCCAACAAGGGCAAGTGGGAAGTGCTGCTGAAATGCGGCGATCCCTCGGTGGCGGATGTCGGCGCCACCTTCTCGACTGCGACGACCGCCAATGGCTGGTTCGGCATGCCGGACAATTGCGCCGTCGATTCGGCCGGCCGCCTCTGGGTCGCGACCGACGGCCAGGGCCCGAAGGCCACCGGCCGCACCGACGGCCTGTGGGCGGTCGACACGGAAGGCGCGGCGCGGGCGACCTCGAAACTGTTCTTCCGCGTTCCGATCGGCGCCGAAATGTGCGGCCCGCTGTTCGCGCCGGACGACCAGACCGCTTTCGTCGCTGTCCAGCATCCGGGCGATGGGGGCGAGGACTGGGACGGTTTCGGCCGTCCGTCCTACTACGAGGATCCGTCGACCCGCTGGCCGGACTTCAAGCCCGACATGCCGGTGCGGCCATCGGTCGTCGCGATTACGAAGCAGGGCGGCGGCAAGATCGCGGTGTGACCGCTTGTAGCTGACACACGCAGAGGGAGGATTTGGATGAATCCGAAATCCTCCCTTTGCCGTCATTCGGCGCGTTGAACCATCGCCATGTTCATCCTGTTCCTCAAGCGGAAACCGATCGACTCGTAAAGGCCGATCGCCGCGGCGTTGCTGTCATAGGCATGCAGGTACGCAACCTCGCCGCGAGCCGCGATCCGACCCGCCATGAACACCGACAGCAGTCGCGCAAGGCCGCCACCGCGGAAATCCGGATGCGTGCACACGCCGCTGAGCTCCGAGTAACCGGGCTGCTTCATGCGCTCGCCGGCCATCGCCGCCAGCCTGCCGTCGATCCTGATGCCCCAGAAATCGCCGAGGCTCAGCGCCTCCAGCGTGAAGGGGCCGGGCCTGGTGAGCGACGCCAGCGCCAACATTTCCGCCGCGTCGTCCTTGGTCAGCTGCCGGATACGCCCGTCGGCCACGTCCGCCATCGGTCGTTCGGCAATCATCTGAACCAGGGTCGCCCTTGAAACCGTGGAAATTTCCGCCGGCAAGACGATCTCGTCCGCCTGCACCAGCACGGCGGTTTCGCCCGGCGCGAGCAGCCTGGCCAGCGCCCTCAAGCTGCCCGCGTCGTCGGCCGCGGTGGCGGCGAAAGGAACGATCGACGGGCGATACCGCCTCGCGAGCTCGCCTCCTTCGGCGAGCGCCCGGTGCCGCGTCGTCAGCGCGCTCCAGACGGGGCGGTCGAGAACATGTTTCATGGCGCGGTTACCCTGGCGTTATCGGCGCGGCGATCAAGCGGCATCGCGGCCAGCCGGTCCTCGATGGCGGCAAGCTGGCCAAGCAGCGGTCCGGAAAGATCGGCGCACAGATCGCCGACGGCATTTTCGATGCTTGGCCAGATGTCGCGCTTCGCCTGGTCGACCAGCCGCCTTCCGTTGCGGTTCAGCGAAACGATCCTGCGCCGCTGGTCGTCATGCGAAGGGTTGACCTCGACCAACCCCAGTTCGGCAAGCAGCGAGACACTCCGCGTCACGCCCGGCTGGGCGACGCCGACGGATTGCGCCAGCTCGCCGACCGGCAACGGCCCCAGCCTGTCGAGCGCGGCCAGCAGCGGATACTGGCTCGACTGGATACGCACATCCAGGCGGTCGAGCACGCGTTGCGTGTCTGCCTGCAATTGCTCGCCTATCCGCTTCAGCCTGCTGCCGAGGCAAAGGAACCCAAGGGATCGAAGGATGTCTTCCATGTCCAGCTCGCTCCGATAAGAATAACTTGATATATAACAATGTATGGAAAATCAAGCGTCACGCCGCGAAGCGTGCCGGGGTCGGCCAACAGCGGTTATCCCGATCGACAACGGCTGTGGAACATTGGCCCTCTTCATTCCGGGCCGATTGCATCCTATATGGCGCAGGCGCGACATGACCGACAATCGGTCGCGCCAAGGCGACTGATTCGAGCCGGGGGGCTACGGGTCTCTGTTCACCGGCACGCGGAAGCTCATGCCCTCCCTGCGCATCCACATCGACAGGCTTCTCGACGCCGCCGCGCCCAAGGTTCCGCAGCGCGGGCTGACACATATCGAGCGCCTGACGCTGGTTCGGCGGCATGGCGACTTCTCGCTCGCCTACTCGACCGCYGTKCAGCACAACCTGTCCTATTTCAGCGACGGCGACGGCTACATCGCCTTCGGCACCAAGATGAAGCACCATTTCGCCCTCGGCGATCCGGTTGTCGATCCGCCGGACAGACCCGGCTATATCAAGCGGTTCGTCGAAGCCGCGGGCGGCCCCTGGTTCGTCCAGATCGGCGCGGCCACGGCAAAGGTGCTGGCCGGGCTCGGCTATCAGGTCAACCGGCTGGGCATCGACACCAGGCTTCAGCTGCCGGCGCATGATTTCTCAGGCGGGCGCAACGAAACGGTGCGCTATTCCGAGCGCTGGCTCGTGAAGAAGGGCTTCACTTTCGCGGAGGACAGGCGCAACCTCTTTCTCGACGAGGTATCGCGGCTTTCCGAGAACTGGCGCGGCGCGCGCATCGTCAAGCGCTGGGAAATGGGCTTTCTCAACCGTCCCTTCTCCGACCGTCTGGGCGCGGATATGCGCCGCTTCGTCCTGCATGATCCCGACGGCGGGCTGGTCGCCATCCTCGATTTCGACCCGCTGTTCAGCGACGGCAAGGTCACCGGCTACACCACGGCCTTCAAGCGCAAGCACGTCGACGCCACGTCGCATGCCGAGATCGGTCTGACCAAATTCGCGGTCGACCGCTTTCGCGAGGAAGGCGTCTCGGCCGTGACGCTGGGCCTGTCGCCGCTTCTCGATATCGAGCCCAGCGGGTTCCCGGAGTCGAATTTCTGGCGCGGCACCTTCCGGCGCACCTACCATTCGCCGTGGGTCAACCGTTCACGCTTCAACCTGCAGGGACAGGCGGCCTTCAAGCGCCGCTTCCATGGCGCGGAAGAGCCGACCTACATCGCCTTCCGCAAAGGGACGCTGGTCGAGATGCTGGGGCTGCTGCGGCTGATCAAGGCGATTTGAGGCAGACTCTGTTTCCTCGCCCCCGCGGAGCGGGGGAGAGGTGGCTCGGGCGAAGCCCAGACGGAGAGGGGGACGACATCCGCGACGCCAGACCCCGGCGGGGGCAGTGCGCACCAGCGTCAGCCGTCATATCAAGCTTCTCGAACAGCGCATCCCAAGCGCAGGCGAAGGCCCCTCTCCGTCCCGGCTTTGCCGGGCCACCTCTCCCCACTTCGTGTGGCGAGGAACTCGAGTTCCGTCAATTCCTGAGCCTGTATCCCGTCCTGAAGATCCAGGCCACGATCGCTATGCAGGTGGCCAAAAACACCAGCGTCATGCCGAGGCTGACGCCGACCGAGACGTCCGCCTTGCCGTAGAAGCTCCAGCGGAATCCGCTGATCAGGTAGACGACGGGGTTGAACAGCGTGATCGTCTTCCAGATGCCGGGCAGCATGTGGATCGAATAGAAGCTGCCGCCGAGGAAGGTGAGCGGGGTGACGATCAGGAGCGGCACCAGCTGCAGCTGCTCGAAGGTTCTCGCCCAGATGCCGATGATGAAGCCGAAAAGGCTGAAGGTCACCGCCGTCAGCACCAGGAAGGCGATCATCCAGAACGGATGCTCGATCCTCAGCGGCACGAACAGTGCCGCCGTCGCCAGGATGATCAGCCCGAGCAGGATCGACTTGGTCGCGGCGCCGCCGACATAGGCGATGATGATCTCGAGATAGGAGACCGGCGCCGAGAGCAGCTCGTAGATGGAGCCGACGAATTTCGGGAAGTAGATGGCGAAGGACGCGTTCGAGATCGACTGCGTCAAAAGCGACAGCATCATCAGGCCCGGCACGATGAAGGCGCCGTAGCTGATGCCGTCGATCTCGTTGATGCGCGAGCCGATCGCCGAGCCGAAGACGACGAAATAGAGCGATGTCGAGATGACCGGCGAGATGATGCTCTGCAGCACCGTGCGGAACGCACGCGCCATTTCCACCCGGTAGATCGCCCAGACTGCACGAAGGTTCACGGCCGCGCGCGGGTTCATGGCTCTTGCCTCAGGAGATTGACGAAGATCTCTTCGAGCGAGCTGTTCTTGGTGTCGAGGTCGCGGAACTGCACGCCGGCCGCCTCGAGATCGCGGATCAGCGAGGCGACRCCCGGCCGGTCGCTCTGGTTGTCATAGGTGTAGGTGAGCTGGCTGCGGTCGGCCGACARCTCCAGCGCGTAGCGCGACAAGCCATCCGGAATGGCGGCGAGCGGCGCGCGCAGCTCCAGCGTCATCTGCTTGCGGCCGAGCTTGCGCATCAATTCGGCCTTGCCCTCGACCAGGATGATCTCACCCTTGTTGATGACGCCGACGCGGTCGGCCATCGCCTCGGCCTCCTCGATATAGTGGGTGGTGAGGATGATGGTGACGCCGTCCTCGCGCAGGCGGCGCACCATCGCCCACATGTCCTGGCGCAATTCGACATCGACGCCTGCCGTCGGTTCGTCGAGGAACAGGACGCGCGGCTCGTGCGACAGCGCCTTGGCGATCATCAGCCGGCGTTTCATGCCGCCGGACAGCGTGATCGCCTTGGCGTCCTTCTTCTCCCACARCGAGAGATCCCTGAGCACCTTCTCGACGAAGGCCTTGTCGGGAGCCCTGCCGAACAGGCCGCGGCTGTAGTTGACCGTCGCCCAGACCGTCTCGAAGGCGTCGATCGTCAACTCCTGCGGCACCAGCCCGATCAGGCTGCGGGCGGCGCGGTAGTCCCTGCCGATGTCGTGGCCGTCCACCGTGACCGTGCCGGAGGACCGGTTGACGATGCCGCAGACGATCGAGATCAGCGTCGTCTTGCCGGCGCCGTTCGGCCCGAGCAGCGCGAAGATCTCGCCGCGCTCGATATCGAGGTTGATTTCCTTCAGTGCCTTGAAGCCGGTGGCATAGGTTTTCGTGACACCGGAGATCGAGATGATTGACGACATGCTGAAAACGGCCGGCCTGGAAAAGGTGAACTGATATAGGTCGGATGTCGCTCGATGCAAACCGGGAATCGGCGCCGCTCCTGACAGTTCTGGACAGTCGCCGCTGCCCGGCGCGTTCGGCCGAGCCGGCCGGCATCCGCCGGCGCTGCGACAACGCGCCCCGCGTGACGCGGCGCCGCTTTGACCGATGTATGCCGGAGGCCTATCCTTCAAGCATAAATTGCAGCCGGAGCCCAGCATGGACCCGCTCATCCTGTCGCGCATCCAGTTCGGCGCGAATATTTCGTTCCATATCCTGTTTCCGGCGATCACCATTGCACTTGGCTGGGTGCTGCTGTTCTTCAAGCTTCGCTACAACAAGACGGGCGATTCCGCCTGGATGCGGGCCTATTTCACCTGGGTCAAGGTTTTCGCGCTGTCCTTCGCCATGGGCGTGGTCTCGGGCGTCACCATGAGCTTCCAGTTCGGCACCAACTGGCCAGGCTATATGAAAACCGTCGGCAACATCGCCGGTCCGCTGCTCGCCTACGAGATCCTCACCGCCTTCTTCCTCGAGGCGGCCTTCCTCGGCATCATGCTGTTCGGCTTCCGCCGCGTGTCGAACCGTATCCACACGCTGGCCACGGTGCTGGTGGCGGGCGGCACCACCGTCTCCGCTTTCTGGATCATCGCGCTCAATTCCTGGATGCAGACGCCGGCCGGCTTCGAGATGCGCGACGGCGTGGCGCACGCCGTCAACTGGTGGGCGGTCATCTTCAACCCGTCCATGCCCTACCGGCTTGTACACATGCTGCTTGCCTCCGGGCTCACCGTCTCGTTCCTGATCGCCGGCCTGTCGGCGTTGCGCTACCTTGTCGGCGACCGTTCGGAATCGATGTGGAAGGCGCTGCGCACCGGTGTCTTCACCGCCGCCATCCTGATCCCGATCCAGATCTTCGCCGGCGACCAGCACGGCTTGAACACGCTTGAGCATCAGCCGCAGAAGATCGCCGCCATGGAGGCGAACTGGAACACCGGCCCCAACGTGCCGCTGCTTCTGTTCGCGCTGCCGGACGAGGCGGCCAGGGAAAACAGGTTCGAGCTTGCCGTCCCCGACGGCGCCAGCCTCATCCTGCGCCACAACGCGAACGGCGTCGTGCCCGGCCTCAACGACTATCCCGGCAACCATCCGCCGGTCTTCCCGGTGTTCTGGGGTTTTCGCGTCATGGTCGGCACCGGCATCCTGATGCTGGTCGTCTCCTGGTCGGCCGCCTTCTTCCTCAAGCGCCGCCAAAGCCTGCCGAAGCCGCTGGCGCTGATCATGGTGCCGATGGCGCTCTCCGGCTGGCTGGCGACGCTTGCCGGCTGGTACACCACCGAGATCGGCCGCCAGCCCTGGCTGGTCACAGGCGTGCTCAAGACGGCGGATGCGGTCGGTCCGGTCGCCGGCAGCCATGTGGCGCTGACCTTGGCCGTCTATCTCATCCTCTATGTGCTGCTCTTGATCGCCTATCTCGGCGTGCTGGTGCACCTGGCGCTGAAGGCGGCCAAGGATGGCGACGCCTCGCCGCTGCCGGGCGTCATGAACGCGGCGCTGTCGCAGCCGGCCGCSGGMGAGTGAGGACAAGAYCATGAYTTTCGACTGGCCGACCGCGCTTCCCCTGATCTTCGCCGGCCTCATGGGCCTCGCCATCCTGATCTACGTCATCCTCGACGGCTTCGATCTCGGCATCGGCATCCTGTTTGCCGTCGCCGAGGATGCCGAGCAGGACACGATGATCGCGGCGATCGGCCCGTTCTGGGACGCCAACGAGACCTGGCTGGTGCTGGCGGTCGGGCTTCTGCTGGTCGCCTTCCCGATGGCCCATGGCACCATCCTCACCGCGCTCTACCTTCCGGTCTTCGTGCTTCTGGTGGGCTTGATCCTGCGCGGCGTCGCCTTCGATTTCCGCGCCAAGGTGCCGGCCGGCAAGAAGCAGCGCTGGAACCGCATCTTCTTCGTCGGCTCCACCATCGCCTCCTTGGCGCAGGGCTATATGCTGGGCGTCTATGTGCTCGGCCTCGATACCGGGCTCGGCGGCATGGCGTTCGGCGCGCTGGTGGCGTTCTGCCTGTCGGCCGCCTATGCGGCGATGGGCTCCGCCTGGCTGATCTACAAGACCGAGGGCGATCTGCAGCGCAAGGCGGTGCGCTGGCTGCGCACGACGCTGGTGTTGACCGCGCTCGGCATGGTCGCGGTGTCGCTGGCGACACCTTTCGCCAGCCCGCGCATCTTCGACAGATGGTTCCTCTGGCCCGAGATCCTCTATCTCTCGCCGCTGCCCATCCTGTCGGCGCTCTTGTTCCTGTGGCTCTGGCGGCAGACCTTCCATCTGCCGCGGCCCGACGACCAGCATGCGCTGAGGCCCTTCCTGACCCTGGCCACCATCTTCGCGCTCGGCTTTGCCGGGCTCGCCTGGTCGTTCTATCCCTATGTCGTGCCGGACAAGCTGACGATCTGGCAGGCGGCCTCGGCGCCCGAGAGCCTGGCTTTCATCCTGGTCGGCACCGCCGTCGTGCTGCCGATCATCATCTTCTATTCCTTCTATGCCTACCGCGTCTTCGGCGGCAAGGCGACAGACCTGACTTACGACTGAGAGCCGCGAATCTCCCCCCTTGAGGGGGAGATGTCGCCAAAGGCGACAGAGGGGGTCGCCGCGCGTGAAGCGCCAACACCCTCCGCGACGCCGATGGCGCTGGAGATCTATGTGAGACGACCCCCTCTGGCCGCTTCGCGGCCATCTCCCCCTCGAGGGGGGAGATTACGCGATCAGCTCTTGCTCGATGCCAGCACCAGCACCGGCTTTTCGCTGTAGAGTTGCGGGAACAGCGCCTTGAGGTTCTGGATCTTGGGCAGGTCGTTATAGACGATATAGGGATAGGTCGGGTTCAGCGTCAGGAAATCCTGATGGTAGTTCTCGGCCGGATAGAAGGTCTTGCCGGTCTCCAGCGTCGTCACGATCGGCTTGCCAAACACCTTGGCCTTGTCGAGCTGGGCGATGTAGCTCGAGGCGATCTTCTTCTGCTCGCCATTCTCGGCAAACACCGTCGAGCGGTACTGGGTGCCTTCGTCCGGCCCCTGGTAGTTGAGCTGGGTCGGGTTGTGCGCGACCGAGAAATAAACCTGCAGCAGCTGGCCGTAGGTGACCTTGGACGGGTCGTAGGTGATCTCGACGGACTCGGCATGGCCGGTGCGGCCGGTGCCGACGATCTCGTAGACCGCGTTTTCCGCGCTGCCGCCGGTATAGCCGGACACCGCCTTGCTCACGCCCTTGACGTGCTGGAACACGCCCTGCATGCCCCAGAAGCAGCCGCCGGCGAACACGGCTTTCTCCGTACCACCCGCCGCTTTCTCGTCCACCGCCGGCGGCGGGATCACCACCGCGTCTTCCGCCGAGCGCGCCGGCGTCTGCCAGAAGGCGGCGGCCGCGACGCTGAGCACCAGCGCCGCCAGCGCGCCCTTGGCCAGGAATGGTGACCGTCGCGCGGCTTTCGTCTCGATACCGTTCATGTTCAGTCTCCTTCGTCTTGTTTCGGGATTATACGACGCAAGCCGCCGCGAGTTTCTCACTTTGCCGTGCGCCGGCTTGCGGCACGGGCGGCGCTCCCCCTCATCCGGCCCTTCGGGCCACCTTCTCCCCGGCGGGGAGAAGGGGCGCCGGCGCCGACAATCTCCTCTCCCCGCCGGGGAGAGGTCAGCCGAGCGAAGCGGAGGCTGGGTGAGGGGCAGCCCACCGCCGACTTACTGCGTCGGAGCCGTCGTATCCGCCGGTTTCATCGCATCCGTCGCGGGTTTCATCGCGTTCGTCGCCATGGCGTCGGGCTTCATGGCGCCGGCCGGCTTCATCGCATCCGTCGCCGGCTTCATGGCGTCGGTCGCCATGGCATTGGTCGCGTCGTCGGCGCGGGCGCCGGCAACGAAGACAGCCGTCGAAAGCGCGAAGGCGAGCGCCGGCAGCGTCAGGAACTTGGTCATGGTGGTCTCCTCTTGGGGTTGTGGCGCGCGACGCGGCCGGATGGTGCGCGCGCCACACAAGGCGGCAACGCGCGGAAAACTGCGAAAAATAACGATCAGTTGGCGGCTGCGGCCAGGATCGGCCCGCCGCCAGGGCTCTGCACCAGCACCGCTGTGCTGAGGCCGCCGCCGGCGGCCGGCAGCGGCAGCGTCGTCGCCTGGCCGCTCCAGCTGCCGAGCTTTTCCAGCGAATGGACGACATTGGCGTGCGGCAGCGTGCGACCGGTGTTCTCGCCGCGTGCCACCGGCACCTGGACGACGCCCCGGTTGTAGCGCACCAGCCAGATGTCGGCGCGGCCGTCCGGGGCCTTGCCGGCGCCGATGCTCACCTTGCCGCCGGCAAGCGAGAGTGACGGGCCTTCGGCGCGATGGCTGGTCGAGATCAGCTTCTCGATCTCGCCGGGCCTGACGCCGACGGTATCCGAGGCCCCGTTCACCACCACCTGCGGCGTGAACGGCCCGTCACGGCCGAGCGGCGGCTCGTAATTGACCTGGCGCTGGGTGAATTCCTGCCGGCCGAACGTGTCTTTCCAGCCGAGATAGTCCCAATAGGTGACGTTGAAGGACAGCGCCAGCACGCCCGGCTGGTCCTTGACCTTGATCAGGTTGGCATTGGCCGGCGGGCAGGACGAGCAGCCCTGGCTGGTGAACAGCTCGACCACGGTGAGCGGTTGCGCCGCCGCCGTGCCGGCGCTGGCGGCCAGCGCGATCAACGCGGCGCCGGCGAGCGTTGCCTTGCCGGGCCTTGCCTTGGATATCGTCATGGAAAGAAGCCTCCGTTGCGGCGGGTCATGCACCCATTTCGCCGCGAAGGATGGCTTCGTTACAGCTTCACCGGTTTGTGATTGGGGGCGCCCGCCCTTCTCCCCTTGTGGGAGAAGGTGGCTCGGCGCGCAGCGCCGAGACGGATGAGGGGTGCTCCAGCTTGACGAGGCGGGCGCGACGTCCGATCTCCCCCCTTGTGGGGGAGATGTCCGGCAGGACAGAGGGGGGCGCTGTCCCGCCAGCATTTCAGTTCAATTCCTCTCCCGCGAGCGGGGCGCAGGGCGAGTTTCCGCTTTTCGTCCCGGCTGTGCCGACCCACCTCTCCCTCCTTGGGCGAGGAACCCGTTCCCGCTGGGTCGCGATCCTTCGCGCCCCCCTCTGCCTTGCCGGGCATCTCCCCCACGAGGGGGGAGATCGGCAGTTTCTACTGCGTCAGCACCGTCCGCGAGGGCCGCTGGTTGAAGTCGCACTTGCCGGTCACGGTGTAGAAGAAGTCGGCGTCGGTGACCGGCTCCGGCAACGGGAGCGAGCCGCCGTCCTCCCAGGCCTGCGTGCTGGTCTGCCCGCACGGCACGGCGGTGAAGATGTCGATGGCCCGGCCGAGCGGCTGTTCGACGGCGGTGGCTTCAGTCGGGCCGATGAAGAGGTAGTTCGACTTGGTCGCATCGTTCGACTTCAGCACGGTTTTCGGACCGTTCGGACTGGGGTAGACGTCCATTTCAAGATACAGGTCGCTCATCTGGCTGACGTCCACCACGGCGCCGGTGCCGTTGGTCGGGGTGGTGGCGCAGGAATATGTCGTGCCGTAAGCGTCGGTCTGGATGACCGATCCGGCGGGCAGTTTCTTCTGAAGGTTCTTYACCGTGTCGGTCGTGCACACCTGCTGCTGCACCTGGGTCAGCTTGGTGCCGYTGACCGTRTARACGGTGGTGGTGCCGTAGCCCTTGGGATCGCCGGCGCCATTATAGCTATAGCTGATCTGCATCAGCTTCTGCGGCGTGGTCTGGCCGARCTGCGTTCCCCAGAGATAGATCGTCTTGTTCCACCAGCCCGAGGCCTTGTTGAGCTTGAAGGTGGTCTGCACCAGCGAGGGTGTCTTGGTCACCGCCGAGGTCACGCCGACCGGCACCGAGTTGATCCGGGCGATCGACATGAAATTGGTCGGCATCGGATAATTTGCCGTGGCGGTGAAGCTGGCGCTGCCGTCGGCGGCTACCGAGACGGCCGTCAGCGTTGCGGTGCCAAGGCCGCTATTGGCCGCATAGGCCTGCTGCAGCGCCGTCTGCCGATCGGCTTGCGACGTGGAGGTGGGCAGCGTGGTGATCGACAGGGTCGCCGCGTCCAGCGCGTCCTGCATGCCGCTCTTGGTGGAGACGGCCGAGGTGTAGTCGATGGAGAAACCGATGGCGAGCAGGATCGGGATCATCGCCAGGACCAGAAACGGCACCAGCGAGCCGTCCGTGGAGCGCAGGAATTGCATCGACGATCCGGCCACGGCGGCTCGGCTGAACTTTCGGATAGGTCTGAGCATCCTTAGGACTTTCGTACGTGGATGTTGGGACTATTTGCCAGCAAGAGGCAGAAATATGCCCTAAAGGGATGGACGAAAGTTTAACCAGTTTTGGAGCTCGGCGGGGCAGCACTTCGCCTTCTCCTGCAAGGGGAGAAGGAAAGTGCCCACCGCTTGCCCCTGAAACCCGCCCCTGCTAAAGCGCGCCGCATGACGACCCCGCTCGACCACATCCGCAATTTCTCCATCGTCGCCCATATCGACCATGGCAAATCCACGCTTGCCGACCGGCTGATCCAGCTCACCGGCGCGCTGGAGGAGCGCGACATGAAGGAGCAGGTGCTGGACTCGATGGACATCGAGCGCGAGCGCGGCATCACCATCAAGGCCCAGACCGTCAGGCTCAACTACCGCGCCAGGAACGGCGAGGACTATGTRCTGAACCTCATCGACACGCCCGGCCATGTCGACTTCGCYTATGARGTGTCGCGYTCGCTCGCCGCCTGCGAGGGCTCGCTGCTGGTGGTCGACGCCTCKCARGGCGTCGAGGCGCARACSYTSGCCAAYGTCTACCAGGCCATCGACAACAACCAYGAGATCGTCGTGGTGCTGAACAAGGTSGACCTGCCGGCGGCCGAGCCCGAGCGCATCCGCGAGCAGGTGGAGGAGGTGATCGGCATCGAYGCCTCCAACGCGGTGGAGATTTCGGCCAAGACCGGCTTCGGCGTGCCGGAGGTGCTGGAGGCGATCGTCCACCAGCTGCCGCCGCCGCGCGAGGGCGACATCAACGCGCCCTTGAAGGCGATGCTGGTCGACAGCTGGTATGACGCCTATCTCGGCGTCATCGTGCTGGTGCGCATCATCGACGGCGTGCTCAAGAAGGGCCAGACCATCCGCATGATGGGCACGGGCGCGAAATATCTCGTCGAGCGCACCGGTGTCTTCAAGCCGGCCCGCGTCAATGTCGACGAGCTCGGCCCCGGCGAGTTCGGCTTCTTCACCGGCTCGATCAAGGAGGTGGCCGACACCCGCGTCGGCGACACCATCACCGAGGACCGCCGCCCGACGCAAAAGGCACTTGCTGGCTTCAAGCCGGCGCAGCCGGTGGTGTTCTGCGGCCTGTTCCCGGTCGACGCCGCCGATTTCGAGGATTTGCGCGCCGCGGTCGGCAAGCTGCGCCTCAACGACGCGTCCTTCTCCTATGAGATGGAGACGTCGGCCGCGCTCGGCTTCGGCTTCCGCTGCGGCTTCCTCGGGCTGTTGCACCTGGAGATCATCCAGGAGCGGCTGGAGCGCGAGTTCAACCTCGACCTCATCGCCACGGCGCCGTCTGTCGTCTACCGCATGAACCTCATCGACGGCACGGTGAAGGAACTGCATAACCCGGCCGACATGCCGGACGTGATGAAGATCGCCTCGATCGAGGAGCCGTGGATCCGCGCCACGATCCTGACGCCCGACGACTATCTCGGCGGCATCCTGAAGCTCTGCCAGGACAGGCGCGGCATCCAGGCCGATCTCTCCTATGTCGGCAAGCGAGCCATGCTGACCTACGACCTGCCGCTCAACGAAGTGGTGTTCGACTTCTACGACCGCCTGAAGTCGATCTCCAAGGGCTACGCCTCCTTCGACTATCACCTGACGAACTACCGCGAGGGCGACCTGGTGAAGATGTCGATCCTGGTCAATGACGAGCCGGTCGATGCGCTCTCCATGCTGGTGCACCGCTCGGCGGCGGAAAAGCGCGGCCGGCAGATGTGCGAGAAGCTGAAGGAGCTGATCCCGCAGCATCTCTTCAAGATACCGATCCAGGCGGCCATCGGCGGCCGCATCATCGCCCGCGAGACCGTCTCGGCGCTGCGCAAGGACGTCACCGCCAAATGCTACGGCGGCGACGTGACCCGCAAGCGCAAGCTGCTCGACAAGCAGAAAGAGGGCAAGAAGCGGATGCGGCAGTTCGGCAAGGTGGATATCCCGCAGGAAGCGTTTATCCAGGCGCTGAAGATGGGCGATTGAGGAGATCTAGGTGGGCTCGGCTATCTATAGGCACAATATCGCAGCAGAGAAATCATCTCGCGGTCCACGTTGACGAATCGCATTCCTAATGCCGTCGGCTAGCATCGACGCGGTCTCAGACTTAACTGAGATGTCTCTAATGTCTGTTGGACTAAGGACACGTTCAACGCCGTCTGAGGCCGCTATGAACCTATCCCCCTTTTTCCAGTCGGTGTCCTTTTTATAAACGTTAAACTGGGATTCGGCAGTAAGGGCTGAGACTAGGACGTTACGCCTAGGATATTTGGGTTCAAAAGACCGTTCAAAGACTCCCTGTGAAACCAATTCTTCAAATTCAGTTTGGGGCCTCGTGAGGCGTACAATGCCCAGATTTCGAAGATGGTAAATGACACAGTCGCCGACATGTAAGACACGAAACGAACTTGGCGTTAACATTCCAACACTCAAAGTTGTCCCCATTCCTTTGGCAGATGGGGAGCCTTCGCTTGCTTTGATCGCATCAACTATTTGAGAAAACAAACTTTCATCAACAGATTGTTTTGCGCTCCACTGCTCCTCAAGTTTGCGGATTGCGATTGCCGACGCCTGTGCTCCGTTTGGCCTACCTCCGATTCCGTCAGCGACTGCGATAACGCCAGAAATTGATTCGCCGGCAAGGGCAAGCGCACTGTCTTCGGAAACTCGTTTCCCGTCTCGAGACTCGACGAATGTGGCTGTATCTAGTGGGATTTCATTCATCTGGCAGAAAGGCTCTCAGCTTCTCGTTCAAGTCGTCGCCGCTCATAGTGATTGACCGAGGCAGGTGGCCAATGTATCGACCTAGCTTCAGGCGCCTTGCGTCGGCCTCCGAAATCAGCCGCTGTATCATAGTGCCGTCGGATTCCGGTCCGGCCAAACCGAGGAACTTTCTCTCGACGTACCAACGATTGTGTCTAGTGCCCAGAATCAACATTGCAAGCGCTAGATAGGCTTGCGCTTCTATATCCGCGAACTGATAGGGAAGCATTATTTGGTCCGCGAGGACGTCGCAAAATTCAAAAGGCAGTCCACCCTCTGTCTCTATCACATACTCAAGCAAATGATGGGCGTAAGCGGACAGCAATTCAGGGTGATTTTCGGACAATTCTGCAATCTGCTCTCCCGAAAAAGAGAGTATTATTTTCCTACTAAAATCCCTATCGCTTTCTATTTCATCTATTCTGATAAATACAACGTCCCATTCCTCATCAGAGATGTGGTCCTTGTCGAGGATTTCTACTACCTTTTGATCTTCAGACGAAAGCTTTTCGTCCTTTAAATCCTCCAGCGCCGCATACAAATCACTGCGGAGCGAGGCAATATCCTGATAACGTTTTCTTGGGACGGTCTCAGTACACTTTTCAATTATTGCTCCGATAGGGCCGGACCCGTACTGCTTTGCATAGGGAGTGCGACGCTTACCAACGTAGAAATCGTGCAGGATCGCTCCGAAAGAATAGATATCGGAGGCAATAGTGGCCCGCCTGAAACTTTTTGCCAATTCAGGGGCCGCGTACATTTCAGTCCCTCCTTGAACACCTGTAGCAGTGAGTGTGGAAGTCTCTCCGTCGCGCGGTGCACCTAGGCCGAAGTCGGATATCGCGAAGCAAGCCCCAGCGCTGCGAGTGATGAAAAGGACGTTGCCCGGCTTTAGATCGCGATGCTTGTAACCGAGATCGTGGATAGCTTCCAAACCCGACAATATGTCGAACAGCGCTTGCCGCTTTGCGGCATTGTCTAAGTCACCGGCCTCCATCATATCTTTGAGGCTGCGATCGGCCAGTTCCATAACGAACCACGGCGGGTCGTCGGCCAATTTGCTGTCTAGAATGCGGATAACGTTCGGGTGATCGATGCTGCTTTGCAGCCGGACTTCGCGATCGAAGCGTCTAATGAGATCATCCTTGGGCAGGCCGGCGATATTTGGGTCGACGAACGTCTTCTTAGCAAAGAGATTTCCATTCTCGTCCGTTACGCGCCTAACCAACCCAAAGGACCCACGTCCAATTTCTTTGCCATCCGTGTAGGTTGTCATTTTTCGCCTTGCCGCCGTGATTTCGTGTGTCGCCAATAGGTAAATGTCCGAGCATCTCTCGACAATATCCAAGTGGCAATCCGCGCCCGCCCATCTGCCCAATCAAGTCGCTGGACTTGGGGTGTCGCACCCGGACGAAACCAGCATCCACGGGAGGCTGTGGCCGCCACGGTCGCACCTTTCAACACGCCTCGCCTTTGCGTATCCTTCTCCCCGGCTTGGGAGACACCACATGCGCTCCACTCTGGACACCGTCGCCTCGATCGGCCTCGCCATCGGCGGCGCGTTTGGCCTTGCCGGCACCGTTGTTGCGGGCGACGCGCTGCGCGAAACGCTGTGGGCGATCGACGGCGTGGCGCTGGTGGTGGCCGCGGCGCTGCTCACCATGAAATACCAGCGGCTCGGCAATGACTGCGTCGCGGCCGGCTTCCTCACCTTCGTCGCCGGCGAAAGCCTGCTTCTGGCCGGCAATGCGGCGGGGGTGCAGGCAAGCGTGCCTTCCTATCTCGGCGGCATCTCGCTGTGGGCGGCGGCGCTGGTGCTGATCAGCGTGCCGACGACCTTCGCGCTATGGATGCGCATCACCGGCTTCATCGCCGCGGCGCTCTTCGCCGCCTCCGTGCTTTCGGCGCTGTGGGGCGCGCCGCTCTTGCCCACCACCGCGCCGCTGCCGGCGCTCGGCTATCCGTTCCTGGTCCTCACCTTCATCGGCTGGATCTGGACGCTGATGAGACCCGAGCGGTGAGCGGCACCCAGCGGCGATACGCTGGCCTGGGGCGCGTTCGAAGGCTCACCAAGCGGCCGGTCACAGCCCTATCGACTCCCGCCGCTTTCGGGCTCAATCTCGTCCAATGTCGGCGCCGCTCGAAATCCGCAACAGCGTGTCGGGAAAGATCTTTCCGGCGCTTGGGCCGTTYCTGATYGGCGGCATCTTCGGCTTCGGCGCGCTGCAGGGCGTGGCGTCGGGAGCGAGCGGCGGGACGGTGCTGTGGATCGCGCTGYTGGCGATTGGCTGCCTGGCGCTCGGCTTCTTCATCGCGCGCGGCGCCTTCGACACTTCGRTCAAGGTCGTSYTSRACAGCCAMGGYTTYCGCGATGCTCGCGCCGGCGACGTGCTGGTGCCSTGGAGCAAGGTKARRAGCGTGCGSCTCGCCTCCGGCGGCAAGGGCGCGGCGATGCTCAATTTCGAGCTCACCGAGGAGCCGCCCGACGCAATCARATACGCCGCCGCCAACGCCTTCGGCCTGATGCCCTTCGGCAAGACCACCGTSCATATGGAGATCTCCTCGCTCGACGTGCGCGGCGAGGAGATGGTGGACGCGGTGCGSARRTTCGCGCCGCATGTCGAGGTGCGGCGCTGAKCTCTCCCCCCTTGAGGGGGAGATGTCGCCGAAGGCGACAGAGGGGGTCGCCGCGCGTGAAGCGCCGACATCTTCCGCGACGGCAAACGACGCTGGCGCTTCACGCGCAAGGACCCCCTCTGCCTGCCGGCCATCTCCCCCTCGAGGGGGGAGATTATGCACTCGACCCGTGCTCTACTCCCCTCGGGGGATTTCACCATGATTCGCGTCTTGCTCGCTGCCCTTCTCGCCACCGGCCCGGCCTTCGCCGCCGACATGTCGGTCTTCGTCCGCAACCAGCGGCAGCAGGGCGTGGCGGTGGAGCTGTTCGGCCGCGACAGTGGTAAGGTCTGGCCGGGCGGCGACAAGGTCTTCCTCATCCGGCCGAAGGCGCGCAAATCGCTGCCGATCTCCTGCGAGCCGGGCGAGCGCATCTGCTGGGGCGCCTGGGTGAACGGCAACGATTCCGTCACCGCCGGCGTCGGCCCCGACAACGACCAACCCTGCGACACCTGCTGCTTCATCTGCGTGGAGCATTCCACCGAGACGGTCGATCTGGCGCAGTAGCGGGGCGCCTTCTCCCCCCTTGAGGGGGAGATGTCGCCGAAGGCGACAGAGGGGGTCGCCGCGCGTGAAGCGCCGGCGCTCTTCGGCGACGCCAGACAACGCTGGCGATCTACGTGAGACGACCCCCTCTGGCCGCTTCGCGGCCATCTCCCCCTCAAGGGGGGAGATAAGCTGTCATTGTCGCCCAACACCCCCAAAATCAGTCAGGGATTGTCGTAACCTTCCCTTCAGCGCCCGCATGCCTCATGCCATTGTCGGGCCGTCGGCCGTGGGGGCCGATTTCCGATCAGGGGTTTTCATGTCCATCCTTACCGCGCGCCGGCTTGCCGCCGCCTTTTCGTTCGCCGTCCTGTTCACGCCCGCCGCCCATGCCGGCGACGTCACGTTCCGGATCAAGAACAGCCACCCCAACGCCATGCGCGTCGAGCTCTACAGCCAGGAGCGTGACTATGTCTGGCCGGGCCATGGCAAGGATTTCTATCTCGACGACGGCGAGACCAAGGAATTGCCGATCTCCTGCAACGAAGGCGAACAGATCTGCTACGGCGCCTGGGTCGACGGCGATGAAGGCACCTATTGGGGCGTCGGCCCGGGCAACAAGCAAAAATGCGAGGACTGCTGCTACACCTGCAGCGGCGGCCAGACCGAGGAAATCAACCTGGCGGAATAAAACGTCGTCTCCCCCCTCGAGGGGGAGATGTCGCCGAAGGCGACAGAGGGGGTCGCCGCGCGTGAAGCGCCGGCGCTCTTCGGCGACGCCAGACAACGCTGGCGATCCACGCGAGGCACCCCCTCTGCCCTGCCGGCCATCTCCCCCTCAAGGGGGGAGATTTGGCGCCTGGCGGCCAGCTTGACGCCTTTCCCACCGCAGCCCTAGCAGGCTGTTGAAAAACTGTTTTGTTCACGGAACGTATCAGAATCAAACCCGGCACAGATCAGAGTCAAAACGGGTATCTCCGAGACTTTTTCAACAGCCTGCTAGAGCCGGATGATTTCGGATCGAGTCGATCCGAAATCTGAATCCAGCTCTAAATCAAAGTGATAGAGCATGATGTCGCCCGAAAACCGCTTCACACTTTTCGGCATCATGCTCTAGCCTCGCCTCCATCCCACCCAACAGGAGCCCCATTCATGTCAGGCACGGTCGAAGGCGAAAAGATCGATGTTTCCTTCAACGGCAAGCGCTGCATCCATTCACGCAACTGCGTGCTCGGCAATCCGCATGTCTTCGTGCCCAATGCCCCCGGTGAATGGATCCATCCCAATGCGGCGAGCGTCGAGAAGGTGGTGGCGCTGGCCGAGAACTGCCCTTCGGGCGCCATCACCTATGACCGGAAGGACGGCGGGCCGCAGGAACGGGCGCCGGTGGTCAACACGGTGCGCGTCCGGGAAAATGGCCCGCTGGCGGTACATGCCGAGATTGTGCTGGGCGGCGAAACCTTCCATCGCGCCACGCTCTGCCGCTGCGGCCTGTCGCAGAACAAGCCGTTCTGCGACAACAGCCATATCAAGGCCGGCTTCACCGCCACCGGCGAGCCGCCGCTGAAGGAGGCGCAGGTGCTCGAAGTGCGRGATGGCCCGCTTAACGTGACACCCACCGTCAACGGCCCGCTCAAGCTCGAAGGCAATGCCGAGATCGTCACCGGCACCGGCCACACCGTCGCCCGCACCACGAAGGTCTTCCTCTGCCGCTGCGGCCACTCGGCCAACAAGCCGTTTTGCGACGGGTCGCACAAGAGGGTGGGGTTTGTGGCATAGAAAGCCACGGTCCAGGCGTTATTATAGGTAGCTACGCAACCATGGGAGGAAATCCGCCATGCGTACCGTGCTTGTTGCCCTTGCCTTGCTTGCCTTCGCCATGCCGGCCTTCGCCGCAAACCACGCGGTCCAGATCAAGGGCATGAAATTCAACCCTGCGAAGATCAGTGTCTCTGTTGGCGACACCGTGACCTTCACCAATGCCGATCCCATGACGCACACCGCCACGGCGAACGACGGTTCCTTCGACACCGGCCAACTCGCTACGGGCAAGAGCGCCAAGGTCAAGATCGCCAAAGCCGGCGCTCATGCGTTCCATTGTGCGATCCACAGCTCGATGACGGGCACTGTCACGGCGAAGTAGGAGGCACTGTCGGCGGAGCTGCCAATCTCCCCCACAAGGGGGGAGATCATGCTCTCCATCCCTGGCCCATCCCTCCTGCCTTTATCCGCCAGCCTCTATCGGCTAAGGGGCGGGCACCAAATCCTCTGTTGCCCGGACGTCCGCCCCAATGACCGCCAAGCCAAAGCCTCTCTTCCTCGGCATCGACACCGGCGGCACCTACACCGACGCCGTGCTGTGGTCGGAGGAGGGCGGCCCCCTGGACAGGCCGAACAAAGGCAAGGTGCTGGCCAAGGCCAAGGCGCTGACCACCAGGCACGACCTTGCGGTCGGCATTTCCGGCGCAGTCGATGCGGTGCTGGACAAGGCCGGCACCGATCCGGCGGCGATCAAGCTCGTCTCGATGTCGACCACCTTGGCCACCAACGCGCTGGTCGAGGGCCAGGGCGGTCGTGTCGCGCTCGTCATGATCGGCTTTTCCGAGGGCGACCTTGCCCGCGACGGGCTGAAGACGGCGCTCGGCACCGATCCGGTCGTGTTCTGCCCCGGCGGGCATGACGTGCATGGCAACGCGGCAAAGCTCGACCTCTCCGGCCTCGAGGCGGCGCTGCCGGAACTCGGCGGCTCGGTGTCGGGTTTCGCCGTCTGCGCCTATTTCGCCACTCGCAACCCGGCGCATGAGCTCGCCGCCAGAGACCTGATACGCGAAAAGACCGGCCTGCCGGTCACCGCCAGCCACGAATTGTCGGCCAAGCTCGGCGGACCGCGCCGCGCGCTCACCACTTTGCTCAACGCCCGCCTGATCTCGATGATCGACCGGCTGGTCGCGGCGACCGAAGGCTTTCTCGCCAGGCGCGGCATCGCGGCACCCTTGATGGTGGTGCGCGGCGACGGCGCGCTGGTGTCCGCGGCCTTCGCCCGCCAGCGGCCGATCGAAACGATCCTCTCCGGCCCCGCCGCCAGCCTGGTCGGCGCGCGCCACATGACAGGGCTCGACGACGCCATGGTGTCGGACATCGGCGGCACCACCACGGACGTCGCCGTGCTCGACGGCGGCCGGCCGCGCCTCGATCCGGAAGGCGCCACCGTCGGCGGCTTCCGCACCATGGTGGAGGCGGTTGCCATGCGCACCTTCGGCCTCGGCGGCGACTCCGAGGTCGCACTGGAGGACGGCGCGCTCACCCCGAGGATCCTGCTCGGGCCGCGCCGCCTGGTGCCGCTGGCGCTGGCCGGCATGGTGCATGGCGAAGCGGTGACCGCCGAACTGGAGCGCCAGCTGCGCGCGCCGAACCCCGGCCGCATGGACGGGCGCTTTGCCGTGCGCACCGGCGTGCCGGACAGGCTGGCGGCCGGCCTCACCGCGCCGGAAGCAAAACTCTACGAGGCGATCGGCGCGGTGCCGCTGGCGCTCGACAGGCTGCTCACCTCCAACGCCCAGAACGCCACGCTGAACCGGCTGGTGTCGCGGGGCCTGGTGCATATATCCGGTTTCACGCCTTCGGACGCCGCCCATGTATTGGGCAAGCAGGCCAATTGGGATCCCGCCTCGGCGCGCCTCGGCGCCGAGCTGTTCGCCCGCCGGCGCGACGGCCGCGGCCAGGCGATCGCCGCGACGCCGGAAGCCTTGGCCGAGCGCGTGCTGGTGACGCTGACGCGCTGGTCGGCCGAGTACATCCTGGAAACCGCTTTCGCCGAGGACGGGCTGGACGGTGCCGCGACCGTCGCGCATGCGCTGGTGCAGCGCGCCGTCGACGCCCATCCGGGCATCGCCCGCTTCACCGTGGCGCTCGACCGGCCGGTCATCGGCCTCGGCGCCTCGGCGCCGCTGCATTATGCCGGCCTGCCGCCGCTCATCGGCAATGGCTGCGTCGTGCCGGAGGACACCGACGTCGCCAATGCGCTCGGCGCCGTGGTCGGCCAGGTGCGCGTCTCGGCCGAAGCCCGCGTCAGCCAGCCCAGGGAAGGGCTCTTCCGCCTCGCCTCCGGCCAGACCGTGCGCGACTTCACCGACGAAGCGAAGGCGATCGCTGCGGCCGAGGCCGATGTGCGGGCGATCGCCGCCCAGCGCGCCAGGGATGCCGGCACCGACAGCGCCGAGGTCGACGTCGCCACCGAGTTCAAGGTCACGACGATCGAGGGTCAGCGCATGTTCATCGAGGCGCATGTCGTGGCGGTGGCGTCGGGAAGGCCGAGAATTGCGGTTTGAGGGCAATCTCCCCCCTTGAGGGGGAGATGTCGCCGAAGGCGACAGAGGGGGTCGCCGCGCGTGGAGCGCCGGCGCCCTTTGTGACGGCCGTACGAGGTTGGCSATCTATGTGAGACGACCCCCTCTGGCCGCTTCGCGGCCATCTCCCCCKCAAGGGGGGAGATTCGAAAAATYCCCCTACACCCTAAGCCGAATTGACCCCGSAACCCCAAACATGCCAAAGGCCCGGCAAAGCCTACCTATCTGGAGACGCGCTGATGACCGACCGMATCGAGATCGCCGGGCTGCGGATTGCCCGGGAGCTCCATGATTTCGTGGCGAGCGAGGCTGCGCCCGGCACCGGCATCGACCCGGCAAAATTCTGGGACGGCTTTGGGACAATCGTGCACGGCCTCGCGCCGAAGAACCGCGCGCTGCTCGCAAAGCGCGACGCCATGCAGGAAAAGCTCGACGACTGGTACCGCGCCAACGGCGCGCCGCTCGTCATGGAAGCCTACAAGGACTTCCTGAAGGAGATCGGCTACCTCGTGCCGGAAGGTCCGGCCTTCTCCGTTACCACCGACAATGTCGATCCCGAGATCGCCGTCGTCGCGGGGCCGCAGCTTGTCGTGCCGGTGATGAATGCGCGCTATGCGCTGAACGCCGCCAACGCCCGCTGGGGCTCGCTCTATGACGCGCTCTACGGCACCGACGCCATTCCCGAGACCGGCGCCGCCGCGAAGGGCAAGCGCTTCAACCCGGCGCGCGGCGCCAAGGTCATCGCCTGGGCCAGGGATTTCCTTGACCAGTCGGTGCCGCTCACGTCAGGCAAATGGGCCGGTGTCAACGGGCTCTCCGTGGCGAACGGCGCGTTGAAGCTCGGCGAGGGCGCCGGCGTCACCACGCTTGCCGACCCGAAGCAATTCGCCGGCTATCGCGGCGATGCCGAGAATCCCGAAGCGGTGCTGCTGGTCAAGAACGGCCTGCATGTCGAGATCGTGATCGACCGCGCCGGTGAGATCGGCAGGACCGATCCGGCCGGCATCGCCGATGTCGTCCTCGAGGCCGCCTTGACCGCCATTCAGGATTGCGAGGATTCGGTCGCGGCCGTGGATGCGGAAGACAAGGTCGTCGTCTACCGCAACTGGCTGGGCCTGATGAGGGGCGACCTGGCGGAAGAGATCACCAAGGGCGGCAAGACTTTTGTCCGCAAGCTCAACCCCGACCGCCGCTACACCGCACCCAATGGCGGCCAGCTGCTGCTGCCCGGCCGTTCGCTGATGCTGGTGCGCAATGTCGGTCACCTGATGACCAATCCGGCGATTATCGATCGCGACGGCCATGAGGTGCCGGAAGGCATCATGGATGCCGCGATCACCGCGCTGATCGCCCTGCACGATCTCGGTGCCGATGGTCGCCGCGCGAATTCGCGCGCGGGCTCGATGTACGTCGTAAAACCCAAGATGCACGGGCCGGAGGAGGTCGCCTTCGCCGTCGAGATTTTCGACCGCGTCGAAGAGCTGCTCGGCATGGCGAAGAACACCATCAAGATGGGCATCATGGACGAGGAGCGGCGCACCACCGTCAACCTCAAGGAAGCGATCCGCGCGGCACGGGAGCGCGTGGTGTTCATCAACACCGGCTTCCTCGACCGCACCGGCGACGAGATCCACACCTCGATGGAAGCCGGCCCGATGATCCGCAAGGGCGACATGAAGCAGGCCGCCTGGATTTCCGCYTACGAGGCYTGGAACGTCGACACCGGGYTGGAATGCGGGCTCGCCGGCCATGCCCAGATCGGCAAGGGCATGTGGGCGATGCCCGACCTGATGGCGGCGATGCTGGAACAGAAGATCGCGCATCCSARGGCCGGCGCCAACACCGCCTGGGTRCCSTCGCCGACSGCGGCGACGCTGCACGCCACGCATTACCACAAGGTCGACGTGCAGGCCGTTCAG
>BFBZ01000224.1_pt1 | contig 68220 bp, 70 predicted proteins | sample 1888401 | NCBI WGS metagenome assembly BFBZ01 (sample SAMD00112614, study PRJDB3348) | symbiont metagenome | host: Chara braunii
CCGCCCCCGCCGATGCGCGCTGCCGCAAGAACGTCGTCGTCCGGGCTTACGTCTTCTTCTAGGGAGCAGATCGAGCTCGGGCGGGCCGGCAGCGGCTGCAGAGCGACGAACCTGACTTCTCCTGAATGCACGATCTCTATGCTGTAGATCGTGCTCGGTCCCGACGAGATTCCCGCGTCGAAGATTAATCTTCCGTCTCGAACCGGCGGGGCAACGCGGCGCTCTCCCCGTCGCGAAATCATCGACGCGAAGATTCCATTTAAGAACACCGCACCCACTGCCACGTTTGGCGCGCACTAGCCGCGGCGTCGTACGGCTCGGTCTTACCGATCGCTGCCGTCACTCATGCCGGGGCCATTGCGAATTAGCCACGCGTAGGAGTTGGACATGACGGCGAGCAGAGCAACACGGCGCCAATTTCTCGGCGCCGGTGCCGCAATGGCGGCGATGGCGCTGCCGTTTCAACTCCGTGCCGAAGCCTACCCAGGGCGGCCGATCTCCTATGTCGTTCCCTTTCCACCCGGTGCCACAAACGACAATTCGGGCCGCATCGTTGGGCGCAAACTGGGTGAGAAACTCGGCCAGACGGTGATCATTGACAACAAGTCGGGCGGCGGCGGGTCGATCGGTGCCGAGTTCGTCGCCAAGGCGAAGCCGGACGGTCACACGCTGCTCAATGCGTCGACCGGCAACCTGACGATAGCGCCCCATCTGGTGCGGACCGGATACGAGCCGTTTCGCGACTTCAAGCCGGTCGGCTATATCGGCGCGTCTCGCTCCGTCTTCGCGGTCCATCCGTCGGTGCCGGCCAACACGCTGCAGGAGCTGATAGCCTTCGCAAAAGCAAACCCCGGCAAGCTCAATTTCGGCTCGGCCGGCAACGGTTCCGGCGGCCACCTCGCAGGCGAATATCTCAAGCTTCGCGCGGGGATCGACATGGTGCATGTCCCCTATCGCGGCAGCGCCGCCGCCGCAAAGGACGCGACCGCGGGGCTCGTGCAGGTCGTCATCGACCCGATCACGGCGCCCCTGGTCCGCTCGGGACAGCTGCGCGGCCTGGCTGTTTCCGGAAACGACCTTCGCGACGATCTGCCCGGCGTTCCGAGCATCGCCGACGCCGGCTTTGCCGATTGGGAATTGAGCAGCGGGTTCGTCGCGGTCGCGCCGTCGGCGACGCCGGCGCCCGTTCTGGCACGGCTGAGCGAGGTCTTCGCCGAGATTCTGTCGGATGCCCCCACCATCGCCTCGCTCAATGCGATAGGCCTCAGGCCGCTCGTGCTGACGCCGGACGAAATCGTGGTACGCCTGAAGAAGGAGAGCGACACGAACCGGCGCATCATCCAGGCCGCCAACATCACCGCCGATTGATGCGCCTGCCCGAGGAGGGAGGCGGCCGGGACCACATCATCCCGCCGCAACGCGCAACGTCGGACGTCGTCGCATCCGCTCATTGTGGGCGCCCTGCCGATGGCGTACCGGCTTCAGGCGCGATAGCGTCGCGCGCATGGCCGATCTCCATCGTCTCTTAACAGTCGCCCGGTAGCTTCGGCCGCTATCGCAACAACAGAGTTTGGGGTTTGTTCATGTCCTCCGCCGCCGCTTTTCGGGACGTGCATCGCGATGCCGAATATTTCGAGTACAGCCAGGCCGCCAATCCGATCGGCCTGAAGCTCATCTCCCGGGTTCCGTATCATGACTTCCCGTCCTCGCTGTATGCCGAGGGACCGACCCGCATCATCCCGCTTGACCTGTCGAAGGAGCTCGGCGTCGACTATCCCGCGACCGGACCCGGCCTGCTCGCGCACTTCATCCGGGTTCTGGCCGGGGAGCAGCAGAGCCTCAATCCGATGGCCACGTCGCAGGTCCTGTATGTCCTGGACGGTTCCGGCACCATCACCCAGGGCGCCCACGAGATCGCCTATACCCAAGGGACCTTCATGGCGCTGCCTGGCGGCGTGCTGGCCACCATCCGCGCCGACAGCGAGACAAAGCTCTATTACGTCAACGACTCGCCGCTGCTCGCCTATCTCGGCGTCGCCGACGTGCGGCCGCGTTTCGATCCGACGCTCTACCCGGCCCGGGAGGCGAACGCCAAGCTCACTGCCGCCGAGCATGCACCGGACGCGGCCAAGCACAACCGCATCTCCGTGCTCCTGGGCAACAAGCACTTCCCGCAAAGCCGCACCGTGACCCACACGATGTGGGCGATGTTCGGCATCGTCGAGCCGCATTCGCTGCAGAAGCCGCACCGGCATCAGTCGATTGCGCTGGACCTGATCGTCGACTGCAAGAAGGGCTGCTACACACTCGTCGGCACCGAGCTCGACGACAACAAGCAGATTGCCAATCCGACGCGGGTCGATTGGACGCCTGGCCTGGCATTCGTGACGCCGCCCGGCTACTGGCACGCCCATTACAACGACTCGGATGAACCGGCGCACGTCATCCCGCTGCAGGACGCGGGCCTGCACACCTACCTGAGGACGCTGGATATCCAGTTCACCTGAAGGGTTCGCCGGCCTGCCGGTGCGGCCGAGCGCAAGGGCGCCGCGCCGGCAGCCGTCGAGGAAGCGGATCGGCGCGTCCCAGGCATCGAGGCTGCAGGCGATCGCCTTGGCGATCTGGTCGTTCGGCGACAGTCCGACGTGCTGCTCGCGCAGCCAGACGTTCTCTTGTGCATTCGTGCAAGAACAGTTTTCCCAAATCGACATTGCTGTTCTGGGAAGCAGCAGCAAACTGTCATCCATCAGCCCTGGTCTGATGGAGAAAGGATGGTCGCCTCAGCAAGAATCCAGCCGATGCATCGCCTCTTCTACTCCCCTGGCGCCTGCTCGCTGGCCGCGCATATCGTGCTCGAGGAGATCGGCTTGCCCTACGAAATCGAGCTCGTTTCGGCATCCGGGCGGCATGAGGGCGAGATGACGAGCACGGCGCAATGGAGAGCGGCCAACCCCAAGGGCCGCGTTCCGGCACTGAGCGGGGTGCCTGGTCACATGGGCGGCCGGCCTGACCTGCTGACCGAGGCTCCGGCGATTCTGTTCTACCTTGCGCGAGTCCATCCTTCTGCCGGCCTGCTGCCGTCCGAACCGGCGGGGGAGGCGCGCTGCCTGGAATGGATGAATTACCTTTCCGGCAGCGTGCATGCGACGGCCTACAGCCAGATCTGGAGGCCTCTGCGGTTCGTCGGCGATGACAAAGAAACGGCGGCGGTCGTCGCCAAGGGCGAACAATCCGTCCGCGAGCAATACGAGTACATCGAGAAGCTGCTGGCCGACGGGCGTGAATGGGCCGTGCCGGGAAGCTATTCCATCGTCGATCCCTACCTCCTCGTCTTCTTCCGCTGGGGCAGGCGCATCGAGATCGACATGGCGTCGTCCCATCCCGCCTGGACACGGCTCATTCAGCGCATTGCCGCGCGGCCGGCGGTGCGACGTGTGCTGGCACGCGAAGGCATCGACGTCGCCTGATCATCTCGTCCTGGCATGCCCCGTGGCCGCACGGGACCGCCGCGACGCCGCCTTTCCATGTTGCCGGCCCTCGAGGAGCGCGCGCTCTGAACCAAGTGCGATCGCCAGGAAATCCATGACGGCGCGAATGCGGGCCGTGCGCTTCAGATCGCCGTGCGTGAGCAGCCAAAGCACGGAATGTGCCTCGGGAGCCGTCGCCGGCAAGATGCGACGCAGACGGTCGTCATCGTCACCGAGATAACAGGGCAGCAAGGCAATGCCGAGCCCGGCACGCGCCGCGTCTCTCAGCGCCGGAAGCGAATCGACGCGCAGCACCGTCCGGGCATTGAGGACATGCGCGCGCATCCATCGGCCGATCACCGTCGTCGCCAACGTCTCGTCCAGGCCGATCCACTCGCGGTTGGACAAATCCCGACCGTCATGGCGGGCAATATCATCCCGCGCCCCATAGATGGCGTGGGCGATGCCGGCGATCCGCCGGCCGACCAGGGTCTCGGGGGCTTCGGGAACCGGTCTGACTGCAACATCTGCTTCGCGACGGGTCAGGTTCGCCATCGCGTTCGAAATCGTGATCTCGAGGCGGATTTCCGGGTGTGCCGTTCGCAGGGCCGACACATGTCGCATCAGCATCGTGCTGATCGTGTCGGTCGTGGCGATGCGGACCGTACCGGACGGACGCAGATCCTGGCCTGACAGGCGCCGCTCCAACGCCACGAAATCGTCGGCGAACCGTGCGGCCAGCGCCGCCGTCGCCTCGCCGGCAGGTGTCGCCGAGTAGCCGTCGCGGAAGCGCTCGAAGAGCCGGACGCCGAGGGCCTCTTCGATCGCCCCCAGCCGCCGGAACACCGTCGAATGGGTCACCCGCAACTTCCGCGCAGCGCCCGAAAGAGTGCCCTCCCGAGCCACGGCGAGCACGAGACGCAGATCGTTCCAGTCCATGGCCTGTCCATTTTTGCAAACGCAATTGGCAGAAGTGAAGGATGGCTGTTCGTGGCTGCACATTCAAGAGTGAGCGACAGTCGCACCGGAGGCGAGGATGCAGGGTCAAGAGCCCGATCGACCGACAGATTCAGACGCCAGGCACGCAACAGCCGATCCACGCCGCTGGCTCGCCCTTGCGGTCCTGCTCACCGGCGCGTTCTTGCCGATCCTCGATTTCAACGTGGTCAACCTGGCATTGCCTGCCATCCGCCAGGACCTCAGTGCATCCTCGAGCGAGGTCCAGTTCGTCATCTCGGCCTATGCAGCGACCTACGCGGTGTTCCTGATCACCGGCGGGCGTCTCGGAGATCTGTTCGGCCGCAGGCGCATGTTCATGCTGGGTGTGGTGGGCTTCACGCTTGCGTCCGTGCTGTGCGGCATTGCCTGGTCGCCGCCAGTCCTCGTCGCCGGACGGATCCTGCAGGGCCTCACCGCCACGGTGATGGCCCCTCAAGTGCTCGCATCGATCCGCGTGCTGTTCCCTGCCGCCGAGCAAGCCCGCGCGCTTGCGCTCTATAGCGCGACCTTTGGTCTGGCCAACATCTGCGGTCAATTGCTGGGCGGCGTGCTCGTCTCGACGCAGCCGTTCGGGTTCGTCTGGCAGGCGATCTTCCTGATCAACGTTCCGATCGGCCTCGTCGCGCTGTTTGGCAGCATGTTCCTGTTGCGCGATTCGCGCGCCGAGCATGCGCAGAAGCTCGACCTCGGCGGCGTCGTGCTCCTGTCGCTGACACTGGTCCTGCTGGTCTATCCGCTCGTCGAAGGGCGTGAGGCCGGCTGGCCAGCCTGGATAGTCGCCATGCTCGTCATCTGCCCCGTTGCCCTCGTGGCGTTCATACGCTTCGAGGGCGGACTCTCCGCCCGCGGTGGCGATCCTCTTGTCACGCTGTCACTGTTCCGCAACAGCGTGTTTACGGCCGGCCTGGTGATGGCGCTGGCCTTCTACATGCTGTCGTCCTTCTACTTGACCTTCGCGGTCTATCTGCAGAGCGGGCTGCACAAGTCGCCCATCGAGGCGGGCATTGCCACCTTGCCGTTCGCGGTCGGCTATTTTGCAAGCTCGCTCGTCGCCTCGCCCGTCATGCGGCGGCTGGGCATCCGCGCCCTGACGCTCGGATTCGTGCTCCAGGTCCTCGGCTTCGGCACCGTCATGCTCGCCGTCAGCGACACGCTGCCGGACGTGCTGGAGCTCGGCCTGGTCGTCGCTGGCGTGGGTTTCGGCATCGTCATGCCGTCGGTCATCCAGGCCGTGCTCGGCGGTGTCGACCAACGTCATGCCGGCCTTGCCTCAGGCGTGGTGATCTCGACCTTCCAGATCGGCGCGGCGCTCGGCGTCGCCGTCATCGGCGGCGTCTTCTACCACGTACTCGATGGCGGGCAGACGGCCGGTGCCTATGCCCGCGCCTTCACGATGGCGCTGGGCTGCAACGTCGCCCTGCTCGCTTTTGGCGCGCTCATCTCGCTCTGGCTCGCGGCCGATCGATCCGCCGCTGCGCGCACGGCACCAGCCTCAAAGTCTCTCTGATGGAGCCCACATGATCGACTTGCATTACTCCACGTTGCTCGAGGTCGCTTCGGCACTCAGGTCGCGAAAAATCTCGCCCGTCGAGCTCGCTCACGCCATGCTGGATCGGATCGCCCGGCTCGATCCTTCGCTGCATTCCTACGCTACCGTGACGACGGAGCTTGCGCTCAGGCAGGCGAAGGCGGCAGAGGCCGAGATTGCCAAGGGGCACTATCGCGGACCGCTGCACGGCGTTCCGATCGCCGTCAAGGACATCTGCAACACCGCCGGCATCGTGACAGCCGCCGGCATGGCGATCCACGCCAACCATGTGCCGGATTTCGATGCGACCGTCGTCAAACGTCTGGCCGACGCCGGCGCGGTGCTGCTCGGCAAGCTCCAGCTCACCGAGGGTGCCTTCGCCAAGCATCATCCGGCGGTGCCGGCGCCACGCAATCCCTGGGACGGGGCATATTATGCCGGCGCTTCTTCGAGCGGGTCGGGGGTGGCGACCGCCGCCGGGCTCGCCTTCGGCTCGATCGGCAGTGACACCGGCGGCTCGATCCGGTTTCCGGCCTCGGCCAATGGAGTGACCGGACTGAAGCCGACATGGGGACGCGTCAGTCGACACGGCGTGTTCGCACTCTCTCCCAGCCTCGATCACATCGGCCCCGTGACGCGGTCGGCTGCGGATGCAGGAGCCATGCTGGGCGCCATCGCAGGCCTCGATCCGAACGATCCCACGACGCTTGCGACACCAGTGCCCGACTATCTCGCCGATCTCAGCAAGGGTATTCGAGGACTGCGGATTGGCATCGATCCGACGTACAACGAAACCGGCGTCGATGGGCAAATCGTCGAGGCACTGCGCAGCGCACGCAGCATCCTCGAAGACAGTGGCGCCACGATCCTCGAGGTGGAGCTGCCGGACCATGCCCCTGTCAACGCGGCCTGGGGATCCTATGCCGGCGTCGAGGCGGCTCTGGCCCATGACGGCACCTATCCCTCTCGGGCATCGGCGTACGGCCCTGCCGAAAGCGGCACGATCGCCGGGCTCATCGAGCATGGCCTGACAGTCACGGCGGTCGATCTTATGAAGCTCCATCATGCCCGCCTCGCTTTCAGCGGCGCTCTGGCAGCAATGTTCGCCAACATCGACCTGCTGCTCATCCCCACCCAGCCGCTCGCCGACTTCACGATTGATCAGGAAGCCCGGCTTTTCACGCTGCCTGACGAGCTCACGGCATTCCTTCGCTTCGCCGCCCCCTTCGATATGGCGGGCAACCCCACCCTAACCTTGCCCGGCGGCTTCACGGCGAAGGGGCTGCCGCTTTCGTTCCAGCTTGTCGGTCGACATCTCGACGAAGCGCTGCTGGTTCGCGCCGGCCATGCCTACCAGCAGGCGACAGGCTGGCACCGCCGCCATCCCGCAGTCTGAGTGGTAATACGATGAAACTGATGATCCAGGGGGTATGGCGGGGCGATACCGATCCCACGCCCGAGCTCGACGCGCAGAGAATGATCCATGCCGGCCGTTTTCGCGATCAAATCACCGCCGACGGCAGGTCGGGTTTCGTCGCCGAACGCGACCGCTATCACCTCTATGTCTCCCCTGCCTGCCCGTTTTCCCACCGTGTCACCATCGTGCATGCCCTGAAGAGATTGGACTCACTCGTCGGCGTTTCGGTCGTTCATCCGATCTGGAACACACCCGACGGCTGGGTGCTGGGAGACACGGCGCTGTCCACGCCCGATCGCGCCGGGAACGGCTTCGCCTGCCTCCATGAGGCCTATCGCGCGTCGCAGGTCGACTACACAGGCAAGGTCATCGTCCCCGTCTTGTGGGACCGGAAGTCGCGCCGGATCGTCAACAACGAGTCCCTCGAGATTGCCGGCATGCTGAACCGGGCGTTCGACGGGATCGGCGGCGACGCGCAAGTCGATTTGTATCCTGCCGTTTTGCAGCCGCAGATCGACGCCCTCAATTCACGCATCACCCGCTCCCTGGCGAATGGCGTCTATGCCGTTGCGTCGGCGCGCGACCAGGCCGAATACGACGACGCAATCGGTGAGCTGTTCGGCTTCCTCGACGAGTGGGAGGCGCGGCTCGTCGATGATCGGCGTTTCCTCCTGAGCGACCGCCCCACGCTCCCCGACGTCCTGATCTTCACGCCGCTGGTCCGTTTCGACGCAGTATACAATCCCCTCTTCCGCGCCATCAGAAAGCGCCTTGTCGACTACCCGCGCCTCGCCGCCCTGGTAAGGCGACTCCACGATCTTCCGGCTGTAGCCAGCACGGTACGGTTCGACCACATTCTGACGCACTACTACGATGGTGACTGGGCTGTCGCGCGCCGGCGGGGAATTGTCCCCCAACGGCCTGACATCGATTGGCGTACCGGCAGCAAGGAATGAGCCGTTCCTTGCTCTCGCACACCGGGGCACTGGAGACAGGTCTCTCTCGCCTCACCGCGCCGGCACCGGTGCCGAAGTCCCAGTTGTCATCCTCGCCGGGAAGGCCAAGTCCACGCGGGCTCGTATCCGGCGCCGCGACAACGCCAGAACGGGCGCCGGAAGCGGTGGCTTCTTGCTTTCGCTCGCACAGCGGATCAATCTTCTGTGCCGAACAGGCGTTGGATCGGGAGGCGATCATGCGCTTTTGGTATTGGGTCGTAAGGCTCTTCCACAGAAGAGCGGCCGAAACGGACATCCATAACCGAGAAGAACTGCGCAAATGGAATTTGGATGAGGCGGCTCGGCAGGAACAGCGTTGGATAGCAGGAAAGGGTGGTGGGCGCTGAGCCTTAAGGGCTGGTAGCCGCCAAGCTCAGGGTAATGGCGGAAGCATCGCCGCGCCTTCCGGCACAGGTTCATGCTCGATCATGGCATTGATGGTGGGTTTGGGCGTCGCCCGTGTCGTGACAAGCGGATCGTAAGTCATCATCAAGGCCCTCATGGTGCGAGCCGTTTCCAGCAGGCCGGAAAGCTGGCCCGCGGCCTGCGCATCGATGCTTGCCACACCCCTCGGTCACTTCAGCAGCCTTTCGAGAAATGCCCGAGTCCTCGCTTCGGCGTCACGAGCAGCGCCAGGGTCATATTCGATATGGTGCTGAACGGTATCGCCTACGCTACCGTCTTGCGAAGACAAGTCGGCTCCGCTGACGGATTGGGGCGGCTCATTGACATCGAAGCCGTCATACGCACCCGGATAAAAAATGATGTTTGCAGGACTCGGGGCGCGAAGGCCCTCCTGCAGGGCACGGCAGCGGGCGGGCGGCGCCCAGTCATCCTTCTCACCAATGAGTACAAGGAGCGGCATCGACACATTGGTCTGCTTCTCAGGAATGCACAGCGGATAGTAGGCAACGCCGCCTCGTATCCCGACCGACGACAGGGAACTCTGGAGTGCATCGATCACGGTCCCTGCCCCATGCGAAAAGCCGATCAGAGCGATCCGGTCGCGTCTGACGAAGGGCAAAGTGGCGAGGTATTCGGCGGTAGCGATGACGTCCAGCACGCGCATTCCGGGGGGCATGACGATGGGCTCGTTGCACACGTTGGTCTTCGAGCGAGATCCGAAGCTATCCGGGACGACGACCACATAGCCCCAGGCGGCGATGCGCTTGGCCCGGTCAAAGATCGATCCGACCAGCCCTGAGCATCCATGCAAGACGATGACAGCCGGTACGGCTGACTCGCCAGAAGGCCGATAAAGTCTCGCCGTGATGGTCAAGGTTGCGCCGCCGCCAAATCCTTCTTCAACAGCGTACGACACGGTGGACATATCCTGCGCCCGACCGTTCGCGCTTGCCGTCAGAAGAGCAGCAGCAATCAAAGTCTGAGAGGCTCGGCGGAATGCGAGGCGTGCAAGGCCTGTCGCGTCGTGTTGCCAGAGTTCCATGAATCCTCCGCTGCAATCGGACAATCGCACAGAACGAATTCACTATAGGCCAAGAGCGGAACTCAGCTTGAACCGCCCCGAACGCATGGTCCGCCCCGCCTGATCGGCAGCCGCCGAGTAACCACCTTGGCAATTCTGCACCGTTGCGCCCCGGCCGACGAGGAACAGTTCACGGCCGAGCCTGGTCCTATCCCGGGCATTCTGTCGCCAGACGACAAAAAGCCGCCCCTGGGGGCGGCTTGATTTGGTTGCGGGGGAGTGCAACCAGCTTTACTTGCTTCTCCGGGCTGCCGCCTAGGTTCAAGGCGCGAGCCCATTACCACCGAGACCGACATTCGTTGGTGGTAACCATTTTTGACGCGAAGGTACGCGATTCCTAACGTGTTTCCGTGTTGTCCTGCCGTCCCATTTCTTCGCTAGAGCCACCTATTGCCGTTCAGTCAGCTCTGGAGACCGCCTCAACCGGCAGCCCGGCGGCACGCCATTCCGGATAGCCATCCTCGAGCCGGCGGACCTTGAAGCCGCGCGCACGCAGGTGCGCGACTGCTTCGTAGGAAAGCACGCAGTAGGGGCCGCGGCAGTAGGCGACGATCTCATGCCCCGGATCGAGATCCGCCAAACGCCGCTCGAGCTCGCCAAACGGGACATTGATGGCGCCCGGCAGGTGGCCGAGGGCGAACTCGTCCTCGGGCCTGACGTCAAGCACCGTCACAAGGCCGGCCCCGAGCCGGTCCATCAGCTCCGCGCGCGTGACAGGCTCGAGTGAGTCGCGGTCTTCGAAGTAGCTGTGCACCACGCGCTCGACCTCGGCCGATTGGGTTTCGGCAATGCGCCGCAGCGATGCGACCAGGTCGAGCACGGCATCGTCGGCCAGCCGATAGAAGACGAACTTGCCGTCTCGCCGAGCCGCCACCAAGCCGCCGCGGCGCATGTGCTGCAGATGCTGGGAGGCGTTGGCGACCGACAGCCGGATGCGGTCGGCCAGCACCTCGACGCTACGCTCGCCCTGGGCGAGTTGCTCTAGGAGCTCCAGGCGATGCGGATGAGACGCCGCCTTCGCCACCGCCGCGAACTGGTTGAACAATATCCGCTTGGGGCTCTCGCTTGACATTCGGTTGGTCATCGCCACATCATTCAAGTGATTAATTGAAAAATGGATTGGCGAGCCTGACTCGTCAAGTTCCCCTTTAGCAGGGAGCCGACCTTGGCAGACATCCTGCTCGCTCACGAACCCGTGATCCGGCTTGGTGCCTTCGTAGGCATCTTCGCCTCGATGGCGCTCTGGGAGCTTTGGGCGCCCCGGCGGCGCCAAGTCATCGGCCGTCTGCGGCGCTGGCCGAGCAACCTCGGCATCGTCGTGCTGAACACGCTGCTTGTCCGCCTCGCCTTCCCGACGGCGGCCGTCGGGGTGGGCCGTCGGGGTGGGGCTGCTGGCCGATTCGCGCGGCTGGGGCCTTCTTCCCGCGCTGGGTGCGCCAGCCTGGCTCGCCATCGCCGCCGCCGTGGTCCTGCTCGACCTCGCCATCTACCTGCAGCACGTCCTGTTCCACGCTGTGCCGGTGCTGTGGCGGCTGCACCGCATGCATCACGCCGACCTCGAGTTCGACGTGACCACTGGCGCACGCTTCCACCCAATCGAGATCCTGCTTTCCATGGCGATCAAGCTCGGCGTCGTGGCCGCGCTCGGCGCGCCGACGGCGGCCGTGCTGATCTTCGAGGTGCTGCTTAACGCCACCTCGATGTTCAACCACGGCAACGTCCGGCTTCCGGCGGGGCTGGACGGCGCGCTGCGTTAGCTTATCGTAACGCCCGACATGCACCGCGTCCACCACTCGATCCTGCCGCGCGAGACCAACAGCAACTTCGGCTTCAATCTTCCCTGGTGGGACCGGCTGTTCGGCACCTACCGGGCACAGCCGCAGGCGGGCCACGAGGCAATGACGATCGGCATCGAGCAGTTCCGCGATCCGGGCGAGCTGCGGCTTGACCGCATGCTGTTGCAGCCGTTCCGCGACGATGATCGCAGCTATCCGCTCGGCCGGCGGGAGCCTGCTACATGACGGCTTCGCACATGCTTCCTCGGCTCGCGCTCGCCGCCGCACTTGTCGGCGCCGCGATATGGCTGGCGCTCCGATCCGGCGCTCATCGAGAGTTCGATACGCGACCTCGGGCCATGGGGGCCGGTCGGCCACGTCGTGCTCTTTGCGATCGCGACGGTCCTCTTCCTTCCCGGTGCGGTCTTCGGCCTGGCTGGCGGTCTGCTCTTTGGCCCGCTATGGGGCACAATCCTCAACCTGATCGGCGCAACGCTCGGCGCCACCGCCGCTTTCCTCGTCGGACGCTACCTGGCCGGAGACTGGGTGCGACGCCGGGCCGGCCCGCGCCTCGAGCGGCTGGTTGCCGGCGTGGAAGCGGAGGGATGGCGGTTCGTCGCCTTCGTACGGCTCATGCCGCTCTTCCCGTTCAACCTCAGCAACTACGCGTTTGGCCTCACGCGCATTTCCTTGACGCACTACGTCCTTGCGACGCTCGTCTGCATGCTGCCGGGCACGCTGGCCTTTACCTGGCTCGGCCATGCCGGGCGCGAGGCCGCGGCAGGCAATGCGACCGCAATCCGCTACGCCCTCATCGCTCTCGCGTTGCTCGCCGCCATCGCGTTCCTGCCGCGCCTGATCCGGCGCCTGCGCGGCGGCGAGGCGACCCGATGGATCGAGGTGGATGAGCTGGCGAGCCGGCTCAAGGAGGCCGGCGGCATTGCCGTGATCGACGTACGCGGACCCGACGAGTTCAGCGGTCCGCTCGGCCACATCGCGGCGGCGTTGAACATGCCGATCGGCCAGCTTGCGGAGCGCTTGACGGAGATCAAGGCGCTCGAGGCCACGCCTGTGGTCCTCGTATGCTGGACGGACAAGCGATCGGCCAACGCGGCGGCCGTGCTCCGGGACGCGGGGTTCCGCGATGTCCGGGTGCTACGCGGCGGCATGGAGCGGTGGAACCGCAGCGGCCTGCCGGTCGATAGCCGTGTCGCTGTCGGACCAGCGTGACGGGAGTAAGCAGGCGATGAAACTCTCGAATGCCATTTGTGCCGCAGCAAGCACGGCTACCGCGGTGCTGCCGAGTTGCGTGTGGGCACAGGCGCCGTCGAACGCCGAAAGATACGGATACGGCCCGCACATGATGTGGGGCGGAGGGTGGTACGGAATGATCTTCGGTCCATTGGTCATGATCCTCGTGCTCGCGGTGATCATCGCCCTCGCCGTGCTTCTCGTGCGCTGGCTCGGGGGACCGTGGCCCGGCAGCGCATGGCACCAGGCGGCGCCGGCCCACACGCCGCTCGATATCCTCCGGGAGCGGTTCGCCCGCGGCGAGATCGACAAGCAGGAGTTCGAAGAGCGCCGGCGCGTCCTCGGCGAATGATCGAAGTGCTACAGCAGGAGCGAGGGCCAATGAAGACACTGTTCATCCTCAACGACCCGCCCTACGGCAGCGAGCGCTGCTACAACGCGCTTCGCCTTGCCCACGCCCTTTTCAAGAAGGATCCGCAGGCAACGGTCACGGTCTTTCTGATGGCTGATGCGGTCATCGCCGCGAAAGCTGCCCAGAAGACACCCGACGGCTACTACAACGTCGAACGCATGCTGAAGCGCGTGCTTGTCGGCAAGGGGCAGGTCCTCTTGTGCGGCACCTGCATGGATGCACGCGGCCTGGCCGAGGCCGAGCTGATGGCAGACGCGCGGCGCAGCACCATGGACGAGTTGGCCACCGCCACGGTGGAGGCCGACAAGGTGCTGGTGTTCTGATCCATCACGGACGGAGCCCTGGCATGGCATCGATCTATCTCGACTACAACGCCAGCACGCCGATCGATCCCGCAGCTTCGGCGGCCATGCGGCCGTTCCTGGCAGATGCCTTCGGCAACCCGTCGAGCGGGCATTGGGCGAGCGCGCCCGCGAAGGCCGCCCTGGAGAAGGCCCGCGGACAGGTCGCAGGCCTGCTCGGCTGTGCTGCGGGCAAAGTGGTGTTCACGAGCGGCGGCAGCGAGGTCAACAACTTCGCGCTCAAGGGGGTGTTATTCGCCCTCAGACGCAAGGACGAGCACATCATCATCACCGCCGTGGAACACCCGGCCATTCTCGGCCCTTGCCGCTTCCTCGAACGGCTGGGTGCCGCGGTCACCTACCTGCCGGTCGACCGCACCGGCGGGATCGATCCCGACGCCGTGCGCCGGGCCATCACCCCGCGCATAGTCCTAATCAGCATCATGCACGCCAACAACGAGGTCGGCACAGTTCAGCCCATTACAGAGATCGGTCGCATCGCGCGCGACCACGGTGTCCTTTTCCACAGCGACGCCGCGCAGTTGGCCGACAAGACCCCGACGAATGTGGACGAGCCCGGCGTCGACTTGCTGACGATCGTCGGTCACAAGCTCTACGCGCCCAAGGACGTCGGCGCGCTTTATATCCGTCGCGCCGGCACCGAAAGCGCGCTGCTCGCGGTCGGCCTCGGCGTCGCCTGCGCGCTAGTGCAGGACCTTGCGCCGACAGCACGCGTGAAGACTCTACGCGACCGGCTGTGGAGCGACTTGCAGAGGTACTTCGGCGACCGCGTCGTTCTCAATGGCCATCCCGACCGGCGCTTGCCGAACGCGCTGAATGTCTCGTTCGTCGGACGCGTGGGCGCGGAGATTCTTGCCGGACTGCACGGCGTCGCCGCGTCGACAGGCTCGGCCTGCCAAGCCGCCCGGATCGAGCTGTCGCCCGTCCTCAGGGCGATGGGCGTGCCGCCCGAGATCGGCATGGGCGCCATCCGCTTCAGCCTTGGCCGCTACACGACGGCTGACGAGGTCGATGCAGTTGGCGACCGGCTTTCGCACATGCTTGCGAATGCAGCCTGACGCCTGCCCGTGCTCGTGACTTGCCACGCCAACCCGCCGGACAGGCCCGCGGCCGACGCAAGCCCGGTCGCAGCGCTTCCCGAATCCTACGGACGCTGGCGGCGCAGCCGGCTGGGCCGCATCACGGATACGCTGGAAGAGTGCCTCATTCTCGACCTCCTGCGGCCCGTCAATGGCCTGGACGTGCTCGACCTCGGCTGTGGCGATGGCGAGCTGGCGTCGCGGCTCGCGCGCCGTGGTGCTCGGGTCACGGGACTTGACGCCGACCCGCGCATGTTGATCGCGGCGCATCGCCGTGCGGAGATGGAATCGGTGGAGCTCACACTCGTCCGCGGCAGCGTCGACGCCCTGCCTTTCCCCGACGCCTCGTTCGACCGCGTTGTCGCCGTGACAGTCCTTTGCTTTGTCCGCGATGCGGATCGCGCCGTCGCCGAGATGGCACGCGTTCTGCGACCCGGTGGCCACGTTCTCATCGGCGACCTCGGCCGCTGGAGCCTGTGGGCCGCGATCCGGCGGATCCGCGGCTGGCTCGGCGCCGCGACGTGGAAGGCCGCGCGCTTCCGCACGGCCAGGGAGCTGCGCGCACTTGCGACGGCGCACGCCCTTGTGGTCCACGGGCTGCGCGGATCGATCTACTATCCGCCGTATGAATGGGCGGCGAGCCTGCTGGCCCGTTTCGATCCCTGGATGGCGCGGTGGACGACTTTTGGCGCGGCGTTCATCGCCGTGTCGGCGGGCAAGCCGGGACGGAAAGGTTTGACCCATAGCGCTGGCACAGGGGCCAGAACCAGACGCCGCGACCATCGGTCCGGTAGCGGGACTGCATCTCGATCGCAGGGTCGCGCCGCTCCAACTCGGACCGCCACGGCCGAACGCGATCGCGCGCTGCCTCAGCCGCTCCCCATTTGCCGAAGTCGTCAGTCCAGCGAACGGGCGGCGGTGAAGGTCGAAGTAGTATAGTTCCCGGCACTGAGACCAACATTCGCTAGTCGTCACCATTTAATGCAACACTCTTACGCAGAATCGACAAACAGCATCCATGGAATCGATTCAGTTATTGCTAAAAAGCCGGCACTACATTCTTTGGTTCTTGGCTGGACTCAGGCGGTGAGCGCGAAGGGCGCAGGGTCGTCAGCGCGTATGCGTCTGGACAGGACGATTTCGAGGCGATCGAGCAGGAGAGCACGGGTGTCGTCGGAGTGGGCGATGCAACGCAGGCCGACCTGGCCGTGCGTTGTGGCGAGCGGGACGACGTCGTGTGACGGGCAAGCTCGTCGAGCACGGAGTCGCCGAGGTCCGATCGCTGCTGCTACATGTTGAGCGTCTTCCACAGCACGAAGGCGAAGAAGCAGACTAGGATGCGGGCCTGCACGCGATCGGCGCGCTGCTGCCAGATAGGGCGCACGCGCAGCTGCTCCTTTGGGACGCGAAGGAGCGCTTCGCCGACATGATCGACCGCCATGGGACGCATCGCCGCCTACTGTAGGCCCGAGAACAAGCTCTCGCTCGGCTTCGCCGAGGGCCTCAAGAACAAGATTCGCGTCCTCCAGTGCCACGCATTGCATGCATCCCGCGCTATGATCGCCTCAGATCGCCCACTCGTTCATTGCCGACGGTCCTCTTTATGGACCGTTGTTAAACTTGAACCCGCTTGTGAAAGCGAACGGAGGCATTAGTCGCCACCCGCGTGATCTCAATTCGTCGCCTGCTTGGCGAGCGACAGCACCTTCTCCAGCGCCTCCTTACCGGGCAGGCCCTTCTTCTCGGTCTCGGCGACCCACTGGTCCCACACCGGCTTGCCCGCCGTCGCGATCAGCTTCTCGCGCATCTCGGGCGTCACCTTGATGACTTCGAGCTTGCGCTTCTCGAACAGCGGGAAGGATTTCTTGTCGGCCTCCTCGTAGGCCACGCGCTGCAGGCGGTAGGCCTCGGGCCGGGCCTCCTCCAGGATCTTCTTGTACTCGTCGGGCAATGCCTTCCATGCCGTCTGGCTCAGCACCACCGAATTGTGGACGATGCCGAGCTGCATGCCGAGCGTGTACCACTTCGACACTTCGTGCAGCTTGTAGGCCGTGAATCCGTAGGTGAAGGGGAACGACGCAGCCTGGAAGGTGCCGCGCTCGAGTGCGGTGTAGACCTCCGGCGCCGACACCGAGGTCGGCACCCCGCCCAGCAGCTTCATGGCGTCGCCCAGGCCACCCAGCGCGCGAACCCGCATGCCCTTCCAGTCCTCGAGGTTACGCGGCGGCTTGCCGGTTCCCATGAACTCGTACTGCGGCAGTAGCAGCGTCATGAAATGCATGGCGTTCCACTTCCCGAGCTCGTCGGCCACCGGCGGCCAGGCCTGGTAGCCGTCCTGCACCTTCGCCGACGCCACCAGGTCCGGGATCGGCAGGAACGGCATGTCGAGCACGCCCTGCAAGGGCGTCTTGGCGGGCGCGTAGGAGTAGGCGACGAAGGCGCCCTGGTAGGCGTCGACCTTGATGCCGTCGAGGAAGTCCTTCGCCTCGCCGAGCTGCTCGTTGTACTTGAGGTTGATGATGAAGTTGCCGCCGCTCTTCTCCTTGGCGACCTTGGCGAGGTACTCGAAGGTCACGGTCGCGGCGCGCGGCGGCCCATAGAGCGAGAAAGTCCAGGTGACCTTGTCGGCGGCCCCGGCCGGCATCGCGGCCAGCAGACCCGCCCCTAACGCAATGGACAGCGAAATCTCTCTGAACATGACAACTCCTCCCTGAAGCTCAGTCTGTGCTTTCGACGATGAAGGTGACGATCTCGGGGAACGCCGTCAGCACGCCGAGGGTGATGATGTCAGCGAAGATGAACGGCCAGATGCCCTTGAAGATGTCGCGCACGGGGATGTCCGGCCGCACGCCATTGACGACGAACACCACCAGCCCGACCGGCGGCGACAGCGATGCGATTCCCGAGAGCTTCACCAGCACGATGCCGAACCAGATCGGGTCGTAGCCGAGCGCGCTGATCACCGGGAAGACCACCGGCAGGGTCAGCAGGAACATGCCGATGCCTTCCAGCACCGTGCCGAGGATGAAATAGAGGACGTAGATCGCGAGCAGGATGAAAATCGGCGGCATCGTGAGATGGGTGACCCAGTTCGAGATCTCCTCCGGCATGCCCGAGAAGCCGAGGAAGCGCACGAAGATCAGGACGCCCCAGATCACCGTGAAGATCATCACGGTGAGCCGCGCCGAATCGAGCAGGCACTGGCGCAATTCGCCGCGCTTGATGCCATTCTTCAGGGCAAAGCCGAACACCGCGAAGGCGCCGAGTGCACCCGCCTCGGTGGGCGTCGCCCAGCCGAAGTACATGCTGAGGAAGATGATCAGGATGACCAGGAAGATCGGAGTCGTCGCCGGCAGCGATTCGGCGCGCTGCATCCAGCTGTAGCCGGTGATGCGCGGGCCGAGCTCGGGATTGCGCCAGCAGCGCCAGGTGATGATCATCGCATAGACGAACGCCGACACGATGCCCGGCACGAAGCCCGCGACCAGCAGCTTGCCAATCGACTGCTCGGTTACGATGCCGTAGACGACCAGCAGCGTACTGGGCGGGATCAGCGAATCGAGCGTGGCGCCGGCGGCGCACACGCCCGCCGCCAGTTTCTTGTCGTACTTGGCCCGCAGCATCTCGGGGATCGCCACCTTGGCGAACACGGCGGCGGCGGCGCTGCTGGCGCCCGACACCGCCGAGAAGCCGGCGACCGCGAACACCGTGCCGGTGGCGAGCCCGCCGGGCAGCCAGCCGAACCAGCGCCGCGCCGCCTCGAAGGCGCTCTGGGTGATGCCGGCGTAGTAGGCCAGGTAGCCGATCAGGATGAACATCGGCAGGACCGACAGCGTGTAATTGGCGCCCGACGTGTAGGGCGCGATGCCGGCGGTGCGGATGCCGGCATCCCAGCCGATCAGCCAGACCAGCCCGGCCGTGCCGGTGATGGCGCCGGCGAAGGCGAAGCGCACGCCGGCGAAGCAGAGCGCCAGCAGCACGACCACGCCGATGCAGCCGATGACGAGAGGGCTGAACTCGATCATCGCCGGTCCTCCCGCGAGACTTCTTCCCGACCGAGGGCTTCGGCGATCTCGTCCTGCACCTGCGTCTCGATGGTTGCGAGCTTCGGCACCGCGATGGGCTGGGCATCGGGATGGCCGATCATGCGCAGGTAGCCCCAGATCTGCAGCCCCAGCCGCAGCCACAGCACCGACAGCGCCACCGGCACCATAAGCTTGGCGGGCCAGGTCGGCAGCTTGATGTCCATGGTCGAATCGCCGATCTGGTAGGCGCGCAGGAAGTTGGTGAAGCTCGCGTAGATCAGCACCGTGACGATGGCCAGGGTCACGACCACGGCGAACAGCTCGATCCGCCAGCGGTTCATCGGCCGCCAGCCCATCGTCAGGTCCATGCCGATATGGGTGCCCAGCCGCTGGGCGTAGGCGATGCCGAGAAAGGCGAACAGGGCGGAGGCCTGCTCGATCCAGTCGATATAGCCGTAGATCGCGAAGTCGAAGACGGTGCGGCCGACGATCTGCGCCACGCCCACGAACATAAGGAAGAAGATGGCCAGCGCCGCGATGATGTTGAGGCTGTCTTCGAGGTGCGACAGCAGCCGGTCGGCCCGGCGCAGCAGATACGGTGACGCGTGCGCACGATCGTCGACGCTCATTGACGCGATCCCATCTTTCGTTCCTTCCCGGCGCGGCGTGGGATCTCTAATCGGACCACCATTGTTACATCGCTACCCACAAACACGTTATGCCAAGTCACGGAAGGAGATCAACCCTATGGGCATGCATTCCCCTTACCATAAAGACCCCTATACTGATAATATATACTACTTACTATTAAAGACGGGGAGCCGAGAGATATGAACGATCCTGACGAGAGCGTTGGCTTCCTAGTGGGCGACGTGGCGCGGCTGCTACGGCGCAACTTCAATGGCAAGGCACAAACACTCGGATTGTCTCAAGCCCAATGGCAGGCGCTGGCCTATTTGGCCCGGCAGGAGGGCGTGAACCAAGTCACCTTGGCCGAGAGTTTGGAAATCCAGCCGATGACGCTGGCTCGCTTGATCGACCGCTTGCAGGAGGCCGGTATGGTCTCGCGCCAATCCGATCCCGAGGACCGGCGCGCTTTTCGTCTCTATCTGACCGCTGCCGCCCAACCGCTTCTCGATCAGATGTGGGCCCTTGCTGGCAAAACCCGCGATGAAGCCATGGTCGGGATGCGTGACGACACGAAACAGATACTCATCGAAGCGCTGCGCCACGTGAAGCGCAACCTCATCGAGGCCGAGAGCGAAGACGACAGAGCGAAACCGGAGAAGGCGTTCTCGAATGCAGCAGGACACAACTGAGCGGCCACCCCGTATCAACGGTTTGGACAAGAAGGTTCCCTCAAGCCGGCAGGCCCAGCCGAATTGGCGGCCTCCTCGATTGGCCGCGCCGCGCCGCTGGCTGCGGCGCTCCCTGCTACTCCTCGGCCCGCTGATCGTGGCGATTGTCGGCGGCTACTCTTATGTGTCGGGCGGCCGCCACGTCAGCACGGAGAATGCTTACGTGAAGGCAGATAGGGTGATGATTGCCGCGGAAGTCTCCGGCCTTATCGCCGAGGTCTCGGTGCGCGAGAATCAGCGTGTGGCCAAGGGCGATGTGCTATTCCGCATCGACGACCGGCCCTATCAAATTGCGTTGGCCGAGGCGGAGGCGCGGCTTGCTGGCCTGCGCGACGAGATCGAAAGCCTGAAGGGCAGTTACCGGCAGAAGCAGGAGGAGCTGGCGCTTGCCCGGACCAACCTGGCTTTCGCCGAGACCGAGTTCGAGCGGCAGTCCAGGCTGGTCGTCAGCGCCGTCGTCTCCCGCAGCAAGCACGATGCCGCCCGCCACGACTTCGACGTGGCCCGGCAGCGTATTCGGGTCACGGAGCAGGAGGTGGCGCAGATCCGGGCACAGCTTGCCGGCGACCCGGATATCGCGGCGGAGCGCCATCCGCGATTCCTGGCAGCAAAGGCGGCTGTCGATCGTGCCGCTCTCGACCTTAGGCGAACTATCGTGCGCGCGCCCTTCGCTGGCATCGCGAGCAATAAGCCGCAGGTCGGCCAGCAGGTCATCGGAAATGGCCCGATGAGCAGCCCGGTGATGAGCCTCGTCGCCGACACCGGCCTATGGATCGAGGCGAACTTCAAGGAAACCGATTTGGCCAACGTCCGGCCCGGCCAGCCGGTGACGATTTACGTGGACACCTATCCCGATCGCAAGTGGCAGGGGACAGTGGAAAGCCTCAGCCAGGCGACCGGCGCGGAGTTTTCCGTCATCCCGCCCCAGAACGCCACCGGCAACTGGGTCAAGGTGGTGCAGCGTATCCCCGTGCGCATCGCCGTCGAGACGAACGGCCAGGATCCGCGGTTGCGCTCCGGCATGAGCACGACGGTCGAAATCGACACCGGGCATCGCCGGCCGCTCCCCGGCTTCGTGCGGACTGCACTCGCTTGGTTCGGCGTCTCGCGCGACATCGCTGCCCAGGCGGAACCGAGCCGATGAAGGAGGCCGGTGCCGCGAGGAGGCCGTTCGAACGCGGCCTGATCACTGTCTCCATCATGCTGGCGACGATCATGCAGGCGCTGGACACCACCATCGCAAACGTCGCGCTGCCGCACATGCAGGGCAGCATGTCGGCTACCCAGGACCAGATCTCGTGGGTCTTGACCTCTTACATCGTCGCGGCCGCGATCATGACCCCGCCCACCGGCGTGCTGGCAGCTCACCTGGGGCGCAAGCGGCTGTTTGCGGTCATGGTGATCGGCTTCACCGTCGCCTCGATGCTATGCGGTGCGGCTACCTCGCTGGTCGAGATCGTGCTCTATCGCCTGTTGCAGGGCGCTTTCGGCGCTGGGCTTGTGCCGCTCTCGCAGGCCGTCCTGCTCGACACCTACCCGCGCGAGAAGCACGGCTCAGCCATGGCTATGTGGGGCGTCGGAGTAATGGTGGGCCCCATCCTCGGCCCCACCCTCGGCGGCTACCTTACGGAGACCTACGACTGGCGCTGGGTTTTCTATATTAACCTGCCGTTCGGCATCCTGGCGCTCATCGGCATCCTTGCCTTCGTACCGGAGACGCCCCGTGACCGACGCCGCGGCTTTGACTTCTTCGGCTTCGCGCTCTTGAGCCTCGCCATCGCCGCGTTGCAGCTGATGCTCGATCGCGGCGAGTCCCAGGACTGGTTCGCCTCGACTGAGATCGTGGTCGAGGCGGTGCTCGCGGGTCTCTTCTTCTACATGTTCCTGGTCCATATGTTCACGGCGCGCGAGCCGTTCCTCGAGCCCGCCCTGTTCCGCGACCGCAACCTTGCAGTGGGACTCCTCCTTATTTTCATGGTCGGCGTGATTCTGCTCGCCACGCTCGCCTTGCTGCCACCCTTTCTGCAGAACCTGATGGGCTTTCCGGTGCTCACCACCGGCTACGTGCTCGCGCCGCGCGGGGTTGGCACCATGATTGCGATGATCATCGTGGGCCGCCTGATCGGCAAGCTGGATACGCGCCTGCTGATCCTGCTCGGCAATGGCCTGACGGCGCTGTCCTTGTGGGAGATGTCGGGCTTCACTACCGAGGTCCCCATCTCAACCATTGTCTGGACCGGCGTCATCCAGGGGCTGGGACTTGGCTTCATCTTCGTGCCGCTCAGCACCGTGACGTTTTCGACCCTCGCTGCCCACTATCGAAACGAGGGTACCGCCATGTACAGCCTGATGCGCAACATCGGCAGCAGCATCGGCATCTCGATCGTGGTCACGCTGCTCGCCCAGAACACCCAGATCAACCACGCCGGCATTGCGGACGTCATGACCCCATTCCGCACCATGCTGCAGTCGCCCTCGCTGCCGCAAGTATGGAACTGGCACACGATGTCGGGTGTCACGGCCCTGAACGGCGAAGTAACACGCCAGGCGGCGACCATCGCTTATCTAAATGACTTCACCTTCATGATGTGGGTGACGCTGCTATCGGCGCCGCTGCTGCTACTACTCCGGAAACCACGAATGCCCGCGGTCGCGGAGCCTGCTGCGACGGAGTAGGACCGAAATAAGGGTGGAGGTCGCCTCCGATCGCGCACCGTTTGCGTCAGCCTGATGCAGTCCAGATTGGCAGTGACGACCAAGGTCGGCTTCCGGAGCTGACAGCGGTCAAGGTCTGGACCAGCAGGAAGTTCAGAACAAAGCTACAATAACACGGTTCAGTTAGGAGAGTCGAAATGAAGGAGTTTGATCTGAAGCGTGCGGCCGATGCTTGTGCGAAGGCGTGGGCCGAGGCAAAGAAGCATGGAGACGATGCAGCAGAGGCTTTGATGATGGCGGACTTGGTGACGTCGCAAAGTACGAAGAAGCTGTTTACGGCTCGTGCCGAGCGAGCGCTCGCTGCTTCTGAGAATTATCGGAAGGCGGCGGATGTTTGCTTGAAGGTCATGGACGAAATGGATCATAAACGGCGGCTTCGTCCACGATAGGTTCGCGCCAGCTCATTGGGCGCCCACACAGTCGTGTGGCCGATGATTTCAGGATGCAGGGTACGCGAGTACAGGCCAACGTGGTCTAGACTCGCCGTATTTCATTCCATTATACATTCTCAACAGCAAATTGACGTAAGTGGCGCTGATAGCAGTCCTAGGCTGGCAAGCGGGCAGCCGGCATGCGCTTTACCCATGGCTCGTTGATCCTTGGCCCACAAGAGAATTTCGACCGACCGCACCTTGTCCCCATCGATGACGGCGATGGTCGCCAATCCCGTTGCCGCCGCCCTTGCTCGTCGATTGGCTCGTGTCGGATACAGCTCAGATGTGCCCGACTTCCACTCGGGCCGAGTCCGTCGAATGAGTAGGAAGTGGTGTTGTGCCCTTCCATCGCACTTCCTTTTCGTCCCGCAGACGCGCGTGCTGGTCGTGCTCCTGTTCCACCATCCCTACAGACACAGAGACCGCGGAGGCTCGAGGGCTCGCCAATAGGCCGCTCAAACCGCGACGTTGTCGATCAGCCGCGTGCGGCCAAGCCGGGCTGCCGCTGCAATCCGCGCCGGGCCCGCGACACATTCGATCTGCGCGAGGCTCTCGGCATCGACGACATCGAAGTACTCGACCTTGTCGAAACCCGCGGCACACAGCGCCTGCGTCGACTCCGCGACCGCCTTGGCGCACGGCGTGCGGCCGTCCCGTACTTTGGCCGCGAGTGCCGTGAGCTCGCGATACATCGCAATGGCGATCTTGCGTTCTTGGGGCGAGAGGTAGCGGTTGCGCGACGACATGGCGAGCCCATCGGGCTCGCGGATGGTCGGCATGCCGACGATCTCGATCGGCATGGCAAGGTCGCGCGCCATGCGCTTCAGTACCTGGAGCTGCTGGTAGTCCTTCTCGCCGAAGTAGCCGCGGTCGGGCATGGCCATCATCAGGAGCTTGCACACGACAGTGGCGACGCCCTGGAAGTGGCCAGGCCTGAAGGGCCCGCACAGCCCGTCGGTCAGGCCGGCCACCGTCACGGTCGTGACCTGCGGGCCAGGGTACATCTCCTCCACACCAGGCGCATAGGCGATACGGCAGCCCGCCGCCTCAAGCTTGGCAAAGTCGCCCGCCTCGTCGCGCGGATAGGCGGCGAGATCCTCGTTCGGTCCAAACTGGGTTGGATTGACGAAGATGGAGGCGACCGGCAGGTCACCGCGATCGAGCGCGCCCTGCACCAGGCTGGTATGGCCCTCGTGCAGCGCGCCCATTGTCGGGATCATGCCGATTGTACGGCCGGCAGCTCGGAACTCGCCGACCGCGCGGCGCAGATCGGCAGCGGTCCGAACGACTGTGAGATCTTTCATGCCGTCCATCGTCCTACGCTACGCCGGTGGGAGCACGCTGTTCGGTCCTGTCGCCTAGCCCGTCCCAAGACGACGTTAGCTCACCACGTTGCCGCCCCTTGCCAGCAGCGCGCCGGACGAGGCTGGCGCCCCGGTGGTGAGGAGGATGCCTTCGTAGCCTTTCTGCGCGACCTCAGTGATACGGGCCACGTACTTCGGAACGCCGCCGTTGTAGACGAAGTAGCGGATCCTGCCGTGCTCGTGGCCGGGAACGTTCGAGTTGTAGCCGGTGAACCAGGACTTGGCCTTGCGCATCAGCATCGTCGAATACATCTGTGTGACGTGGGCGGTCCAGCGTTCTTCCGCCTCGCGCGTCGCCTCGGCGCGCATGCAGCCGTGCTCCCACATATGCTCGAGCAGGTCGGTGCACCAGTTGACGCCGGTCTCGATGCCACGCGGGTAGTTGGTCGAGGCGGAGCCGCTCTGCGGTCCGGCCGGCATCAGAAGGTTCGGAAAGCCGTGGATGAGCATCCCGAGGAACGTCGACGGTCCGTCTTTCCACTTGTCACGAAGCGTCTCCCCGTCGACACCCCGGATGTCGATGTGGTCGAAGCCGCCGGTGATCGCATCGAAGCCCGTGGCGTAGACGATGATGTCGAAACCGTAATCGCGCTCGGTGGTGCGCAGGCCGGTCTCGGTCACGCGCACGATCGGCGTCTCGCTGATGTCCACGAGATGCACGTTGGGCCGGTTGTAGGCCTCGAAGTAATGGGTCTCCATCGGGACCCGCTGGACGCCAAAGCCGTGATCCCGGGGGATCAGCTTCTCCGCGACCACGGGGTCCTTGACCCGCCGGCGGATGCGGTCCGCGATGTATTCGGAGAACTCCGCGTTCGCTTCCTCGTTGGTGAAGATCTCGCGGAAGTTTCGCAGCCAGATCGCGAAGCCTGGTTGGTCGTAGAGCCGGTCCCAAAGCTGCAGCCGCTCCTCGCGCGAGACCTCGTAGAAGCCGCGCCGGTCCGGCTCGTGCTCGAAGCCGCCCGGCGTGCGTGCGCAGGTCGCGAAAATCTCGTCGTAGCGCGCGCGGATATCGGCCATCTCCGCTTGGGAGATCGGCCTGTTGTTCAGCGGCGCGCTCCAGTTGGGCCGCCGCTGGAATACTGTGAGTTCACCGACCTTGTCTGCGATTTCCCCAATCACCTGGATGCCCGTAGCGCCGGTGCCGATGACCGCGACCTTCTTGCCAGCGAGTTCGACCGGCTCCTGTGGCCAGTAGAAGGTATGGAACGAGCGGCCCTTGAAGCTGTCCATGCCCTCGAATCGCGGCAGGGTTGGAATCGACAGCAGGCCCAGAGCCATGATCACGAACCGGCAGGTGACTTCGCGTCCGTCCGCGATTTTCAGCCGCCAGAGATTGTGCGACTCGTCGTAGTGCGCCGCCTCCACCTTGGCGTTGAACTGCATGTATTTGCGCAGGTCGAACTTTTCCGCGACATAGTTCAGATAGCGCAGATTCTCCGGCTGGCCCGAGAACCGCTCCTTCCAGTGCCACTCGTTCAGCAATTCCTTCGAGAACGAGTAGCCATAGGTGTAGCTCTCCGAGTCGAACCGGGCACCGGGATACCGGTTCCAGTACCACGTCCCGCCGAGATCGGGCGCGGCCTCGAGCAGCATGGCGCGTACCCCAAGGTCGGCCAGCCGCTTGATCTGATAGAGCCCGGCCACGCCGCCACCGATGACGATGACCTCATACCCCGGTTCGTTCCTGTCCCTCATGCCCCGCTCCCGTTCCGCCGCGTTGACAAAGTCGGCACCGCTGCTTCGGCTTCACGCACCGGCACCCTTTGCCGGGTCAGCCTGAACCCTTCGTACCCGCTCGCGGCGACGGCGTCGCAGCGCCGCTTGTAGGCGTCGAAGCCGCCGACATAGGGCATGAACACCCGCGGTTTGCCCGGGATGTTGGCCCCGAGATACCAGGAGTTGGCGAGCGGATAGAGCGTACTGTCGGCCACAGCATTGACGTGCTGCACCCAAGTGGCTTCGGCTTCGACCGTCGGTTCGATGCGATCGAGGTCATATCGGCGCATGTGATCGAGGCAGCCGGTGATCCAGTCGGTGTGCTGCTCGATCGAGGCGATCATCTGCGTCTTTACGCCAGGGCTGCCGGGGCCGGTGATGATGAACATGTTAGGGAAACCGGCAACCATCAGCCCGAGATAAGTCAGCGGGCCACCGGCCCATCTGTCCGCCAGCGTGGCGCCGTCGGTGGTGCGGATGTCGATCTCGCGCAGCGCGCCCGTCATGGCATCGAAGCCGGTGGCGAAGACGATAGCGTCCAGTTCGTACGCCACGCCGCCAGCGGTACGCAGGCCGTTCGGTGTGATCTCCAGGATCGGATCGCTACGCACGTCAACGAGCGTGACATTGTCGCGATTGTAGGTCTCGTAGTAACCGGTATCGAGGCACAGCCGTTTGGTGCCGATCGGGTGATCGTTCGGCGCCAGCAGTTCAGCCGTCCTGGGGTCCTTGACGATGCTGCGGATCTTCTCGCGCACGAACTCCGACGCAGTGTCGTTGGCCTCCTTGTTCACCAGCAGGTCAGCGTAGGTGTAGAGGAAGCTGATGCTGCCGCCTTCCTGCCACTTCGCTTCGTAGGCGGCGCGTCGCTCCTCGGACGTTGCTTGCAGGGCCGACTTGGTCGGCTTCGGATAGCCGGCGATAGCGAACGGTGTGTTGTAGGCGGCGCGGCGGCGGGCCGGATACTCGGCCTTGTGGCGACGCTCGCGCTCTGGATCCATTGGCGCGTTGCGCGCCGGCAGGCTGAAGTTCGCCGTGCGCTGGAAGACATGCAGATGACTCGCCTGCTGGGCGATGATTGGGATCATCTGGACGCCCGACGAGCCGGTGCCGATGACGCCGACGCGCTGGCCGCTGAAATCGACGCCCTCATGCGGCCAGAGCCCGGAGTGGTACCACTTGCCCCGGAAGTCGCGCAGGCCCCTGAATTCGGGTACGCGCGGCGTCGAGAGGTTGCCGGCGGCCATGATGCAGAAATGCGCCCGCACGACGTCGCCCCTGTCCGTCGTCAATGTCCACTCGTTGGCTTCGCTGTCGAACAGCGCCGACGTCACGCGGGTGCTCAGCTGCACATCACGGCGCAGATCGAAGCGATCGGCGACGTGGTTGATGTAGCGCAGGATTTCTGGCTGGGTGCCGTAGCGTTCCGGCCATTTCCACGCCTGCTGCAGGTCTTCAGAGAAGGAATAGGAGTACTCAAGGCTTTCGACGTCGCAGCGCGCGCCGGGATAGCGGTTCCAGAACCAGGTGCCGCCAATGTCGGAGCCAGCCTCGAAAGCGCGCACGCGCAGGCCCATGCCGCGCAGGCGATAGATGGCGTACAACCCGGCCAGCCCGCCCCCGACGATGGCAACGTCGAGCGGGGTCAAGATACGCGTATCAGGAAGGGGCGACGCGTCGGGCATACCGGATCCTCCGAGGGTTACAGCCCGCGCATCATTGCTTCCGCGGGACGTTGTATATATATAATCTATCATTCATTAGAATCTATAGTAGCGTCCGCAGCGAGTTGGCGCTATTCGACTGACGCATGGCAGCACAGCGCGATGTTGCGAGGAACATGGTGCGAGATACGGCGCAGCGGCCAGTCACAACGGGGAGGAAACGGGCGTGTCCTTTACCCTGACCGAGGAGCAACTCCAGGTCCGAGACCTGGTGCGTCGCGTCGCGCGCGAACGCGTGGCGCCGCGCGCCGCCGCCATCGACGCCAGCGGCGAATACCCGCAGGACATGTTCGATCTGCTGCGCGAACTCGGCTTGTTCACCCTGCCCTTCCCGCCCGAATATGGTGGTTTGGGCAGCACGCTCGCGGGCTGCCTCGCGGTCGAAGAGCTGGGCCGGGTCTGCTACAATACCGCTTATCTGCTGGTTGTGCAGTGGGTGCCGCTCGGCACCATCCTCGCCGGCGGGACGCCGGAGCAGAAGGCGCGGCTGCTTCCCGGCCTCGCCTCTGGTGCGCTGCGCGCCGCCTTCTCGCTGACCGAGCCGCAATCCGGTTCCGACGTTGCCGGCATCCGCACCCGTGCGCGACCCGACGGCGACGGCTTCGTGCTGAACGGTGGCAAGATCTGGTGCACCAATGCTGCGGTGTCGGACTTCGTTCTGGTCGGCGCGCGGTTCGAGCGCGCCGATGGACCGGGTGAGGTCAATTTCTTCATCGTTGAGCGTGACCGCCCGGGCTTCCGCATCGGCCGCAAGGAGGAGAAGATGGGCGCCCGCGGCGTCCCTTCCTCGGCGCTGTTCTTCGACGACATGCGGCTGCCGAAGGAGAACCTGCTCGGCGGCGGCGCGGGCGGCTTCCGCTCGGTGATGGAGGCGCTGAACAAGTCCCGCCCCATCGTCGCCGCCCGCGCGGTCGGGCTGGCGCAGGGCGCGATGGACCACGCGATCGAGTTCGCCCGCGGCCGCCGCGCTTTCGGCGAGACCGTCTCCAACTACCAGGGTATCCGCTGGATGATCGCCGACATGGCGATCCAGATCGAGGCGGCGCGGCAGCTCACCTACGCCGCTGCGGCGGCGGTGGATGCCGGCAAGACGGGTCCTGAGATGGCGAGCCTCGCCGCCTCGGCCAAGTGCTTCGCCAGCGACGTAGCGATGAAGGTAGCGACCGACGCGGTGCAGATATTCGGTGCCTCCGGCATCTCGAACGAGTTCCCGATCAACCGCTATTTTCGAGATGCGAAGGTGGTGCAGATTATCGAGGGAACCAACCAGATTCAGCGCAATATCGTGGCGCGCAACCTCATCGGCAAGGCGGAGTGACGAGCATGGTCAAGGACGCGGTCGGGCCGCCCTCTATGCGCCTTTGCTGCGAGGATCTGACGATTGGGCGACGCTTTCGTACCATCGGTCGTACGGTGACCGAAGCCGACATCGTGAACTTCATCAACTGCACCGGCACGGCCGAGGTACTGTTCATGAGCCTCGACTTCCTGGCCGCGAAAGCGAATCAAGGGCCGGGTTGCCGGTTACAGCTTCGCCGAGGGACCGGCGATGCAGGCCACCATGCCGCACACTAGCTTCGCCTTCCTCGGCACGGACCTGAAGATCGAGCACCCGCTCTTCGCCAGCGACACCACCCATGTCGAGGTCGAGGCGATTGAGGCGCGGCTGTCGCAGAGTCGCCCCGGCGCGGCCTCGTACGCACGCGCAACCGCGTCGTCAAACAGGACGGCACCGTGGTTCTCACCTACACGCCGTTGCGCATGGTCGAGTGTCGTAGCGCCGGCGGGGCCTGAGGCGTGAGCGAGGCGGGCGGCGGGCCGCTGGCCGGCGTCAGGGTGATCGACCTGACGAGCGCCGTGCTCGGCCCGGTGGCGACGCAAATCCTCGGCGACATGGGCGCTGAGGTGGTGAAGGTAGAGCCGCCGCAGGGCGACACCATGCGCCAGATCGGACCTACGCGCGGGAGCGACATGGCGGTGATGTTCCTCAACATCAACCGCAACAAGCGTAGCGTCGTGCTCGACCTGAAGCGGGCGCAGGCGCGTCGCGCGCTGCTACGACTTATCAACGGCGCCGACGTGCTCGTGCACAATATGCGGGTCGGCGCCGCCGAGCGGCTCGGCCTCTCCTATGCCGCGCTGGCGCCGCGCAACCTGCGGCTCATCCATGCCAGCGCCACCGGCTTCCGTAAGGATGGGCGGCATCGAGACCGCCCGGCCTTCGACGACGTGATCCAGGGTATGAGCGGCCTCGCCGCACTGAACGCCATGCGCGACGGTGGCGAGCCTCGCTACGTGCCGAGCGCCGTCGCCGACAAGTTCTGCGGCCATGTCCTCGCCTCCGCCGTCGCTATGGCGCTCTACCGGCGCGAGCGCACCGGCCTCGGCCAGGAGGTGCATGTGCCGATGCTCGAGACCATGATCTCCTTCAACCTCGCCGAGCATCTTTGGGGCGGGGTGCTGGACGACCCCTCCCTCGGCCTCGGCTACGGGCGAATGTTCACACCCTATCGGCGGCCCTTTCGGACCAACGACGGGTATTTGTCCCTGATGGCCAATTCCGACGACCAGTGGCAACGGCTACTGGCCGCGCTCGGGCGGCCGGACCTCGCAGAGGATCCGCGTTTCGCCCGCCTCGCGCAGCGCGCGGTCAACATCGGCGCCCTCTACGCCATCGTCGAGGAGGTGATGCGCACCCGCAGTACTGCCGAGTGGCAGGCGCGCCTCGATGCCGCCGACGTGCCGAACGGGCCGGTTCACGGCCTCGCCGACCTGCTGGAGGACGACTACCTCGCAGAGACCGGCTTTTTCCGGCGCGTCGAGCACCCTTCAGAAGGGCGGATGCTGGTGACGGCAGTGCCCGTGGATTTCTCCGAGTCGCCGGGCGCGGTGCGCCTGCTGCCGCCGCGCCTCGGCGAGCACACGGAGGAGGTGCTGCGCGAGGCGGGGATGTCGGAGGCAGAGATCAGCGATCTCATCGGACGGGAAACCACCGGCGACCAATAACGCGCGGCCGCCGCCAGCAGGCCGGGTACGCAACGAGGAGGGAGTCACATGTATCAACGCGGCCTGATGGGCGTGGGACTCTCGCTTGCCGCTCACCACACCTCGGGCCCATGCAATCTCTCCGCAGATCGCTGCGCCTACGATCCGTTGAAGGAGTTCAGCACCATCGGCTTCGTCGCCATTGCGTCGGTGGTCTTCGCAGCGCACCCGTCATTCCTGCGTACCTTGCCCGGGATGATCGGCTGGTGCGCGCCCACACCTCCAGACCGTAGCTGAGCACGGCCGTGACTGGGGCGATCGAGAAAGCCCACGGGTCTTCATGCCCCATTCCGGCGGCGTGGGACACACCGTCCACCGGTCGCACGGCGTGGCAATGGGTGTCAGACGGCCTTATCCGGGACCAGGTAGGGCACGGTCAAGCCGTCCTTCACCGTGTCGAACGCGACGCGTACAGGCAGGCCGATGCGCAGATTTTCCTGCCGAGCCAGACGCAGCTGCGCGTTCATGCGCACGCCTTCCGCCAGATCGACGGTGGCGAGGGTGTAGGGCAGATCATCGCGGAAGCCGGGATGGAAAGGGTGGTGTGTGACCGTCCAGCTATGCACCGCGCCGCGACCGGACGCTTCGATCCACTCCACCTCCATGGAATGGCAGACAGGACACATCGGCTGCGGGTAGTGCCGGATCCTGCCGCAGCTGCGGCACTTCTGCAGCAGCAGCTTGCGCTCGTTCAGCCCTTCCCAGTACGGGGCGCTGTGCGGCGTGGGCTCGGGTACAAGCTTGTTGTATGTCTGGGTCGCACTCATCATCCCCTCCGCATGATGGCGACTGAACCATCGCCCATATCTCCATAGCCGGTGACGAGACCAACCTCTGCTCCGGCAACCTGTGCCTTCCCCGCCTCCCCGCGAAGCTGGCGCACCAGCTCCGTAATGTGGTTCATCCCGACCATGTGCGCCTGTGAGAGCAGACCACCATGCGTGTTCACCGGAAGCTTTCCGCCAAGTCGTATGGCGCCGCTTTCGACGAACGGACCGCCTTCCCCCTTCTTGCAGAACCCGAGATCCTCCAATTGGCAGAGCACGATGTAGGTGAAGCAATCGTAGATCTCCGCGACGTCGATGTCGTCGCGGGTCACTCCAGCCATGTCGAAAGCACGCGGCGCCGCCTTGGCGAGGCCGAGGCGCGTCATATCCGGACGCTGAGTGATCACGCTCGGCGAGTCGGGATGCCCTTCGGCGACGCCCATCACCACGACCGGGGTCCTGCGCAGACCGCGGGCGCGTTCGATGCCGCTGACGACGATGGCGCAGGCGCCGTCGCTCTCCAGGCTGCAATCCAGCAGCCGGAGCGGATCGGAGATCATGCGCGAGGCTTGGTGATCTTCGATGGAAATTGGTTTCGTCATGATCGCGTTGCCATTGAGGATGGCGTTGGCGCGCGTCGACACGGCGATCTCGCCCAACTGGCGGCTGGTCGTGCCGTAGAGCTCCATGTGCCGTCGCGCCATCGGCGCATAGAGCTGCGCCGGCGCGATGGCGCCGAGCGGCATCTCGAACTCCCCGACCAACCGGAACTGCGGCATCTGCTGCACCCGGGCACCGATGCGACCCTGGGAAGCGCCATTCCGACCCACCGGGATCAGCACATGATTGCAGATCCCGGCTGCAATGGCGGCAGTGGCGCACTGGACCGCGGCGACACAGCTTGCGCCGCCGAGCGGCGTGGTAGCGGAGAAGCGGAGATCGCCGATGCCGAAATTGGTGGCGAACTCCTCGGCAACGACAGCACTCCCGTAAGGGATCACTCCGTCGATGTCGGAGGGACGGAGCCCCGCGTCCTCGATCGCCCGGAGCGACGCTTCGAGCTGCAACGATACGACGCTGCGGCCCGACTCGCGGGAATAGACGGTCTCGCCCACCCCGGTGATCGCTGCTTTCTCCCGCATTGACATGTGATCTTCCCCTCCGGTTGATCTGTCGCGTTCAGGCTCCGATCCAGCCCTGCGCTACCGCCGCGTCGTGCCGGCACCGCTCGGAAGTACCCAGCACCTGCCGGTCGAAGGTGATGCGCTTGAACTGGAAATGCAGGCCGAGCAGGTCGGTGAAGCCCATGCCGCCATGAACCTCGGTGGCCAGCCGGGCCACCTCGCGCGTGACCTCGGCCAGGTGCGCCTTGGCATGGTTCGCCGCAATCGCGGCTTCCTCCGGGATCGCATCCTGCGCATAGGCCGCATACCAGACCATGGCGCGGCACGGTTCGAGCATGGTCGCCATGTCCGCACACATGTATTTCACGCCCTGAAAGCTGCCGATGACCCGGCCGAACTGCACGCGCTCCTTGGCATAGGCCACGGCGCGGTCGAGCATGGCCTGCGCCGCCCCCAGCATGTCGGCCGCCAGGATCACCCGGCCCGCGTCGCGGACGCGCGCCGCCACCTGGAGCGGAGCATTGGACGCCTCCAGCACCTCGACGGCCGGCGTCTCCGCAAGGTCGAGGTCCACAAGCGGCCGTGTGCGATCGACGCTGCGACGCAGGGTGGCAGTGATGCCCGTTGCGTCAGCTTCGAGCAGCGCGGCGCGGCCATCCGCCAGGTAAACGAGGAAGTGTGTGGCGGCGCCGCCATCCAACAGCCCATCGACCGCACCGGAAAGCCGTCCGCTCTGAAGCCTGAGCGCAGCTCGACCGGTTTGCCCCGACATCCCGCCGAGGCCAACGCCAATCCGTATCTCGCCCGCGGCGATGCGGGGAACCCAGATCTGTCGCTGCACATCATCAGCGGCGGCCTGGAACGCCCGGACTGCCATCACCTGGGAGGCCGCGAAGGGCGTCGGAGCGGCGTGGAAACCCAACGCCTCGGCAACCAGCGCCGCGTCGAGAAGGCCGAGCCCGGCACCGCCATATTCCTCTGGCACCAGCATCGCATGCAGGCCGAGCTCGCCGAGCCCTTTCCACAGATCCGCATCGAACCCGTCGCCAGGTTCGGCCAGCCGGCGCAGGATGTCGAGGGGCAGCCGTGCTGACAGGAAGCTCCTGAGAGAATGGTCGAAGAGCTTCTGATCCTCGGTCAGTCCGAAACGCATGCTCAGGCTCCTCCCGTTTTCGGCTCGCGCGGCAAGCCAAGCCCACGCTCTCCGATGATGTTCTTCTGGATGTTCGAGGAACCGCCACCGATGATCAGTCCGATGTCGTACATGTAGTCGATGTGCCAAGTGGTGGACGAATCGTCCTCCGCCGCCTCGCCCTGAGGCTCGTAGGCGAGCCCGGCGGAACCCAGCACGTCGACCGCCAGGGAGGCCAGGCGGTGCGCGAGCATCGTGCCGTGATACTTCACGATCAGGCGTCCGAGGCCTGAATCGACTCCCTCCGCCTGATCGGTCAACAGACGCAGATTGTGGTAGCGGGCCGCCATCACCTCGCCTTGCAGCCGCAGCAACCTGTCGCGCCATTCCGCGCAATCCAGAAGGCGGGAGCCGTCCGTCCGCTGCTCCTGCATCATCCGGCGAATGGCTTCGAGACGGTGCTGCAGCTTGTTGGCATCACCGAGAAGCAGCCGTTCGAATTTCAAGGTGATGTTGGCAACCTGCCAACCGTCGCCGCGCCCCATTACGATCTGGTCCACGGGCACGCGAACGTCGGTGAAGAAGGTCTCGTTGAACTCCGCCCGTCCTGTCATGGTGCGCAGCGGTCGAACCTCGATCCCCGGCGTGTTCATCGGAACCAGAAGGTAGGACAGACCGGCGTGCTTCGGCTTGTCAGGCTCTGTCCGGCAGAGCAGGAACATCATGTCGGCGTAGTGGGCCGAGCTTGTCCAGATTTTCTGACCGTTGATGACGAACAATCCGTCCTCCACCGTCGCGCGCGTGTGCGCGGCGGCGAGATCCGAACCGGATCCGGGCTCCGAGTAGCCCTGGCACCAGATCACCTCGCCCCGAATGGTAGGACCGACCCAACGCCGCTTTTGCTCTTCCGTGCCGACCTCCAGCAGTGTCGGCACCAGCATGCTGATACCCTGGTTGTGGATGCCCGGCGAAACGCCGCTACGGCTGAACGCGTCGGCGATGATCGCCATCTCGATGACATCATGAGGGGCGCCGAAGCCGCCATAGTCACGTGGTATGTTTCGAGCGAAGTAGCCGGACTCGAGCAGCAGCGCCTGCCACTCCAGAACCTTCCTGTCGGGCCGCTTGCGCCCGCCGCCAAGCCGGGGCGCGCGGTCGCGGTGCCGGGCGATGAAGGCATTCGCTTCATCGCGTAGTGCCCGATGCTTCTCAGTCAGTGTCAGATCCATGGACGTCCTCGCTATGCGATCCTCTCGGCGGCCCGCCGTGAACGAATACTCTTCCGCGCTCTGTCGCGAGGGCTCTGGTTCCGGAACCCCACCCTGCCCGGACCTGAGCCCGGAGCACGCGCAGGCCCGCCAGGACGTTTTCGGTTGCTACGAGCTTCGCGTGCCAGCATCGAGCTTGTGTATCCGCGCATTCTTGCCGGAGCCGCTCGACACGAGAAACTCTCCGGCACCATACCCCGCTTCGATGGGAATACGGAGGAGCCGCCCACCCTCCGCCATACTGGCTTCCGGCCGGACGGTGACGACCCGGGATGCCCAAGCGGCGCCGAGTGCTTCGGCCACGGTTCGGTGTTGTCCGACCTTCTCCAGGTTCAACCGCGTTGGAAACAGGACTGTGCGGCGGCCCGTATCGGCGTCCTCGCACGCCTGACGTGGTGTCACCCAGACGGAGTCGACCGATTCCCTACCATCGTGACGCAGTAGGTGATCGAGCGGTGCCTCGGCGAGGAAAAAATGGGTATCAAACCGCTTGGGCATGTGCGGCGGCGTTATCCAGTGGGCGAAATGCACGAGCCGGTCGAAGGCCGCAACCAGACGTTCCTGCTCGATCATATCGGCGAAGCTGAGACTGCCCGCCTCGATTGCCTGCCGGTAAGTAGCGCCCAACGCCTCCGCCCGGGCGCCGTCCAGCAGCGGCCCACGAGTGGCCGTTCGGGCGAACAGCACGCCGCATTCCTCGAAGGCTTCCCGCGCCGCGGCCGCCATCACGGTCAGCATTTCGTCGCTGATTTGGTCAGCACCGTCCGCCAAGCGGCGCCATCGGGGATCGGCATCTCCGGCGCTCGCGGAGCCGCCGGGGAACACCAGGGCTCCTGACGCGAACTCAATCTCGTGATGGCGAAGCACCATGAAAACTTCCAGCCCATCCGCGCCGTCACGCGCAAGCATCAGCGTCGCGGCGGTGCGCGGCGTCACAGGTTCGGTCACGAGCACACCTCGGCGTCGGAAGGATTGGATCTGATCAGGTCAGCCATGGCGAGCCACGGTCGGGGCCTGATCGGCGAGGGTGGCGGATAGTCTTTCAACCGCCTCGGCGTAGTCCTTCATGAAGTCATACACGACCGACCTGACGGACTGTTCCGTGTTCATCAGGCCCACGCACTGCCCGACAAAGTAGGCAGCGATCTCCTTGGCACCTTCGTGACCCGCCTCCGCGAGCTTGTCCACCTTGGCCATCGCCGGGCGCGCAAGAATGCCTTGCAAAGGCATCGGCAGGGAATCGGGCGCGCCCTTGGCGCCCCATGCGTCCGACCAGGCGGACTGCAACTGCCGCGTCGGCTTGCCGGTCCTGCTGCGGGAACGCACCGTGTTGGCGGAGGACGCATTCAGCATCTTCTCTTTGACGGTGGGCGTCGTTTCTGCCTCCGTCGTCGTGAGCCAGACCGACCCGCACCAAACGCCGGCTGCACCCATCGCCATGCATGCGGCCATCTGGCGGCCCGTGGCGATCCCGCCCGCTGCCAGCACGTCGATGTTGTCGTAGTCCTGCACCGCCTGGATCACTTCGGGGACCAGCACCATCGTCGAGATCTCGCCGCAATGGCCGCCGGCTTCACCGCCCGCGGCGACCAGGACATCGACGCCCGCCTGTGCATGCTTGACGGCGTGGCGCCTGGATCCTGTCAAGGCGCCGACGAGGATGCCCCGCGAATGCGCCTCCGAAATGATGGACGCGGGTGGCACGCCGAGCGCATTGACGAACATCTTGATCGGATACCTGAACGCGATTTCCAGCATCTTGGCGGCGCCGCTCTCGCGCATGAAGGACGAGTCACGATCGTCGTATTTGCCTGTCCAGACGTCGGAACTATCGATGCCGTGCCGTTCAAGCAGGTTCGCAACGAATTTGCGATGCTCCTCCGGGACACTCCCCTGGAGCTCCGCGTCGTCCGAGCCGGAGTCCTTGCCTACCATGTTCTGGGGAATCAGCAGGTCGATACCGAACGGCTTTCCGTTGACACGCTCGTTGATCCAGTTCAGCTCGACAGCCAGCTTCTCCGGATTCAGGCCGACCGCGCCGAGGACGCCGAATCCCCCAGCATTCGTCACCTCGGCGACGACATCCCGGCAATGCGAAAAGGCGAAAAGGGGAAACTCGATTCCGAGTTTTCTGCAGAGCCTCGAGCTCATCATTTCCTCACCCCCGTCTATTCCATGAAATTGGCCGGCGTCCGTCTCAGCACATCTCCAGTTGCCGGTATCCTTCCGTTGCCACGGCGTTGGCCCTCGCGCGAAACGCGGGCGCGCTTCCGCTGTAGCGTGCAATGATCCGCGTCTGCTTGCCATCGACGTTCTGGTTGATCCCGGTCATCCAACTATCGACGTCGTTCGAAAGCAGACCTTCCCCCGCCTTGAGCACGAAGCTGGTCCAGTCCTCGACCGCCTCGGGCCTTGGTACGACATACGTGTAGCCATGCTGGCGCATGTACTCGATCAGGTTGGTGATCCAGAGGACGTTGTACTCGGCCGATCGCGGTATGTTGCCGAGAGCCGTGTGCGGACCGATGCACATGAACATGTTCGGGAAGTCCGCGATCTGGACTCCCAGGAATGTTTCGAGCGCGGCCCGCCATTTCTCCTTGAGCTTTGCTCCGCTCGCGCCGCGGATGTCGATGCGATCGAAGCTTCCGGTAATGGCGTCGAAGCCGGTGGCGTAAACGATCATGTCGAAGGCGAAGTCGCGGTCCGCAAACTCCACGCCGGTCGGCGTGATACGCCGGATCGGATTCTCGAGAACGCTGACCAGTTCGACATTCGGCTGGTTGAACACCTCGTAGTAGCCGGATTCCTGGGGAACCCGCCGTGTTCCGAACCCGTGATCTTTCGGGATCAGCAGATCGGCGACCTTCGGATCATGCACCCGTTCGCGAATCTTGCGGGCGACGAATTTCGAAACCTCGTCGTTGGCGGCACGATCCGTCATCATGTCCTTGAAGCCACCGACCCACATGGAGAAGCCGGGAGTCCGGTATTGTTTTTCCCAGAACGCCTCTCGTTCTTCCAGCGGCAGATCGAAGGTCCGGCGACCATCGGGGGTGTGCAGGAATCCAGCCGAGGTCTGTTCGCAGAGCTGGAACATCTCAGGGTACCATGCGCGCAGCCGCTTCATTTCGTTCTTGGAAATTGGCCGGTTGTGCAACGGCTTGCACCAGTTCGGGCGGCGCTGGAACACCGTGAGGGATTTCGCCGTCTTGGCGATTTCCGTTATGACCTGGACGCCACTCGCTCCGGTGCCGATCACGGCGACCCGCTTGCCCTCGAAAGTCACCGGATGTTTCGGCCACAAACCGGTATGATAAGCCTCGCCCGCGAAGCTTTCCCGTCCAGGGACTTTCGGAAAGGTCGGCGCGGAAAGCGGGCCGACCGCCGTTACGAGGAAGCGGCATGTGTGCCACGAACCGTCCTCCAACCGGACAGCCCAGGAGCGGGAGTCATCGTGGTAATGGCACGCGGTCACTTTGCTCGCGAAGCTGATACTGCGGCGGAGGTCGAACTTATCGGCGACGTGGTTCAGATATCGCTCGGTCTCCGGCTGTCCCGCGAAGTGCTCGCTCCAATCCCATTCGTCCAGCAGTTCCTGGCTGAAGGAATATGCGTACGAGTAGCTTTCGCTGTCGAAACGCGCCCCCGGATAGCGGTTCCAGTACCATGTCCCGCCGACGCCGGTGCCCATCTCGAACAGCCGGACATTCATGCCGAGGCGGTCGCGCAGGCAATGCAGCTGAAAAAGGCCGGATAAGCCGGCGCCGATGATGATTGCGTCCCATTCCGGTACGGGCGCCGGATCTGCGCGGCGCAACGTTTCAGATGTCTGGGTTTGCATTGATGCCACTCCGGGTCCACGAGGTTGCGTTTGACGTGCGAAGGCCTAGCGGCGGAACCTGACCGTGGCCCGCCCAGGCGTCATGATCTCGCCGGCCTCCGACTTGACGAACACCGAGATCTCCGTCTCGAGGTCGGCAGGTCTGACTGCCTCTATCCTTCCTCCGGAGATCAGCGTTTCGCCGAGGTAGCTCGCCCGCCGGTTCGAATACTCGAACTCGATGAGGTCGCCGTCATCACCCAGCCAGTTGACAACGGCTTGCGTGAGCCAGTCGCCTTGCAGCGGACCGTCCACCACGATCGCGGGGTGCTTCTCCACCTCGGTCGTATAGCCGGCATCATAGTGGATGCGATGCGCGTTCCAGATCGCAGCATTATAGAGAAACAGGGATACGTTGGTCGGTGCATGACGACGCTCGGGCAGGCAATCGCCGACCTGGATATCCTTGATATCTGGCATCATAAGGTTCCTTAGCGAACAATGCGCGTTTGTATTTCCTCGGCCACCCGCTCTCCGATCTCGGTTCGCACGTCAATCCTGTAGACAAGGAAAATCAGGTCACCCTTCGAGCCGCGCTTTTCATACATATCCGAGAGGGTGCGAACGGCCAGGAGGACGTCACCGGGCTTTATCCGGCGGAAGTAGCGGGTCTTCGTGCCACCGGCCATGACACGCTTCAGCGGCAGGTCAGGCAAAAGCGAGGTCGTGGCGATGCCGTCCGGCCCCAGTTCGTTCACGGGCACGAGCGGACGGAGCGCGCCGAACAGAAACATCGGCGGAGCCTCATCCCCGTCGAGGAATTTCTTCAGCCGCTGCTCCGTGGCGATCGAATACTTGATGATCTCGCGGCGACTTACCTCGACCCGCATCGGCGGATCGGACGCGCCGATCATACCCCATGCCTTGGCCGGTATCAGACCCATATCGCGATCTCGCCAGCCGCCCGTCTCTCAGCCGAAATTCTGGTACGACAGATTTCTGGTTCATCCATGGCATCACTCCCTATCCTAGCCGCAACAATCTGACGCTTTCGGAAAGCCGTCCCGCCGCAGATTGCATCGCGCGGCTGAGCGACCCGAGAGCATCGTCGCCGAGGTCGTGGGAATGCCCCGCGGCTGTCAGGATCAGCAACAGCTCCCATGAGGGGGACAGAACAGGCACCGAGACCTGCGTGATGCCTTGGAACATGGTTCCGCGGTCCACCGCGAAACCAGATTGCTTCGCGTCCTTCACCCGCGCTACGAACTCGGGAAAGGACGGCTTGCTGTACCACCTGACCTGCGCCAGGAGCGCCTCGAGCTCCGATTCGGTGCTGCTGCCGAATGCGGCCATGATCACGCCCGATGCGCCAGCCGGGCCGGGATATTGGCGCCCGACCATCACGTATAAATCGGTGCGAAACGCGGTACCGACCCAATCCAGCAAGAGCAGCGAGGAGCGGCCCAGCACCTTGGACAGGTACACCGAGACGCCATGTGCGTGGGAAAGCGTATCCATTAGCGGGCGCGCCAAGTCCATCAGCCCGCTTCGCTGCAACACCCCGTACGCGAATTCGAGAATGTGCAGGCTTATCGAGTAGCTGCGCGTCGACTCGTCATAGCCGACAAAGCCCTCAGCTTGCAGCGTGCGCAGGATGTTGTAGGCGGTGCCGCGATGCAGGCCTGCGGCGCGGGCGACCTCGCTCGCGTTCAAGGGCCGCTCGGAGGCATGCAGCGCGCGGAGAACATTTGCGGCCGCGACGATCGCGCCGACCGGCTTCCCAAGCGTTGCCGTGGTGCTGCCGGCCGCCGCCGATCCCCGATGGCTTGCACCGGTCGGCTCGCCTTCGAGGTCTTTCGCTTGAAGCGTTCTCGTTGAGCTCGCCGGCTCCCGGTCCATTCCTCTAACCTACCAAGCGCGTTGACGCATGCTGACGGGCATGATACGCACGCGCCCTGTCGGCGCAATAGAAATCGTATGTCTTCTATTGAAGACATCGAGGAACGATATGCCCTTAGATCCGCAGATCCAGGCATTGCTCGACAAAGGAACGGGTGTGCCCGCCACGCACACCCTGCCGGTCGACGTGGCGCGCGCGCAGTACGAGGCCCGGATCGCTTCGATGGCGCCATCGGCTGCGGTCGCCGACGTGTGCGAGCGGACGATTGACGGACCGGGCGGGCCGTTGCGACTGCGCATCTATACGCCACTCGGGACCGGCCCCTTTCCGCTGCTGGTGTTTTTTCACGGCAGCGGCTTCGTGCTGTGCAGCCTCGACACGCATGACGGCATGTGTCGCAATCTGTGCGCCGGGGCGGCGTGTGTTGTCGTGTCGGTCGATTACCGGCTGGCCCCCGAGCACAAATTTCCCGCCGGAATCGAGGATTGCCTGCACGCTGTCCGCTGGGCGGCTGCCCACGCCTCCGAACTCGGCGCCGATCCAACGCGCGTCGCCGTCGCGGGCGACAGCGCTGGCGGCAACATGGCCGCGGTTGCCGCGCTCAGGCTGCGCGACGAAGGCGGCACACCCCTGTGCGCCCAGCTGCTGCTCTACCCGGTGACGGACTACCACACGCCCGGCACGCCTTCATACGAGGAGAACGTCGAGGGCTACGGGCTCACCCGCGACACGATGAAGTGGTTCTGGAAGCACTACCTGAGCGATCCTGCCCAGGGGGCGCACCCACATGCCTCGCCGCTCCGCGCCCGTGATCTGTCCGGCTTGCCGCCGGCGCTCGTCATCACCGCCGAATACGATCCCCTGCGCGACGAAGGCGAATTGTACGCCGACAAGCTGCGCGCAGCCGGCGTGCCGACGGCCATGACGCGCTATGACGGTGTCAACCACGGCTTCATGTTCTGGGTCGGAGTCGCTGACAAGGCCGGCGCGGCGATGAACGAAGCCTGCGAATGGCTGCGCGGCGCCTTTGCCGCTCCGCACCATTCCTGACTGACCCTTCCCATCCGGAGCGCCATATGCGTCGCGGCGACGCGCACCTCCAAGCCCGCACAATTCGATCAGACCGATGGCCTCGACGCGCTGATCGTCGGCGCCGGGTTCTTCGGCCTGTACCAGCTGCTCTGCCTGCGCGACCGGCTCGGCGCCTCGGCGCTGGTGCTCGAGGCCACCTGGTACTGGAACCGCTACCCGTGCGCGCGGTGCAAATTCCGAGAATCTTGACAGGGTTCTTCGTGCTCTACCGCCTCCAAGCCTCAACTACGACCTCACCTTCACCATCCAGGGTGGCACCACCCAGGTGCTGCGCGGCATCATCGCCCGCGGGCTCGGCCTGCGCTGACCGCAAGAGCGAAGGAGATCACATGACGTCCGCAGAGCAACCCGGCCGTGGCGGTCCCCTCGCCAGCGTGAAAGTGCTGGAGTTTGCCGGCATCGGGCCGGCACCGATGGGCGCCATGATGCTGGCCGACATGGGCGCCGAGGTGCTGACGATCGATCGCGTCGAGGCGGTCGAGCTCGGCAGCCCGCGGACACCGGGCTTCGACCTGCTGCGCCGCAACCGGCTGGTCGCCAAGCTCGACCTCAAGAGCAAGGACGCTAAGGCCTGCGCGCTCGACCTCGCGGCGCGCGCCGACGTGCTGATCGAGGGCTTCAGGCCGGGCGTCATGGAGCGCCTCGGCCTCGGGCCCGAGCTCTGCCACGCGCGCAACCCGCGGCTGGTCTATGCGCGCATGACGGGCTGGGGCCAGAATGGCCCGCTTGCCGATCAAGCGGGGCACGACCTCAACTACATCGCGCTTTCGGGCGCGCTGCACGCCATCGGCCGCGACGGCGGACCGCCGACGCCGCCGCTCAACCTGGTCGGCGACTTCGGCGGCGGCGCCCTCTATCTCGTGGTCGGCGTGCTTGCCGCCCTGCAGTCGCGCCATACGACCGGCAAGGGTCAGGTCGTCGACGTCGCCATGGTCGATGGCGCGCTATCGCTGATGACGGCCTTCTACGGCAGCTATGCCTCCGGCCGGATGTCGCTCGAGCGCGGCACCAACGTCGTCGACGGCGGCGCGCCCTACTACGACGTCTACCAATGCGCCGACGGCGAGTACGTCTCGGTGGCCTCGATCGAGACGCGCTTCCGCCGTGAGCTCTACAAGAGGCTCGGCCTCGATTCCGACAGCCTGATCGGTCAGGATGGTGCGGCGCAGCGCCACGCGCTGAAGCCGAAGCTCGCCGCGATCTTCAAGCAACGCACGCGCGCCGAATGGTGCAAGGTCTTCGAGGGTAGCGACGCCTGTTTCGCCCCGGTGCTGTCGATCGCCGAGACGGCGGCGCATCCGCACAACGTGGCGCGCGGCGCGCTGCAGGTGATCGATGGCATCGCCCAGCCGGCCCCGGCGCCTCGCTTCCAGGGCACGCCCTCGCCCGTGCCGCGGCCGCCGCGCCGTTCCGGCACCGACACCGACGACGTACTGCCGCGCTGGGGCGTCGATGCCGACACGATCGGCCGCCTGCGCGCCGCCAACGTCCTCGCCTGAGGCAACGGAGCTGCCGTGCAGCCTTACCCCATCCTATCGCGATATCGGCATGTCGCGCGCCGACCGCGCCGGGTGACCTGCCGAGCTGGCCGAGTTCCCGCAGGTCGTCCGGGTCCTGGCGCGGCTTGCCCCGCCGATAGCTCGAGACCCGCATCGTCGCGAACTGCTCTTGCCTGCTGGAAATGCCAGAGGGAGCCGTGTCATGCCATTTAGGGATGCCGATAAGGCCGCTGGCATCGCTGAGGGCGATCCCACAGGTCTCGCCGACGCTGTATTTCACGATATCCCGGATGCTGTGATTTGTGCAGACTGTGAGGGGTTTATTCGGTTCTGGAATGCCGGTGCGGAGCGTATCTTCGGCTTGTCGCGCGATGAGGCGGTTGGTCAGTCTCTCGAGATCATCATTCCCGAACGCCTCCGGCAGCGCCACTGGGACGCCTACCGCCGCATGATGGAAACCGGGCGATCCCGGCATCCGTCGAACGAACCCCTTTTGGTGCCCGCCCAGACCAAATCCGGACAGACGATCTCCATACAGTTCACGGTTGCGCCGCTGCCCGGTCCGTACGGCGTAGTGGCGGGTATCGTTGCGGTGCTGCGCTACGCGACCGCGACGTTTCAGGAACTGAGGATGTGATTCCAATAAACTCATGCCGCGCGCCCGACGAGACAATATCCGTCGCGAATGTTGAGCCCGATCAGCGTGCGATTAATAGAGCCTGCGACAAGCTCAATCGCCTGGACACCACGGAAACATGGTCCGACTACGCCGCGGACAGTGAGTGCAGAGAAAGAGAGCGCTGCGAGTAGCTCGTCAAAGAGAATTTGACGAGTTGCGGCGCCTGTGTGTGCCGAATATTCGATTCGACGTCGACGCATACTGCGAACAGCGTAAGATCGCGACCTGATGACCGACGTGATCAAGCTGATGCTTGCTATTCTGGCTTCGCTCTTTAAGTCGAGAGCCCAGTTGGAGGCTGAGAATTTGGTCTTGCGGCAGCAGATCGGAGTTCGTCGCCGGCGGATGCCCAAGCGGCCGGCGCTGACCAACATCGATCACCTGCTATTTGTTTCGCTCTATCGCTGGGTTCCCTCAACAGTTGACGCCCTTGCGACCGTCAGGCCGGAGACGGTCATTCGCTGGTACCGTATTGGCTTCCGGGCCTACGAGCGCTGGCGATCGCCCAGTCGCGTTGGCAGGCCAAAAGTCTCAGCCGAGTTGCGGGCCCTCATTGCTGAGATGAGCCGGGCGAACCCGTTGTGGGGCGCGCCGCGCATCTACGGCGAGTTGCTCAAGCTGGGCTTCGAGGTCGCCCAGTCGACTGTCGGCAAGTACGTGGTCCGCCGACGCGGGCCGCCCTCGCAGGGATGGAAGACCTTCCTGCGCAATCACGTCCCTCATATCGCCGCCATCGATCTGTTTGTCGTGCCGAGCATCGGCTTCAAGTTGCTCTACGGTCTGGTGATCATGAGGCTTCAGCGACGCCACCTGGTCTGAATCAACGTCACGACCAATCCGACGGCCGACTGGATCGCCCGACAGATCACCGAAGCTTTCCCGTGGGAGCAGGCGCCCAAATACCTTACCCGCGACAGAGACGCCTCCTACGGTCACGCCGTAACGCGGCGTCTTGCGGCCATGGGCATCCGGGACCGACCAACGGCGCCGCGCTCGCCCTGGCAGAATGGCCACTCGGAGAGGCTGATCGGCTCGATCCGAAGAGAGTGCCTGCACCACGTGGTGCTCCTGGGCGAGGCCCATCTGCGCCAGGTCCTGGCCACCTATGCCGACTATTACAACGAACTCAGAACTCACCGGTCATTGACCAAGGACACGCCGCCCCATCGCATTGTTGAACGGTTCGGCACGATTACATCGCGGCCGATCCTCGGCGGCCTTCACCATCAATATTGCCGAATCTGATATTCGGCACACACCAACTCATGGCCGCACTTCGTGCGACTCATAAAACACGCTATCCGACGCGAGACAGAGTGATGCTGCTTCTGTCGGTCAAGGCCGACCTGCGCGCCGCTGAGATCGCCTCGGTTGGCCAATGGTTCTCGACGCCGGTGGCCAACTGGCCGATCACATTGCTTTGGCCGACACTATTGCCAAGAAGGGCTCTGGCCGGACTGTCCCGATCCATCCTCTCTTGCGGGCAGCCTTGCTGCGCCTTCGCAAAGAGCAGGGCAGCGAAGGCTTTATCATCAACTCTGAGCGAGCTGACGGCATGCGGCCAGGTAGCATCGTGAACTGGTCCAAGCCTTTTTCGGCAGCCTTGGCCTTGTCGGCTGCTCCTCTCATTCCGGGCGACGCACTTTTATCACGTTGGCGGCTCGTAAGGTCTCGCGGGTAGGCGGTTCAATGCGTGATGTTCAGGCTTTGGCCGGGCATCGCAGCCTCGGACACACGCAGCGCTATATCGAGCCCTACGGCCCGGCACAACGCAAGCTTGTGAGCTTGTTGTAATTCTGTACGCCGGCGCTGCCGGCAGTCTCTCGCCCGCCGCTCGCCGAGAGACCGTTGTTTCGACGCGGCAACAGGTGCCCGGTGTGCCCACTCCGTGGATGGCAATCCCGATGATATTGGAAATTGGGACATCACTCCCAGATCAGTCGAGGAACAAGCCGTGCTTCACAACGACTCTGTGTTCGTCTTGGACGAAATGGGCCAAGCCGCCGGCCACGGCCACAAGAATGCGGTGGATTACACTATCGATATCGCATTCAAGCTGGCGGGCTCGACGAGGCCGATCTCGATCGGCGTGTCTTCCGCGCCTTCGCCGCCGGCATCAGCCCGCGCGCGATCGCCCGGCGCCTGAACGAGGAAGGCGTTGCCGGCCCTGACGGCGCGCTGTGGACGGACTTCACGTTGCGCGGCCACGCGGCGCTCGGCACGGGCCTCATCAACAACGAGCTCTACATCGGCAGGCTAGTCTGGAACCGGCTCCGATACGTCAAGGACCCGACGACCGGCAAGCGCGTCTCGCGCCTCAATCCGCGCGACAAATGGATCACTACCGAGGTTCCCGAGCTGCGCATCGTCGATGATGAACTGTGGCAGGCCGCGAAGGCACGGCAGGCGGAGCTGGCGATCAAGTATGCGGGCGTCATCGAAGTCACTCGTGCCCCACACGTCACCCGCCCGCGCCTGCCTACCGAGCTGCGCCATCTTGCCCTGTACCAACATCATCGAAAACATAAACAGCACCATCCGCCGGAACTGCCGAAACGTGAAGCGATAGCGTGATGTCGCCATGGCCCCGCGGTGGACGGCTGCCGCCATGATCGAAGCCGCCAAGGGCTTCCGTCGACTGAAGGCCCACAAGCAGTTGCCCAGCCTGCGTGCCGCGCCTCGCGCCCACCAGACCAAGTGCGCCACTGGGGCCGATCTTGACCACGACCGGGAGGCTGCATAGCCTCCACACAAGCGACGTTCGCCGCGCCCCTTTTCAACATCGGCCGGGACATCGCCCCCAAGTCACGCCAAAAATAGAATAGGGAAGGAGTACGCAACCATGAAGAGGCTGGTGCCGCCAGATGACATTCCTCAGTGGATTCCGGGAGAACTGACGCTGGACAGCAGCGGATGCCGGTGGGAGGGCGTGACACTGAAAGGCTATAATTACGCCGATCTTCACGTCGCCATTCCAACGATGCGTGATTACATGATCGTGGTCTATGAAGGCGAGCCGGCCCGTATGGGACGGCGATGCAGTGGACCTTGGGAGTACCACCGCGTCGAGTCTGGCGTGGTGTCCCTTCTGACGCGCGCAGAACAGTCTGAATGGGCGTGGTCCCGGCCGATTGCGGTGTCACACGTCTATCTTTCTCATGACGCGATCACCAAGGTTGCCGGCGACATTTATGATCGCGACATCGCGGATGTCGAAATCGGCGACAAGGTCCGCGCAGTGGACAACTTCCTCCCTGGGATCAGCCATGCGCTTCGGCAGGAACTGAGCGGCGGCGAGGTTGGCGGACGTGTGATGGTCGAGACATTACGAACGCAGGCTTGCGTACATGTTCTGCGCAGCTTCGCCCAGACCCGGTTCCGCGAACCGAAAAGTTCGGGTACTTTCACCCGCGCCGAGCGTAGGATCCTGACCGAATATCTCGCCGAGAATCTGACGCGTAATGTCTCGCTCGCCGAGATGGCTGGCGTGGTAGGACTCAGCGAATTCCATTTCTTGCGCAAGTTCCGTGTCGAGTTCGGCTGCCCTCCGCATCGGTGGCTGATAGAAGAAAGGGGCAGACTAGCGCGCGAGCTCATCAAGCGGCAGGGCTTGCCCTTGAAGGAAGTCGCGTTCCATGCGGGCTTCGCCGATCAGAGCCACATGACGAGGCTCTTCCGCCGGCTTTACGGAATGACACCCGCTGAATACCGGCAGACACTCGGCTGATGGGCGGGCGGCTGGAACCGGCCTATCGGGCCGGTCCGCCCGCCGCTTCGCTTCCAGCTTCGAAAATGCTCCGAAGGGCGGGCCGTGGTTCAGCTGCGCCGGAACCCCGTGTAGCCGTTCTCGGCGGCTTGCCTGAACCTCTGAATGTAGTCGGGAAGCCCGCCCGGATAATTCAGGATCTCTCGCTTCTTGCCTGGGATATTTGCGGCCATGTACCAGGAGTCGGCCTTGGGAAAGAGCGTCATGTCGGCGATGTCATGATTGAGTCGGGCCCATGTCTCTTCCGCTTCCGGCTCGGCTTCGATCCGCTCCAGTCCGGCATCGCGCATGTCCTTCAGCAGATCGACGACGAGATCGCCTTGCAACTCAGCGCAGCTCGGCCCGTTACAGAAGCCGGACGGGCTTTGCGGTCCGTACAGGAAGAGTAGATTCGGGAATTCTGCCGTCGCCACGCCCAGTTGGGTCTTCACGCCATCCTTCCATTTCTGGCCGATGGTCCGCCCCTGCAGGCCCTTGATGTCGATGCTCGTGATGCCGCCGGTGACGGCGTCGAACCCCGTGGCTAGCACCACCACGTCGAGTTCGATCTCGCCGGCTGAGGTCCTGATCCCGTGCTGCGTGAAGCCGAGAATCGGGGTTTCGCGCGTGTTCACAAGATCCACGTTGTCCTGGTTGAAGACGTCGTAATAGTTCTGCTCCAGCGACGGGCGCTTCACGCCCCACGGGTGCGGCGGCTCCCGCGGCGCCAGCATTTCGGCCAGGCGCGGATCGCGGATCCGCGTACGGGTCCGGTCCCGCCAGAAATCATAGGCGGTGCGGTTGGCGTTGGCGTCCAGCAGCACGTCTTTGAAGGTGGCGAGCCAGAACGGAAAACCGCCACGGTCCCACAACTCCTCATAGACCTGGCGCCGCCTCGCGTCGGAAACCTCAACGGCAGATTCGTCGACAAAGTCGTAATCGAAGCCGCCAAAGGTCTCGGCCCTACGAGCAAAGCGACGGGGATAGTCAAGCTTCATCGTGCCCTGCTCCGCTGAGGAGAGGACGCGCTGACGCATGGGCAGGGCGAGGATCGGCGTGCGTTGGAACACGACGACGCGCGTTGCGTCGCGAGCCGCTTCCTGGATGACCTGCACGCCGCTCGCGCCAGTGCCGATCACGCCCACCCGCAGACCGGTGAAATCAATGCCCTCCTGCGGCCAGCGCGCTGTGTGATGCACCCGTCCTCGGAACTGGTCCAGCCCTTCGAAGCGCGGGATATAGGGCGATGAGCCGAACCCAGTGCACAGAACGACGAAACGCGCCTCGACGATCTCACCGTCCACCATGCGCACACGCCACCGCCGCAGGCCCTCGTCGAACTCCGCGCCCGCGAGCCGCTTGTTCAATGAGATATCACGTTCGAGGCCGAGCTTCTCGGTCACATACGTGAAGTAGGACCGCAGCTCCCTCCAGGACGGATAGAGCTCGTTCCAGTTCCAATCCCGCCAGAGTGCCGGGTCGGAGTATTGATACATGGGCGCATCCGTGTCCACGCGCGCGCCTGGATAGCAGTTCCAGTGCCAGATGCCGCCGCAGCCGCCGCCTGCCTCGTAGAGACGCACAGACAAGCCGAGCTCGCGCAGCTTGCGGAGTTGGTACAGTCCGGCGAAGCCTGCGCCAACGACCAATACGTCAAGTGCTCCATTCGATACGGCGTTCATGAATTCTCCCTTCGTCCTCTCGGGCGTTTCAACACTTAATAGGATGCGAACCAAGGCAGATCACGGAAGACAGGGCCGTGGCCCTGTCTTCCGTGACGATGGCATGGATCAGGCAAGGCCGAGTCGCGGCTTCACCCATTGCGCCATACGGGCGATCGCCTCGTCAGCCTCCGGCGCGGTCCCGGCCAGGAACTCGAAGACATGCTGCATATCCGGGAACACGTCGATGCGCACTTCCACGCCTGCGGCCTTCGCCCGCTCGGCCATCCTGCGGCTGTCGTCGAGCAACGTCTCGGCATCACCGACCTGGAAGTAGATCGGCGGATAGCCCGAATAGTCGGTATAGAGCGGGTTGGCGAGCGGGTGCTTGGGGTCGCCGCCTTCGCCGATAAAGAGGCTGCCCAAGCTGTTGGTCGTATCGCGGGAGACGAGCGCGTCACGGTCCTTGTTGCTGTCATAGGTGGCGCCAGACGTGTCCCAGCCGGCCCATGGCGACATGGGCATCGTTGCGGCAGGGAGAGGCAACTCGAGCTCGCGCACGCGGGCGATCGTGGTGAGGGCCAGTGCGCCGCCGGCGGAGTCCCCCGTGAAAGCAATGTGGCCGGGCCTGATATTCTCGTGCTTGAGCAGCCAGCGATAGGCGGTGGCCATGTCGTTCACCGGTCCCGGGTGTGGATTCTCGGGTGCCAAGCGATAGTCGACGATCAGCGCCCGGCAGCCTACGGCTTTGGCGATGTGGCCGAAAAGCTTGCGGTGGGTGTACATCGAGCCGACGACGTAGCCGCCGCCGTGCGAGCAGAGCAGGACGCGATCACGCACGGCGCCGTGGGGGACAGCCCACATCGCCGGAACGCCTTCGATCTCGATCTCCAAGTAGTCGATGCCCTTCGGATCGGCCGTCACGTCACCCCAATGGCTGAACAGACGTCGGATCTCGTCGATGCCCATGTCCGGCTTGGCCGTCATCGCGGCGACCCATGACCGATACAGATCGGCGAGCTCTGTGGATTCCTTGCTTGGCATATCAGTGCTTCCTTCCTTTCGTAAGTGGAGGTGTTCCGGTCCCGTCCACGTGTGGCCACGCGGCGGTTCCCTTCAAGGAACGAGGCTTGCGCGCACTACAGTGCGCCTGTCCGCCTGAGCGAAAGCCTCGTTGATCTGGTCGAGCGGAAATTTGGCGCTGAGCAGCTGATCGAGCGGCAGCCTGTCGCGGTTGCGCTCGAGGAAGCGGAGCGCTTTGCCAAGCGTGAATGGCTCGTAGAGCGCGACGCCGAGCATCGACTTGTTGCTCATGACGAGGCGCGACGGGTCGAAGGGATGGCTGTGGCCGGCGTTGATGTTGCCAATACCCACATAGCGGCCGAACTGCGCGAGCATGCGTATGCCCTCCGGCACAATGTCGGCACGCCCGACGAGCTCCATCACAACGTCGGCGCCTCGGCCATCGGTAAGCACCCTGATCTGGTTGATGCGGGACCTCTCGTCTGTATCCTCGGCGACGTTGATCATGACGTCTGCGCCGAACCGCCTCGCCATCGCGAGCCGGTCGCCCACCGCGTCGAGCACCACCACGAGCCGCGCCCCGAAGGCTTTCGCGACCGCCGTCGCATAGAGGCCGAGCCCGCCGGCGCCCTGGATCACCACGGTCTCGTTGAAGGAAAGGCTCGCCCGCTCGAACCCGGCGATGACTTGCGACAAGGCACAATTCGCGCCGGCGACGATCTCGATGGGAAGCCCGAGCGGCACCTTGTAGATAGTCGAGCCCGGCTTCACGTAAAAATACTCCGCGTAGCCCCCGACGAAATGTGGCCATTCCGTGGCGTTGCCCGTCATCGCCATGTCGATATGGTCGCAGGCCGCCCGGCGGCCGCGCTGGCAGGAAAGGCAGTTGCCGCAGCCCGTGAAATAGGTGAAGACAACGTGGTCGCCCTCACGGAGCGGATGGCCGTTGCTGTCGCGCTCCACGCCCCGGCCAAGTGCGGCCACCGTTCCCGTCATTTCGTGGCCGAGCACCGTGGGCAGCTTGCCGCCGAGTCCGGCGAGCCGGAAATCGCCGCGCCACGCATGCAGGTCCGAGCCGCAGACGTTGGCGATCCGCACGCGCACCACGACCGCGCCGGGGCGGGGCTCCGGCACCGGCATTTCGACCAGATCGAAGGGGTGTCGGGGCTCCCGGAACAAGGCGACACGGCCGGTTGCAGACATTTAGAGAGCCCTCCTAGTCTGGAATACGAGCGGCATGCGGATGGCACGGACAGTCACGGCGCAAGTTCCGCCGCGCGCTCGCGCAGGGAGCGCTTGTCGACCTTGCCGACACCGGTTTTCGGCAGTGCCGCGACGAAGACGAAGCGGTCTGGTATCCACCACTTCGCGAAGCGGCGCGCGAGCCACGCACTCAGTACGTCCGGGGCGAGCTCTCCACTCTCCTGCAAGGGCACGATGAAGGCCACTGGTCGCTCTTGCCAGCGTGCGTCCGGCATCGCCACGACCGCCGCCTCACGGACGCCGGGACAGGCGGCCAGTTCGTTCTCGAGGTCGACCGAGGAGATCCACTCGCCGCCGGACTTTACGAGATCCTTCGCGCGGTCGACGAGCCGGATCGAACCGTCGGGTCCCTGCGTCGCAATGTCACCGCTTCGCCACCATCCATCGACGAATCCGTCGCGGCTGCGCGTGTCGTGGTAGTATTCGGTGGCGATCCAGGGGCCGCGCACATGCACCTCGCCGGGGTGGCCATCGTCATGGGGCGCCGGCTTGCCGGACTCGTCCAGCACCTTGAGTTCCACCCCGGGGACAGGAATGCCCTGCCGCACCCGAACCTTGATCCGCTCCTCCGGCCCAGCCGCAAATACGCTCCGCCGCACGTGAGTGATCGTCGCGAGAGGGGCGGCCTCGGTCGCACCCCAAGCTGTGAGGATGGTAACACCGTACTCGTCGTGAAAGCGCTTCATCAGCGCCTCAGGCGTGGCCGAGCCGCCGAGCATGAGGCCGCGCAGGCTGCTGATGTCGCGCGACCTCTTCTGGAGCTGCGCGTAGAGCTCGACGCCGATCGTCACCGCAGCGGCACAGAACGTGACGCGCTCGGCCTCGATGAGGTCGAGAATGTCCGCCGCAGTCGGATGCGGCCCCGGCAGCACGATCGTCGCGCCGGCGGCGACCGCGGCATAGGGCAGGCCCCAGGAATTGGCGTGGAACATGGGCACGACCGGCAGCACAGTGTCATGCTCGCTGATGGCGAGGACATCGCGAAGGCAGAGCGCCAGGGTGTGCAGATAGAGCCCACGCTGGGTGTAGACGACGCCCTTGGGATCCCCGGTCGTGGCGGAGGTGAAGCACATGCCGCAGGGACTGTTCTCATCGAGCTCGGGGAACGCGAAACCCGGATCGCCCGTCGCGAGCAGGCTCTCGTAATAGAGATCACTGGGAGGCGCCGCCCGATCGTCCATGACGATGATGTGGCGGAGGCTGCGCACCGAAGGAGCGATCCGTTCCACGATCGGCAAGAGATCCGGATCCACGAAGAGGGCCACGTCTTCGGCGTGGTTCATGATGTAGGCGATGTGCTGGTCGGTGAGGCGGATGTTTACAGTGTGTAGGACGGCGCCAAGGCACGGAACGGCAAAGTAGAGCTCCATGTGCCGGTATGTGTTCCAGCCGAGCGTCGCAACCTTGTCGCCCGGCCGGATGCCGAGCCGCGCCAGGGCACTGGCGAGCTGCCGGGTGCGCCGGCAGTAATCGGCATAATGGTAGCGAAACAACTTGCCGTCAGCTTTTCGCGAGGTGATCTCGTTCTGCGGGAGGTATGACTCCGTGCGCGCCAGGAAGGTCTTCAGGTTGAGCTGCATGGCGGTTCGCCCCAGATGTCATGCCCGCGTCGGGCTGTGTGATTAGTTCGCGACATAGCCGCCGTCCACGAGCAGCTCGGTGCCATGCACGAACGATGATTCGTTGGACGCAAGGAAGAGAACCGCCTGCGAGACCTCCTTGGGCTGGCAGGGGCGGCCCAGCAAGGTCGGGCCGAGGATCGCGCTTCGCGTCGCCTCATCGCTATGCAGCAGATTCTTGGTCATCGGCGTGTCGATGACGCCCGGATGGATCGAGTTCACGCGGATGTTGAAAGGCGCGAGGTCCACTGCGCAGGATTTCGTCAACAGGCGCACGGCGCCCTTCGAGGCGATATAGGCGCCGGCTGACGGGGCGCCGACCATCCCGTAGATGGACGAGATGTTGATGATAGAGCCTCCACCCGACTCCTTCATCAGCGGGACCGCGGCACGCGTGCCGAAGTACACGCCACGCACGTTGACGTTGAATACCCGGTCCCATTCCTCTGTCGTGGTTTCATGCGCGGGCTTGAGCACTAGGATTCCCGCGTTGTTGATCAGAACGTCGAGTCGCCCCGCCTTCTGCTTGATCCTCGCGATCGCGGCATCCCAGTCGCTTTCGCTGGTGACGTCGAGCCGGATGAATTCGGCCCTGCCGTTCGCCGCGGCAATGCTCTGCGCGACGGCCTCACCCTTTTCAATCTCCCGGTCGCAGATGAAGACGTGCGCCCCTTCCGCCGCGAGCAGTTCAGAATGGGCCTGTCCCATCCCCATCGCCCCGCCGGTGACCAGCGCAACCTTGCCTTTGACCCGATCCATGAGATGTCCTCCCTGAGAGACGCCGCGCGCACGAATTCTTCCGTCATGCTGGCGGCTCGATCACTATAAACGTCTGTCCAGACAGGCGCGCGCCCCCGCGCCAATGCCGCGTCTAGACAGCGACGGCGAGCTTGTTCTTGTCGAAGATCAAACCCTTGAAGCCAGACTCCTTCACCGCATTGATCGTCTCCCGGTAATTGCCGAGCCCGCCCAGATAGAACATGACGGCATTCTTCTTTCCGGGAATGTTGGCGCCGAAGATCCAGGACTGCGCCTTCGGAAACAGCGTCATGTCCGCAATGGTGCGGCAAGTCGTCAGCCACTCCGCCTCGGCGTCTTCCGACGGCTCGATGGTGCCGATGCCGTTGCGTTCCATATGGGCGATGACATCGGCGATCCACTCGACCTGCACCTCAATGCTCGGCGGCAGGTTCGTGAAGGGACCGTTCGGGCCGAGAATCATGAAGAAGTTCGGGAAACCGGTCTCCATCATGCCGAGATAGCCGAGGGGCCCGTCCCGCCATTTTTGCCGCAGGGTGATGCCACCCCGGCCGCACATGTCGACCTTCGTGTAGTTGCCGTCCACCGCGTCGAACCCGGTGGCGAAGATGACGGCGTCGAGGGGGTATTCCGCGCCGCTTTCGGTCCGGACGCCAGCCGGGGTGAATTCGGCGATCGGATCGGCCTTCACATCCACGAGCGAGACGTTGCCGCGATTGTAGATGCCATAATAATCGTCGGCACAAAGCGGGCGCTTGGCATAGAGGTCGGTCGGTGTGAGCTTGCGTGCCGTCTCGGGATTCTTTACGATCTGCGCGATTTTCCGCTTGATGAAGTCGGCGGCCGCATCATTGGCCTCTTTGCTGGTCGCGATGTCCGAGAAGGTCTCGAACATGAAGCGGAATCCGCCGCCGCGCTCCCACCCCTGCTCGAAGACGCGTTCGCGCTCCTCCGTGGAGACCGACATCGCGGGCGCGCTGCTTTCCGCGAAGCCGAACGCAACCGCGGATTGCCTGATCTGGTCCCAAATCGCGTCGTAGCGAGACTTGTACTCCCTGATCTGATTCTCGTCTTCGGGCCAGTTCGCGATGGGGACGACGTATTGCGCCGAGCGCTGGAACACGGTGAGGTGCGCGACCTCCGGCGCGAGCGCGACGATCGCCTGGACACCGCTCGATCCCGTGCCGATGATTCCGACGCGTTTGCCCTTCAGATCGACACCATCCGCCGGCCAGGCGCCGGTGTGATATTGCCCACCCTTGAAGCTGTCGAGTCCCTTGAAGGCCGGTTTGTTCGTCGCGGAAAGCAGCCCGAGCCCCGTGACGAGGTATTTGGCGGTGACCGTCCGCCCCTTGTCGGTCGTCACTCGCCACGATCCCGATGCGTCGTCGAAACGGGCCGCAGTGACCTTGGTGTTGAACTGATAGTTGCGGCGCAGATCGTAGCGGTCGGCGACCTGACCCAGATACGCGAGAATCTCCGGCTGGGTGAGATAGCGCCTCTTCCAGGCGCCCTGCTGGAGCAGTTCCTTGTCGAAGGAGTAGCGATAGACGAAGCTTTCCGTATCCGAAAGGGCTCCGGGATAGCGGTTCCAGTACCAGGTTCCGCCGACATCGCCGCCATTCTCATAGGCCTGCACCGTCAGGCCAAGTTCGTTGCGTAGCTTGTGTACGGCGTACAGCCCGCCGAACCCGGCCCCCACGACGACTGCGTCGTACATCACTGGCCCGGCTTTTGCGGCAACAACCATCTGTTCGTTCATCGACCCGTTTCCTTCCCCTTGAGCTTGGTGCCACTGGCGCGTAGCACGACACGCCGGCGGCGCCCCGCAGCGGCATGCCCTCACCGAAGATGATCGCACCAGATAAGGTGACCGAACTCACCTGCGGCGGGGGCTCATTGTGTTGCCTGCCACCAGAGCTTGGATGCCACCGCGGGCCTTGGGCAGTCTTGAACGCTCCATGCGGATCTTTGGTACATTCTTGCCGCATCATCCGGTCGGCCTACCTCAGCTTGAGTGGAAAATTTGCATGAGAATGCGTCAAATTTGGCGGCGAGATTGTATTGAGCGAGACATTGTTGGACTCGTCGGCCGAGGGTGTCGAAGGCGCGGCTGAGAGGGACGATTTGGGCGGCGTGGCCCGGCAGGACGGCGGCGAGTCCTGGGCGCAGAAGGCGGTTGTGGGTTCGAGTGCAGAAGAGAGCGGTGCGCCAGCCGAGGTCGGTGACGCGATGTCGATGACTGTGCGGCAGGCGCTCGATCATGCCGTGGGGGCGCAGGCGACGGAGCTGATAGGTGATGGTGCCGCGGCCGATGGTTTGGGCTGAGCGGCCTTTGAGCTCGGCCAGATGCTGGCGCCAGTCGGCGCTGCGGAAGCCGTCGACGAGCAGACGGTGTCAGTGGTCTTCCAATAATCCCCAGATGTGGTCGTCGAATATTCCCCACCCATCACCGCGAAGGAGGATGTGATGGAAGTGGAAGTTCGAGCTGCCGACGAATCGGAGGTGCGTTGCGCAGCCCAGGGCCCGAGGGCCCTGGGCAGCGCGGCGGCCGCGGTGTCCTTGATCGGCGCGGATATGGAGGCGCCGGTGCTGGGGCAGCAGCAGTGGGAGGCCGTGCGCGACCGCCGGCAGGAAGGTCACAGCATCTCGGCCATCGCCCGCGAACTGGAGCTCGACCGCAAGACGGTGCGCAGCTGCCTGCTGCAGGCGGCATGGCGACCGTAGCGGAGGGTTGCCGCCAGCGGCCTCCTCGATCCGCATCGTGACTGGCTGGCGGCTCGCGCGCCGGAGGTCGACTATTCGGCGCGCATCCTGTGGCAGGAGCTTCGCGCTCGGCATGACTTCGCTGGCAGCTACGTGATCGTGCGTCGTGCCGTGGCGCCTCTGCGCCTGGCCGCTGCCGCGGCGTCGCTGACGCAGCGCCGCTTCGAGACGGGTCCGGGTGAACAGGCGCAGTGCGACTGGGGTCAGGTCAGCGTGCCGCTGGGCGGCGTGCGCACCGCCGAGCACGTGTTCGTGATGACGTTGGGCTACAGCCGTCGCGGCTTCGCGCTGGGGTTCCTCGGCGAGCGCATGCACGACCTGCTGGCCGCGCACGAGGCGGCCTTCGCCCACTTCGGCGGGCGCTGCGAGTTCCTGCTGTACGACCGCATGCGCACCGTCGTGCTGGGGACCCGCGAGGGGCGTCCGAACCTGAACCCGACCTTCGCGTCCTTCGCGGGCCACTGGGGCTTCACGGTCAGGCTGTGCCAACCCTACCGCGCCCAGACCAAGGGCAAGGTCGAGTCCGGGGTCAAGTACGTCAAACGCAACTTCGTGCCGGGGCGGATCTTCCGGGATCTCGAAGACTTCAACGCGCAACTCGCGGCCTGGCAGGCCGAGGTAGCCGACCTGCGCGTCCACGGCACCACGCACCAACGACCGATCGATCGCTTCGCCGAGGAGGCTCGCGCCATGGTGCCGACCGGCGGGCAGACGAGCTTCCTGCAGGCCTGCGTGCGCGACCGCGTCGTCGCCGACGACTGGTTGGTGGCCATCGACGGCAACCGTTACTCGGTGCCGTTCGCGCTGATCGGCCGTACGGTGCAAGTGGTGCGCCAGGGTGGCTCGTGGGCGATCCGACACCGCGGCGAGCTCGTTGCCGAGCACCCGGTGCTCGCCGGTCGCGGCCAGATCAGCGTGCTGCCCGAGCACGGCCCAGGCGCGGTGGCGCGCAACCGCCGCCAGCGCCGTGCCTCGCCGAGGCCGGCGGCGGGACCACCGGCAGTCGACCTGTCGCGCGAGGTCGAGGTACGCAATCTGGCGATCTACGAGCAACTTGTCGGCAGTGAGTTGCTCGAGGTCGCGCCATGACCCGCCAGGCGATCAGGGCCGCCAGCGCGGCCAACGCAGCCGGCGCGGCGATGACTTCGCCGGCCCAGATCGAGCGGCTTGGCGAGCATCTCAGGAAGCTGCGGCTGCTCAAGAGCGCCGAGCGGCTGGAGGCGTTGCTGCAGGCTGCCGCCGCCGGCGAGCTGCCTTATGCTCTATCGCGAGATCAATGGCGCGGATGCGCCGCAGCCAATTTCGGCTGGGTGGACCTTGGTCGATGAAAGCCCGGAGCGGGCGCGTGAGATGGCGTTGAAATACATCGATGGCTACTACCGCACCGTGCTCGCCCACTATCAGTTCGCGGGCGAGCACATCAAGAACACCAAAGGCTACGAGTACTATGCCAAGATGAACGAGAAGCTGCATAGTTTCGGTGAGGAAAAGGCAATAGAATTCTTCGCCGAGCTACAGGTCTACGGTACTCCAAATCAAGTCTACGAGAAGATCATGGCCATTCACCGGCAGACCAAGAACTCGGCTTATGTTGGCGCATTCTCCTACGCGGGAATGGGCCATGACGAAGCAGTACGCAACATGCAGCTGTTCGCCAAGACAGTGATGCCCGAGCTCAAGAAGTTTGACGCCGGTGCCGCCATCGATCGCGCAGGTATGTTGCCGGATCACCGCTATGCCCGCGCAGCTGAGTGATCGAAGCGCTAAACCAGACCGCTGAGAGCGGAGAAGATTTCCGGCAGGACACATTGCGGTTCGGCAACGTGGTTGCGGCCACAGCTCGCCGACTGCCGTCCAGAAGCCGAACGCGCCATCGGCGACGGCCAGCTCTGGTGGCACGGGCAATCCTCGCCTCTTCAGGTCGAGCAGCAGCTGGCGCCAGTCCTGCGCGCTCTCGCGAGCGCCATCGGTGAAGCCGATCAGCTCCTTCCTACCTTCCGGGATTGCGCCGGCGCCAGCGCTCGTGCTCGTCACTCCACATCTCCTTCAGGCGCGAGATCATCGATCGCGGACAGCACCAGCGCGTCCTTGCCGGCAGGGCCGCCAACGCCTACTGAAAGTTGCCGTCGCAGGCCCCGCAAGTAGAGAAGCGGCAGCAGCACATTGAAGCCCCTGGTCCGCCGTGCGTACGGCGGCAGCAGAGTCGAGCTAAACCGGATGCACTGCGGATCGCCGGCCGCCGCGCTTCGATCGCGAACCCGCGGCTGGCGAACGGCCAGCGGCCCCAGCCCGGTCAGGAGCTCGCGCTCCGGCGATGACGCACGATGCGAGCACGGCCGTCCCCCGTTCTGAAATCGGCGTGGCGACCCAGGAACGCCGCCACGTCGGTCTCCACGGCCTGCGCCGCAAGCGCCCGCGCCCCATTGCGCAGCACTTCGGTCAGACGGTCCTCAAACGACCCTGGTTGCACGAGATTGATAACGGTATCGTCAGTCACGGCGTATTGCGCCTTCGATGGAGACGCTCATAGCTCGTTTGTACGCCAGATGAGAAACTGAAACGATCACGGCGGTGCCATGCGCGCCCGCTTTCGGGCGCGCATGGCACGGGGTTTGAGGCCGGAGCTGTTTGATCACGCGTTTGCCGCATTTCTGATTCGCTTGTCCTTTTGGCCGTTGGCCGTGGTGCTGTCTTCGGCTTGAAGAAGGTTCTGCCTTAGATGCCGCAGCGATTTCGTGAGCATTCGTTGTCGTTGGATCGGCATACCTGCAAGTGCCTGTTCCCGAGTTTGGGCAGCAATGGACCACATGCGTGCGAGCAGAGGCTGCGCTTTGTCCGTTAAGTAGAGCCGGAACGCGCGCCGGTCATGCGGATCAGCCCTACGGGTCACCAAACCGGCGGCCTGAAGATGATCGAGAAGGCGGACGAGGGTGATCGGCTGAATCTCCAAGCGGTCTGCGAGGGAGGCCTGACTCACGCCTTGCTGGCGTGACAGGTAGGCAAGCGCCCTCCATTGAGCTTGCGATAGACCGAGTGCCTGCGCCCGTCGATTGAAATTGCGCCGCAGCAGGCGCGCGACATCCCCCACGAGAAACCCAATGCTCGAATCTGGATCCGCCACGATAGCCTCCCGAAATGGTTTTATATAATAAGTACCGCTTATTATATATATTGCATGCGACTTTTGCAGAGCTGATCTACGCTCCCGGCACCTATCAGGTACCGAGCCGTTTTGCTAGTCGTCCACAATCAAACAAGCATTCAAACAATGGACGCTTCGCTTTTGATTGGGAGATTCCACTATGGGAGCCACAAGACGCGGGTTTCTAGGCGGCGCATCGGCGATGGCAGCCGTTTTCGGCAACGCTGGCGCATATGCACAAAAGGCAAGGTATGACGATGGCGTCAGCGACGCCGAGGTCAAGATCGGTAACGCAAACCCCTATAGTGGGCCGGCCTCCGCCTATGGCGTGATTGGCAAGGCCATCGACGCCTATTGGAAGATGGTCAATGACCAGGGCGGCGTCAACGGCCGCAAGGTGAAGTTCATCACGATGGACGACGGCTACAGCCCGCCCAAGGCCGTCGAAGTGGTGCGTCAACTGGTCGAGCAAGAAAAGGTGTTCGCAATGTTCCAAACGCTGGGAACGCCGAGCAACACCGCGATCCAGAAGTACTTGAACACCAAGAAAGTGCCGCAGCTCTTTGTGGCTACGGGCGCCTCCAAATGGGGCAAGCCGAAGGAGTTCCCGTGGACTATGGGCTGGCAGCCCGACTACCACACCGAGGCCGTGATCTATGCCAAGCATATCCTGGCCACCGTCAAGGACCCGAAAGTCGCCGTGCTGATGCAGAACGACGACTACGGCAAGGACTATTACGATGGCCTGCGCGACGGGCTGGGCAAGGACGTCGGCAAGATCGTCAAGCACGTTACGTACGAAGTGACCGACCCGACGGTCGATTCGCAGATCATTCAGCTTAAGGACTCGGGCGCCAACGTATTCTTCAACATCACGACGCCGAAATTCGCGGCCCAGGCTATCCGCAAGGCGGCCGACATCGGCTGGAAGCCGGTCCATTACCTGAACAACGTATCCTCCTCGGTAGCGGCAGTGCTGAAACCAGCCGGATTCGAGAACAGCCAAGGCATCGTCACAGCGGCCTATCTGAAGGATCCCACCGACAAGCAGTGGGACAATTCGGACGACATGAAAGCTTGGCGCGTGTGGATGGCCAAATACAATCCCAGTGCCAGTTTGGCCGACGCCTTCAACGTCTATGCATATGCCGTTTCCTACACGTTGCACAAGACACTGGAGCAGTGCGGTAACGAACTCACACGCGCCAACCTGATGAAGCAGGCGGCCAACCTCAAAAAGCTCACCGTACCGCTGCTGCTGCCGGGAATAACCGTCAACACCAGCCCAACGGACTTCTATCCCATCCAGTCGGAGCGCCTGCAACGCTTTCAGGGCGAGACTTGGGAGCTGTTCGGCGACGTAATGTCAAACGAAAGCACCTAGCACGCACGGCTGCAGCTGCGCTCGCCATTCAAGTCTCCTGTCTCGTTAGAACTGTGGGGACCGGACATGAAGGCCGCAACGGAGCTTGATATCCTTTCGCTGTTCGTGACGGTAATCGCCCTGTTCGATGTGCCGGACGCGGTATCGCTCAACGCTCAGTTGCGCCGGGTGATCGAGCAGCGCGAGAGAACTCATCCCGCCGGCCGCGTGCGTTCCAACCTGGGCGGCTGGCAGTCGAGCGACGATATGGAAACCTGGGGCGGTACGGCGGCCATCAAGCTGCTGGCATTCGGCCGAAACGTCGCGAACCGCATGACGACAGATCGCGAGGGAAATCCGGGTGGAGGACCGCACCCTGAGCATTTTGCCGTAACGTGGCGAGCGAACATGTGGGCGAACATCAACCGCAAGGGCGAGGGCAACGCATTTCACTCGCATCCCGGCGCATTCTGGTCAGGCGTCTACTACGTCGACGACGGCGGCACTGACGCCGATCCGTCGCTTGGAGGTGAGCTGGAGTTCATGGATCCCCGTGGGCCCTTGCCGCTGATGTTAGCGCCGCATCTCGGCTATGTTGGGTCGAGCGACCTTTCGAATACCTCCATTCAGGCACTGCGGCCCAAGCCCGGCCGGCTTGTGATGTTCCCCGCCTGGCTGATGCATCAGGTGCGCCCCTATCACGGAACCGCCGAGCGTATCTCCGTCGCTTTCAATCTCACGCTGTGAATGCATCCGGTTATCTTGAAGTACAGCCGAGCGCAAAGAGTATTCGCGATACTGTGTTTACTTGCAGATTGTCGCGGAACCGAGGGTGGTATCAGCACCCCAGCAGGCAAGCAGCGGTTTGCCGTCTGTCAGGAGCTTGGCGCCTCGCTGATTGCGGCCCTTGAGGGTTGGATACGCGAGGAGTGCGCAGGCTGTCCCGCTTGATGCCTACGATGATTGCCCGTCGCCAGTTTCGTGCCGAACTCACTCGTGAACCATCGCATCCAGCTTATTCACGCCGTTGATCCTCCATCGACTGGTAGAGCCGCGCCAGTCACGAAAGAAGCCTCGTCGGACAAAAGAAACAGCGCTGCGTTGGCAATCTCCTCAGGTCTGCCCGGCCGTCCCAAAGGCGTCATGCCGGCGTGCTTGCGGATGAGCTCCTCTGGATCCTGGCCGCGTGTACTTTGTTGGTCAGGCCTGGCGACGAACACGCGTAGCATCGGCGTATCTATTGGGCCGGGGCACAGAGCGTTGACCCGAATCCCATCGCCGGCCAAGCGCTTGGCGAGCGAGCGCGTGAGACCAACGACCCCGAATTTCATGGCAGAATAGACAGGACTAAATGGCGAGCCATGCAGGCCGGATGTCGAGGCCGTAAAAAGCAGTGCACCGCCGCCTCGCGCTCGCAATTCTGGAATGGCTGCTTCGGTCGTGATCAGCACAGAACGCAAATTGAGGCGGACCGCCAAGTCGAAATCCGCCAGATCCAGGCCCTCAACCGAAGCGGGACCGGGATGGCCGAGATGGTTCCAGACGAAATCGAGGCCGCCAAAGGCGTTAGCGGCCTCTTTGACGATCTGGCCTGCCGCGTCGTCTTCACCCAGATCGGCGACGATGCTCTTCGCCCGGCCTCCAGAGCTTACGATCTCTGCGACCGTGGCAGCAACGCCCGCCTCGTCCCGATCGACAACGGCGACGGCGGCGCCCTCGCGAGCGAAACGAACTGCCCCTGCCCTCCCCATTCCCGAGGCCGCCGCGGTAACGATGCCCACTTTGCCTTTCATTCGCATGGTTGCCTTCCTCATTTAGGGTTCGCTCTGCGACGGCGCAGAGCAGCAGTAGCGCATGACCAACGAAGCCTGCGGCGCCTACCGGACGCCTACAATTCCGTGTCTCCTGCAAGGAGGCGTTGCACGATCGTGCGACGCAAAACCTCGTTTGTGCCGTCCGCCACGTTGACCGAGCGAACGTCCTGCCACGCATGCACAAGCCCGAGCTCGTTGGTGAAACCCATGGCGCCATGAGTCTGGATAGCGCGATCCAGCGCCCGGGCACCGATCTCCACCGCATAGGCCTTGGCCATCGACAGTTCCTTCACCGCCCGCTCGCCGCGGTCGATCAAGGTCGCCGCATTCAGCGCCATAAGATGCGCCGCATGCAGCTCCATCGCCGCTTCGGCCAGCGGAAACGTCACGCCCTGGTATTCCGCGATCGGCTTGCCGAAAGCCTCACGCTGTTGTGTGTAGCGCAGCGCTGTCTCGATCGCCCAACGGCCGAGTCCCACAGCGCGAGCTGAATTGTAGATACGGCCGATAGAGACGCCCAACAGTCCGATGCGGAAGCCCTCATGCAGTTCACCGACCAGCTGCCATGGCTCGACCTGAACGTCCTCCAGCACGATGGAACCCTCGTTGCCGCCCACCGACCCATGCATGCGGATGACACTCTCCAGCCTGAAGCCGGGTGAAGCAGTCGGCACGAGAAAGGCACTGATACCGCCGGCCCGGCGTGCCGCACGGTCCGGATCGGTCACGGCAAAGACGATGCAATAGTCCGCCTGCGGCGCGTTCGTCGTCCAGATCTTGCGGCCGTTGAGTCGCCAGCCAGAGTCGGTTTGTCTCGCTTTCGTACGGATCATGGTCGCATCCGAGCCGGCGCCAGGCTCAGACATGCCGAAACACATCGATGTCCGGCCCTCCATCATGCCCGCTAGAATTTCGGAGCGTGCGCGATCTGTGACTTTCAATAGGACCGGGCTTGGACCGAAGGCCCAGTGGCTGACCGCATAAGCACCCAGCCAATGGTGGCTGCCACAAAGACGATAGATGCGCTCCCACACAACGAAGTAGGCAAGCATGCCCATGCCTGCCCCACCCAGTTCCACAGGCACTGACATCGAGTAGTAACCAGCCTTTGCGGCCGCAATGCGCACGCCTCGAATATGGTCGACCACAGCAGGGACATAGCGGCCATCCTCGCTATACGTGCGACGCGGATCGGACAGCAGCGCATGATCGCTCTGGTGACGCGGGAACACCTCTCTGCGAAGGAAACCTTCGATGCCATCCGCTATTGCAATGACCTCGTCAGGAATTGGAAAGGCAATGGCGGTCAATGTGATCCTTTCAACGGATGTCGGTTGCCTGGTGCAGTTTCGGAGCACACACGCGCATTCCCAAACGCGACAGAGCCTGACCTGATGTGGGACTAGAGGGAGACCGTCCCGCCATCGACGGCAATCGTTTGGCCTGTCACCATCGAGCTGGCATCGGAGGCAAGATAGAGGATTGTGCCAACCAGATCGTCGGTTGTGAGGATACGGCGAATGGACTGGCCAGAGACAATAGCTTTGACGGCGTCTTCCTTCTTCTCGCCGAAGAACTGGCTCATGCCGTCTGTCTCAACGGCCGCAGGGGCCACTGCGTTGACACGTATGTTGGAGCGGCCCAGCTCGCGAGCGAGACCTCGCGTCAATCCAATCACGGCCGCCTTAGACGTCGTGTAATGCAGGGCGTTGGGCAAACCGTATGTTGCAGCTAACGAGGAGATATTGACCACGGAGCCACCCCGTTCGCGCATGGGCGGCACGAAGGCACGGCAGCAATTCCACACGCCGGTAACATTGACACGCATGCATGACTCCCAGTCATCCTCGGCGATAGTATCAAAGCGACCCGACTTGAGCGTCGCAAACAGTGCCGCGTTGTTGACCAGCACGTCCACCCGGCCAAGCCGGGTGAGGGCGTCGTCCGCCGCGGCGCGGCAACTGGTCATGTCTCCAACATCGCATCGCCGGCCGAATGCCCGACCGCCGTTAGTCTCAATATCGCGAACCGTATCGCTGCAATCCGAGAGATCGAGCGCAACGACCGTGGCCCCAGCCTTGGCAAGCCCCTGCGCATAGGCACGGCCGAGGCCTCTCGCCGCGCCCGTTACAACCGCTACCCTGCCGGTCAGATCAGTCTGGGCCATCATCATTCTCCTTCACAGTGGCGCTCGGCTCCGTTCCCCTCGAGGTCATCGACGGAGCGGTGGCTAGACCTGTCGCCCACCTCGTTCATGCAAAGGCGTCGCGACGGAACACCGACTCGTCCGCCAGGATGTCGACTGGTCAGGTGTATTTGCGCACATCGTCGATCACCTTGCCGTCGTTAGGCAGGCTGCCCGGCGCCACGAACTCCACGCGTCCTCGGACCTTGCAGATATTCTGGATGTTGCCTTCCACCGCCTTAGCCAAGTCGGCGGAGCCCCCGATGAGCTCGGCTTTCAAGATCATGACGTCTTGCTGATCGACCCAGTCGACGACCAGCCGCACGCGGCCGAACTCCGGATGACGCCGGGCGACCAGCGCAATCTGTGCTGGGTCAACAAACATGCCCTTGACCTTGGTGCGCTGGTCGGCACGCCCCATCCAACCCTTGATGCGCATGTTTGTGCGGCCACAAGGGCTGATGCCGGGCAGCACGGCGGACAGGTCACCGGTTCCGAAGCGCACCAAAGGATAGGCCTTGCTGAAGGTCGTCACGACCACTTCGCCTATCTCGCCGTCGGCAACGGGATCGCCGGTGCCCGGCCGCACGATCTCGACCAGAACGCCTTCGTCGACGATCATGCCCTCCAGGGCCTGGGATTCGTAGGCGATGATGCCCACATCTGCCGTGCCATAGCTCTGAAAGGCCGATATGCCACGGTCGCGAAACATTTGGCGAAGCGAAGGTGGCAGCGCCTCGGCGCTGACAAAGGCCTTTCGAATCGACGAAATGTCCTTGCCAAGGTCATCAGCTTTCTCGAGGAGAATCTTCAGAAACGAGGGTGTTCCAACATAGCTGCCCGGTCGGATGGCTTCTATGGCGTCGAGCTGCAACTCGGTCTGGCCGACACCTCCCGGCACGACCGCGCAGCCCAATGACCGCGCTGCGGCCTCCATCATGAGGCCGGCCGGCGTGAGGTGGTAAGAAAAGGTATTGTGAACGATATCACCGGCACGAAACCCTGCCGCATACATGGCCCGTGCGCCGCGCAAATAGTCCTTTTCAGCGGTATCGATCTCGAAAATGGGCCCTGGCGACATGAAGATGTGCTGGACTTGCGCGAGCGGCACGCTGAGCAGCCCTCCCATCGGCGGATTCCTCTTCTGCACGGCACTTAGGTCCGCTTTACGCAGAATTGGAAGGCGTGCGAGCGCAGCGCGGCTTGTTACCGTGGTCGGATCGACGTCCTTCAGCCATTCGACGAAGAACGGCGCATTGGTCTTGGCATGCGCAACTTGCGCCTCAAGAGCGGCGGCCAATGCGATGTCCCGTTCTTCGGACGAACGTGTTTCAAGAGCGTCGAAATATTCGGTGCGTTCCATATCTAGCGCCGCCTTTCTGAGCGTCTCTGAACATCCGCTAAGACCGCGAAGATCTGCGGTGCCGGCATTACTTCACGAGAGTCCGAGGCGAAGCTGGACCTCCGCCAAGCCGGAATTCTCACCCACTTTGAGGTCACTCCTCGCACCCCGGTCTTTTGGTTATCCGTTCCATTAGTACCGAATATTCATTAGAATCTCAATCTACGGCCCCTCAGGAACACCCAATTTGCAGCGGGCGTTGTAGACATATTCGAATTAACATTAGAACATTCTTGTGGTATGCCCGCCTTCCATAGGAGTGACGGCAGCCATCGCCGCACCCTTGCTGCGGCATGTGGAGAGCGCATGGAGTATGTCGGCCTCGGGCTGTTCTGGACTGACCTCAAGGTCGGCCAGAAATTTCGCACCATCAATCGCACCATCACCGAAGCTGATCTGGTGAATTTCATCAATGCCACAGGCATGGTCGAGATGATCTTCACCGACGTGACGTTCAGCGAGCAACACGGCGCCATGCGAGGCCGTCCGGTGCCGGGTGCTCTTTGCTACTGCTTCGTTGAAGGCCTCTTGGTTCAGGCCACGATGCAGCATACCGGGCTCGCCATGCTGGAATCGACCATCAAGGTCCACGCTCCGACCAATGTCGGCGATACTATTCACGGCGAAGTGGAAGTGACGGCGATCCGGCCAACCAGCAAGGGGAACCGGGGAATCGTCACGACGATCAATAGCATCGTCAATCAGCGCAACGAGGTGGTGATAACCTACAATGTGACCCGCATGATGGCGGGGCGGAGCTGAAGCCATCGCGCCTCGTCCTTCGTCAGCCAACCCCGCCATTGGTCGCCGTACAAAGGGCGAAACCCAAGTCTAGAGCATTGAGCTTGAATTAGGAATCGAAGGGGGGGATTCCCAAGGAATCGGAAGTCTGATTCAAGATGTGGCCTGGCGACAGGAGGCCAGGCTGCATGGGGAAGCCCTATTCGATGGACCTTCGGGAACGGGTCCGAGCGGAGATCGCGAATGGCGGGTCGCGGCGGGCAGCGGCTCGTCGCTACGATGTGAGCCCGAGCTTTGCGGT
>BFBZ01000225.1_pt1 | contig 68156 bp, 61 predicted proteins | sample 1888401 | NCBI WGS metagenome assembly BFBZ01 (sample SAMD00112614, study PRJDB3348) | symbiont metagenome | host: Chara braunii
CCCCACGCATGACCGCCACGAACCCGTCGTGCCGACTGACCGCCCTGCTGGCCATCCTGGCCTGGTGGGTCATGGCACATCCCTACGAAGGGCTGTGGCACGATGCCGTCCTATATTTTGGGCAGACACTGCTCCACTCCAGCGCGCCAGGTCTGAGCCAGGACGTCTTCTTCTCTGGCGGCTCGCAGGATCGCTATTCCATCTATGCCCATGTGATGGTGCCCCTGTACAAGCACCTGGGTCGAATCGCCACGCATGTTGGAGTGCTGACGGGCAGTTGGCTGCTGCTGATCGGCGCCATGCTGGCGCTGCTTCGCCGTTTCGATGCTTCGGAGCAAATCCACCTCTGGGGCCTGCTGGCGTTTGCCGTCATGTCGCCCACCTACGGTGGCGGCAACGTCTTCAGGTTCGGCGAGGCATTCGTGACCGCGCGCAGCTTTGCGGAACCCTTGTTGCTGTGGAGTCTGGTGGCACTCCTCGACGGTCGGCGGCTTGCGGCGGTGGCTCTGCAACTTCTTGGCCTGTCGTTTCACCCGCTGATGGCCCTGCCCGTCATCTCGTTGAGCTGGTGCTATCTCGTCGAGACCGACCGGCAGTGGTTGTGGCTGCTGGCGACCCTGCCCGCCGCCCTGGTTGCAGCTTTGGCCGGCATTCCGCCCTGGGATGGCCTGCTCCGGACCTATGACCCGTATTGGTGGTCTCTGTTCGAGACCAGCGCCGACCATCTGCTGATTGGAAACTGGTCCCTTGATGAGCAGTTGACCGTACTGCTCGACGTCGCCATCCTGATTGCCGTGACCCGCCTGCGCCCCAAGGACGCCTGGACACGGTTGATCCTTGCGGTCGTCATCACGACCCTGGCGTTCATTGGTCTGACCATCCTGTGCGTCGACTTCGGGCGCTCGGTGATGTTGACGCAACTGCAGCTATGGCGGGCGCACTGGGTTGCGCACCTGCTGGCCATGACCCTGACACCATGGCTGCTCGCCAAGCTTTGGCAGCTGGATGGTCTTTGGCGCGCCAGCGCCTGTGCATTGGGGCTCGCACTCATGAACTCGCATTTCGGCATGGATCATGGCAAGGTGACCCTGCCGCTATGGGGACTCGCATCGCTGGCAGCGTGGCGCGTTCGCAAGCCCTCCCGGACCGTGGTATGGCTGGCCTGCCCCTGCATCCTGCTTTGCACGCTCGGACTCATCGCCTATCAACTCGACGCCATGCTGCAGCAACAGGGCTGGCAGTTTCCGACGGCAGGATGGAACGACCGGTTCATCGAGGTCGCGGCAATCCCGGTCGTTGCCTTCGCCGGCTTTGCCGCGCTGCTGCGCGTCTGCAGCAAGTCGCGCGTCGGCGTGTGGCTCGCGCTGTCACTTAGCGCGTTGCTGCTGTTCACTGCGCTGACCCATTGGGACCAACGCTCCGACCTCGCGCGGACCATCGAATCGCCATCAGCACATGAACACCCCTTCATCGCCCATCTGCCAGCGAAGGCATCGGTCTACTGGCCAAACCAACTGGCGCCAGTGTGGGGCCTGCTCGGACACCCCAGCCACTTCTCTCAACAACAAGGCGCAGGCGTGCTGTTTAACCGCGATACTGCACTGATTTACGGTCCGCGCCGCGAGGCCTATCGTCTGATCGACGAGGATCGCAAAAGTTGCCGGACTGGCGCCCTGATGGCCCGCGACCACGTCGCGCTGGCCGGCTGCGATATGCCCTCCCAGGGCCGGCTGGAAACCTTGTGCCAGCAGGCGGATGCCCCTGATTTCATGGCGCTTCGCGGCCGGCTCAAGCCCGAACCACTGGCCACATGGCAGCCGCCGCAGAGGCGGGATTCGCCGCAGACCTTCGCCCTCTACGCCTGTTCTCAGCTGACCTCGAAAGAGCCCTGACCGTGCCCACCCTATCGCGCGAATTCCTGCGGTACTTCGCAGCCAGCGTCGCGGCGCTGGCGCTGGACACCGCCGTGTTCAACCTGAGCCTTCGGCTGGGCATCAACCTGGCGGTATCCGCGTGCCTGGGTTTCAGCCTCGGCCTGATGCTCATCTACACGATCAGCACGCGGCATGTGTTCTCACAGCGTCGCATGGCGGACCGCCGCCATGAATTTGCGCTGTTCGCGCTGATCGGTGGAGCGGGGCTGCTGCTGACCGAGGCCCTGCTGTGGCTGCTGGTCCGGCAGATCGGAGTCGCGCCGCTGGCCGCCAAGCTCGGCAGCGCCTGTGGCGTCTTCCTCTTCAATTTCGCGTTGCGCAAGAGCCTGCTGTTCACCTCCTTGAACCCCACCCTCAGCCCATTGCGATGAGTCGTGCCTCCGCCCTGATCATCGGCGCCGGCCCGGCCGGCCTGACTGCTGGCCTCGAACTGCTGCGCGCCGGCTACCCCCAGGTCACGATCCTGGAAGGCAGCGACGCCATCGGCGGCATCTCCAGGACCGTCAACTACAAGGGCAACCGCATCGACATCGGCGGCCACCGCTTCTTCTCGAAGTCGGACTGGGTCATGAACTGGTGGCGCGATATACTGCCCGTCGCCAGGGCCGACGGCAGCAGCGCGAACGCTCGCCTGGCCTACCAAGGGCAGCAGCGGCTGCTCGGCGGCCATCTGGCCTCGGCCAGCGAGGCCGACGACGCCATCATGCTGATCCGCAGCCGCCAGTCGCGCATCTACTTCGGTGGCAACTTCTTCGACTACCCGCTCAAGCCCGGCATGGACCTGGTCCAGAAGATGGGGCCGCTGCGCTGCCTGCAGTTCGCCGGCAGCTACATGGCATCCGCTGCGCGGCCCATCCAGCCCGAGCAGACGCTGGAAGACTTTTTCATCAACCGCTTCGGCCGCCAGCTCTACCTGCAGTTCTTCAAGGACTACACCGAGAAGGTCTGGGGGGTACCCTGCCGCGACATCAACGCCGACTGGGGTGCGCAGCGCATCAAAAGCCTATCCATCGGCAGCGCCGCCAAGCAGGCACTGAAGAAGATCGTCACCGGCAAGACCGACACCCAGCACACCTCGCTGATCGAGAGCTTTCTTTATCCCAAATACGGCCCCGGCCAAATGTGGGAGACGGCGGCCGCCGAGTTCGAAAGCCGCGGCGGCCGGCTGCTGCGCGGCTGGGCCGTCGACGAGATCCACCGCCAGGAGCGCCGAGTCGAGCGAGTCGTCGCACGCGATGTGAGTGGCCAGCGCCAGAGCTTCGATGCCAGCGCCGTCGTGTCGACCATGCCCATCCGCGAGCTCGCCCAGGCCCTGCGCCCCGCACCCGACGCACCGACGCTGTCCATCGCCTCCGGCCTCGAATACCGTGACTTCATCACCGTCGGCCTGCTCTACCGCCGCATGAGCCCGAAGGTGGCCGGCAAGTCCCGCCATGTGTCCGACAACTGGATCTACATCCAGGAGCCCGGCGTCAAGGTCGGCCGCGTGCAGGTCTTTAACAACTGGAGCCCCTACATGGTGGCCGACCCCGACACGGTGTGGCTGGGTCTGGAATTCTTCGCCCGCGACGACGACGCGCTGTGGGCGATGAGCGAAGACGCGTTGAAGGCCCTGGCCGTGCGCGAGATGCAGCAGCTCGGCCTGGCCGACGAGGGCGAGCTGCTTGACGCCACCGTGCTGCGCCAGCCCAAGGCCTACCCCGGCTATTTCGGCGCTGCCTTCCAGCGCTTCGACGCACTGCGCGCCTGGCTCGACGGGCTGGACAACCTCTACCTCTGCGGCCGCAACGGCATGCACCGCTACAACAACCAGGACCACTCCATGCTGTCGGCGCGACTGGCCGCGCAGGCCATCCTGAACGGCGGCGCGAGTCGCGACGCGATCTGGGCCGTCAACATCGACGACGACTACCACGAAGAAGCGCCAACGAAGAACTGAGCTGGTGCATGCCATCATCCGCGCCCATGTCGTCCCAGACCTCTCCCGCCGCCGCGCCCCTCGGGCTGGTTATCGCCGCCGCCCTCCCCCCCCTGCTCGCCTACAACCAGACCCCGGCCGTCACGCTCTACAACCAGCTGCTGGCCCTGGCCGGCTGGGGCCTCGTGCTTTGCCTCTGGGCGCGCGCGACGCCCGGCTGGCGTGCTGGCCTTAAGAGCCCGGCCGCCGTCGCCCTCGCGCTGCTGGCCGTTGCGCCGCTGACCTCGGTCGCCTGGCGCGCGCTGCCGCTGTCGCTCGGCCTGAACGCCGTGGCCGTCATCGGCGCCGGCCTGGCCGTGCTGCTGCTGGCCCAGGGCCTGGGCACCGACGCGCGCCACAAGGCCGCCGAAGCATTGTTCTGGGGCCTGCTCATCGCCGGCCTGTGCAGCGTCGCCATCAGCATCGTGCAGGTCTTCGCGCCCGACCTGGCCGACGGCGGCTGGGTCGCCCGCTATGGCATCGCCGGCCGCGCCGCAGGCAATCTGCGCCAGCCCAACCACCTCGCCAGCCTGATGATGTGGGCCGCCGTCGCGGCCGTCTTCATCACCGAGAAACGCGGCTGGCGCGCGGCCCTGCCGGTGCTGCTGCTGGCCTTCGTGTTCTCCGTGGTGCTGAGCGCCTCGCGCACCGGCTACGCCGGCATCCTGATGCTGGCGCTCTGGGGCGTGGTGGACCGGCGCCTGTCACGCAGTGCGCGGCTGTCCCTGCTGGCCACGCCGGCGATGCTCGGCGCCTGCTGGTGGCTGATGTCGCTGTGGTCGGCCGAGAGCGGCCATGCCTTCGGCGCGGCATCCCGGTTGGCCGAAGGCGCGGGCTCGCCATCGCGCCTGGCCATCCTGAGCAACGCCTGGGAGCTGACGCTGGCCAACCCCTGGCTCGGCGTCGGCTGGGGCGAGTTCAACTTCGCATGGAGCCTCACGCCCTTCCCGGCCCGCCCCATCGCCTTCTTCGACCACACCCACAACCTCGTCTCGCAGCTCGCCGTCGAGCTCGGCCTGCCGTGGGCGGGCGCCGTCCTCGCGCTGCTGGGCTGGGCGCTGTGCAGGGCCTGGCGCGGTGCCGCGCAGGCCGGCGACGACGCGCCGCTGCGCCGTGCAGCCTTGATGATCGTGCTGACCATCGGCCTGCACAGCCTGCTCGAATACCCGCTCTGGTACGCCTACTTCCTGCTGCCCGCCTGCTTCGCGCTCGGCCTGGCGCTGCCGGCTGGCGGCAACCCCAAGCCCGCCGGCAGCGCCCCCTGGCAAGTGCTCGGCGGCCTGCTGATGGCGGGCAGCCTGTTCGCCATGTGGGACTACCAGCGCATCGTCGTGATCTATGCGCCCAGCAGCGATGCCGTGCCGCTGACCCGGCGCATCGCCGCGGGCCAAAGCTCAGCGCTGTTCGGCCACCAGGCCGACTACGCCGCCGCGACCAGCCTCGCCCCGGGTCCGGACGCGCTGGCCGCGGCCAGGCGCACCGCCTTCAGCCTGATCGACGCACGGCTGCTGATGCACTGGTCGCGCTCGCTGGAAGCCACCGGCGACGTCGAAGGGGCGCGCTACCTCGCAGACCGGCTGCGCGAGTTCCGCAACCCGACGGGCGACAACTGGTTCGCATCCTGTGCCGACGCGGCCTCGGCACCGGCCATGCCGCAGTGCCAGCCGGCCTCGGGCGTCACCGATTGGCGAAACCTGCGTTGAAGCCGCCGCTGTTATCCGACCCGGCATTGCGTCGGCTGGCTCTTGCCACGTTGACGCTGGCCTGCGCCGCGCCGGTCATCACGCGGCTGTCGCGCATGGAGGGGCTATCGCTCGAAAACTATCCCATCTTCGAGCGCCTGTTCACGTTAAACGACCATGTGCAATCGCTAGCGATGCTTGCCGCACTCGCGCTGACGCTGGTCTGGGCAGCACCGCGCAACGCGGCCGAATGGCTGGCAGCCTGGATGGGCGCGCACCCGCTGCGGGCGAGCACCCTGGTTTTTGCCGCCCTTTTGCTGGGCGCCCGCTTCATCTACCGCGCCCATCCGCTGTCGATGGATGAATATGTGCCCTGGATGCAAGCTCACGCGTTCGCCAAGGGACAGGGCGTGCTGCACTACCCGCTGGCGCTGCTGGACGCCGTCGTGCCGCTGCAATTCCAGGGCGCCTTTGTCATCGTCGACCACGCCAGCGGCGCCGCAACCTCGGGCTACTGGCCCGGCCTCGCACTGCTGCTGACGCCGCTGGTCGCCCCCGATCTCGGCTGGTGCCTGAACCCCGCCTTCGGCGCGCTGACGCTGGGGCTGCTGCACCGCCTGGCCAGCGATGCCGCAGGGGATGAACGTGCCGGTGGCTGGGCCATGCTGGCCGCGCTGGCATCGCCGCAGTTCACCGTCAGCGCGATGTCTTGGTATGCGATGCCGGGTGAGCTTGCGCTGAACCTACTCTATCTGTGGCTGCTGTTGAAACCGCGACCCGGAGCCGCGTTTGCCGCCGGGCTCGTCGGCGGGCTTTGCCTGGTCATGCACAACCCGGTGCCGCATGCACTGATGGCCGCACCCTGCCTGCTGTGGTTGGCCCTGGACCGCACGCGCTGGGCACGGCTGCTGGCTGTGCTGGCGGGCTATGTTCCGCTCGGCCTGGGCCTGGGCCTGGGCTGGTGGCTGCTCAAGGCCGGCTTCGGAGATGCTCCCATCGACCAGCCTGCGCCGGCTGCCGGCGTGCTCGATGTCCTTGGCCGCGTCCTCGTCTGGCCCGATGCTTCATTGCTGACCGCACGTTGGCAGGCCGCCTGGAAGACCTGGATCTGGGCCGCACCCGGCCTGCTGCTGCTGCCGCTGCTGTCGCGCCAGCGCCCGCCCGCCGAGCGCCTGCTGCTCGCCGCCCTGGTACTGACCTTCGTCTTCTACCTGTTCGTGCGCTTCGACCAGGGCCATGGCTGGGGCTTCCGTTATGTCCACCCTGTCTGGGGTGCGCTGCCGGTGGTGGCCGGCCTGTGGCTGGCCGGTGCGCAAGGCGGCGCGCGACGGTGGGGCTCGGCCCTGCTGGCCGCCGGCCTGCTCGCCACGCCCGTCTTCCTGTGGCAGACGCAGGCCACCATCGACCACGCGCTGTCGTTCCGCCTCACCCCCGAGGGTCCGGGTGACTGGGTGGTCTTCGTATCGCAGACGACCGGCCGCTACCGCGGCGACCTGGTGCAGAACCCGGCCAGCCCCGCGCCCCGACTCAATCTCGTCAGCCGCGGCGAGCGTGCCGACCGTGCACTGATGGCGAATTTCTATCCCGGGGCGATCGAAGTGATGCAAGACTCCCGCGGATCGGCTTGGCGGCTGCCTGCGGGCCGCCTTTCGGGGGCTACCCCTTGAAGCGATGAGACTCCGATGACGACCTCGATCCGGCTCGATCCCCCATTCTGGCGCCACGACGCCTACACGCTGCGCAAGCTCGCCGCAGCGGTGGGTGCTGCCGCGCGCACCGCGCTCGAGTCCCCGTCTGTCGACGGCGTGCCGCCCTGCGTCGTCGACCTTGGCGCCGGCGATGCCCCTTTTCGCCCGCTGTTCGAGGCACGCGGTGCACGTTATGTGGCCTGCGACATCGCCGTGCCCGCGGACGGGCCGACGGTGCGCATCGAACCCGGACGACCGCTGCCGCTGCCTGATGCGAGTGCGCAGCTGGTGGTGTCTTTCCAGGTGCTCGAACATGTCTGGGACCTCGACTGGTATCTCGGCGAGACCCGACGCCTGCTCGCACCCGGCGGGCGGCTGCTGCTCAGCACCCACGGCACTTGGCTCTATCACCCGCATCCCACCGATTTCCGGCGCTGGACCCGCCCAGGCTTGCTGGCGGAACTCGAACAGCGCGGCCTGCGACCGATCTCGGTGCAAGCGCTCGTCGGCCCGCTGGCCTGGACGACCCAGTTCCGCGCCTTCGGTTGGCACCGCGTACTGGCTGCGGTACCCCTGGTCGGGCCGCTGCTGGCGGCGGCCTCGAACAGCCTGCACCATCTGCGCATGATGCTCGAGGACGCGATCACGCCGCAGCCCTGGATCGAGGACAACGCAGCGATGTATCTCGTGCTGGCACAGCGTGCCGACGACGCGACCTGAACGCGGAGGCGACCACACGATGAATGCCTCCGAAGCCCTCTCCCGCATCCGCGAGCCAGCGTTCCTGGCCTCGGGCGTGATGAACTCGCTGCTGCACGTCATCGACACCATCGCCCCGACAGACTACGGTCGCGCCTACCGCCAGGTGCGGCCGTACACGATGTCAAGCAACGCAAGGCTGCGCGCACTGAACGCCGCGGTCGAACAGGTGGTGCAGCGGCAGGTACCGGGCGACATCGTCGAGTGCGGCACGGCGCGCGGCGGCAGCGCCGCTCTCATGGGCATGGCCCTGCAACGCGCCGGCGACCCACGCCGAATGTGGGTCTTCGACACCTTCGAGGGCATGCCCGAAGCGAACTCCAACGACCCCGACTACGAGCACGCCCGCCACTACACCGGTACCTGCCGCGGCGAGCTGGCCGAGGTCAGCTCGCTGTTCGGCCGGCTCGGCCTGCTCGATCGCACCCACTTCGTCCAAGGGCTGTTCCAGGACACGCTGCCACGCACGCCGACCGGCCCGATCTCAGTGCTGCACCTCGACGGCGACTGGTACGACAGCGTGATGGTCTGCCTTGAGCATTTGTACGACCACGTCAGCCCGGGCGGCATGATCCAGATCGACGACTATGGTTACTGGGCCGGCGCACGCAAGGCGGTGGAAGACTTCTTCCGCCAGCGCGGCATCGCGCCATCGCTGCGCTACATCGATTACTCCGGGCGCCAGTTCAGCAAACCCTGAAGGCAAGACAGTGCAGCTTTCCACCCGAGACAAGCCGGCGTTCGCCACGCGCATGAGTGCGCAGTTTCTGCGTTTCGGCCTTGTCGGCTTCCTCTGCTTCCTTGGCGGCCTCGCGTCGGTCTACCTGCTGACCGACCGCTTGCATCTGCACTATGTGCTGTCGATGGCGATCTCCCTCCTGCTGCTGAACCTGATCGGCTGGCTGCTCAACCGGCACTGGACCTTCGGGCTACGCGTGCGCCGGTCGTGGGCAGAGCTCGCGCGCTACCTGCTGGTCAGCGGCACCAGCTTCGCGCTTACGCTCGTGCTGCTCGCACTGCTGGTGTCCGGGTTGGGGCTGAACTATCTCGTGGCAAGCGCCATCGTCGCCCTGCTGATGACAGCGCTCAACTTCACCGCACACCGGCTGTGGAGCCTGCGCGTACCGGACCCGAAATGAGTGATGGCCGCCGGCCCACCACCATGTCCCCTAGAGCTGACGACGACATGCCTTTGCCGACTCCTCATCCCTCGCGCGCCGATGGTCTGATTGCCCGCCTCAGCACGACGCCCTACCGGCGCAGCATCGTGGACGGCATCGTCGCCGCACTGGCCGACCGCGGCCCTCTGGAGCGGGCACTGGACTTCGGGGCCGGTGACGGTTTTTTCGCGGCCCATCTACCGCAGCTGACCGGGATCCAGCAGGTCACGCCCGTCGACGTCGTCGAACGCACGTCGAGCTGGGTGAAGCCGCTCCTGTACGACGGCCAGACCCTGCCCTTCACCGACCGCAGCTTCGACCTTGCCTACGCGGTCGATGTCCTGCATCACTGCCCCGACCCGATCGCCGCGCTGGCCGAGATGACGCGTTGCACGCGGCGCTTCCTGCTCGTCAAGGACCACAACCACACGGGGCCAGTGGGCAAGGCCGTGCTCGCTGTGCTGGATGAACTGGGCAATCGCAGATTCGGCATTCCATCGCCGCAGCACTATCAACAGCGCTGGGCCTGGGTCGACTGGATTGAGTCCCAGGGCTTCGTTCGCTGCCACTGGGTGCATCCCATGCCCTGCCACCGCGGCCCTCTGGCAATGACCAATCAGTTGCAGTTCCTCGGGCTCTGGGCCAGGGCCGATGTCTGAACATGAGTTGCGTGTGCTGCAGGTCAGCGCCTTCTTCCCCGCGCACGGCGGAGGCATCGAGATCGTGGCCGGCGCGTTGGCGGAGCGACTGCCTCGGGCCGGCATCACACTGCACTGGATGGCCGGCGGCCCGCGGGAGGAATGGCCAACCGCCTGGCCCGGCGCGACGCTGGACGCCGCACCGGCCTGGGATCCGCTGGAGCGGCACCTCGGGCTGCCCTGCCCGATCTGGAGTCCCGCCAGCCTCGTGCGGCTGTGGCGCCACATCGGTGCCAGCGATGTCGTGCAGGCGCATGACTTCCTCTACCTGCCCACGCTGGCCGCGATGCTGTTCGCCGCGATGCGTGGCCGGCCCGTCGTGCTGACCCAGCACATCGGAGCGATTCCCTATCGCTCGCGCTGGGCGCGCCGCCTGCTGGCGGGCCTGAACCGCAGTCTCGGCGCCCTGGTACTGGGCCGGGTCGCACAGGTCGTCTTCGTCGGCCAGCCGGTGCAGCGCTACTTCGAACGCTTCGTGCGCTTTCGTCGCCCGCCCCGCCTCGTGCCCAACGGCGTGGACCACACGCTCTTCCACCCACTCGACACCTCGCCCGCAGGCAATTTGCACCTGCTCTTCGTCGGCCGTTTCGTCGAGAAGAAAGGCTTGGCCCTGCTGCGCGGCTGCCTGGACCTGTCCGGCGCCGTGTGGACCTTCGTGGGCAACGGTCCGCTCGAACCTCCCACCGGCCCGCAGGTGAGGCTGGCCGGCCGCCTCAGCCCCGCCCAGGTGGCCGACGAGTTCCGCGCTGCCGATCTGCTCGTCCTGCCCAGCACCGGCGAAGGCTTCCCCCTCGTCGTGCAGGAGGCCCTGGCCTGCGGCACGCCGGTGCTCGTCAGCACGGAGGTCTTCGAAGCCTTCCCCAGCGTCGATGAGTGCTGCGTCTTCCACGTCGAGCTGCGCGGCGCAGCGGCGGAGCAGGCGCTGCGCGAACGCCTGCGCCAACTGCTCGCCGAACCCGGCCGGCTGCGCGAGGCGCGCGCCGCCGCGGCCGCCTTGGCCCGCCAATGGGACTGGGGTGCCACGACCCAGCACTACGCCGACCTCTATCGCGGCCTGGCCGCGCCGAACACCCTGCCCTCGCCATGAGCTCGCCGCTTGAACTGACCATCCTGATGCCCTGCCTGAACGAGGCCCTCACCGTCGGACGGTGCGTACGCCAGGCCCGGTCCTTCCTGGCCGCGCGCGGCATCGCCGGTGAGGTGATCGTCGCCGACAACGGCTCCAGCGACGGCAGCCGGGAACTGGCGGCTGCCGAAGGTGCCTGCGTGGTCGCCGTCGAGGAGCGTGGCTATGGTGCGGCGCTGCGCGCTGGCATCGAAGCTGCTGAGGGTCGCTTCGTCATCATGGGCGACTCGGACTGCAGCTACGACTTCTCCCGCCTGGACGGCTTCGTCTCTGCATTGCGCGGTGGCCAGCAGCTCGTCATGGGCAACCGTTTTGCGGGCGGCATCGCGCCCGGCGCCATGCCCAAACTGCACCGCTATCTCGGCAACCCCGTGCTGAGCTTCATCGGCCGCCTCTTCTTCAAAAGCCCGGTGCGCGACTTTCATTGCGGCCTGCGTGGCTTCGAGCGCGTCGCGATGCTGCGCCTGGGCCTGCAATCGCTGGGCATGGAGTTCGCCAGCGAGATGGTCGTCAAGGCCACGCTGCACGGCCTGCGCATCGCCGAGGTGCCGACGACGCTGTCGCCTGACGGCCGGGATCACCCGCCCCACTTGCGCAGCTGGCGCGATGGCTGGCGCCATCTGCGCTTCCTGCTGCTGCACGCGCCGGCCTGGCTTTTCATGTACCCGGGCCTGGCCCTGCTCCTGCTGGGGGCTGCGGCCAGCGTCGCACTGGGCCTCGGCCCGCTGCCGCTTGGCTTCGCGACGCTGGACGTACACAGCATGCTGTACGCGGCGGCCGCGGCCTGCCTGGGTCTGCAGATGCTGATGTTTGCCGGTGTCTGCTCCCTGCATGCGGTACGCATCGGCGTGCTGCCGCAGCTGCCTACCGGCCTGGGCTGGGTACACAGGGTGCAGCTGGAGCTGGCGCTGCTGACGGCGCTGGCGCTGTTCGTCGTCGGTATGGGTTTCGCCGGCGCCAGCGTATGGCTGTGGTGGCATCAATCGCGCTTCGGTGCCGCCAACCCGGCACAGCTGATGCGCGTCGTCATCCCGGGCGCCAGCTTCATGCTCGCCGCAGGTCAGATTGCGATGAGCGCCTTCATGTTCGAGTTCATCCGCATGGCACCGCAGCGCCAGGTTCAGAGCTGAGCGCGCCACTCCCCCGACTTGCCACCCTGCTTCTCCAGCACCCGCACGCGGTCGATGACCATGCCGCGGTCGGTGGCCTTGCACATGTCGTAGATGGTCAGCAGGCCGACCTGCACGGCGCACAGCGCCTCCATCTCCACGCCGGTGCGGCCCAGGGTCTCGACCTGGGCGCGGCACAGCACGCGGCTGCCGGCCTCGTCGAGCTCGAACTCGACGGCCACGCGCGTGATCGGCAGCGGGTGGCACAGCGGCACGAGGTCGGCGCAGCGCTTGGCGCCCTGGATGGCCGCGATGCGCGCGACGCCCAGCACGTCGCCCTTCCTGGCCGTGCCGCTGGCGATCAGCGCGAAGGTTGCGGGCTGCATGCGGATCTCGCCGGCCGCGACGGCGATGCGATGGGTCTCGGCCTTGGCCGACACGTCCACCATATGGGCCTGGCCCTGGGCGTCGAAATGGGTCAACGGGGAGGTGGACATGCCAGGAAACATTCAGGAAACCGAGTTGCAGGCATCATAGACAGCCGGTTCTGCGCCGGTCGGAGCCCCTGTTCGATGAAGAAGTTTGCCGCCTCCCGCCCCCTGCTGACCCTGCTCGCGGCCGCCACGCTGGCCCTGCCCGGCGCGCCGCTGAATGCCCAGGTCAACCTGCCGGCGCTGGGCGACTCGGTGTCGCAGGACCTCGACGTCGGCTCCGAGCGCCGCCTGGGCGACCAGGTCATGCGCCAGATCCGCATCGACCCCGACTATGTGCAGGACGCGCTGCTGCAGGAGTATCTGGAGGGCATCTGGAACCCGCTGGTCGCGGCGGCGCGCAAGCTGGGCCACATCGGCGACGAGACGCAGGCGCGCTTCGCCTGGGAGCCCTTCCTGGTGCGCGACAAGAGCGTCAACGCCTTCGCGCTGCCGGGTGGTTTCGTCGGCACCCATCTCGGCCTGATCCAGATGACGGTGTCGCGCGACGAGCTGGCTTCGGTGCTGGCCCACGAGCTCTCGCACATCACGCAGCGCCACATCGCGCGCCGCATTGCCGGCGACTCGCGCAACAGCATGGTCGCCATCGCCGGCCTGCTGCTGGGCATCCTGGCCGCGTCGCGCGGCAACATCGAGGCGGCCAATGCGGGCATCGTCGGCGGCCAGGCCGCAGCGACGCAGCTGTCGCTGAACTTCTCGCGCGACATGGAGCGCGAGGCCGACCGCGTCGGCTTCAACGTGCTCGTCGAGGCCGGCTTCGCGGGCAGCGGCATGGTCAGCATGTTCGAGCGCATGGAGCAGGCCTACCACCTGATGGACAACGGCTCCTACCCCTATCTGCGCTCCCACCCGCTGACGAGCGAGCGCATCGGCGACGCGCGCACGCGGCTGGCGCTGGAGCCTTTCTCGCGCCCGCGGGGCCTGGCCGAGCATGCGCTGATGGCGGCGCGCTCGCGGGTGCTGATGGACCCGCGCGTCGAAGCCTGGCGCGTGCTCGAGAACTACGACGCCGGCGCGCGCAAGGACGCCAGCAACGGCTACGAGCAGCTCGGCGCGCGCTATGCCGCGTCGCTCGCGGCCATCAAGCTGCGCGACTTCGAGCGCGCCGAGGCCTCGCTGCGCAGCGCCGAGCTGAGCCTGCAACTGATCGCCCCCAGCCCCGCCGAGGCGGCCGCCGCCGCGCGCACGCTGACCTATCTGCGCGCCGAACTCGCCGAGGCGCGCGGCCGGCCGGCCGACGGCATCGTGGCGCTGGACGCGCTCAAGGGCGAGAAGTCGCGGCCGATGCTGATGCAGCGCGTCGGCCTGGCCCTGGCCTCCGGGCCGATGCCGGCGGCTGGCCCCGCATTGCGCGAGGCCGCGGATGCGCTGCAGACCCACGTCAGCCTGGAGCCCAACGACGCGCTGGCCTGGCACGAGCTCGCGCTGATCTGGGAGAAGCTGGGCCAGCCGCTGCGCGCGGTGCGCGCCCAGGCCGAGACCCACGCCGCGGCGGGCGACCTGAACGGCGCCATCGACCGGCTGCGCTCCGGCCTGCGCCAGTCGCGCGGCCCCGACGCCGACCAGGTCGAGGCCTCGGTCATCGACGCGCGCCTGCGCACGCTGGTCTACCAGCGCCAGGGCATCCTGGCCGAGATGTACAAGGGCCGCTACATCCCGCCGGACGTCGAGCTGCCGGATTGAGCCCACCCCCTACGGCCTGACGGCCGCCGCTTGAGGGACGACGGGCTATGCGCCCGCCTCGCTACCCAACCCCATGCCGCAGGGCGAGGTTCTCAGTCCTGTGGAAAGAGCCGCTCGATGATGACGTCGATGACCATGCCGCACAGGCTGTAGATCAGCGAGCCGACCAGCGCGGCCCAGAAGCCCTTGACCACGAGGCCCTCCAGCAGGGAGGCGGCGGCCCAGAACGTCAGCGCGTTGATGACGAACAGGAAGAGCCCCAGGCTCAGCACCGTCACCGGCAGCGTCAGCAGCACGAGGACGGGCCGCAGCAGCGTGTTCAGCAGGCCCAGCACGAAGGCCGCGAGCAGTGCCGAGCTGAAGCTGGTCACCTCGACGCCGGAGTAGAGGTGGGCCACCAGCAGCAACGCACCGGCCAGCAGCAGCCAACGGACGAGGATCTTGATCATGGCCGCGAGCATATCGGGCCGCCGCCCGCCGCTCAACCGGGGCCAAGCTATGTGGAGACGGCCGCCGGCGCCAGGCAGCGTGCGCTGGCGGCGGGCATCGTCGTGCACCTGCGCATCGTCGTCGACGCACGCGGCCAGCCGCGTGCGATCACGCTGGCGCGGTCCTCGGGCTTCGCCCGCCTGGATGAGCAGGCGCTGCTGGACATGCGCAGCGCCCGCTTCGTGCCGCAGACCGAGAACGGCCAGCCCGTCGAGTGGGAAGTCATCGCGCCGATGTCCTACGAAGTCGACCGCTGACCGCGCTTTTCCAACCCCATCAGCCATGCCGTGGGCGGCCCGCCCTGCCGTCGTGGGTAAAGCCATGCCCCTTCACGATCCCTCGGAGAGATTCCCCATGTCCCGCAAGAAGAACCAGCCGGCCGCCGCGGAGGACGGCGGCAAGCAGAGCCTGCAGGCCAACACCACGACGCTCGGCAAGGGCAGGCAGGAGATCCGCGACATCCCGCAATCGCTCACCGTCGTGACCGAGAAGCTGATCGACGACGCCAAGCTCGACACGCTGAAGCAGGCGCTGCACTACACGGCCGGCATCACCTTCGCCGCCACAGAGAACGGCACGGCCAGCGACCATCTGCGCGGCCGCGCCTTCTACGGCACGGGTTCGTGGACGCACCGCTGCGCCGACGGCGGCGAGCTGCTGGGCGGCCTGCGCTGGGACCGCGTCAGGTCCGACATGACGAGCGTGGGCCACGCCAACAGCGGCACCGACGTCTCCAACGCCCGCACGGCCAGCCGCCTGTCCTACCCGTCGCTGTGGAGCGGGCGCACCGGCCTGCTGTTCCAGCCGACGGCCAGCCAGTCCTATCACTTCTCCTGGGGCACGTCCTTCAACACCTCGGCCGACACCTACCAGTACACGACGCAGCAGATCGCCGACGTGCCGGCCGAGAAGAGCCGCAACATCGAACTGGGCGCCAAGCTGGACTGGCTGGACGGCAGGCTGTCGACGCGCGCGGCGCTGTTCCGCACCGAGAAATACAACGAGCGCACGACGGACTCAGACTTCGCCGGCACCTACCCCGTGCTGAGCGGCAGGCGCCATTCGCAGGGCCTGGCGTTCGACATCGTCGGCCGCGTCACGCCCGAGCTGGAGGTCTACGTCTCCTACGCCTATTTGCACCAGGCCGTCATCGACAAGGTCGGCAGCGCCGTCACGCCACCGAACAGCAGCGGCTACAAGACGCTGGTCGGCGCGCCCGTGGGCCTGTTGCCCAGGCACTCCGGCGCGGCCAACGGCTTCGGCAACCACGTCGACAGCGCCGTGCGCCATCTGCGCGACGGCGGCGGGCGGGTGCGCACCGACGTGTCCTGCACCCTCTTCCTCAGCGAGCCGGACGAGTACGACGGTGGCGAGCTGACGATGGAGGACACCTTCGGCCGGCAGCGCATCAAGCTGCCGGCGGGCGACCTGATCGTCTACCCGGGTCACAGCGTGCACCGCGTCGAGCCCGTCACGCGCGGCCAGCGCCTGGCCAGCTATTTCTGGGTGCAGAGCCTGGTGCGCAGCGCCGAGCAGCGCCGCCTGCTGTTCGACATGGACAGCCATTTGATGAGCCTGCGCAGCCGGCTGGGCGAAGCCGACCCGGCCGTCATCGGCCTGACCGGCACCTACCACAACCTGCTGCGCATGTGGCTGGACTGCTGATTCACCCCCACCCGTTTTCCAAGGAGCCAACCATGCAACGCGTCATCGCCCCCTCGCCCTCACGCTCGCGGCCGGCGCCGCCTTCGCCCACGGCAACGTCTCCTGCCCCGCCGTCCCCAAGGCGGAGATGAGGCCGCAAATGGAGCTGCAGAAGAAGCTCGAAGCCGAAGGCTGGAAGGTGCGCCAGGTCAAGCACTACAACGGCTGCTACGAGGTCTACGGCTTCGACGCCGAGGGCCACAAGACCGAGGCCTTCTTCCATCCCAAGGCCTTCGAGCGCGTCCACGCCGAAGGCCAGGCCGACGAAAAGTAAGTGCGCCGCGTCTGGGATCCGCTCGTCCGCCTGCTGCACTGGACGCTGGCGGGCGCCGTGGCCACCTGCTGGGTCAGCGGACACTGGCCGCCGGGCGACTTCGACGCCGTGCACCAGACCGCCGGCCATGTGGCCGGCGCCGCCGTCGCGCTGCGGCTGGCCTGGGGCTACGCCGGCGGCCGCTACGCGCGATTCGCGCAGTTCGTGCGCGGCCCGCGCGCCGTGCTGGCCCATGCCCGCGCGCTGCGCGCCGGCCACGAGCCGCGCCACATCGGCCATAACCCGCTGGGCGCATGGATGGTGCTGGCGCTGCTGGGCTGCAGCGCCGCACTGGCCCTCAGCGGCTGGCTCTACACGACCGAATGGCTGTGGGGCTGCGCGTGGCTGTCGGCCCTGCACGCCGCGCTCGCGTGGTGGGTCGCTGCCCTCGTCGCTGGGCACCTCGGCGGCGTCGCGGTGACGAGCTGGCGGCATCGCGAGAACCTCGCGGCCGCGATGTGCAGCGGCCGCAAACGCGCGCCCGGCACCGACGACATCGACTGAGAAGTGCGTCGCCAACGGCCTCGTATGACGCGAGGCCGCGACAACCTCGATGTTTCCTGGGCAGATAGGCGTTTCCTCCTGGGAGAAAGCCTTCTATTCCTCCATGGAGAGCAGTACCATCGCCGGCGCAGGGTGCTAGAGAGTATTGAAGGCTTACGCGGCCTTCACCCGGGCCCGGCACATCAACAACCTTTGATGGAGTGAATCGACATGGCAACTGCGAAGAAGGCCGCGCCCGCGAAGAAGGCAGCGCCGGCCAAGAAGGCGGCTCCGGCCAAGAAAGCCGCCGCCACCCCCGTGAAGGCCGCCGCGAAGAAGGCGGCGCCGGCCAAGAAGGCCGCGCCCGCGAAGAAGGCAGCCCCGGCCAAGAAGGCCGCGGCCCCCGCCAAGAAGCGCACGCCCAACGCAGCCTTCATGAAAGCCCTGACCCCCAGCGCGGCCCTGGCCGCCATCGTCGGCGCGACCCCGCTGCCGCGCACCGACGTGACCAAGAAGGTCTGGGAATACATCAAGAAGAACAAGCTGCAGGACGAGCTGCAGAAGCGCGTCATCAACGCCGACGCCAAGCTGAAGGAGATCTTCGGCAAGGCCAAGGCCGACATGTTCGAGATGACCAAGCTGATCAACAGCCACCTGAAGTGAAGCGGCGCCGCGCCCGCCGCGGCCTCGTGCACGAAAGCCCGCCGAGAGCGGGTTTTTTTCTGGCCGCGCCCGCTCCGCTTGCTCAGTCGAGCAAGCGTTGCAGGCCGCTTTGCAGCTGCGGCACGTCGATGGGCTTGAGCCAGTAGTCGTCGAAGCCCGCCTCGCGCGCCGCGCGCACCAGCGCGCCGGGGTCGTCGGCCGACAGTGCAATCCAGCGCACGCCCTGCAGCGCGGCCGACAGCCCGGCGTCCGCGCTGACGCGCCGGCGCAGCTCCAGCCCCGTCATGTCGGGCAGGTTCATGTCGACGAGCACGACGGCCGGCCGGCGCTCGGCGAGCGCGGCCAGCGCCTCGGCGCCCGTCTCGGCCAGCCGCAGTTCCCAGCCCGGCAGCAGCCGGAACACCTCCTCCATCAGGATCAGGTGGATGCGGTCGTCTTCGACGTAGAGCACCAGCGGCAGGGCGCGGTCGGGCATGGCAGGGTTGGGGGACAGCTACAGCGGTCGGCACGATAGCAGCAATGCCCGGCCCGGCCGACTGCAGGCGGCGAGGTCTCACTTTCGCCGGCATGCGTGATTTTTCTCACCGCTGGGATCCCCCCTCTTTGAGGGTTTCCAACGCGGACAAACCCTGGGCATCCCTAATACTTGGGGCATGCGCCCTGATTCGGGCGCGACCTTTTTCCGGGCCTCCGATGTCCCTGATCGCCAGCCTCGCCCTCGCCGTGTCCGCCGGCTCCACGCTGCCTCAGTGCAGCTGGGACCGGCCGGGCGCCAATCCCTTCATGGGCGATGTGGTCGCGGCCGTCGATCACTACGCCGACATCCCCGCCGCGGTCCGCGAGAAGCTCAAGGCGCGCATGAAGGCGCGCAGCTACGACGACATCGCCGTCATCGAGCGCGACGCGATCAAGGGCAAGGACGACTACGCGCCCGAGATCCGCGACATGCACTTCGGCCCCGGCGCCGTCTGCCGCACCGTGACGCGCACGAAGTGGACGCCCAAGACGCAGGAGCGCGGCCTGGTCTATTGCGAGGACGGCCAGTGCATCCTCGTGCCGACCGTCTGCCGCAACGTCAGCCGCGTCAACCGCCTGCAGAAGCCCGCGGCCATCGCGCCGGCCCATGCCGACAACGTCGCGTCGTCGGCCCGCACCGGCGAGGACGCGCCGCTGGAGTTCGAGGCCCCGGGCGCCGGCCCGATGGCCGCCGGCGCGCCCGGCAGCTTCGCTCAGCAGTCCGGCGTGCCGACGCTGGCGGGCGGCCCGTCGCCCGCCGCGGGCGGCGGCCTGCTCGGCGGCTCGGCACCCGGACCGGTGGCCGCCCAGGGCAGCGGCCCGGGCCTGATCGGCCTGGGCATGCCCGCCCTGCCGCCCGGCACCGTGCGCGTGGCCGACTCCAACTCCGGCCTGCCCGGCACCACGCCGGCCGTGCCCGAGCCGGGCAGCTGGGCCATGATTGCCGCCGGCCTGCTGGTCATCGCCTACCGCGTCGGCCGGCGTCGCTGATCAGCGCCGCTTGAGCAGCGGCGCCAGATAGCGCCCCGTGTGGCTGGCATCGCAGGCCGCCACGTCCTCCGGCTTGCCGGCCACCAGCAGCGTGCCGCCGCCCGCGCCGCCCTCCGGCCCCATGTCGACGAGCCAGTCGGCCGTCTTGATGACGTCCAGGTTGTGCTCGATGACGACGATGGTGTTGCCCGCGTCGCGCAGCTGATGCAGCACCTTGAGCAGCAGTGCGATGTCGGCGAAGTGCAGGCCGGTGGTCGGCTCGTCCAGGATGTAGAGGGTGCGGCCGGTGTCGCGCTTGCTCAGCTCCAGCGCCAGCTTCACGCGCTGCGCTTCGCCGCCCGACAGCGTCGTGGCGCTCTGGCCCAGCTTCACGTAGCCCAGGCCCACGTCCAGCAGGGTCTGCAGCTTGCGCGCCAGCGCCGGCACCGCATTGAAGAGCTGGTGGGCGTCCTCCACCGTCATGTTCAGCACGTCGGTGATGTTCTTGCCCTTGTAGAGCACCTCCAGCGTCTCACGGTTGTAGCGCCGGCCCTGGCAGACGTCGCAGGGCACGTAGACGTCGGGCAGGAAGTGCATCTCCACCTTCAGCACACCGTCGCCCTGGCAGGCCTCGCAGCGCCCGCCGGCGACGTTGAAGCTGAAGCGGCCCGCGCCGTAGCCGCGCTCGCGCGCCGTCGGCATTTCGGCGAAGAGTTCGCGGATGGGCGTGAACAGGCCGGTGTAGGTGGCCGGGTTGGAGCGCGGCGTGCGGCCGATGGGGCTCTGGTCGACGTTGATGACCTTGTCGAAGGCGTCCAGGCCCTCGATCTCGTCGTGCGCGGCCGGGTCGGCATGGCTCTGGTAGAGCTTCCTGGCGACGGCGGCGTAGAGGGTGTCGTTGACCAGCGTGCTCTTGCCCGAGCCGGACACGCCGGTCACGCAGGTCAGCAGGCCGACGGGGATCTCGACCGTCACGCCCTTGAGGTTGTTGCCGCGCGCGTTGACGATGCGCAGCTGCGCGCCGTCGGCGGGCTTGTGGCGCTCGGCCGGCACCTCGATGCGCGCAGTGCCGCTCAGGTAGCGGCCGGTCAGCGAGTTGGGGTCGGCCGCCACCTGATCGGGCGTGCCCTGCGCCATGACCTGGCCGCCATGCACGCCGGCGCCGGGGCCCAGGTCCAGCACCCAGTCGGCCGCGCGGATGGCGTCCTCGTCGTGCTCGACGACCAACACCGAATTGCCCAGGTCGCGCAGCCGCCACAGCGTGGCGATCAGCCGGTCGTTGTCGCGCTGGTGCAGGCCGATGCTGGGCTCGTCCAGCACATACATGACGCCGGTCAGGCCCGAGCCGATCTGGCTCGCGAGCCGGATGCGCTGGGCCTCGCCGCCGGACAGCGTGTCGGCGCTGCGGTCCAGGCTCAGGTAGTTCAGGCCCACGTCGTTCAGGAAGCGCAGCCGCGAGGCGATCTCGCGCACGACCTTGTCGCCGATCTCGGCCTTGTTGCCCTTGAGCTTCAGCCCTTCGAAATAGTCCAGGCATTCGCGCAGCGTCGAATGCTCGACCTCGTAGATCGGCCGGCCCTTGAAGCCCGCCGGCGCATCGGCCGGCTGCAGCACGACATTGCGCGCCTCGCGCCGCAGCCGCGAGCCCTCGCAGGCCGGGCAGGGCTTGGCGGCCATGTAGCGGGCCAGGTCCTCGCGCACGGCGGCCGAGTCGGTCTCCTTGTAGCGGCGCTGCAGATTGGGCAGGATGCCCTCGAAGGGATGGTGGCGCTTGACCGAGCGCTTCTTGCCGGTCGAGGTCTCGGCCTGGTAGACGAAGGCGATGTCCTGCTCGCCGGAGCCGTCCAGCAGCACCTGCCGGGCCGTGGCCGGCAGGCTCTCCCACGGCGCCTCGACGTCGAAGGCGTAGTGGGCCGCGACCGACTCCAGCAGCGAGAACGTGTACGGGTTGCGCCGGTCCCAGCCCTTCACGGCGCCGCTGGCCAGGCTGAGCGTCGGGAAGGCGACGACGCGGTCGGCGTCGAACACGGTGACCTGGCCCAGGCCCTCGCAGCTGGGGCAGGCACCCACCGGCGAATTGAAGGAGAACAGCCGCGGCTCCAGCTCGGGCAGCGAGTAGGAACAGACCGGGCAGGCGAACTTGCTGGAGAACAGGGTCGTCTGCTCACCCGCCATATTCATCACCAGCGCTCGCCCGTCGGCCAGGCGCAGCGCCGCCTCGAAGCTCTCGGCCAGGCGCTGGCGCTGCTGATCATGGGCATCGGCGCGCAGGACCACGCGATCGACGACGACATCGATGTCGTGCTTCTCGGCCTTCTTCAGCGCCGGGATGTCGGGCGCCTCCACCGTCGCGCCGTCGACGCGAAAGCGCACATAGCCCTGGGCCTGCAGGTCCTGGAAGAGCTCGACGAACTCGCCCTTGCGGTCGCGCACGACGGGCGCCAGCAGCATCAGCTTGCTCTCGTCCGGCATGGCCAGCACGGCATCCACCATCTGGCTGACCGACTGCGCCTCCAGCGGCAGGTGGTGGTCGGGGCAGAAGGGCGTGCCGGCGCGGGCATAGAGCAGGCGCAGGTAGTCGTGGATCTCGGTGACCGTGCCGACCGTGGAGCGCGGGTTGTGCGAGGTCGCCTTCTGCTCGATGGAGATGGCCGGCGACAGGCCCTCGATGATGTCCACGTCCGGCTTGTCCATCAGCTGCAGGAACTGGCGGGCGTAGCTGGACAGGCTCTCGACATAACGCCGCTGGCCCTCGGCATACAGCGTGTCGAAGGCCAGCGACGACTTGCCCGAGCCCGACAGCCCCGTGATGACGACCAGCGCATGCCGCGGCAGGTCGACGTCGATGTTCTTCAGGTTGTGGGTGCGCGCGCCGCGCACGCGGATGAACTTGGACTCAGGCGACGACATGGGGAGTTTTCACAAGGCAACCGGCCATGATAGGCCGCCACAATCCGGCGCGTCCAAGCACCGACAGGGAGGTCCCGATGAGGATCAGGTTGCGCGCGGCCTTTGCCGCGCTGAGCACGGCACTGGGTTTTGCGCTCTGCGCCGCGCCGGCGTCCGCCGAGCCGCCGCCGATCGCGGCCTTCTTCAAGCGCCCGCAGGTGCGCGAGCCCAGGCTCAGCCCGAGCGGGCGCTACCTGGCCATCCAGGCCGCCGGCAAGGGCGACCGGATGTGGCTGGCCGTCATCGACCTGCAGACGCTGGACCAGCCCCGCTTCGTTGCCGGCTTCAACGATGCCGACATCGCCAGCCATCAATGGGTCAACGAGGATCGGCTGGTGTTCCAGGTGTCGGACTCGCCCGACGGCAGCACGCGCGTGATGGCCGAAGGCCTGTGGGCGGTGGACCGGGACGGCAGCAGCTTCCGCCAGCTCATCAACAGCGACAAGGCCTTCATCACCAACAACAGCAGCACCATCGCCGACCGCCGGCTGGAGATGAACTGGACGCTGCACGGCGTGCCGCCCGATGGCGGCGTCGACGTGATCGTGCTGCGCCGCCGCTGGTCGACGGACCGCGAGTCCGCCGGCACGCAGCTCGCGCGGCTGGACACGCGCACCGGCCTGACGAAGAACCTCAGCCAGGGCATCCCCGACTACACGTCGCGCTGGCTGCTGGACTGGCGCGGCGAACCCCAGGTGATCGAAGCCGAGCACGCCGGCCGCAGCCAGTTCTACCGACGTGACGCGCAGGGCCGCTGGCAGCCCTGGTTCGACGACGACGCCTACAAGCGCCAGCACGCGACGCCGGATTGGATGGGGCCGGACGGCCTGATGCTCGGCGTGAGCGGCTATCGCGGCTACTCCGCGCTGTTCCGCCTCGATGCCGAGACCGGTGCAAGCGAGGCCCAACCCCTGGTCGACCTCAAGGGCTACGACTACCGGGGCCGGCCGATGTTCGACCCCGACGCCCGGCGCCTGCTCGGCATCCGCTTCGAGACCGACGCCCCCGGCACGGCCTGGCTGGACCCGGCGATGAAGGCGATGCAGGCCGACATCGACGCCAAGCTGCCGGGCTCGATCAACCTGATCGAATGCCGGCGCTGCCTGAAGGCGATGCACCTCGTCGTCACGGCCCTGTCCGACCAGCGTCCGCCCGAGTACTACCTCTACAAGCCGGCCGACAAGGCGCTGCAGAAGCTGGCCTCGGCGCCGGCCGAACTGCGGCCCGCCGCGATGGGCCAGCGCGACTACCACCGCATCAAGGCCCGCGACGGCCTGGAGCTGCCCGTGCTCGTCACGCAACCGGCCGGCGGCGTCAAGGGCAGGACGCCCACCGTCGTCCTCGTGCACGGCGGCCCCTATCTGCGCGGCACGCGCTGGGCCTGGGAGCGGAACGCCCAGTTCCTCGCCAGCCGCGGCTACCTCGTGCTGGAACCCGAGTTCCGCGGCAGCACCGGCTATGGCTGGCAGCTCTTCCGTGCCGGCTGGAAGCAGTGGGGCCTGGCCATGCAGGACGACCTTGCCGACACGCTGGCCTGGGCCGTCAAGCAGGGCTGGGCCGACCCGCAGCACGCCTGCATCATGGGCGCGAGCTATGGCGGCTATGCGGCCATGATGGGCGCCGTCACCCAGGGCGAGCTGTTCAAGTGCGCCGTCAACTGGGTCGGCGTGACCGACATCGGCCTGATGTCCAGCATCCACTGGAGCGATTTCTCCGAGGAATGGAAGCAGCACGGCATGAAGCGCCTCGTGGCCAACCCGGACACCGACGCAGAGCAGATGCGCCGGACCTCCCCGCTGGCGCGCGCCAAAGAAATTCGCATGCCGCTGCTGATGGCCTACGGCGGTTCCGACATGCGCGTGCCCCTCAAGCATGGCAGCGACATGAAGGCCGCGCTGCGCCCCGAGCAGGACCTGGAATGGGTCGTCTACCCGGAGGAGGGCCACGGCTGGTTCAACCTGAAGACCAATGAGGACTTCTGGGGCCGCGTCGAACGCTTCCTGGCGCGCAACATCGGCGGCAGCGGCGCCGCGAAGCCCGCACCGGGCAACTGACGCTTCATCGCGGCGCCATGCAGCTCGCGGCCCGCGCCCGGCGATTCATCGCAGCGCGCTGGCGGCGCGCCGGCCGCTTGCAGAAACTGCTTCCATCGATACAGCAATCCCGCTGTGCAGACCCCAAAGGAAGCCTCATGAAAGCCACCGTCCTGATCCAAGCCGCCGCCGTCGCCGCCTTCGCGTTCACCGCCTGCGCCGCCAGCGCCGCCCCGCAGCAAATCCAGAAGCTGCCCCGCGTCGTCGTCACCGGCAAGGCTGCCCAGCAGGTCGCCCAGCTGCCGCGCGTCGTCGTCACCGGCTACGCCGTCCGCGACGTCGCCCAGGTCCAGCAACTGCCCCGCGTGACCATCACCGCCCGCCGCGCCTGAGCCCCTGGCATGACGATGCCCGTCACGAAAAACCACCGAGCCGAGTCGCCGGCGCAGCAGGCCGCCGGCCGGGGCTGCGCCGCCGAGTCGGCTGGGTGCAAGCGATTGACACAGGTCTGAAAGACAATCCGGGCTTCTGACTGGAGCCCGCCTTGAAAGAAGAGCTGCGCAAACGCCGGTCCTGGCTGGATGGCTTCATGGCCTATCCGGCCCCGGCCGGCCTGAGCGAAACCGCGCTGCGCGACAACATCATCCTGCTCGATCAGGCCCTCTACACGCTGTGGAGCCTGGGCGACAACCTGATCTACGCGTGGACGCCCGAGGCCAGCGGCCTGCGCGTGCTGGTCGCGCCGCACCAGACGCTGACCGAGTACACGCTGGGCGACGGCCGGCTGCCGCAGGCCGAGATCACGCGCCGCACGCGGCTGCTGGACAAGCTGCTGTCCAACCAGGAGCACCTGGCCGCCGACGCCTTCGACGCGGTGGCCCTGGCCCTGGGCGTCGAGCCCCGTCTCGTCGAGCTGCCCTTCGCGCCCGAGCGCGGCCTGGGCCTGCCGCTGATCGCCGCCATCGCGGCGCGCTACGGCATCCGCCTCGTCGAGGACCGCGCCGTCATCCTGTTCGACGCGGTCGGCTTCTCGCTGCTGACGCCGCTGCAGCAGGTCGTGCAGCTCAACAGCCTGTCCTGCTCGGTCAACGCGGCCTATGCCAAGCTGCTGGCCCGCGAGATCAACATCAACTTCGCGCGCACGACGACGGGCGACGGCTTCTACATCTGGAACCGCATGCGCGGCGTGGCGGCCAATGTCGAGCTCTACCAGCTGATGCAGTTCATCCTGGCCGACAACGCGCTGGCCCGCGAGCGCGCCACGCGCCCGGAGTCGGTGCCGCGGCTGCGCGCCTGCTTCCACGTCGGCTCGCACTACGAGTTCTACCAGTCCGAGGGCCTGAACCCGACCTCGTTCAGCTATTTGGTCGGCCAGGTCACGATCGAGCTGGCGCGCATGATCGAGCACGCCCAGCCGGGCCAGATCCTGGTCGGCAAGTTCAACACGCTGATGCACGACGAGGCCAGCGGCGAGGACGTGCGCATCGACAGCCTGGACTTCGTCGAGCGCACGCGCGCGCCGCTGCGCAGCCTCAACGGCCTCAAGCTCGCCGGCTCCGAGGTCGACGAGATCGCCTGCTACCTGACCGGCCGGCGCGACCTCTTCGGCCTGTGGGGCATCAGCGAATACGAGATCGCCGACAAGCACGGCCTGATCCACCGCGTCTACAACGCCAAGATCAACATCCACCGCCGCAACGGCGAGCCCATCTACCTCGGCCTGCGCGAGGAAGACCTGCCCGGGGACGCGCCGCGCAGCGTGGCGGACACGGACTTCGTGCCGATGCGGGCCTGAGGGCTCCCACCCCTAGAGCCGGCCCTCCAAAAGGACCAGTTCTTGCCGCCGCGCCGGAGGCGCAGCGGCTAGGATTCCCGGCGCTGTGACCGAGTCCCCTGCCTCCCATGCCGCCAGCGCGCCCGCCCTCGGCCAGCGCCGGCTGCTGACCCTGCTCTTCGTCGACCTGAGCGGCTCCACCGCCATGGCCGAGTGGATGGAGGCCGAGCATTACGCGGCCATGCTGGCCGGGCTGCGCACGTTGTACGAACGCATCGTGCCCCACCACGGCGGCGTCATCGCGCGCATCCAGGGCGACGGCATGCTGGCCCTGTTCGGCCACCCCGAGGTGCGCGAGGACGACGGCCGCCGCGCCACCGAGGCAGCGCTGGAGCTGCACGCCGCCGTGCGCGAGCTGCTGCCGCCAGGCCCCCGCCCGGCCGACTTCCCCGGCCTGGCCCTGCACAGCGGCATCCATGCCGGCATCGTCCTCGTCAACGAGGGCGACCAGATGCGCGGGCGCTTCGAGCTGCTCGGCAACGCCCCCAATATCGCCGCCCGGCTGTCCGAGGCCGCCAAGCGCGACGAGATCATCGCCAGCGAGGAGAGCCTGGGCCTGCAGAGCCAGTTCTTCGAGACCGGGCCGCGCTTCTCGCTGCAGCTGCGCGGCCGCGCGACGCCGCTGGCCGCCTACCGCGTGCACGGCCGCGCCGCCATCGGCCGGCGCTTCGAGGCCAGCATGCGCCGCGGCCTGGCGCCCTTTGTCGGCCGCGGCGCCGAGCTGGCCGCGCTGGAGGCCGCCCTGGCCCGCACGCTGGCCGGCCACACGCTGTGGCTGGGCATACGCGCCGGTGCCGGCGTCGGCAAGACGCGGCTCATCGAGAAGTTCCTGCGCCACGCCGAAGACCAGGCTGACCGGCCCTGCCGCATCCACCGCGGCTACTGCGAGAGCTATCTCAGCGCCGAGCCGCTGCAGCCCTTTCTGCAGATGCTGCGCGCGCTCGACGGCCTCGAGGACGCGCCGCCCGAGCTCTTCGCGGCCCAGCACAGCGCCCCCGGCCAGCGCGCCGACGCGCTGCTCGCGCTGCTGCTCGCGCTGGCGCGCCGCACGCCCCAGTTGGTCTGCATCGACGACCTGCAATGGGCCGACGACGCCTCGCTGCGCCTGCTGCACCGGCTGCGCGCCGCCGCCCAGGCCCAGGGCCTGGCGCTGCTGCTGCTCAGCGCCAGCCGCCCGACGGGCGAGCCGCTGCCGGGTGCCCACGACGACCCGGCCCAGCTCATCGAGCTGCCGCCGCTCAGCGAGACCGAGGCCGCGCGCGCCGTGCAGCAGCTGCTGCCGCAGATCGACCCCTTCATCGCCGCCGAGGTGCAGCGCCACGCCGGCGGCAACCCCCTCTTCATCGAGGAGCTCTGCCACGCGGCGGCCGACGCCGGCGAGGGCCTGGCCGAGGGCCAGAGCGGCTCGGCCTGGCTGGCCGCGCTGGTCGAGTCGCGCGTCGACCGCCTCGCGCCCGAGCAGGCCCGGCTCGTGCGCATCGCGGCCGTCATCGGCAACGTCATCCCGGTCTGGCTGCTGGAGATCCTGACCGGCTATGGCGAGCAGCATCCCGCCGTGCGCGCCCTCGCGGCCCAGGACTTCATCTTTCCCGACCAGCGCCCCGGCCATCTGCGCTTCAAGCACGGCATCACGCGCGACGTCGTCTACGAAGCCACCGGCCTGCACGAGCGCCAGGCCCTGCACCGCCACATCAGCGTCGCGCTGGCCGCGCGCGGCGGCCGCGAGAGCCAGCTGCACGAGCAGCTCGCCTACCACGACGCCGCCGCCAACGACTGGCCCGCCGCCGCCCGCCATGCCGAGGCCGCCGGCGACCAGGCCCTGGCCGCCTCGGCGCTGGACCGCGCCAAGAAGCAGTTCCGCGCCGCGCTGGCCGCGCTGGAGTTCATGCAGCGCGCCGGCGAAGGCGAAGACCAGGCCCGCCAACGCCGCCGCCGCTGGGTCGGCATCGCCCAGCGCCTGGGCATGGCCTGCGTCTTCGACGCCTCGCAGGACGACCTGCGCGTGCTCAGGCACGCCGCCGAACTGGCCCGCGCCGACGGCGACGCCAACCTCGTCGCCCGCACCGAATACTGGCTGGCCTATGTCGGCTACGCGCTGGGCGAGACCCGCGACAGCCTGCGCCATGCGCGCGCCGCCGTGCAGACCGCCCAGGGCTGCGGCGACACCGCGCTGCTGGCCCAGCTGCCCGGCACCGTCGGCCAGTTGCAGGCCGCCGCGGCCGACTACGCCAGCGCGCTGCCGATGCTGGACCTGGCCATCGGCCGCCAGCGCGAGCGCGCCAGCAAGAGCGCCGTGAACCAGATCGGCCTGTCCTTCTCGCTGTGCTGCCGCGCCTACGTGCTGGGCGACCAGGGCCATTTCCAGCGCGCCCACGAGGTCTTCGCCGAGGCGCTGGCGCCCTTCGACGGCAGCAGCCACGCCGTCGAAGCCAGCATCCAGGGCTGGCGCGCCGCCGTGCTGCTGTGGCAGGGGCGCTGGGCCGAAGCCCGCGAGGCCGCGGCCGTGGCCCACCGCGTGGGCGCCCAGGTGCGCAGCATGTTCACCTGCGCGATGGGCCATGCGGCCGGTGCCTACGGCGCCTGGATGCAGGAGCACGACCCGGCCGCGCGCCAGCACATCCTCGACGCCACCGCCTGGCTCGCGCCGCGCGGCGGCGGCCTGTACAGCAGCTTCCAGCATGGCTGGCTGGCCGACATCCTGTCCGACCAGGGCGACGCCGGCGCCGCGCGCCAGCATGTCGCGCTGGCCCTGAAGCGCGGCCGCCAGCACGACTGGGTCGGCGGCGCGATGGCCTACCGCGCGGCGGCCCGGCTGGCCGCCCGCATGGGCGACACGGCGCGCGCGCAGCGCTACCTGGCCCTGGCCCGCAGCGCCGGCGAGCGGCGCAACTCCGCCCACGAGGCCGCCGTCACGGCCCTGCTGGAGGCCGAGCTGAAGCTGGACGACGGCTGGCGCGCGGCGCGCGACCGGGCCAACGCCGAGTTCGAGCGCATGGGCATGAGCGGCTTCGTGGAACGGGCGCTGCTGGCGGCGACCCGGCCCGAATAAGAGCGCCTTCTAGACGCTCAGCGCCACCACGGTCGGCGCCCCGGTGAAGCGCAGCACCCCGGCATCCAGCACCGCCGCGATGACGCCCAGCATGACGCCCATGCCCATGCCATAGCCCGGGCAGGCATGCGGCGGCGGGCCGGCCGGGTCGGCGCGGTCGCCGCCGAAGGCGATGTGATGGCGCAGCGGGTCCTGCTGGGTGGCCGAGCCGAGGGCCACGACCAGGGTGTCGCCGGCCTTCACGTCGACGCCGCCCAGCCGGTGGTCGGCGCGCGACCGGCGCCAGACCTGGAAGGGCGTGGGCTTGTAGTTCAGCGTCGCGACCAGCGCGGGCCGCAGCCGCGCGACGGCGGCCGTGTAGCGCTCGGGCAGGCTGGCCGTGGCCGGCACCTCGTGCCATTGCGGCTGCAAGTCCCAGAGCTTGCGCGTCTGCACCCAGATGGCCAGCGTGGCCAGCAGATTGGCATGCGTCGTCGGCGGGAAGCCGAGCATAATGCCGGCCAGCATGCGCGTGGGCAGGTCGGCCGGTGCGCCGGGCACGGCGCCGGCCGCGGCCAGGATGGCCTGGGACAGCTTGGGCAACTGCTCGAAGGGCGTGGCGGCCAGCCAGCGGTCCACGGCCTCGGTGAAGGCGCTGCCCGCCTGGCGGCCGGCGGCACAGACGGCCGGCGTCGGATGCGGGCCGAAGACGTAGCGCGACACGCGGAACAGCGCCGCCGGGCAGCGCGGCGCCTCCGCCTCGCCGGGCGGGTGGAACTCGGTGCCCCAGACGTAACGCCCGTCGGGCGGGCCGAACCAGATCTGGCAGAGCTTGGCCAGCACGCCTTCGCTGAGGCGCTCCAGGTCCAGCGGCGTGTCGGTGGGCAGGTCGGCGGGCTTCTGGCCGGGCGGGAAGGCGGCCAGCAGGGCCTGGGCCTCCTGGCGCAGGCCGGCGATGCCGGCGCTGGCGACCTGGTAGGCGAGCATGAAGGAGTCGGCCTCGCTGACGCCTTCGAGGATCTTGTTGACGGCCGGCGCCTGCTCGCGGTGGCCGCTGTCGTCGTCCAGGCCCAGGTAGCCGACGCCGACCGAATCGGCCATGCGTTCGCCGTAGCCGGCCACCGAGTAGCGGTCGGGCGCATTCCTCAGCACCTCCTGCACGCGGTCGGCGGCGCCGACGAGCACGCCATAGGCCGTCGCGACGACGCCGCCCGGCTGCTGACGCACCCAGGCCCAGGCGGCGTCGCGGCGGTTCGGGTCTTCCAGCCAGCCCTGCCAGGCGGCGAAGTCGTCCCGCGCCGGCATGGCGGCCGGCAGCGCCGCGGCAGGCAGCTGCGGCAGCGGCAGCTCGACGAGACCGGGCAGGGCCTTGAGCGCGCGGATGGAGGGCACGAAGAAATAGGCGCCCCACTGCAGCGTGACGAAGGGCTCGGGGCCGAGGTCGATCTCGTAGGCGCGCTTGTCGTGCTCGAAGGGGTAGAGGCGCGGGCCCGCGCCCGGGTCGACGACGCCGAGCAGCGGGTCGCTCTGCGCCGAGTAGCCGCCGCTGGCATTGCCGCCGGCCACCCAGCGCTGGATGACCTCGAACTGCTCGGCCAGGTGGGCGTTGTAGGCCATGAAGATCAGGCCGCGGTCGGCGTCGTCCGCGGGGTGGTCGCGGTCCGGCGGCGGGCCGTAGCTCATGCCGCGGCGCAGGATGCGCGGCATGCGGGCCTTGGCGAAGGCCTGGTCGGCGCCCAGGTCGCGCGGGTTGGTGCGCCGGATGTGGGCATGGAAGGGGCAGAGCGCGCCCTTGGCATCGGCCTCGTAGTTGAAGTCGTTGCCTTCGTTCAGCGCGTGGTCGTCGGCCAGCGGCTCGCCCGTGCGCCAGCGGCCCATCAGCTTGGCCAGCAGCAGCTCCTTGGGCAGGCCGGTGCGCCGCGCCTCGGCGGCCATGCGGGCGTCCAGCCGGCCGACGTACTGGCGCAGCTTGCGCACGGCCAGGAAGCTGCCGCGGTCCAGCAGCGCGTCGGGCTGCTCGGGCACCGCGTAGCCCTTGTCGCGCGCGGTCGCATAACCCTGCAGCACCTCGCCGTCGCGCACGCGGTCGTCCCAGCGCTGGCCGGTGGGCTGCGGCGCCTTCCAGTCCGGCACCGGCTGGCTGATGCCGTCCTTGAAGCCGAAGCTCTCCTGCTCCAGCGCACTGCCGCGCAGCGGCTCGACGGCCATCAGCGCCAGGCCCGTGCCCTGGGTCAGCGCCTGGGCGACGGCATCGATGCGGTCGCGGTCCGCCTGGGTGATGACCTCGCCGGGCTCGGGGCTCGCAAAACGGAGCTGCACGAGCAGATGGGCGCCGGCCGGGTCGAAGCGGTCGCGGCCGTTGACGTGGGGCGCCAGCGCCCAATGGGCCGGGTGGTTGTGGCGCACGTCGCCGAGCAGGCCGGCGCGCGCGGCCATGCCCTCCTTGAAGGCCTGCGGGAAGCGCTCCAGCCGCGCCGGCGGCAGGCCCAGCGCGCCCAGGCCGGCCAGCGTCAGCGCGACCTGGGTCCAGACGCCCTGCAGCGGCCCGGCCTGGGGCGGCTGCTGGCCCTCGGCCGTGACCGGCGCCGTCGACAGCCAGGCCAGCGCGGGGCCGGGCTGGGCCACGCGCATCAGCAGCAGCGCGCCGCGGTTGGCGGGCAGCCTGGTCAGCAGGCCGGCCTGCAGGTCGGCGTCGGCCAGCGGCAGCTCGCGCGCCTGCACGGCGGGCGGCGTCAGCGTGCTCTCGAACCACTGCAGCATCGCGAAGTGGCGGCGGCGCAGCTGCTCGCCGGGCGTGCTGCCGGTGCCGACGGGGAAGTGCTCGCGCGTGCCCAGCCGCGTCAGCTCGAACAGCACGTCCTGGGTCGCGCGCAGCAGCACGCGGCCGTCCCAGGCCTGGTCATTGAAATAGCGCTGCAAGGTGTAGAGACCCGCCAGCGGCACGAGGCCGCGCGCGGCCATCGCGAAGCGCTCGGCCGGGTCGGTGGGCAGCGGCGCGACCTCGCCGGCGGCCGGCGCACGCAGCCGATCGGCGCCCAGCTCGCTGGCATGGCCGCGCTGGGCGGCCTCCAGCCGCGACAGGTATTCGGCGTCGCTGACGCTGCGGCCGGATTCGATGAAGAGGAAGTCGGCCGACACCTCGTGCGCCCGCACCCAGCGCGCATAGGCCTCGAAGCTGCAGTTGCAGGACAGCTCGTAGCCCTCGGCGTGGCAGAGGATGAGGTCCAGCGTGGAGCCGAGCTGGTCCCAGATGACCCGCATATAGGGCTCCCAGCCGCCGTCGAAGTTGACGTTCAGCAGCAGCCGGTCGGGGACGCCGTCCCGGCCGTCGACGACGGCCCAGCGGAAGGAGTGCACGATGCGCCAGCGCGCGACGATGTCGCTGTAGCGCGAGGCCGGCGCGCTGGATTCGCGCGAGCCCAGGCGCAGGCCGTTGAGCGTGCGCAGCACCTTGCGCAGGCGGTCGACATGGGTCGCCACCTCGAGCGCGTCGACGAATCCGGGCTTGATGTCGGCCAGCAGCACCAGATCGGTGATGCCGCCGAGTTGAACGTCGTTGCCGCGTGCCATGGCTTCCCTCCCAGGATGAAGCGCCAAGTATCCCGGCGCGGCATGACGGCCCGACCGCGGTGAACCCATAAGTTTGTTGATGCCGCGCGGTTCGCATCGGTCCGCGCCAGCCGCAACTCATCCGCCAAAAACCGCAACCTATCGCAAACCCTGAGTTCCAAGTGACCCGGGCGAACACACTGCCAGCCATCAACACGGGAGAACAGCCATGAACCGCATCAGCACCACCGCCTACCGCGCGCCCCTGCAGGCCTTCAGCGCCGCCCTCCTCGTCGCGCTGGTCGCGCTGACCGGCGCCACCTGGCTGACGCTGACCGCGCCGGCCGAAGCGCCCGCCGTGGTCCACCTCGACCGCGTCGTCATCAGCGGCGTGCGCACGCCCGAGCCCAGCGTGGCCCAGCTGCCGCGCGTCGTCATCGAAGGCCGCCGCAACACGGCGGGCGAGACCACCCAGGTCGCCAGCGCCTGCGTGGCGCCGGCCGTCTGCTAACGGCCCAGAACCCGGAGGATCTCGCGGCCATAGGCCTCGAGCTTCTTCGCACCGACGCCGCTGATCTCGCCCAGCTCGGCCAGGTCGCCGGGTTGCTGCCGGGCCATCTCGGCCAGCGTGGTGTTCTGGAAGATCACATAGGCCGGCAGGCCATGCTCCTTGGCCACCTCGGAGCGCCAGGCCTTCAGCGCCTCGAAGCGCTGCTGGGCCTCGGCATCCAGGCCCAGCGACGGATCGGCCTTGGGCTTGGTCGTCCGTCCGGCCTTGGTCTTGCCGCGCGGCTTCTTCTCCTCGGCCTCGCGCAGCCTCAGCTCCACCTCGCCCTTCAGCACCGCGCGGGCGCCGTCCTGCAGGGCCAGCGTGTTGAACTCGCCCTCGGTCGCGACATGGCCCAGCGCGATCAGCTGGCGCAGCACGGCCCGCCACTGCGGCTCCGACAGGTCGGCGCCGCAGCCCCAGGTGGACAGGCTCTCGTGGTGGTACTGGCGCGTCTTGTCGGTGGCCTTGCCGCGCAGCACGTCGATCAGATGGCCAGCGCCGAAGCGCTCGCCGCGCTGGTGGAAGCGGTAGATGCAGCTCAGCAGCTTGCGCGCCGCCTCGGTCGCATCCCAGGTCTGCGGCGGGCTCAGGCAGTTGTCGCAGTTGCCACAGGGCTGGCTGGCCTCGCCGAAGTAGTTCAGCAGCCGCACGCGCCGGCAGTCCGTCGCCTCGGCCAGCGCCAGCAGCGCATCCAGCTTGCCGCGCTGGCCCTGCTTGAAGACCTCGTCCGCCGGGCTCTCGTCGATCATGCGGCGCTGGTTGACGACGTCGGCCAGGCCATAGGTCATCCAGGCCTCGGCCGGCGCGCCGTCGCGGCCGGCGCGGCCGGTCTCCTGGTAGTAGGCCTCGATGTTCTTGGGCAGGTCGAGGTGGGCGACGAAGCGCACGTCGGGCTTGTCGATGCCCATGCCGAAGGCGATGGTCGCGACCATGATGAGGCCGTCCTCGCGCAGGAAGCGGTCCTGGTGGCGGCGGCGCACGTCGGCGTCCAGGCCGGCGTGGTAGGGCAGCGCGTTCAGGCCCTCGCTCTGCAGCCACTCGGCGGTTTCCTCGACCTTCCTGCGGCTCTGGCAGTAGATGACCCCAGCCTCGCCCTCATGCTCCTCGCGCACGAAGCGCAGCAGTTGCTCGCGCGGCGAGCCGTTCTTCTCGACGATGAGGTAGCGGATATTGGGCCGGTCGAAGCTGCTGATGAAGACCTGCGCGTCCTGCAGCTGCAGCCGCTGGATGATGTCGGCGCGCGTCAGCTCGTCGGCCGTGGCCGTCAGCGCGATGCGCGGCACCTCGGGGAAGCGCTCGTGCAGCAGGCTCAGCTGCAGGTACTCCGAGCGGAAGTCGTGGCCCCACTGGCTGACGCAATGGGCCTCGTCGATGGCGAACATCGACAGCAGGCCGCGCTCCTGCAGCGACGCGAGCTGGGCCAGGAAGCGCGGCGTCGTGATGCGCTCGGGCGCCGCGTAGAGCAGCGTCAGGCGCCCGCTCATCAGCTCGCGCTCGATGCGGCTGGCCTCCTCGCCGGTCAGGCTGGAGTTCAGGAAGGCGGCGTGCACGCCGGCCTCCTCCAGCGCGCCGACCTGGTCGTGCATCAGCGCGATCAGCGGGCTGACGACGATGGCCACGCCCTGGCCGCGCCGGTGGCGCAGGATGGCCGGCACCTGGTAGCACAGGCTCTTGCCGCCGCCGGTGGGCATCAGCACCAGCGCATCGCCGCCGGCGGCGACCTGCTCGACGATGGCGGCCTGCTGGCCGCGGAAGGCGGTGTAGCCGAAAACCCGGGACAGCACCGCTTGCGGCGTGTCCGGGGCGACAGGATGATGGGTGGGCGACTGCATGGCGAAGGCCGGGATTGTCGCCAACAACTCGCCGCCCCCTCGGGCGGCCACCACCACCAGGGAGATCGTCATGCTGCGTCACCGTTTCGCCGGCCTGTGGCTGGCCGCCTGCACCGCCTGCGCCGGCGCCCAGACCGCGGCGCTGAACAGCGCCGTCGCCGGCCAGGCCGACCATGCCTACCCGGCGCTCGAAGCCCTCTACCAGGACATCCACAGCCACCCCGAGATCGCCTTCGAGGAGACCCGCACGGCCGCCAGGCTGGCCGCCGAGATGCGCGCGCTGGGCTTCACGGTGACCGAACACGTCGGCAAGACCGGGCTGGTCGCGATCTACGAGAACGGCGCCGGCCCCACTGTCATGGTGCGCACCGAACTGGACGCGCTGCCGATGGAGGAGAAGACCGGCCTGCCCTACGCGAGCCGCGCCAAGACGATCTCCAACGGCCGCGAGAGCTTCGTCGCCCACAGCTGCGGCCACGATGTGCACATGGCCGCCTGGGTGGGCGCGGCACGCACGCTGGTCGCGCTGAAGGACCGCTGGCAGGGCCGGCTGATGTTCATCGCCCAGCCGGCCGAGGAGATCGTCGCCGGCGCCCAGGCCATGGTCGCGGACGGCCTGTTCACGCGCTTCCCCAGGCCCGAGGTCGCCATCGCCATCCACAGCGGCGGCGGCGCCTACGGCACCGTGCAGTTCCGCGCCGGGCCGGCCATGTCGGCCGCCGACGGCTTCGAGATCGTCTTCAAGGGGCGCGGCGGCCACGGCTCGGCGCCGCACGCCACCATCGACCCCGTCGCGATGGCGGCGCGCTTCGTCACCGACGTGCAGACCGTCATCAGCCGCGAGAAGGACCCGCGCGAGTTCGGCGTCATCACGGTCGGCGCCTTCCAGGCCGGCACGGTGGGCAACATCATCCCGGACCAGGCCGTGCTGCGCGGCACCATCCGCTCCTACCTGCCCGAGGTGCGCGAGGGCCTGCTCGCCGGCCTGCGCCGCACGGCCCATCACGTGGCCGCGGCGTCCGGCGCGCCCGAGCCCGAGATCACCATCGTGCCCGGCACCGGCGCGGTCATGAACGACGAGGGCGTCATCCGCCGCGTCGAGGCGGCCGTCAAGAGCAGCCTGGGCGCCGACAAGGTGCTGCTGGCCAAGCCCAGCACCGCCAGCGAAGACTTCTCGGTCTACGCGCTGCAGGGCGTGCCCTCGCTGTTCATGCACTTCGGCGTCTACCCGCCGGAACGCGTCGAAGCCGCGTCCAAGCCGGGCGCCGCGCCGCTGCCCTTCAACCATTCGCCGCAGTTCGCGCCCGTGGCCGAGCCCAGCATCAAGACCGGCATCAAGATCACCAGCGCCAGCGTGCTGGCCCTGCTGGGCAAGCCCTGACGCCCATCTAGACGACCCGCCTCTCCAACCCCGGACCCGCCGCCATGCCCACCGCCGACGAACTGCGCCACGCGCTGATCCGCAACTTCCGCGACGCGCCGCGCGAGCGCTTCGTGCGCGAGCCCCGCTACGACACCGAGACCGCGTCGATGACGCGCGGCACCGCGGCGAGCAAATTGGGCGCCAGCTTCGACATCGTCGCGCCCGGCCAGCTGAGCTGCCCCTACCACTTCCACCATGCGCAGGAGGAGATGTTCGTCATCCTGCAGGGCGAGGGCACGCTGCGGGTGGCGGGCGAGCGCCTGCCCATCCGGGCCGGCGACGTCATCACCATCCCCGCCGGGCCGGACTACCCGCACCACATCATCAACACCTCGGGCGCGCCGCTGCACTACCTCAGCATCAGCACGATGGAGAAGCCCGAGGTCTGCGAGTACCCGGACTCGGGCAAGGTCGGCGCCTTCGCGCCGGGGCTGCGCCTGCTGCAGAAACGCGAGGCCGGGCTGGACTACTGGGACGGCGAGCCCTGAGGCTCGCGCCGATCATGCCCGCCGCCATGCAGGGCGGCGGTCCTTCGCCAGGCGTCGGACAGACTGAGCTCGGACACATTCAGTCCTGAGGACTGAATGTGCCTGGCGAAGGCCAGAGCCGCTGGCTCTGGCACGCAGGGCCTGTCCTCGGTCCGGGCTCAGTAATGCGGCGGCAGCTCGTCGCGCAGATTGCGCGGCGCGCCCGGCTCGTCTGCCGCGGCGCCGCGGTTGCGCAGCTCGACGAGCTCGCGCACCAGCCGGTCGATCTGCGCCTGCTGGCGCACGACGACCTGGTTGAGCTGCTCGACCGTGTCCTCGGTGAAGCTCGCCTTGATCTCCAGGTCGGTGATGCGCTGTTCCAGCGCCTGCGGGGTCGGGGTGTCCATGCCCGTATTGGATCAGCGCCGCTCGCCCTTGGCGCTGATCGACCCCATGCCCGACACCGAGCGCTGCACGCTGGGGTTGCCGAAGTAGTCGACCGAGCCGATGCCGGAGATGTGGGCGGAGAGGTCGTCCGTGACCCACAGCACGACGTTGCCGATGCCGCTGACGCTGACGCGCGCGCGCTGGGCCTGCAGCCTGTCGGCGACGACCTTGCCCTTGCCGGAGATCTGCAGCGTCAGCTCGTCGACGCGGCCGCCGAGCTGGCCGTCGCCGGCGCCGGAGATCGCGAAGTTCAGCTGGCGGGCCTGCAGCTGGTCCAGCCGCGCCTGGCCCGCGCCGCTGATGCTGAGCTTGAGCTGGTCGGTGCGCAGCGGGCCGGGCGCGTGCACGTCGCTGGCGCCGGAGATGGCCAGCTGGCGCAGCTGGCGCATCTCGACCTGCACGAAGACCTTGCCCGCATGCCAGAACTTCCAGCCGCCGCCGGGGCGGATGACGAGCTGGCGGTCGGCGAGCTCGACCTCCACGCCCCGCTGCACGTCGGCGTCGCCGGCGACGAAGGCCTGGTCGCGCTCGCCCTGCACGAGGACGACGCGGGCCGCGCCGGCCAGCTCCAGGCGGTCGAAGTCGCCGGGCGCGTAGATCCGGCCCGGCACTGCGGGCGGGGCCAGCGGCGCCGGTGGCGCGAGCGGGGCGGGCGGCGCGATGACGGGCGGCGACGGCGGGACCTGGGCGCCGGCCAGGCCTGCGGCCAGGGCCAGCAGGGGCAGCAGAGCGGTTTTCACAGCGACTGCTCCCGCAGCATCTTGGACACCTCGCGGTTGGCCGTGATGCGCGTGCCGTCGCGCAGCTGCACGACGAGCTGGGAGTTCTCGTCCGGCGTCATGCTCTCCACGAAGTCCAGGTTGACGATGCAGCCGCGCTGCACGCGCAGGAAGCGCGCCGGGTCCAGCCGCGTCTCGAAATCGGCGATGGGCAGGCGCACCAGGAAGCTGCGGCCCTTGCTGGCGATGGCGGTGTATTTGTTGTCGGAGCGCAGGCACTCGATGGCGTCCACCTGCAGCGGGAATATCTTGCCCTGGTCGCGCACCAGCAGGCGGGTCAGCGGCGCGTCGGCCGGCGCGCCCAGGGCCTGCGCCACGTCGGCCACGCTGGGCGCGGCCTCGCGCAGCGCGTGGGCGACGGCTTCGTCGAAGCGCTCGCGCGAGAAGGGCTTGAGCAGATAGTCCACGGCATGCAGCTCGAAGGCCGTCAGCGCGTGCCGGTCGTAGGCCGTCGTGAAGATGATGCGCGGTTGGTGGGCATCGCGCTGCAGCGCCTGCACGACCTGCAGACCGGTCAGGCCCGGCATCTGGATGTCGGTCAGCACGAGGGCCGGCTTCAAGGCGCGGATCTGGGCCAGGGCTTCCTCGCCGTCTTCGCAGACGGCCACGAGCTGCAGGCCCGGCGTGGCCCTGACCCAGTCGGCCAGCGACTCGGCGGCCAGGGGTTCGTCTTCGGCGATCAGGACAGTGGTCATGCTCATGCGAGGGCACTCCGGGATTTCTTGGTGATGTCGGCGCCGGCGCCGGCCGAGGTTTCCCAGCGACTGCCGTGGAACCGGCTTTGCCGGGCCACTGGCAGTGCCCCCTTGAGGGGGCGCGCGAAGCGCGTAGGGGGTGGTCTCATACCTGTGGAATAAACAAGTCGACGCGGAAGCCGGCGCCGGGAGCGGTGTGGATGCGCAAACGGGCCTGGCCGTCGTAGTCCAGCGCGAAACGCTTGCGCAAGGCCGCCAGGCCCACGCCGCGGCGCTGGCCGGGCCTGGGTTCCAGCGCCTCGGGCTCGCAGCCGGGGCCGTCGTCGGCCACGGCCAGATCCAGGCCGTGGTTGAGGGCATTGCGGCGCGCGGTGATGGTCACGCAGCCGCCGCCCTTGCGCGGCGCCACGGCATGCAGGATGGAGTTCTCGACCAGCGGCTGCAGCGTCAGCGGCGGCAGCTCGTCGGCCAGCACGCGTTCCTCCAGCTGCCAGTCCACGCGCAGCCGCGTGCCCAGGCGCAGGGCCTCGAGGGCTAGGTAGTCGCGCAGGAAGTCGATCTCGTCGGACAGCAAAACGCGGTCCTCGGCGCCGCGCTTGGTGTCCAGCACATAGCGCAGCATGGACGCGAACTTCAGCAGCGCCGCCTCGGCGCCGGCCGGGTCCTTGCGGGTCAGCGCGATCAGCGTGTTCAGCGTGTTGAACAGGAAATGCGGGTTGAGCTTGCCGCTGATGGCCGACAGCTCGGCCTTGGCCAGCGCGCTCTCGGCCTGGGCGGCGGCGATGGCGGCCGAGCGCGCGGCGCGCGCCTGCAGCACGGCCGTGAAGGCCGTCGCGATGGTGGCGTAGACCACCAGCCCCCAGACCGAGCGCCACAGCAGGCCGGCCAGCAGCACGGCGCCGGCATGGTCGGCACCGAACAGCGTCGCGTTGACGGCGAACTCGCCGGCCTGCCACAGCACCGAGAAGGCCAGGGCCGCCAGCGCGTGGGCCAGGGCCGTCGCGGCCGGGCCGGCATCGCCGGCATGCAGGCGGCCCGCCAGCGGCCAGACGGCCACGCCCAGCAGCATCGGCGCCCACAGCATCGTCGTGGCCTGGTAGACGGCGAGCCAGAAGGGGTCCAGGCCGCGGTCGAACTCGCTGCCGGCCAGCACGAACAGACACCAGGCCAGCGCGCAGGCGCCGGCATAGGACAGCCAGAGGCGACGGTTGCGGGGGCGGGGGGGAGTCATGGCTTCATCTTAGGGAGGCCGGCCGGCCGGCGCCCGCGCGGCGCGACCAAGTGCGGGCCGCGGGGTGCGGGATGCGGCTCGCGGGCTACTGCTGACGGCCCCGCGCCGGGGTGCCCGGCATAATTCGACCCCTTCCCCATCGAAATCCGGACGAGCGTCATGGCCAGCGTCAACAAAGTCATCCTCATCGGCAACGTCGGCAAAGACCCCGAGGTTCGCTACAACCCCAGCGGCGGCGCCTGGGTCACCCTCAGCCTGGCCACGACCCGCAACTGGAAGAACCGCGAGACCGGCGAACGCCAGGAAGAGACCGAATGGCACCGCGTCGTCTTCAACGACCGCCTGGCCGAGATCGTCGGCGAGTACGTCCGCAAGGGCCGCCCGCTGTACGTCGAAGGCCGCCTGAAGACGCGCAAGTGGCAGGACAAGGAAGGCCGCGACACCTACACCACCGAAATCATCGCCCAGGAGATGCAGCTGCTGGGCGGTCGTGAAGGCATGGGCGGCGGCGACGAAGGCGGTGGTGGCTACTCGCGCAGCGGCGACGACATGGGCGGCGGCCGTCCGGCGGCGGCCCGCCCGGCCGCCCCGCGCCCGGCGCCCCAGCGCGCGCCCGCGCCGGCGCCGGCGCCCAAGGCGTCGACCGGCTTCGACGACATGGACGACGACATCCCGTTCTGAAGCTGAGCTTCCGTCGAATGAACAAGGCCCGTGGCACTGCGTCACGGGCTTTTTGTTGGTCGGCACCCATTTGTCGTGGCCTGCGGACGGCCATTCCGGTCGTCTTTCTGGATTCGCGAAAAATGGCTCAACGGCGTTGGTGTCGGCCTCCGCTGGCTGAGCAGTGGTCCGTTGCCGGCCATGTGCGGGCGCTCGTTGGTCGAACTCGCCGCAGCTCGAAGGCCCATCGGCATGGATTAACGTTCGCGCCGAGTCTACTATCGCGGTATGTACAGGCGGGCGATTCCGCTGTGTGCGCTGGTTCTGTGGCTTGCGTCTCTCACCGGCGCCCAGACGCCTCCCGCTGCCGCCACCTCGGGCGGCGGGAATGGCGTGGTGTTGTTGAGCGTCGACGGCGCGATCAGCCCGGCCAGCGCCGACTACGCTGAACGCGGGCTGCAACGGGCGGCCCGGCATGGCGCGGGCTTGGTCGTGTTGCAGCTCGACACGCCAGGCGGCCTCGAAACGTCCATGCGCGCGATCGTCAAGGCGATCCTGGCATCGACAGTGCCGGTGGCCACATTCGTCAGCCCGTCGGGCGCGCGGGCCGCCAGCGCCGGCACCTTCATCCTCTACGCGAGCCATGTCGCCGCGATGGCGCCGGCGACCACGCTTGGCGCGGCGACGCCGGTCGCGATAGGCATGGCCCCCGAGCCGGCCTCGAGCGCTGCGCCTGCAGCCTCGCCGACTGCGCCACGCACAGCGTTGGAGGCCAAGCGCGTCAGCGATGCCGCAGCCTACATCCGCTCGCTTGCGCTGCTGCGCCACCGCAACGCCGAATGGGCCGAGCGCGCCGTGCGCGACGCAGTGAGCCTGTCGTCGTCCGAGGCCTTGTCGCAGCATGTCGTGGAAGTCGTGGCCAGCGACCTGCCGGACCTGCTGCACCAGCTCCACGGTCGCTCGGTGCAACTGGCCGATGGCCACACCGCGAAGTTGGCCACCGCGGGTGCCCAGGTCGAACATTGGGTACCGGACTGGCGTGACCGCCTGCTGGCCATGGTCGGCGACCCCAGCATCGCGGTGCTGTTGCTGATGGTCGGCTTCTACGGCCTGCTGTTCGAGCTCTCCAACCCCGGCCTCATCGTGCCTGGCGTGGCGGGCGGCGTCTGCCTGCTGCTGGGCCTGTATGGGATGCAAACGCTGCCACTGAGCGGCATCGGCGTCGCCCTGGTCCTGCTCGGCCTGGCCTTCTTCTCTGCCGAGGCTTTCGTGCCCAGCCACGGCGCGCTGGGGGTCGGCGGGGTCGTGGCGTTCACCCTCGGCGCCCTGATGCTGGTCGACAGCGACGTGCCCGGCTACGGTGTATCGCGCCCGCTGATCGCAGGGCTGGCGCTGCTGTCGCTGGCCGCCGTGGGGCTGATGGTCACGTTCGTCGCGCGCCTGCGCAGGCGCCCACCGGTCAGCGGCGCGGCGGCGATGGTGGGCCTGGTCGGCGAGGTCGTCGAAGCCGACGGGCAGGACGCCTGGGCCCTGCTGCAGGGCGAGCGCTGGCGGGTGCGCACCGAGCGCGCGCTGCGGCCGGGCGAACGCGTGCGCGTGCTGCTTGTCGACGGCCTCACACTCCGCGTCGCCGTCGAGGAGCCTTCACCATGATCGGAGTCCTCATGCTAGCTTTGCTGCTGATCCTGTTGCTGCTCCTGCTGGCGGCGTCGGTGCGTGTGCTGCGTGAGTACGAGCGCGGCGTCGTCTTCATGCTCGGCCGCTTCCAGGCGGTCAAGGGGCCAGGCCTCGTGCTGCTGATTCCGGCGCTGCAGCAGATGGTGCGCGTGAGCCTGCGGCTGATCGTCATGGACATACCCAAGCAGGACGTCATCACGCACGACAACGTCTCGGTCAAGGTCAATGCGGTGCTGTACTTCAAGGTCGTCGACCCGGAGCGCGCCGTGATCCGGGTCGAGAATTTCCTGATCGCCACCAGCCAGCTTGCGCAGACCACCTTGCGCGCGGTGCTCGGCAAGCACGATCTCGACGCCCTGCTGTCCGAGCGCGACCGCCTCAACCTCGACGTGCAGAAGATCCTCGACGCCCAGACCGACTCCTGGGGTATCAAGGTCACCAACGTCGAGATCAAGGACGTCGACATCGACCTGACCATGGTGCGCGCCATCGCGCGCCAGGCCGAGGCCGAGCGCGAGCGACGCGCCAAGGTGATTCACGCCGAAGGCGAGCTGCAGGCCTCCACCAAGCTCAGTGAAGCCGCCGAAATCCTGGGGCGCCACCCGCAGGCGCTGCAGCTGCGCTACCTCGAGACGCTCACGGTCATCGCCGCCGACAAGAACTCGACCATCGTGTTCCCGCTGCCGCTGGACATCGTGGGGCCGTTGTTGGAGGCGGCGAAGGGGCGGACTGCGGCGCCGCCCGCTGGCTGATGGGCAAGCACCGCAACCGGGTGAGCGAAGGCGAAATGAGGGAAGCCCCCCCGCGCCGGCCCTAGCCGCCAAGCAGGCGCATCAGCGCGGGGCGCGGCGCGTCCGCGAGCGCGGCGCGTTCGTCGGCCTCGTCCTTCAGCGCGATGCCGCTCAGCTGGCGCGTTCGCGCCGCGCGCAGCAGCGCATGCAGCTTGGCCGCCGCGGCGAGCGGGGACAGGCCTTCGGGCCGCACGTTGGAGATGCAGTTGCGCTCCGCATCCACCAGGCCCAGCCGCGGCGCCCAGCTGAAATAGACCCCCAGACTGTCCGGCGCCGACAGGCCCGGCCGCTCGCCGATCAGCACCACAACACAGCGCGCCTGCAGCAGTTCACCGACCTCGTCGCCCAGAGCCACGCGGGCCTGGGTGGCCACGACAGGCGGCGCCCAGGTCCAGCCGCCTTCGGCCAGCAGCCGCTCGCGCAGCGCGGCAAACAGCGGCAGGGCCTGGCGCTGCAGGGCGAGGGCCGAGAGGCCGTCGGCCAGCACGAAGGCGAGATCGGCCGGCGGCAGCCGCAGCGCCGCCAGCTGCGCGGCGCTGGCCGCGTCCAGCCGGCGGCCGAGGTCGGGGCGCTGCAGATAGGTCGCACGGTCCGGCGCGCGGCTGTGCACCCGCAGCGGCGCCTCGCCCAGCGCGTGCAGGCCGGCCAGCAGTGCGCCCACGTCCAGCGGCGCCTGCACCGCGTCCCGCGCCTCGGCATGGGCCTGCTGGAAGGCGAGGTGGGCGGCGGTCGGCAGGCTGGCGCCGGCACGGCCCAGCGCGATGCGGGCGGCCGTGTAGCGGCGCAGGCCGGCCCAGGGCTGGTCGACGACGGGCGGCTTCATGACGCGGCCAGCAGCGCGGCAAAACGCTCGGGCAGGGCCTCGGCCAGCGCCAGCCGGCCATCGAAGATGCCGGTGCGCTGCAGCCAGGCCTCGAACTCCGGCGCCGGCCTCAAGCCCAGCAGGCGGCGCATCGCCAATGCGTCGTGGAAGCTGGTGCTCTGGTAGCCGAGCATGATGTCGTCCGAGCCCGGCACGCCCATGATGTAGTTGCAGCCGGCCGCGCACAGCAGCGTGAGCAGGCCGTCGAGGTCGTCGACGTCGGCCTCGGCATGGTTGGTGAAGCAGACGTCCACGCCCATCGGCAGGCCCAGCAATTTGCCGCAGCAGTGGTCTTCCAGGCCGGCGCGCAGGATCTGCTTGCCGTCGAACAGGTATTCCGGCCCGATGAAGCCGACGACGCTGTTGACCAGCAGGGGCTCGAAGCGCCGCGCGACCGCATAGGCCCGGCATTCCAGCGTCTGCTGGTCGCAGCCGTGGTGGGCACCGCCGGACAGCGCGCTGCCCTGGCCGGTCTCGAAATACATGACCTGCCGGCCGCCGCGGCCGAGCGCCAGCGCCGCCTGCCGGGCTTCTTCCAGCAGGCCGAGCGTGATGCCGAAGCCGGCGTTGGCCGCCTCGGTGCCGGCGATGGACTGGAAGACCAGGTCCACCGGCGCGCCGCGCTCGATGGCGGCCAGCGTCGTCGTCACATGCGTCAGCACGCAGCTCTGCGTCGGGATCTCGTGGCGGGCGATGACGGCGTCCAGCATCTGCACGAGGCGCATGACCTGGGGCAGGTTGTCGGTCGCGGGGTTGATGCCGATGACCGCGTCGCCCGCGCCCATCAGCAGGCCGTCGAGCAGGCTGGCCGCGATGCCGGCCTCGTCGTCGGTCGGGTGGTTGGGCTGCAGCCGCGTGGCCAGCCGCCCGCGCAGGCCCAGCGTGCTGCGGAAACGCGTGACGACCTCGCAGCGGCGCGCGATCAGCATCAGGTCCTGCACGCGGCAGAGCTTGCTGACGGCGGCGGCCATCTCGGGCGTCAGGCCGGCGGCGATGTCAGTCGGCTCCACCGCCTCGGCCAGCAGCGCGTCGCGCAGGCCGCCCACGGTCAGGTGCGAGATCGGCGCGAAGGCCGCGGCGTCATGCGTGTCGACGATGAGGCGGGTCACCGCGTCGCTCTCGTAGGGCACGACGGCCTCGTTCAGCAAGGCCTTCAGCGGCAGGTCGGCCAGGGCCAGCTGCGCCGCGACGCGCTCACGCGCATGGGCCGCGGCCACGCCGGCCAGTTCGTCGCCCGAGCGCCGCGGGCTGGCCTTGGCGAGCAGCGTGCGCAGGTCGGCGAAATGGAAGCGTTCGCCGCCGAAGGTGTGGGCGTGGGCCATCGCCGCAGTGTGCGCCGCGGCCGCGGCGGCTGCATGACAAAACGGTGATCAGACCCAGGTCTGCGCCACCGCATCCCGCACCGCCGCCACGGCCGGCACGGCGAGCGCCGCCGGACTGCTGATCCAGCAGAACCAGGTCGGCGCCGACCAGCCCGGCCAGATGCGGCCCTGGCCCGCCTCCTCCATCAGCGCGGCCTGGTCGCGCCGCATCATGCCGGCGCCCATGCCGGCGGCCACCATGCTGCGCACCGAGACCTCGGTGTCGGCCGTCAGGCCCACCTCCAGCGGCGTGCCGGCCTGGGCGAACAGGCGCTCCTGGTGGGCGCGCAGGCCGCAGTCGGGCGGCGTGGTCACCCAGGGCAGGGCGGCGAGGCCGCCCAGGTCGGGCGGCAGGCCGTGGTTCAGCAGCAGGCGCTGCGGCACGACGGGCACGATCTCGGCGACCTGCAGGCGGCGCAGCTCCAGGCCCTCGATCTCCGCGTGCTCGTGCAGCACGCAGGCGCAGTCCAGCTCGCCGCGGCGCACGGCGGCGATCGCGCGCAGCGACACCAACTGCTGCAGCTGCAGCTGCACGCCCGGGTGGTGCTCGGCCAGGTGCACGAAGACCTCGCCCAGGCGCAGGGCCACCGCGTCGCTGACCGTGGCCATGCGCACCTGGCCGCGCGCCTCGCCGCGGATCTGCGCGGCCGCCGCCTGCATGCCCTGGGCCGCGGCGAGCGTGCGCCGGGCCTCGGCCAGCAGGCGCTCGCCGGCGGCCGTCAGCGCCATGCCGCGCGCGCTGCGCTCGAACAGCTTCACGCCGAACTCGTCCTCCAGGGCCTTGAGCTGGGCGCTGACGGCCGGCGGGCTCGTGAACACGCGCTCGGCGGCGCGGGTCAGATTGCCCTCGGTCGCCACGGCAACAAAGGTCTTGAGCTGGTAGATCTCCATGGCCGGCATTCTGCGCAGCGCCCGCGCCGGGCGGGTGCGGATTTTCCGAACGGGGCGGTCGGCCGAAACGAATGGACCCGTGCGAACGCTGCAACCACAGTGAGGGCATCGACATCCGCCAGGAGCCCTTCCATGACCGCCAACACCAAACCCGGCGCCATAACAGCGCTGCTGTTCGCCACCACCGCCTGGGGCAGCCTCTTCCTGATTGGCAAACCCGTCGTCGCCCGGCTCGACCCGGCCTGGTTCACGCTGCTGCGCTACACGCTGGCCACGGCCCTGCTCGTCTTGCTGGTGCAGCTGGCCGGCGACCGGCCCTGGGCCAAGCTGCGCCGCCACGCGCTGCGCCACAGCCTGGTCGGCCTGGCGGGCTACGGCCTGTTCAGCATCCTCGTCTTCCAGGGGCTGAAACTGTCGCTGCCCTCGCACGGCTCGGTCATCATGGCCACCATGCCCTTCACGACGCTGGCGCTGCGCTGGGCGCTCGACGGCCGGCGCCCGCCGCTGCGCGCCGTGGCCGGCGCCGCCCTGGCCCTGGCCGGCGTGGCCACCGTGGCCCACCTGATCGGGCATGCCGGTGAGGTCAACGGCCGCGTGCTGCTGGGCGACGCCATCACGCTGGCCGGCACGCTGGGCTGGGTGCTCTACACCCGCAACGCCGCCAGGCTGCCCGACCACAGCCCGCTGGAGTACACCGCGCTGACGGCCGTCGCCGCCCTGCCCTGGCTGGCGCTGGGCACCGTGGCGGCCACGCTGCTGGGCCTGATCGACGCGCCCTCGCCTGCGCTGCTGCTGGGCCTGGCGCCGAAGCTGGCCTATATCGCCCTCGTGCCCACCGTGGCCGCGGCCCTGGCCTTCAATGCCGGCGTGCGCAAGCTCGGCGCGCCGATGGGAACGCTGTTCCTGAACATGGTGCCGGTGTCGGTCATCGCCGTGCGCGCCGTGCTGGGCGAGGCGCCGCATGCCAGCGAGATCGCCGGCGCCGCCCTCGTCGGCCTGGGCCTGGCACTGACCGTGTGGACGCCCGCGCCGGCCCGCCTGCCGCAGGCCCGCACCGCGCCCTGCGCCAACTGAACGGATCGGCCGCCCTCAACGGGCTGTCACGCCGCGGGCCTAGGCTGCGCGGCTCGATGTTGTCGCCCGTTGCCGATCTCCCGCCCTGGGCCTGGGGCCTTCTCGCCTGGATTGCCCTGCTGGCCGCCCTCACCGGCCTGCAGGGCAGGCTGCTGTTCGGCCGCACCTGGCGCATCCGCCGCACCGACCCCGGCCCCGCCGCCGCGAGGCGCCGCAGCCGCGCCGTCTGGCTGGAGCGGCCCGGCGGCGTGCTGCTGCAGGGCTGGCTGACCGTGCCCGTCGACGCCGCGCCGCGCCGCCTGCTGCTGTGGTTCGGCGGGCGCAACGAGCATGTTGCCTGGACGCCCGACCTCGCCGGCTGGCTGCCCGACGACTGCGCGCTGCTGGCCTTCAACTACCGCGGCCTCGGCGGCAGCGGCGGCTGGCCCTCCGAGGCCGCCTGCGTGGCCGACGCCGAGGCCATGGCCGACTGGGGCCTGGAGCACCTCGACCTGCCGCACGACGCCCTGCACCTGGCCGGCCGCAGCCTGGGCAGCGGCGTGGCCATGCAGCTGGCCGCGCGCCTGGCCGCCGCGGGCGAGGCGCCCGCCAGCGTGGCCCTCATCACGCCCTTCAAGAGCCTGCGCGCCGTGCTGGAGCGCAGCCCGGTGCTGGCGCCGCTGACGCCGCTGCTGCGCTCGCCGCTGGACTCCATCACCGCCGCGCGGGCGCTGAACTGCGCGGTGCTGGTGCTGCTGGCCGAGCACGACCGCCAGGTGCCGCATGCGCATTCGCATGCGCTTGTGCGCGCGCTGCGGGCGGGCGGCTGCACGGTGACCGTGCAGCGCCTGGCTGGGACAAATCACCGGAGCCTGGCGCGGACGCCGGAGGCGATGCAGCGACTGGGGGGCTGGTTGCTGGAGGAGTCGGCGGCGCGCTGAAGAAAGCGTTGCGCGGCCCTGGTATATGCGACTGAACACGGGCCTGGCGAAGAAGCCGCCGGAGTGCCTGGAGTACATCCTCGTACACGAGCCGGCCCATCTGCTGGAGCGGACGCACAACGCGCGCTTCGTCGGGCTAATGGATCTGTACCTGCCGCACTGGCAGCACCTGCGCCGTCAACTCAGGCAGCTGCCGGTTCGACACGAGGACTGGGCGTACCGAATCAGAGGGATTCCAGCTCGCCGAGCATGCGCTGAAGCGGCCCGGCCACGATGCCCCAGACGATGACATCGTCGATCTCCGCATAGCCGTGGGCCAGCTGATTTCGCAGGGCTACGGCTTGATTCAGATCGGCAATGCGCGAGGCCAGGCTTGAATCGAGCTGCCTCAAGCGACCCAGCGCTTCGCCGAGGATCAGGAATTGGCGCTCGACGGCGGCGCGCAGCAGTTCGTCGCCCAGGTAGTCGTGCAGCGTCTTGCCGGCCGTGAACCGCAACGCCCGTGCCGCGGCCTCCTTGGCATCCCAGATGTACTTGCGCAACTCAGGCGCCATAGACCGGCTGGCGCTCGGCGCTGACCCGTTGCTTGAAGTACGGGTTGCGGATGGCCCGCTCCACGACCAGATCCACCGGCCGTGCGAACAGCTGCTCCAGGCCCTGCTTCAACGCAAAGAAGGCCTCGGCGTAGCGCACGGGGGGAAGTTCCTCGAACACGACGAGGAAATCGAGATCGCTGGACTTGTCATTGAAGTCATCGCGAACGGCCGAACCGAAGAGGTCCAGCCGCCGCGCGTGCGCCTGCCGGCACAAGGCTGCGATGGCATCGCGCCGTTCGGTCACAAGGGCTGGAACTTGCATGAGCGGATTCAAGCCGTTGCGAGCGCCGACGTCAAACGTCGATGTTTCCAGCGCGCAGCGCATTCGTCTCGATGAAATCCCTCCGCGGCTCCACCTCGTCGCCCATCAGCATCGTGAAGACCTTGTCCGCCTCGATGGCGTCTTCGATCTGCACGCGCAGCAGGCGGCGCACGGTCGGGTCCATCGTCGTTTCCCAGAGCTGCTCGGGGTTCATCTCGCCCAGGCCCTTGTAGCGCTGGCGGCCGACGCTGCCTTCGGCCTGGGCCATCAGCCAGGCCATGGCGGCGCGGAAGTCGTCGACCTTGGCCTCCTTGGCCTTCTCGCCTTCGCCCTTGCGCACGACGGCGCCGGGCTTGATGAGGCCCTGGAAGCTCTGGCCGGCATCGGCCAGCACTTCGTAATCGGCACCGTGCACGAAGTCGGCGTGGATGACGCTGGCGCGCACGTTGCCGTGGTGCATGCGGGCGATCTTCAGGAAGAGCTTGTCGGTGCGCGGGTCGGTCTCGACGCTGACCTCGGCGTCGTGCAGCGCGGCCTTCAGCGCGCCGGCGCTGGCTTCGGCGTCCTCGCGGCCGTCGAGCTTCAGGGCCAGGCCGTTGGCCAGCACGTGCAGGGCCTCGCCGTCCATCCAGTTGGACAGGCGCTCGATGACGCTCTGCGCGGTGACGTATTTGCGGGCCAGCGCATCCAGGTTGTCACCGGAAAGCGTGGTGCCGGCGCCGGTGTCCAGGCCCGCGTCCTGCAGCGCGACCTTGAGCAGGAAGGCGTCGAACTCGTGGCCGTCCTTCAGGTATTGCTCGTGCTTGCCGACCTTGACCTTGTAGAGCGGCGGCTGGGCGATGTAGATGTGGCCGCGCTCGACGAGTTCGGGCATCTGGCGGTAGAAGAAGGTCAGCAGCAGCGTGCGGATGTGGGCGCCGTCCACGTCCGCGTCGGTCATGATGATGATGCGGTGGTAGCGCAGCTTGTCGGGGTTGAAGTCGTCGCCGCCGGCGCCGCGGCCGATGCCGGTGCCCAACGCGGTGATCAGCGTCAGGATTTCATTGCTGGTCAGCAGCTTCTCGTAGCGGGCCTTCTCGACGTTGAGGATCTTGCCGCGCAGCGGCAGGATGGCCTGGAACTTGCGGTCGCGGCCCTGCTTGGCGGAGCCGCCGGCGGAGTCGCCCTCGACGATGTAGATCTCGCACAGGGCGGGGTCTTTTTCCTGGCAGTCGGCCAGCTTGCCGGGCAGGCCCAGGCCGTCGAGCACGCCCTTGCGGCGCGTCATCTCGCGGGCCTTGCGGGCGGCCTCGCGGGCGCGGGCGGCGTCGAGGATCTTGCCGCAGATGGTCTTGGCATCCAGCGGGTTCTCGAGCAGGTAGTCGGTCAGCAGGCGGCTGACGATGTCTTCGACCGGCGCGCGCACTTCGGAGGAGACGAGCTTGTCCTTGGTCTGCGAGCTGAACTTGGGCTCGGGCACCTTGACGGACACGACGCAGGCCAGGCCCTCGCGCATGTCGTCGCCGGCGACCTCGACCTTGGCCTTCTTGGCGAGCTCGTTGTCCTCGATGTATTTGTTGATGACGCGGGTCATCGCGGCGCGCAGGCCGGTCAGGTGGGTGCCACCGTCGCGCTGCGGGATGTTGTTGGTGAAGCAGAGGACGTTCTCGTTGAAGCCGTCGTTCCACTGCATGGCCACTTCGACGCCGACCGTGGTGCCCTGGTCCGACTGCTTCTCGCCCACGGCGTGGAAGATGTTGGGGTGCAGCGTCGTCTTGCCCTTGTTGATGAACTCGACGAAGCCCTTCACGCCGCCCGCATAGGCGAAGTTGTCTTCCTTGTTGTTGCGCTCGTCGACCAGGCGGATCTTGACGCCGTTGTTCAGGAAGGAGAGCTCGCGCAGGCGCTTGGCGAGGATGTCGTAGTGGTAGTCGTTGTTCTGCTGGAAGATCTCGGTGTCCGGCAGGAAATGGACCTCGGTGCCGCGCTTGTCGGTGTCGCCGATGACCTTCATCGGGCGCGTCTCGGCGCCGTCGACCATGACGCTTTCGCCGTTCTGCGGGATGCCCTTGGCGAACTCGATGTAGTGCACCTTGCCGCCCTGGCGCACGGTCAGGCGCAGCCACTTGGACAGGCCGTTCACGCAGCTCACGCCCACGCCGTGCAGGCCGCCGGAGACCTTGTAGGAGTTCTGGTTGAACTTGCCGCCGGCGTGCAACTCGGTCAGCGCGATCTCGGCGGCCGAGCGCTTGGGCTCGTGCTTGTCGTCCATCTTGACGCCGGTGGGAATGCCGCGGCCGTTGTCGATGACGGAGATGGAGTTGTCGGTATGGATGGTGACGACGATGTCGTCGCAGTGGCCGGCCAGGGCCTCGTCGATGGAGTTGTCCACCACCTCGAACACGAGGTGGTGCAGGCCGGTGCCGTCGGAGGTGTCGCCGATGTACATGCCCGGGCGCTTGCGCACGGCCTCCAGGCCTTCCAGGATCTGGATGGAGCTGGCGTCATACGCCGCCTGCGAGGCAGGTGCAGGCGCGTTCTCGGGGGTGGCGTTGTCGCTCATGGGATGCATTCGAGGCCGCGTAGCGGCCGGTACTACTGTCTAGCTAGAACCCCCGCTTGGCGGGGGCAGGGGGTGCGCCACATTCAGGCACACGTGCCTGTGAGGATCGCTAGATCCTCATAGGCATGACCACGTACTTGAAGCCGGTCGTGTCGGGGATGGTCAGCAGCGCGCTGGAGGCGCTGTCGTTGAGGTCGATGCAGACCATGTCCTGGTTCATATTGCCCAGGGCGTCCATCAGATAGGTCACGTTGAAGCCGGTCTCGATCTTGTCGCCGCCGTAGTCGATCTCGATCTCTTCCTTGGCCTCTTCCTGCTCGGCGTTGCTGGACGCGATGGACAGCAGGCCCGGCTCGAAGGTCAGGCGCACGGCCTTGAACTTCTCGCTCGTCAGGATGGCGGCGCGCTGCAGGCTGGACAGCAGCGGCGCGCGGCCGAGCGTCAGGCGGAACTTGTGGTTCTTGGGGATGACGCGGTTGTAGTCGGGGAACTTGCCCTCGACCAGCTTGGTCACGAACTCCATGCCGCTGAAGCTGAACTTGGCCTGGTTGCCGGCGAAGCGCATCTCGATGGCCTCGTCGTCCTTGCCGTCCTTCAAGAGGCGCTGCAGCTCCAGCACGGTCTTGCGCGGCAGGATGACTTCCTGCTTGGGGATGTCGGTGTCCAGCTCGGCCTGGGCCAGRGCCAGGCGGTGGCCGTCGGTGGCGACCAGCGTCAGGTTCCTGCCCTCGGCGACGAACAGGATGCCGTTGAGGTAGTAGCGGATGTCGTGCACCGCCATCGCGAAGTGGACCTGGTTGATCAGGCCCTTCAGCGCCTTCTGCGGCACGCTGAACGCGGGGCCGAAGTCGGCGGCTTCCTGCACCAGCGGGAAGTCGTCGGCCGGCAGGGTCTGCAGCGTGAAGCGGCTCTTGCCGCCCTGCAGGGTCATCTTGTTCTGGTTGCTCGTCAGGCTGACGGTCTGGTCGGCCGGCATGGAGCGCAGGATGTCGATGAGCTTACGCGCGCCGACCGTGGTCTGCAGGTTGCCGGCGTCGCCGTCGAACTGGACCGTCGTGCGCACCTGGATCTCGAGGTCGCTGGTCGTGAGCTCCACCTGGTTGCCGGTCTTGCGGATCAGCACATTGGCCAGGATCGGCAGCGTGTGGCGCCGCTCGACGATGCCGGACACCGCCTGCAGCGCGCCGAGCACCTGATCCTGGGGAGCTTTCAAAACGATCATGGGGGCCTCTTGGAGGAGAGATTTCGGTGGGGCTCACGCCCTAAACCGCGCGCGCGCGTGAAGCTGCGATTGTCGCCCGGAAAGGGTGCGCTGCCAGGCAGCAGGGCTGTTCTGAAGGCTACGGGTCAACCCGTAGCGGCGACGATCGTCACCCTTTCAGCGTCTGCTCAAGGACGTGCAGCTGCTGATTCAGCTCGGTGTTCTTCTGGCGCTCGCCGCCGATCTTGCGCACCGCGTGCAGCACGGTCGTGTGGTCGCGGCCGCCGAACAGCTCGCCGATCTCGGGCAGGCTCTTCTGCGTCAGTTCCTTGGCCAGGTACATCGCGATCTGGCGCGGCCGGGCGATGCTGGCCGGGCGCTTCTTGGAGTACATGTCGGCGACCTTGATCTTGTAGAAGTCGGCCACCGTCTTCTGGATGTTCTCCACGCCGATCTGGCGGTTCTGGATGGACAGCAGATCCTTCAGCGCCTCGCGGGCCAGTGTGATGCTGATCTCCTTGTGCGAGAACTTGGCATAGGCCAGCACCTTGCGCAGCGCGCCCTCCAGCTCGCGCACGTTGGCGCGCACGTTCTTGGCGACGAAGAAGGCCACGTCCTCGGGCATCGGCGTGCCCTCGGCGTCGGCCTTCTTGATCAGGATGGCGACGCGCATCTCCAGCTCGGGCGGCTCGATGGCGACGGTCAGGCCGGCGTCGAAGCGCGAGGTCAGGCGCTCGTCGATGTCCACCAGCCCCTTGGGGTAGGTGTCCGACGTCATGATGATGTGGGCCTTCTTGGCCAGCAGCGCCTCGAAGGCGTTGAAGAACTCTTCCTGCGTGCGGTCCTTGCCGGCGAAGAACTGCACGTCGTCGATCAGCAGCAGGTCCAGCGAGTGGTACTTGGCCTTCAGCTCGTCGAAGGTCTTGCGCTGGTAGTTCTTGACGACGTCGGAGATGAACTGCTCGGCGTGCAGATAGAGCACGCGGGCGTCCGGCCTGTCCTTCAGCAGCGCATTGCCGACCGCGTGGATCAAATGGGTCTTGCCCAGGCCGACGCCGCCGTAGATGAACAGCGGGTTGTAGGTCACGCCCGGCGCGCCGGCCACGTGCAGGGCTGCCGTGCGGGCCATCTGGTTGGCGCGGCCGGGCACCAGGGTGTCGAAGGTGAGCTGCGGGTTGATGCGGTGCCGGCTGGCGGCCGGCGCCTGCGAAGGCAGCACGACCGCCGCCGCGGCCGGCTGGACGACCGGGCGCAGCGCGGCGCTCGGCTCGGCCGGCAGCACCGACAGCTGCTGAGGCGCCGGTGCGGCCGGCACGGCGATGGGCGCCGCCGACGGCTCGCGCGCGGCCAGGGCCAGCTCCAGCCGCGTCGGGCGGCCGGCCAGCTCGGTCAGGATGGCCTCGATGCGGGCCGCGTACTGGCGGCGGATCCAGTCGCGCTTGAAGTGGTTGGGCACCTTCAGCGTCGCGACGAGGGCGCTCTCGGGCGCGCCCTCGCCGGCCAGCGTGGCCGGCGGCAGCGGGCGGATCCAGGTGTTGAACTGCTGCTCGGGCAGCTCGGTGGCCAGGCGCTCGCAGCCGCGACGCCAGAGGTCCGATGCCCAGTCCGCCGATTCCATGCCAGTTGCCAAGGGCCGCACCCTGTCCACCCCGTGTTCTTCTTCGCTCATTGTGGAAAACTTGTTCTCGAGCGGCCGGATTGTACGGAATCGGCGCGCCCGAAATGCGGGTTATCCACAGAATTTGGACGGGGGTCAATCCCTGGCAAACCCGGCTTGAGGCCGGCGACTTATTGACCGCGGCAGCGGCATCTGCTGTAATCACGGGTTTTCGCGCATTGCGACTGGCGTCAAGCCAGGATCGCCTGCGCTTTTTCGCCGGGCGCCAACCGCTGTGCCGGGCCTGCACAAACCCTCAAGAGAGGTTGTTCACCATGAAGCGTACCTACCAAGCCTCCAAGACCCGCCGCGCCCGCACCCACGGTTTCCTCGTGCGCATGAAGACGCGTGGCGGCCGTGCCGTCATCGCCGCCCGCCGCGCCAAGGGCCGCAAGCGCCTGGCCGTCTAAGCCGCGCGACGGCGCCCGAGTGCGTCGTCAGCCTCCGGGCACCCGATGATCGGCAAGCTGCAACGCCCGGTGGACTTCGAGCGCGTGCTCGGCCGCCAGAGCCGGGCGCGCAGCGCGCATTTCGCGTTGCATCATCTCTCGGCCAATCCGGCGCCCAGCGCCTGGCATGCCGCCAAGTTGCGCACAGCCCCGGCCGAGTTATCAACAGGCGACGCACAGCCTGCCCACAGCGTTGTGGAACATGACCCGCCTCGCGTGCCTTCGGTTGAAGTCGAAGGCTGCTGGGTGGGCATCGTCGTGCCCAAGCGGCATGCGAAGCGCTCGGTGACGCGCCAGCTCTTGAAGCGCCAGATTCGCGCCGCATTTGCCGAGCGCCCCGGCATGCCGCCGGGTTTGTGGGTCGTCCGCTTGCGTTCACCATTCGATCGCCAGAAATTCCCCAGCGCCGCCTCCGACGCCCTGCGCGCCGCGGCCCGCGCCGAACTGGCGCAGCTGCTGGACCGCGCGCTGAAGCCGTCCAAGCCCGGGGCACCGCAATGACGCCGAACTGGCCCGCCCGCGCGCTGATGGCCCTGGTGCGCGGCTACCGGCTGCTGCTCAGCCCCTGGCTGGGCAACGCCTGCCGCTTCGAGCCGACCTGCTCGCGCTACTCCTTGCAGGCGCTGCAACAACACGGCGCGCTGGCCGGCAGCTACCTGACCGTGCACCGCATCCTGCGCTGCAACCCGTGGTGCGACGGCGGGCACGACGCCGTGCCCGACAATCCGCCGCGGCTGTTTTCACGCCTGCTCTCCCCCTCCATGGCGCGCGCTGGCGCGTCGCCTTCCTCGTCCGAGTCTTCCCATGACTGATATTCGCCGCACCGTGCTGTGGGTGGTGTTCACGATGTCCCTCGTCCTGCTCTGGGACGGTTGGCAAAAGCACAACGGGCATCCCTCGATGTTCAGCCCCGCGCCCAAGGCCGTGTCCTCGTCGGCGCCGGCCGCGCCTGCCTCCGGCGGCGGCGTGCCGGCGGCCACCGCGACCGCGGCCGGCCAGGCGCCCGCGGTGGCGGCCAATCCGGCAGCGGCCGCGTCCGAGAAGATCACCATCCACACCGACGTGCTCAACGTCACCGTCGACACGCTGGGCGGCGACATCGTGCGCGCCGAGCTGCCGCACTACCTGACCTCGCCCGACCCGACGGTGACCGACCAGCTGCTGCAGATGGTGCATCTGCAGAAGAAGCCGGAGTTCATGCCCCAGCCCGTCGTGCTGTTCAACGAGGCCCAGCACTACCGCGCCCAGACCGGCCTGGTCGGCGGCCCGGCAGCCCTGCCCACGCACAACACGCCGATGACGGCCGTGGCCGGCGAGCGCGAGCTCAAGGCCGGCCAGGAAGAGATCAAGCTGCGCCTGGAGTCGGCCGAGGTCGGCGGCGTCAAGCTGGTCAAGACCTTCACGTTCAAGCGCGGCGCCTACACGGTGGGCGTCACGCACGAGGTCGTCAACGTCGGCAGCGCACCGGTCACGCCCCAGGTCTATCTGCAGCTGGTGCGCGACGGCAGCCACGTCACCGGCGGCGCCGCCTTCACGCCCAGCTTCACCGGCCCGGCGGTCTACAACGACAAGACCAAGTTCCAGACCCTGAAGTTCGAGGACATCGACAAGGGCAAGGTCGACATCGACAAGCAGGCCAACGACGGCTGGGTCGCGATGATCCAGCACTACTTCGCCAGCGCCTGGCTGGTCAACGAGGCCGGCAGCCGCGAGTTCTTCGTGCGCAAGCTGCCCGGCCAGGCCGGCGTGGTGGGCGACACCTATGCCAGCGGCATGGTGTTCACGCTGCCCACGCTGGCGCCCGGCGCCAGCACCACCCAGCAGGCCACGCTCTTCGCCGGCCCGCAGGAGGAGAACAAGCTCGCCGCACTGGCCCCCGGCCTGGAGCGCGTGAAGGACTACGGCAAGCTGACCATCCTGGCCGAGCCGCTGTTCTGGCTGCTGGACAAGATCCACGGCGTGCTGGGCAACTGGGGCTGGACCATCGTCGCCCTGGTCGTGCTGCTGAAGATCGCGTTGTACTGGCTCAACGCCAGCGCCTACAAGTCCATGGCCAAGATGAAGGCCGTCGCGCCGCGCATCAACGAGATGAAGGAGCGCCTGAAGGACAAGCCGCAGGAAATGCAGCAGGAGATGATGAAGATCTACCGCGAGGAGAAGGTCAACCCCATCGGCGGCTGCCTGCCCATCTTCCTGCAGATGCCCATCTTCATGGCGCTGTACTGGGTGCTGCTGTCCACCGTCGAGATGCGCCAGGCGCCCTGGGCGCTGTGGATCACCGACCTGTCGGTGCGCGACCCCTACTTCATCCTGCCGCTGCTGATGATGGCGTCCAGCCTGTTCCAGGTCTGGCTCAACCCTCCGGCCCAGGACCCGATGCAGCAGAAGATGATGTGGATCATGCCGGTGGCCTTCGGCATCATGTTCTTCGTGTTCCCGTCCGGCCTGGTGCTGTACTGGCTGACGAACAACATCCTGTCCATCGCCCAGCAGTGGCTCATCAACAAAAGGCTGGGCGTGAACTGATTCACACCCCCCGAACGAGCCCCCGCACGCGGGGGCTTTTTTGCGCCCGCGGTTTGCCGTTCAATGGCGCCGCGGGGCAGAGAACACCGGCCCGGACGGGGCTCACGAGAGCGCCCGGACCGGGCCTCCCCCGCGCCACCCCTCTCGCGAAGGGCGGCGCTTCGGCCAGGTTCAGCGCGACGCGCTCGCCAGCAGCCGGCCCTTCCTGTCCAGCAGCTCCAGCTTCACGACCTGCGACCTCACGAGCTTGGCGTTCAGGTCGGCGTCCTGCGCAAAGGCATAGACGCGCAGCTTCAGCGCGTCGTATTTGTTGACCTTGTCCTCGATCTCGCGGGCGAGGTTCTCGTCGGCCACCGGCAGGTTGCGCAGCTTCTCGGCGCCGCCGAAGCTGATCTGGTAGCTGCTGTTGTCGTTGTAGTAGAAGCGCGAATCTCCCTTCCAGAACGGCTCCTTGACCGGGAACTGCTTGCGCTCGAAGTCGTAGTGCTCGATCAGGTTGCCCTCGGCCTCCCAGATCAGATAGCGATGCTCGCCGGCGGCGGCGATCTCGGCCTTCACGCGCGGCTCCAGCACCTTCAGGATGTCCTGGCGCTTGAAGCCGTCCTGCGTGGCGCGGTAGTCCTGCGACAGCCTCTCGGCCACCTGGCCCATGTCCGCCGGCAGGCCGGACACCGCGTAGTACAGATACATCAGCTGGTTGCCCGAGTCGATGAGCTTGTAGGCCGCGGCCGGCGCGGCCGGGTCGGCCTGCGGCAGCGTGGCGACGCGCTGTGCCTCGGCGGCCTTCTTCAGCGCTTCGGGGTCGCGGGCCTCGGCCAGGCTGGGCGCGGCAGGGCTGGCGGCGGCTTCGTCCTTCTTGCCGCAGGCGGCCAGCAGGGTCAGCGCCAGCGTGGAGGCGAGCGCGAGCGCGGAAATGCGGAATGTCATCGTGAATCTCCGGAGATGTGAATGAGGCGTCAGCGGCGCAGGCGCACCAGCGCAGAGAAGCCCAGCACGAGGGCGGCGGCGACTGACAAATAAAGGCCCAGGCCGAGGCTGATGCTCTTCAGCATCGCGTCCAGCATCTGGCCGCCGATGTCCTGCATGGCACGGCCCATCGGGTTGCCCAGGCCGCCCATCTGCTTCTGCATCTCGCCGGCCGCGCTCTGAATGCCCCAGTACAGGCGCGCGGCCTGCAGCAGCATGAACAGCAGCGGCGCGGCCAGGCCGAAGCTGGCGCGGCGGTCGCGCCAGACCAGCGGCAGCAGCGGCGCCAGCGCGCAGGCCAGCGCCACCACGTTCCAGAAGCCGAAGCCGCCCTGGCCATACTGCATGGCCTCCAGCGCATTGCCGGCCGACAGCAGCTTGACCATGTCCCAGAAGCTGAAACTCACCGTCTGCGTGCCGATGATGCGCACCGAGATCCAGGCGAACGCGAACCAGCCCAGCCACAGCGCCCCCAGCGCGACGAGCGGCGCCTTGCCGAACTCGGCCAGCGCGCGGCCCAGCAGCTGCTGCCCGTGGGCCGCCACCTGGCCGGCCGCCTGCGAGGCCATTTCCTTGGCGAGCTGGGCGTCGTCCACCAGCGCCACGCCGGCCAGTTCGTCGCCGTTCAACTGCACGTCGACGCGCGCGCCCACCGTGGGCGGGCGCTCGGAGCGCCAGTGCTGTTCCAGCGTGAAGCTGAACTGCCGCCCAGCCACGCTGATGAGGCCGGGGCCGGCCTGGGTGTCACGAAGAATGCTGCCGCGCAGTGCGGCGCTCGGGGACGCAAGGGTCATGAAGCCTCCTGAAGTCGGCACCGCGCCGGCAAAGGCGGCGGTGGAGCCCGGCGGGCTCAGCCCTTGTTACGAGATGCGCGGCCGGAAAGCGCCATGGGATCAATCAGGGGCTGACCCACATCTGCACGATGCCCTTCTCGCGCCCCGACAGGGTCGTGCCGCCCGGCGGCGTGGCCTGCACGACGATCACGTAGCGCGGCGCCGCGCCGGTGCGAGGCAGGCTGTAGGCATGCATGGCGTAGTTGCCGGTGCCTGAGGTGCTGGGCACGGTGTCACCCGTGGCCGCGTTGAGGGTCATGTCGATCCCCGTACCGCCAGCGGCCAGTGCGGCGCCGACGTTGGCGGCCGAGACCGAGAACGCCGCGGCTCCGACGGGTGCCACCGTCAGCGAGCCGTCGGCGTTCACGACCACGTTGTTGTTGGCCTGCGGCATCGCGCCGGCAATGTCACCCGTCGGATTCGAGCCGGTAAAACTGCAATCCTCGCCCACGTACAGGCGCGTGCCGGCGGGGATGTCGGTCAGCCGCGCCAGAGGCGTGGCGGTGTTGGCCACCAGGGTCGCCATGCTCTTCGGGTAGGCAGGCACGGTGGCGCCTGTTGCATCCCAGCTCACGGCCGAACATTGCTGGATCAGCTGTCCATCGGCACCCGGCGCCAGCCAACTCAAGTCGGTGGCTTTGAGAATCGGCGCGCTCAACGAGACGCTGCCGGTGCCGAGGGTGATGTCGAGTTCGCCGCCCGCGAGGGCGTTACGGAAGCCAAACGAACTGAAGACCACCGCTCCTTTGGTGGCCGACACCACGGTCACGGGTCCGCTGCCCGGCACGGTCGAGGTGCCGTACAGCGCGTAGATGTCGTAGCGGCTGTAGGGGAAAATGGTGCCGGTCCCGCCAGCGCTACCGCTGCCGCTGCCGCTGCTGCTGCCGGTGCCGCTGCTACCACTGGTCGAATCGCCCCCGCCGCCACAAGCGCTCAGCACGGCTGCCATCAGCAGGGCCGCGCCCAGGGTGGAAATCATCTTCATTGCCAGTTCTCCTTGATTGCGCAATGCGCCCCGTGCGGTCGTGCCGGGGCCTCCATGCGCATTGACGAGAACGGGCGCCGAAAAGCGCCACAGGCGCCGGTCAACGGTGCTGCTGAGCCTCCTGAGCCTGGCGCAACAGGGCAAGGTGCTCGGCGTAATAGCGCTCACCGCCCGCCGCTTCCAGGGCCTGACGCAGCTGCCCCAGCTGCTCGCGTTCGCCGGCGTCCAGGCCGGCATGGCGGGCCAGCTGCCACCACGCACGCGCCTGAGCCGGCAGTTGGGCCGTCGTGGCGACAGCCAGGGTCTTGCGCCAGAGCCGCAGCGCTTCGGCCGCATCGCCGCGTGCCTGCGCCAGCTCGCCGCGGCGCAGGTTCAGCGCCATCGTCCAGACCGGCGCCTGCGCAAAGTAGCGATCGATGGACTCGGTGCCGGCAAGCCAATGCGCCGCGTCGTCGGGGTCGTTCATGGCCAGTGCGGCGGCGCTGCAGGCCTGGGCGACCAGGGCGCCGAAGTAGGGGCTCGTGGCCTGGGCCTTGCCGTCACGGTAGGGCTCGCAGCCCTTCTTCACCGTGGCGCTGTCGCCGCCGCGCAGAGCCAGGCCCAGCGCGCCGACGGCAACCTGGCCGCGGATGGCGCCGAAGCTCGCGTTGGCCGGCAATGCCGTGATGCGCTGAGCGTCCGCCAGGACGCGCCTTGCCTCCTCGCGCTGCGCACCGGCAAAGAGGACGGAAGCCAGGCCGATCTCCGCGCGCGCCAAGCCGATGGCGTCGGGCCCCTGGACCTTGCGGGTGGTGTCCACGGCGTGGCGCAATAGCGCCTCCGCCTCGCCCGGGCGCTGCAGCATGTCGGAAAAGATGGCAGCGATGCTTTCGGCAAGCGCCGCCTGCCACGACTCGATGCCGAACTGCTTGCGGTTGGCTTCGATGCCCTTGAATCCCGCTTTCCGGGCGGCGTCCAGGTCGCCGAGATAAACCCGCTGCAAGCCCAACAGCAGGTAGGTCTGCCCCAGCGTGTTGATGAACGGCAGCGACTCCTGGAGGTCGACGGCGCGCTGCAGGTGTGCGGCGTCCTCGGCCGAGGGTGGATGCAATCGGAACCCGAAACCGCCGATCTTCTCGTGCACAACCGCGAGCGTGGCCGGATCTCGTACGCCCAGCGCCTCGTAGAGCGCCAGCGCCTTGCGGCCGTTGTCGTAGCCGAGCTGGAACTGGCCGGTGGACTCCAGCGGGCCGAGCTGCGCCCGCAGCGCATCGGCATAGACAAGGCTGTGCTCGCCGCCCGTTCGCAGCGCGTCGTCGACGCGGGCTTGAGCGAGGGTCGTGCTCAGGTCGATCAGGCCCAACTGCTCGGTCAGTGGCGTCAGGTCCTGCAGCAGGCCGAAGCGCACGTCGGGCTCGCCCTTGAGCTCCGTCAGGATGCGACGAGCGCCCAGTTCCACGACCTCCCTCAATGTCATGTCGGGCTTGGTGACATTGGCGAACTTGTCCAGGCTCGGGTTGAACAAACCCTTGACGAAGTCGTACATCGCCCCTGAGCGGCGAGCCTCCTGGCGGGCCTCGCGCGCCGCCTGCAACGCCCAGCCGGTCGTGCCAAGCAGCGCGACGACGGCCAGCGTCGACATGCCGACCGCCCAGCGGTGGCGCGCCGTGAAACGACTCACGCGATAGCGCCACGATGGCGGCCGCGCCTGAACCGCCTCACCGGCGAGGTACCGCTGCAGATCGGCGGCCAGCGCATCCATGGTCGCGTAGCGGCGCCCGGGCTCCTTGGCCAACGCCTTCAGCACGATGGCATCCAGATCGCCGCGCAGCGACTTGCGCGCGGCAAGCTCGGCCGCGGCGCCGGACGGCGCCGGCGGCTGCATCTCGAGCACGGCGCGCTCCAGCGCGTGGCGGGAGCCAGGCACCGCCGCGGCGTAAGGGCTCACGCCGACAAGCAACCGGTAGGCCAGCACGCCCAGCGCGTAAACGTCGCTGGCGATGCCCAGCTCCTCGCCGCGCACCTGCTCGGGTGACGCGTATTCGGGCGTCATGGGTCGCTGGCCGACCTGGGTCAGGGCTGCTTCGCCATCCTCGGGTGCCAGGCCGCGCGCGATGCCGAAGTCCAGCAGCCGCACCTGGCCGTCGTCCTGCACCATCACGTTGGCGGGCTTGATGTCGCGGTGCAGCACCAGGCGGCTGTGCGCGTACTGCAGCGCATCGGCCACCTGCAGCAGCAGGCCCAGGCGCTCGCGCACGCTGCTCTGGCGGGCTTCGCACCAGCCGAGGATGTCGCGGCCCTGCACGCATTCCATCGCCAGCCAGGGCAGGCCCTGGCCGTCCACGCCGGCGTCGTACAGCCGCGCGATGCCGGCGTGGTACAGCCGCGCGAGCAGGTCGCGCTCACGCTTGAGCCGCTCCAGCCAGCCGGGCGCCGGGCTGTGCGGCAGCTTCAGCGCCACTTCGCGCTGGAAGTCGCCGCTGTGCGGCCGGGCCCGCCAGACGCAGGCCATGCCGCCGCGGCCCAATTCCTCGATCAGCGCCCAGGGACCGATGTGCTGGCCGGCCTGCCACTGCGGCGAGGCGGCGCCCGCGCCCTCGGTGCCGCCGGCCAGGCTGGCGGCATGGCTCAGGAAGCCGGCGCCCGCCGCGGCGGCCTCGGCCTGCAGCAGGCGGTCCAGCGTGGCGCGCCAGCGCTGCTGCTCGGGAGGCAGGGTGTCGAGGAAGTGCTGTCGTCCGGACGGCGGCAGCGACAGCAGGGCATCGAACAAGGGCTCGACAGCCGGCCAGTCGGCGGGAGAAAGGGCATGCATCGCGGAAGAGCGCTTGGGCAGCGCCGCAGACAAGGGTGAAGAGATCAGTCGTTCAGCGCATCCCACAGCAGCGCGCGGGCCTTCTGCCAGTCGCGCTGCACGGTGCGGCGGGACTGGCCCAGGGCCTCGGCGCATTCCGCCTCTTCCAGGCCGACGAAGAAGCGCAGCTCCACCAGGCGGGCCAGCCGCGGGTCCTGGCGTTCCAGGTCGGCCAGGGCGTCGTGCACCTGCAGGTATTCGTCGTCGCGGTGGGCCAGCGTGGGCAGCTCGTCCAGCGGCACATGGGTGGCGCCGCCGCCGCGCTGCCGGGCCTGGCGGGCGCGGGCGTAGTCCACGACGATGGAGCGCATCACGGTGGCGGCATAGGCCATGAAATGGCCGGGCTCCAGGCCCTGCCAGCCGCTGCTGCGGGCCAGCTTGAGCCAGCCTTCGTGCACCAGGGCGGTGGTGTCCAGCAGCGTGAGCGGGCCGCTGCGGCGCAGCCGCTGGCGGGCCAGCTGGCGCAGCTCGCGGTAGAGCTCGTCGCGCAGCGTCGGGTCCAGAGGAAGCAGCGCAGCGGCGGCCGAAGGCTCGGGCGGGGCGGAAGCGTTGGGGTTCACGGGCAGGGAACGGGCTCCGGGGCGGCGGCACAGGTTCGACAATGCCGCCATGCTGTCTCGCCATGCCGACCCCATCGCCGCAATCGCCACCGCTCCCGGGCGTGGGGCGGTCGGCATCGTGCGCGTGTCTTCACCGCAAGACCTGACACCGCTCATCTTAGCCGTCTGCGGGCGCGCGCTGCGGGCCCGCGAGGCGACCTATCTGCCGCTGCGCGACGCGGCCGGCACCGCCATCGACCAGGGCCTGGCCCTGCACTTCCCGGCGCCGCATTCCTACACCGGCGAGCATGTGCTGGAACTGCAGGCCCACGGCGGCGCCGTCGTGCTGCAGCTGCTGCTGGCGCGCGTCATCGAAGCAGGCGCCAAGGTCAGGCTGGCCGAGCCGGGCGAGTTCACGCAGCGCGCCTTCCTGAACGGCAAGCTCGACCTCGCCCAGGCCGAGGCCGTGGCCGACCTGATCGACGCGAGCACCGAGGCCGCGGCCCGCAGCGCCAGCCGCGCGCTGGGCGGGGCGCTGTCGAACGAGGTCGGCCTGCTGCGCGACCAGCTGATCCAGCTGCGCATGCTGGTCGAGGCGACGCTGGATTTTCCGGAGGAGGAGATCGACTTCCTCGAAAAGGCCGACGCCTTCGGCCGGCTCGACCGCCTGAGCGCGCAGCTGCAGGCCGTCCAGGCCCGCACGCGCCAGGGTGCGCTGCTGCGCGACGGGCTCAAGGTCGTGCTCGCCGGCCAGCCCAATGTCGGCAAGAGTTCGCTGCTCAATGCATTGGCCGGCGCCGAGCTGGCCATCGTCACGCCCATCCCGGGCACGACGCGCGACAAGGTCAGCCAGACCATCCAGATCGAGGGCGTGCCGCTGCACATCACCGACACGGCCGGCCTGCGCGACGCGACGGCCGACGAGGTCGAACGCATCGGCGTGTCGCGCTCCTGGGACGCCATCGCCGATGCCGACGTCGTGCTCTTCCTGCACGACCTCGGCCGCGTCGGCCAGCCCGACTACGAGGCCGAGGACGAGCGCATCCGCGCGCGACTCGCCGGCGTGGACGCGGCGCGCATCGTTCAGGTGTTCAACAAGACGGACCTGGGCGCCGCGCCGGCAGGCGAGATCGCGCTGAGCCTGAAGACCGGCGACGGGCTGGAGGCGCTGCGCCGGCGTCTGCTCGCGACCGCCGGCTGGCAGGCCGTGCCCGAGGGTCTGTTCATCGCCCGCGAGCGCCATGTGCAGGCGCTGGCCCGCACGGCGGAGCATCTGGCCCTGGCCCGCGCCGTCGCCGAGCAGCGCGACGCCGCGCTGGATCTGCTGGCCGAGGAACTGCGCCTGGCCCACGACGCGCTGGGCGAGATCACCGGCGCGTTCTCGGCCGACGAACTGCTGGGCGTGATCTTCGGCAGTTTCTGCATCGGGAAGTAATGGATGCAGCCCCGGCACCACCGCCAGCAGATGACCTCGCCTATGCCGGCACGGCGAAGGCCACGCGATTCCTGCCGGTGGTCTTCGCTTCGTACAAGGCGAGGTCGGCCCGCTTGAGAACGGCACTCCAGTCGGTGTCCTCCGGAAGGATGCCGGCACAGCCCACGCTGATGGTGATGCGGATGGCGCCGGAATCCAAATTCAGGGGCGATGCTTCCACGGCATGACGGAGTCGTTCGGCCAGCATGCCGATATGCCCGCTCGGAACGAGTATCAGGAACTCTTCACCGCCGAGCCGGAAGCGGATGTCGTAGCCGCGCAGCTCGTCCGCGACGACGCGGGTGACATGGATCAAGGCCTGGTCACCGGTCGCATGACCGTAGGTGTCATTGATGGACTTGAACTTGTCGATGTCGAAGGTGATGAGGTGGAATCCGCTTCCCGTTCGTTTGGCGCGAGCAAATTCACGAAGAAGGACCGGCGCCAGCGAGCGCCGGTTGAACCAGCCCGTCATCGGGTCCACCTCGGCCGACTTGCGCAGCTCGGCCTCCTTCTTGCCCATGACCATCAAGGCGCAGGCCGTTGTACCGGGCAACACGAGCGTCAACAAGCCAAGCCGGCCGGCAAGCTGCACGAGATCGTTGCCGAGTACCTGTAGCGGGGTCTCGTGACCGGTTGTCAGACGCACGAGAAGAAACGCGTACAACACGAAGCTCGTCGTGAACGTGAGCTGCAGAAGCGCGGCAGGCGAGCGCCACATGAACCCAGGTGAACGCGCGATGAGAACGGCAGCTGCCAGGTCGACTGCGGTCAAGATACCCGCAATAACCGGCCATCGAACCGCGACGTCGGTCAGCAGGTTGGGCACGAAATGGGCGCCGAACACCAGCAGCCACAGCCATATTCCCGAACGTCTCAACGACGTCTGGCCGATGTGCTCGCGATAGCCCTGCAGCAGGGAAAAGTGTCCCAAGACGGCACCGGCGTTCGCGATCCCGATCAGCAGCTGCATGACGGGAAAAAACTTGAAGGCCGCGCCCGCGGTCACCACGCCATTACAAAAGAAGAAAAAACCCGCTGCAGCCCAGTCGAGCAGGCTTCGTTCCTGGCGGCTCACCAAATAGAGCAGCCCGAATGTGGCCGCCATCCATGCCGAACACACGCAGATGACAACAAGCAGTGTCTGAGTTTGCATTCTCTTGTTGGGGCCTCTCCGGCTTGCCCAAGCTCCTCCGATTCAGGACGTTAGCTGGTCGCAATCCAGTCGTCGCGCATGGGGGGCCGTCAATGCGCCCCTCGCACACGATCTTCTCTGGTCAAGCCTTCTTCCGCAATCCGGGGAAGGCGCCACGCCGATGCAGCCGCGACGGGATGACGAGCTGCTGGGCGTGATCTTCAGCATCGGCAAATAGGCCGCCCGCACAATGCGGGCCATGTCCGATGAGATCGTCCTGACCGCCGAAGAGCGGCGCTTCTTCTGGTTCTTTCCGCCGGCGCCGGGCGGCGTGCTGCCGCCCGAGCATGTGCAGCAGTCCCTGCTCGCCAAGGGGCTGGTGGCCAAGGGCAGCGATGGCCGCTGCTGGATGACGGTGCTGGGCGACCAGGTGCGCCTGGGCGCGCATCCGAGCCGGACCGAGGGCTGAGTTCCGCCCCTGTCGTCCGATCGGCGTCCTTATGCGTTCTTGATGCGCCGGGCATCAGGCTGAACACCAGCTTGATACCCGGCTGCCTGGGAGGACGACGCATGAAACGCCTTCAACACCTCAGCTTCACGGCCGACCCCGCGCCCCGCCAGGCCTTGCCGCAGGCGCGGTCGGCCGCCGTCGGCAGCCCGCAGCCGCGCGACGAGATGTGGCGCTCGCGCCGCGTGCTGTCGGGCTCCGACTGGATGGGCGCCTGGGTGCAGAAGCCCGGTCGACGCTGATCAGGCGTCGTTGAAGAGCGGCTCGGGCAGGTAGAGCCCGGGCTCGACCGCGATGCCGAACAGGCTGCCGGACAGCGGCATGGCCATCAGCTCGGCGCTGCTGAGTTCCTGGCGGGCCGTCGTGACGAGCAGCTGGCCGCCCGCCGGGCCGCCCAGCGCCGGGCAGCTGACGTTGCGGACCGGCACCGCATAGCGGCCCAGCAGGCGGCCGTCCGGCGCGTAGCGGGCCACCGCGGCGTTGCCCCATTCGGCATTCCACAGGCAGCCCCTGGCATCGATGGTGGAGCCGTCCGGCCAGCAGTCGTCGATCTCCTTCTTCGCGAACAGGCGCGGCTCGCTGACGCCGGCCGTGTCGGCGTCGTAGTCGCAGACCATGATGCGGCGGCTCAGCGTGTCGCAGTAGTGCATGCGGCGGCCGTCGAGGCTGAAGCAGATGCTGTTGGCGATGGCGACGCCGTCCAGGGCCAGGCGACGCAGGCCGTGGGCCTGGGAGTATTGGTAGAAGCCGCCAATCGTCTGGCGCGGGCGGGCCTCGTCCAGCGTGCCGAAGACGAGGTTGCCGCTGCGGTCGCAGCGGCCGTCGTTGACGCGGGTCGTCGGCAGGCCGGCCTCGACGGGCACGAGTTCCTGCGGCGCGGCCTCGAACTCGCCGCAGGCCTGCAGGTCGGGCAGCGCGAGGCGGGCCAGGCGCTTGGCCATGCCCAGCAGCAGCGCGCCGGAGCGGGCGTGCACGAAGCAGCCGACCCGCTCGGGCAGGCGCAGCACCAGCGTGGCGGCGGCGCCGGGCGTCCAGGCGTGGATGCAGCCGCCTTCGATGTCGGTCCACCACCAGCGGCCACTGGGCGCATGCCACTGGAGGCCCTCGCCGAGGATGGCGGACTGGGTCAGTGCGGGCCTCAGGGTCGGGGCGGCGGTCTCGGCGGTCATGGCGGGG
>BFBZ01000011.1_pt46 | contig 68074 bp, 62 predicted proteins | sample 1888401 | NCBI WGS metagenome assembly BFBZ01 (sample SAMD00112614, study PRJDB3348) | symbiont metagenome | host: Chara braunii
CCGCGGGCTGCTCCACATGCGCCGCCACCCCGAGGCGCTCGCCGACGTGACGCTCCAGCCGGTGATGTTCACCCTGCTGTTCGCGTACGTGTTCGGCGGGGCGATCCAGGTGGCCGACGGCGGCTACCGCGAGTTCCTGATGGGCGGGATCTTCGCCCAGACGATCGTGTTCGGCGCCTTCGGCGTCGCGATCACCCTCGCCCACGACCGCACGAACGGGGCGATCGACCGCTTCCGCTCCCTCCCCCTCGGCAACGGGGCGGTGCTGGGCGGCCACGCCGTCGCGAGCCTGCTGCGCAGCGTCCTGCCGATCATCCTCATGTCCATCTGCGGCCTGATCGTCGGCTGGCGGATCAACAACGGCGTCGTGGACGCGGTCCACGCCTACGTGCTGATGCTCGGCCTGTCGTTCGCGGTCGTGTGGATCGGCGTGCTGATGGCCAGCCTCCTGCCGACGCCCGAGGCGGTGCAGGGGGTGGCGTTCACCGTGATCTTCCCGGTGACGTTCATCGCCAGCACGTTCGTGCCGGTGAACACGCTGCCGGGCGTCCTGAAGACGATCGCCGAGTGGAACCCGGTGTCGTCGGTGGCGGAGTCGCTGCGCGAGCTGTTCGGCAACCCGCGGGGCGAGTTCGGCGCGAACCCGCCCTGGCCGATCGAGCACCCGATCGCCTACAGCTGGATCTGGATCGTGGGGATCGTGCTGGTCTGCGCCCCCATCGCCATCCGGGCGTACCGGAAGAGCACGACCGACTAGGCGCTCTAGGGGCTCGGGAACCAGGAGAGCGCGCGGCCGAAGAGGTGCCGGTCGGCCAGCAGGTTCAGGGCGCGCCGGGCGTTGACGAAGCGCTCGGCGACGGCCTCGAGCAGGCGGGCCGACCCGGCCGCCTCCGGCGCCTGCGCGGCGAGGCGGTACCAGCGCTCGCCGAGGTGGTCGAGCAGCCCGACGCCGCCGCGGGTCTCGAGCGCCTCGCCGAGCGCCTCGGCGGGCCTGCCGGGGACGGCGGCGGCGCGGCCCAGCCGCTGGAGGTCGATCGGGCGGAACGCCCGGTCGGCGGTGTGATCCGGGAACACGCCCGCCAGGAACAGCGACAGGTCGCCGAGGCGCCGGTGGACGGCGGGGTGGCGCGACTCGGGCAGCACGTCGAGCATCGCCGCCAGGCGGACGGGGTCGAGCTCGCTGAAGCGCTGGCGGCGCCAGCCTCGCGACGTGCGGCTCCAGACGGTGCCGCTGGCGACCCGGGTGAACGACGCCAGCAGCGCCGCCAGGAACGCCCGCCGGGGGCGGTCGGCGAGCACCTCGCGCAGGTCGTCGGCGCCGAGGAGCGGCAGGCGCTGGCGCGGGCCCACCCACTCGGGGACGTGCGTGGCGTCGCGGAGCTCCTCGGCCACCCGCTCGACGGCCACCGCGAACGTCAGGAACGGCGACGCGCGGACGATCGGCTCGCGCTCGGGGTCGGCGGCGCCGGCGCGCAGCAGCAGGTGCGCCGCCTCCTCGGAGGCCAGCGCCGCGTGCAGCAGGCCCGGCTCGCGGCGCAGGATGGCGTGGGCCTCTCTCTTATACACATCTAGAAGTGTATAAGAGACAGCAGCAGGCCCGGCTCGCGGCGCAGGATGGCGTGGGCCTCGGCCGCGTCGGCCGGCGGCCGGCGCCCCGCGAGCCGCAGCACGATGTCGAGGTCGCCTGGCCCGAGGTGGTCGAGATACCCGTCGCCGGCCATGAGCCCGACGGTACCCTCCGGGGCGGATGGCGCGCCAGGTCCCCCGAATCCTCCGCATGTCCGGCGAGCTCACGGCCCCGGGCGGCACCCGCTTCGCGCTGCTCCACGTGGTGGCCGGCGAGCGCCACCACGTCGGCTGGTTCGAGCTGACGGACGACCCCTGGCGGGTGGGCCTGACCGAGGCGGGCGCGGTCGCGGACGCGGGGGTCGACACGGTCGCGATCCGTTCGGAGACGGAGGCGCTGCTCGACGATCTGCGCGCGGACCGCGACGCGGGGCGGACCGACCTGCCGGAGCCGGTGGGGCCGATCTCCAACACGCTCCGGTGGACGGTGGACCGGCGCCGCGCGATCGAGCGCCTGGAGACGGAACTGGAGGAGCTGCCCGCCGCCTGATGGGGTCCGCGGTGGCGCGGGGCTCAAGTCTCGCCGCGAAGTGCCGACAGGGCGCGCATGCGCGGGCTCACCGGGTCGACCCACACGCGCCTCGTCCGCCGCCACGGCGGCGCGGTCCGGCGGGTGTGCGTCCTGGCTTTGGGCGACACCGAGGCCGCCGGGCAGGCTGCGGCGGACACCATGGGCCTCGCCATCGCCGCGATCGGCCCGGCCGTCCGCCGGCGCGACCGGCTGCCGCGGCTGCTCGCCCTGGCGGTGTTCGCGTGCGACGGCCGCGAGACGGCCCCCGCCGCTCCCGGCGACCCGTGGGCCCCGGTGCGCGAGCTGCCGCCGGCCGAGCGGACCGCGCTGCTGCTGCACGAGGGCGCGGGGCTGAGCGTCCGCAGCACCGCCAGGGGCCTGGGCGTGCCGTGGCGGGAGGCGAGCGATCTGATCTTCTCGGCCCGCCGGACCCTCGCCCGGCCGGCCGACGGCTGGGAGCCGCTGGAGTGCACCGCCCAGCGGCGGCGCCTGTCCGACGCCGGGTGCCCGGACGTGCCGCCGGCGAAGTCCTGCGAGCACGTCGCGGGCTGCGACGGCTGCCGCGGGATGCTGGACGCCGCCGCAGCGCGGCGCGCCGCGGCCGCCGCGGCCGCTACGCCGGAGGCCCCGGTCGCGGCTGTACCGACGTCCGCCGCGGCCCGGCCGTCCGCGAAGCGCCCCGCGCTGCGCCGCCCGATCGCGATCGCCGCGGCGGTCTCGGTGATGCTCGCGCTGATCGTCGGCGGCGCGGTCGCGCTGGTCGGCGGCGGCTCCGGCACGCCGGAGCCGGTGGCGGCGCAGGTCGCGTCGGCCGACCCGGTGGGCGCCGTGCTGGCCCTGGAGCCGGCGGGTGAGCGGCCCGCCCTGGACGTGGGCGCGCAGGAGCGGGCGAAGGTGGACGGCGCGGCCGCCCAGAAGGCGGCGAAGGCGCGTGCGAAGGCCCGCGCGAAGGCGAAGGCGCGCGCGAAGGCGCGGGCCCGCGCCCGTGCCAAGGCCCGCGAGGAGCGCGAGCGCGAAGAGGCGGAGGCCGAGGCCGAGGAGGGCGGCGAGGAGCCGGAGGCCGGTGGCGGTGGCGCCCCCGCCCGCAGCGCCTCGCCCCGCCGCGCGAGCCGCCGCCCCGCGACGACGACGCGCGCGCCCCAGCGCCGCCCCCCCCGCCCGACCCGCCGCTCCCCCGCGCCCTCGACGACGCCGTCCACCTCGCCGGCCCCGGGCACGCCGAGCCCCTCCACGACCGACCCGGCCCCGTCCACGACGACCCCGTCGTCCGACACGCCGCCCACGAGCGCGGGGACCCCCACCCCGGACCCGCAGCCGGAGCCCGAGCCGACGACGCCGACCACCACGGCTCCGGACCCCACCACCACCGCGCCCACCTCCACGACCTCGGGGACCACCACCGCCCCCTGAGGCACCCGGGTGTGCGCGCGTCCCACTTGGGACTCACCGAAAGTCCCACTTGGGACGGATCAGCGCGCCGGGCGCCGGCCCGGAACCCCCTCAATGAAGGGGTTCTGGGCGACGCTCGCTCCAGGTCGGACTACGGGACGGTGGTCCCGACGCGGACGACGACGAGACGGATCCCGTTGGCGTTGGCGGCGCCTGTGCCGCTCCGGCTGCACGACAGGCGGGCCGTCACGTCCCCCGCGCGGGTGGCGGCGACGGTGATGCCGAACGGGGCGCGATCCGGGGGCGGGCCGACGAAGGCCTCGCTCGTCGTCGCGATCCCCCCGCCCTGGGAGCTCAGGCTCAGCTGGCAGGTGATCCGGTCGGGCGAGGCGGCCGGGGTCGGAGCGATCACCGAGAAGCTCGCCCACGCCGCGTAGCTCCCGGCGGGCAGGGTCATCGACGCGACCTCCACGAACAGGTCCTGGGGGATCGCCACCGGCCCGTTCACGAACACGGTGCGCGCCTCCGAGAACCCCGCCTCGCCGGGCGGCCCCGGCAGCCCCTGGGCCCCGGGCGGACCCGCCGGCCCCGTCACGCCGGCGACGGCGACGCGCCGCTGGAGCGTCGTGACGCGCTTCGTCAGGGCGGCCAGCCGGTTCTCGAGGCCGGCGACGCGCGCGGCGGTCACGGGGCGTGCGCGCGCGTGCTCTCCGGCGCCCCCGCCGTCGTCCTGCGCCCGTGAGGCCAGCGCGGGAACCGCCACGCCCACCACGACGACCGCGATCACAATGAGGATCCAACGCGGGGTCACGGGGACCTCCTCCGTCCGTAGGTCTTCCTGTCCGTACGTCCGGGGCCGCAGTATCCGGGGATCGGACTCCTCGACGCAACGGCCCGCCTGTAGCTTCGCGGCCGACGCCGACCCGGAGGGCCACCCACGCATGTCGTCCCACATCCACTCCAGCCACGAGTCCGTCTCCGGGGGGTTCACCGAGACCGCCTCCGACTACGAGGACGCCGTCCGCTTCAACATCGAGGGCGCCCAGCGGCTGGTGCTCTCGATCCCGCCCGGCCGGTACGACGACGTCCTGGACGTCGGCTGCGGCACCGGGTGGGCCACCCAGGCGGTGATCGACCGGTTCCGCCCCGCCCGGATCACCGGCGTCGACCCGGCCGCGGGGATGCTCGAGAAGTTCCAGGAGAAGCTCGGCGGCATCGACGGCGTCGAGATCACCCTCGCGCAGGCGGACGTGGAGCACATGCCGGTCGCCGAGGGGGCGTTCGACCTGGTGATCTGCTCGATGGCCTACCACTGGTTCCCCCGCAAGTGGGAGGCGGCGGCCGCGATGGCCCGGGCGCTCAAGCCGGGCGGGGTGATCGCCATCCTCATGTCCGGCCGCGGCGGCGAGCAGGCCTACCGCGACGTCATCTCCAACATCGAGCCCATCAACTACCGGTGGGTCGGGGCCTTCGACGGCAACCTGCGCAGCGTCCCCGAGATGGAGGACTACCTCGTCACCGCCGGCCTGGAGCCCGTGGACATCTGGATGGAGACCCGCACTCGGCACACGACGGTCGAGGCGTACATGGAGCGGATGCGGGTCGTCGCCGGCCACATGATCGGCGATCAGTCCGAAGCCGAGGTCGCCGACTACGTCGCCAGGATCGAGGCGGAGCTGCGGCGGCGATCCGGTCCGCGCGGCTGGACCTACGAGTTCGCCAAGCTCTTCGCGATCGCTCGCAGGCCGGCCTGACGGCCGGCGCGGGGGTCAGCCCTGTCCTGCGGAGGCGCCCCACCCGCCCCAGGCGGCGAGCTGGTCCATCGCGCGGAGCGTCGCCGGGCCCAGGGTGCCCTTCCCGGCCGGCTCGCGCACGTGGCGCAGCGCCTGGAAGCGCGTCACGGCCTTTGTGACCGCGCCGTCGTAGCGGCCCGAGCCGGCGCCGCCGCGCAGCACGCCCGCCCACACCATCCGGGCGCGGGCCTCGCTGAGCACGACCGCCTGGATGCCGACGCGGGGGCCACCGCCGGGCAGCAGGCGGTCGCCGAGCTTGCCCTGCAGCCCCGGGTCGCGGAGGCCGCGCAGGCGGATCGGCGCCGGCACGGGCGCCGCGAGGCGCGTGATGTTGCCGTACCGGTCCGAGGCGACCAGCGTGGCCACGCGGCCCGCCGGGACGGCCGTCGTGCCGTTCGCGCCCATCGCCCGGCCCTCATTGACGCGGGCGCCGCCCGGCCCCGACGCTGCGTCGCGCACCGACCACTGGATCTTGCCCTGGCCCGCTCCGGGCGGGGTGCTGGCGCGGGCCTTCACCGTCGGGCCGCGCGTGTCGACGATCGCCGTGACGCTCATCGTGCGCGTGTTCCCCGCCGCGTCCTTCGCGGTCAGGGTGACCGTGTGCTTGCCCTCGGGGATCGGGATGGTCTGGCCGCGCACCGTGCGGGTCGCGCCCTTGTCGATGCGGGCGGTCAGGGAGGCGAGGCCGGTGATGTCCTCCGGCACCACGCGCAGGCGGCTGCCCACCATCTTCGCGTCGATCTTCGGGACGGTCCCGTCCACGATCACGGTGACCGACGTGGTGAGCTCCAGGCCGTCGGGCATCCGCGCCACGACCTTCGCGGTGATCGCGCCGGCGCGGAACTTCCGCGTCACGCGCGCGCCCGTCAGGACCTTGCCGTCCGGGAACGTCCAGCGCACCGTGGCGCCCGCCGGAGCGCCGGCGGTGAACGTGACGTCCTCGCCGGGCCGCGCGAACGCGGTCGACGCCTTGGCCGTGAGGGTCGTGGGGCCCGGGTCGGGGCCGCGGGCGGTCAGGCGCGCCGCCGCCGAGCGGTTCCCGGCGGCGTCGATCGCCGTGACGGTCAGGTCGTGCATCCCCGGCGGCAGCGGCACGTCCGCCGACATCGCCGAGCCCGGCGCGACCGCCGCGACCGTGCCGGTGACCGCCGCCACGGGCGACCCGTCGCGGGCGACCTCGAACGTCACGCCGCCGGCCATCGACTCGAGGGGCACCTCGGGGGAGGCGGTGGTGTTGCCCTCGTCGTCCGTCGCGACGACCTGGTAGCGGTACACGGTGCCGCGGTCGGCGACCGGCATCCAGCGCAGCAGCACGCCGCGGGAGGTGGCCTCCGACGCCACCCCTCCCGGGGCGACCGGCGCCGTCACGTCGCGGGCCTCGGGGTCGGTGAACGCCGCGCCCGTCGCGTTGCCGACGAACACGCCGTCGCGCATGACGCGGTAGCCGCTCGACCCGGCCGCGGAGCGCCAGTCGAGCCGCGGCGGCGAGCCCGTCGCGTCGAGCGCCACCGGCTGGGCGGGCGCGGTCGAACGCGACCGAAAGGTCGGCGACCATCGCGGTGAAATCGGCCTGGACGGTCTCGCGTCCGCCACGGCCTCGTACCGGTAGGAGGTGGCGTCGGCCAACCCCTCGTCGCGGACGGTGCCGAACGCGCCGTCGTGCACCAGGCGGCCGTTCTGCGTGATGACCACGCGGACCGACTTCGTGTCGCCCGGGGCGGGGGCGGTCGCGATGGTCACGGCGCCGCGGCCCGAGTTGGCGGGGACCGACGTGTCGGGCGTGACGATCATGAGGGGCGCGCCGGGCGGGGCCCGGTCGATGCGGACGCTGCCCGCGCCGCCGGGCGCGGCCGCGCTCCAGGCGCTGGTGTTGCCGGCGCCGTCGGTGGCGCGGAACTGGACCAGGGTCTCGCCCTCGGCGGTCAGGGTCACGGCGGGGCCCGCGGCGGGGGTGCTCCACGTGGTCCCGCCGGTCGTCGAGGTCCGCGACTCGTGGGCGGCGACGCCGGAGGCGCCGTCGGTGGCGGCCGCGCTGACCGTCACGGCGGAAGCGTTCGTCCACGACCCGTCGGCGCCGCTCACCGTGACCGCAGGCGCCGTGCGGTCGATCCGCACCGAGCCAGCTCCGCCCGCGCTCGCCGACGTCCACGGCGAGGTGTTCCCGGCGTGGTCGGTCGCCCGGAACTGGACGAGCGTGGTGCCCTCCGCGGTCGCGGTCACGGCGGCGGTGGACTGCGGCGCATCCCAGGTGGCGCCGCCATCGGCCGAGGTGCGCGACTGGTAGCCCGCGACCCCCGAGTCGGCGTCCGCGGCGGAGGCCGTGACGCCGACGGCGGCGGCGTTGGTCCATGCGCCGGTGGCGCCGGACACCGACACGGCGGGTGACGTGCGGTCGAGCTGGACCGAGCCCTGGGCACCGGCCGACGCCGACGTCCACGCCGAGGTGTTGCCGGCGGTGTCCGTCGCGCGGAACTGGACGAGGGTGGTGCCCTCGCGGGTGACCGTCGTGGAGGTCCCCGCCGTCGTGGCGCCCCAGGTCGAGCCCAGGTCGTTGGAGGTGCGGTACTGGGTGCCCGAGACGCCCGAGGTGCCGTCGCTCGCGGTCGAGGTCACGGCGCGGGAGGGCGCGGTCGACCACACCCCGTCGGCGCCGCTCTGGGAGATGCCCGGGGCCGTGCGGTCGATGCGGACGCTGCCGCTGCCGCCGGCGGTGGCCGCCGACCACGCGCTCACGTTGCCCGCGGCGTCAGTGGCGCGGAACTGGACGAGGGTGACCGTCTCCGCCGTCACCGCCACGGAGGTGCCCGCGGTGGGCGTCGACCAGCTCCCGCCGCCGTCGGTGGACGTCCGGTTCTCGGTGGAGACCACCGACGACACGGAGTCGGCGGGGGTCCCCGTGACCGTCACGGTGGCGGCGTTGGTCCACGCCCCGGTCGCGCCGGACACCGACACCGTCGGGTTGCTCCGGTCGAGGCGCACCGTCTCGGCCGCGGTCCAGGCCGACGTGTTGCCGACGGCGTCCACCGCCCGGAACCGCACCAGGGTCTCGCCCTGCGCGGAGATCACGGCGCTGGAGCCGGAGGTCGCCGACCCCCACGTGGAGCCGCCGTTGACGCTGGACGACCACTGGTGCCCGGCGCTGCCGGAGCCCGTGTCGGCGCCACCGGTGGCGGTGATCGTGGTCGAGGCGGCGGTCAGCCAGGACAGGGAGCCGCCCGACGCCGACGGGACCGCCGGGGCGGTGCGGTCGAGGCGGACGGAGCCGGTCCCGCCCGAGGTGGCCGTGCTCCACGGACCGGTGTTCCCGGTGCCGTCCACCGCCCGGAACTGGACGAGGGTCTCGCCCTCGGCGGTGATGTTCACGGACGACCCGGAGGCCGGGGTCGACCACGTGCTTCCGCCGTCGGTCGAGGTGCGCGACTCGTAGCCGCCGATGCCCGACCCGGCGTCACTCCCCCCGCTCGCGGTGACCGTCCGCGAGGCGGCCCCGCTCCACGCCCCGGTGGCGCCCGAGACCGTCGGCGCGGCGGGCGGGCCGGTGCGGTCGATGCGCACGCTGCCGGTGCCGCCGCTCGTGGCGGTGCTCCACCCGCTGACGTTCCCGGCCGCGTCGGTGGCGCGGAACTGGACGAGGGTCTCCCCCTCGGCCGTCACGTTCACCGACGAGCCCGTGAGGGGCGAGGTGTACGCCCCGCCGTTGTAGGACGTGCGGTACTGGATGGTCGAGACGCCCGACGCGGCGTCGCTGGCGTTGGCCGTGACCGTCACCGACGCTGCGCTGGTCCAGGCACCCGTGGCGCCCGACGACGACACGGTCGGCGCGACCCGGTCGATGCGGATGGTGGCCGCGGCGGTCCCGGCGGCGGGCGCCCAGGCCGAGGCGTTGCCCGCGGCGTCGTTCGCCCGGAACTGCACCAGGGTCTCGCCGTCGGTGTTCACCGACACGCTCGTGCCGGCCTGTGGGGCGCCCCAGGTGGCGCCGCCGTCGGTGCTCGTCCGGTACTCGTAGGAGTCGATCCCGGAGAGGGCGTCGGACCCGCCGCTGACGGTGACCGTCCGCGGTCCGCTGGTGACCCAGGTCGCGGAGCCGCCGAAGGCGCCCGGCGACGCGCTCGCGAACGGGTGGCCGGGCGTGAGGCTGAGCTGCGTGCCCCACTTCCACGCCAGGTAGCCCTCCATCAGTTGGCGGTCGCTCGTGGAGGGGACGCGGTCGAACAGCACCACCTCGCCCAGGTCGCCCGCCAGGCGGAAGCTCGAGCTCGGGTTCACGGCGATGCCGTCGACCGCCCACACCGCCCCGCCCGTGGAGGCGGGCGCGCCCGCCGCGCCGTTGCGGTAGGCCGTGATTGCGGAGCCGTCGTCGATGCCGCCCAGCACCTGCCAGGAGGCCTCGCTGGCGCTCGGGGCCAGGGCCGCGCCCGAGCCGTTCTGCGCGATCGCGTTGCCCAGGCCGCTCGAGGTGCCGAACGCAAGGTACGAGTCGCTGGCGCCGCTGGCGCCGATGATGACGTTGGCGTTCCCGAGCGCCTGCTTGCGGCCGGCCACCAGGATGGCGCGGGGCGTCAGCGACGGCAGGGTGAGCCACTGCGCGCCGCCGCTGGCGAAGCGGACCACGGCGTGGCCATTCTGGACGGCGGCGACGCTGGTCGGCCGGTTCGCCGGGGTTGCCTGCGTGGCGTCGTTCGCGTGGCCGCTGCGGTCCGCCCACCGGCTGATCGCGTTGCCGGAGGCGGTGATCGTGGACGCGTCGGACGCGTCGAACCAGGCGATCACGCCCTTCACCTGGTCGGGCGGGGCACCCGGCGCGGTCGGGCCGGTGCGGTCGAGGCGCACGCTGCCCACGGCCCCGGGCGTCGCGGTGGACCACGCGGAGGTGTTGGTCGCGTTGTCGGTGGCCCGGAACTGCACGAGGGTCGTGCCCTCGGCGGTCACGTCCACGCTGGTCCCGGCGGCGGGGGCGGTCCAGGTGGTCCCGTCGTCCGCGGACGTCCGGTACTCCACGGTCGCGACGCCCGAGTCGGGGTCGTCGGCCATGGCGGTGACCGTCACGGACGCGGCGTTGCTCCACGCGCCGGTGGCGCCCGAGACCCAGACGTCGGGCGGGGTCGTGTCGGTGGGGTCGCCCGACGCGGCGCCGGGCACAGCGACGGCCACGGTCAGGGCCAGGAGGGCCAGGAGCCGCGCACGACGTCCGGTCAGGTCACGTCCCACCTTGAGGTGATCGGCCCCGCAGCCCGCCAGTTGAGCCCCGGGAACCCGCTGCAACGCCGATGAAACCGGGCCTTGACAGCGGCGCGGCGGCTCGGATCCGATCGGCGAGACCGGAACACGGTTTCCGATGCGGGCTCACCACAGGGGGTGTGCGATGGACCAGGCGGCCACGACGCGACAGGTGTTCGAGCTCATCAACGCGGGGGACATCGACGGGTTCGGCGCGCTCGTCGCGGACGACTTCGTCGAGCACGAGGATCTGCCCGGGTTCCCGCCGGACCGGGACGGGGTGATCGCGTTCTTCAGGATGTTCACCGCGGCCTTCCCGGACCTGCGGATGAACCCCGACGAGATCCTCGTGGACGGCGACAAGGCCGTCGCGCGGGTGACCGCGACCGGCACGCACCAGGGCGAGTTCATGGGGATGCCGGCGACCGGGAGGCCCATCGACGTCCAGGTCATCGACATCATGCGCTACGACGCCGACGGCCGGATCGCCGAGCACTGGGGCCTGTTCGACGGGCTGCTGATGATGCAGCAGCTCGGCGCGATCCCGGAGGGACCGCCCGCCTGACGGATCCGGCCGGGGGTACTGGTTTACTGGCGCGCTGATGGACGGACCGGACCCGTCTCCCGACCCGGATCACCGCCGCGCCCGCCGGGCCGCGCGCGCCCGCGAGGTGCGGCGCCGCCGGCTGGTCGCGGCCGCCGTCGCGGTCGCCTTCCTGCTCGCCGGCGGCGCCGCCCTGGCAGGGTTGATGAGGCACGGAAAGCGCGACCCCGGGTCGGCGGCCGCGGCCGCTGACGCGACCCCGGAGGCACCGCCGGTGACCGCACCGGCGGTGACGGCCCCGGAGCCCACGGACGACACGCCGACGACCGCCCAGCAGGTGGCCGCGGTCGAGGCCGTCCGCGCCGTCGGGCTCCCGCTGTACCGGACCCCCGGGAAGGCCGGGAAGGTCGTGGCGCTGACGTTCGACGACGGACCCGGCCCGTACAGCGGGACGACCGTCGAGACGCTGCGCCGGTACGGGATGCGGGCCACCTTCTTCGTCTGCGGCAGGAGCGTCGTCGGGTACCCGGACGAGCCCGCCGTGGAGGCGACCGTCGCCGCGATCGGCGACCACACGTGGAACCACCTCGACCTGCCCACCCTGGGCGCGGCCCGGGCGCGCGACGAGATCGCCCGCACGCAGCGCATCGTCGAGCAGACCTCGGGCGAGAAGGTCCGCCTGTTCCGCCCGCCCTACGGCGCACACACGGCCCAGATCGACCGGACGGTGGACGGCCTGGGGATGATCACCGTGCTGTGGAACGTCGAGAGCGGGGACTCGGAGGGCGTGGGCTGGGAGCGGATGCTCGCGACCATCACGCGGGACATCGCCCCCGGCGACATCATCCTCTTCCACGAGAACCGCGGGCAGACCCAGAAGGTCATCCACCGGCTGATCCCGTGGATGCGGACGAACGGATGGGAGTCCGTGAGCGTCCCCGAGCTGCTGGCGATGGACCCGCCGTCGCCGGCGTTCCTGCGCCGCGAGGCGGGCCGCAACCGGTAGGGCTCAGCCCTTCGCGGTCTCCCCCGTCAAGGCGCGCTCCAGGCCCTCGCCCTCGATGTCGACCGCGGGGAGGTGGCGCCGAAGCCACCCCGGCAGCCACCAGGCGTGCCGGCCGAGGAGCGCCATGACCGCCGGCACGAGGGTCATGCGCACGAGGAACGCGTCGACCAGCACGCCGACCGCCAGGCCCACCGCGATCGACTTGATGGTCACGTCGCCCCCCGCGATGAAGCTGGAGAACACGCCGATCATGATGATCGCGGCCGCCGTCACGACGCGGGCGCTCGCGCGGAACCCCGACACGATCGAATCGGTCGGGCCCTCGCCGTGGACGTGGCTCTCGAGGATCCGCGAGACCAGGAACACCTCGTAGTCCATCGCCAGGCCGAACAGGATCCCGACGAGCAGCACCGGCAGGAAGCTGARCACCGGCGCCTCGGCCTGCACGCCGAAGAGCCCGCCCAGGTGGCCCTGCTGGAAGATGAAGACGACGACGCCGAGCGAGGCGGCGATCGTCACCAGGAACCCCAGGACGGCCTTCACCGGGACGGGGATCGAGCGGAACACCAGGACCAGCAGCACGAGCGCGAGGCCGACGACGAGGACCAGGAACACCGGGAGGGCCCCGGCGAGCGTGTCGGACACGTCGATGTTGATGGCCGTGGTGCCCGTCACCAGGATGTCGATCCCGTACTGGTCCCGGACCTGGTCGGCCTCCCGGCGGATCCCGTCCACCAGGTCCTTGGTCTCCTGGGAGTCGGGGCCGCTCTTCGGCGTGACCTCGATGATCGACACCGTGCCGGCGGCGTTCGGGATCGGGGGCGAGACCGCGGCCACGTCGGGGGCCTTCTTCAGGGCCGCGACCACCTGCGGGGCGACCCCGCCGGGCTGGTCCTGGCCGGACGCGTCCACGACGACCGTCAGGGGCCCGTTGAAGCCGGGTCCGAACCCGTCGTTCAGGAGGTCGTAGGCGCGGCGCTCGGTGGTCTGCGTCGACTTGGTGCCGTCGTCGGGGAGCCCCAGCTTCATGCTGAGCACCGGGATCGCCACGATCCCCAGCAGCACGATGACCCCGGCGATCGTGACGACCGGGTGGCCGGTGACGAGCCGCGCCCACCGGGCGCCCATCGGCTCGCCCCCGCGCGGGTGGCGCAGACTGCGGCCGGCGCGGGTGACGGCGAAGCCGAACATCGCGGGCAGGAGCGTCAGGGCGATGAGCACCGCCACGGCCACGGTGGCGGCCGCCGCGAGGCCCATGACCGAGAGGAAGGGGATCCCGACGACCGTCAGCCCGGCGAGCGCGATCACCACCGTCAGGCCGGCGAAGACGACGGCCCCGCCGGCGGTGGCCGTCGCGCGGCCCGCCGACTCCTCGGGTTCCATCCCCTGCGCCAGCTGCTGCCGGTGGCGGGTGACGATGAAGAGGGCGTAGTCGATCCCCACCGCCAGCCCCAGCATCAGCGCGAGCGTCGGCGCGGTGGAGTTGAGGTCGATGAACCCGGTGAGCGTCTGGATGCCGAGCAGGCCGATCCCCACGCCGATCAGCGCGGTGAGCAGGGGCAGCCCCGCCGCCAGGAACGAGCCGAAGGCGACCATCAGGACGATGTAGGCGATCACCAGGCCCACGACCTCGCCGCCGGAGTCCCCGCCCCCCTCGGCCGTGCTGATGACCCCGCCCGAGAACTCGACCTGCAGGCCGGCGGCCCGCGCCGGCCCGGCGACGCGCGCGAGGGCGTCCTTGGTCTCGTCGGTGAGCTTGCTGACCGGGACCCCGAACGTCAGGTCCGCGAAGCCGATGCGCCCGTCGGGCGAGACCTGGAAGCTGCGGCGGAACGCCTCGGGCGTGGTGACGCTCTGGGGCACCTCGCGGACCCGCTCGAGGGTGGGGTCGATGACCTGCCGGTAACGGGGCTGGTCGAGCGTCCGGCCCTCGGGCGCCGCGAACACGATCCGCGCCGTGGCCCCGCCGGTTCCGGGGAACTTCTCGTTCAGGAGGTCGAGCGCGCGCTGAGACTCGGTTCCCGGCACCGTGAAGGTGTCGTCGGTCGGTCCGCTGAGGGTGGTCGACGCGACACCCAGGCCGATCAGCACGGCCAGCCAGACCCCGACGACGGCCCAGCGCCGCCGGAACGCCCACCGGCCCAGCCGGTAGAGATGGATCGCCACCGACCAGCCCTCCTTCACCCCGCTGGCACGGACCGGCGGAGCTTACGGATTACCGGCCGGCGCACCACCCCCACGGGAGGCTCGCTCCGGAGGCCGGGGCCCTCGGCTCCGCCCGCGCCCCCGGAACGACGAGGCATTCACGCCGCCGAACCTGAGGCGGAGCTCAGAGACGCCTGGGAAATCCGTGGGAGGGGCACCGGGATCCCGCTCGGGGAGCGGGATCCCGGTGCCGCGAGCGAGCTACTGGACCAGCTCGAAGATCTTGAACATCGGCATGTACATCGCGATGACCACGAGGCCGACGATGCAGCCGACGCCGATCATCATGATCGGCTCGATGATCGAGGTGAGCGACTTCAGCATCGTCGCGACCTCGTCGTCGTAGAAGTCGGCCAGCTTGTGGAGCATCGAGTCGACCGCGCCGGTCTCCTCGCCCACCGACAGCATCTGCGTGACCATCACCGGGAACACGCCGGTCCGCGCGAGCGGCACCGCCAGGGGCTGGCCCTCGCGGACGCGCTCGGCCACCTCGGCCATCGGGTCGGAGATGACGCGGTTGCCCGCGGTCCTCGCGGTGATGTCGATGGCCTGCAGGATCGGCACGCCGGAGGCGGTCAGGGTGCCGAGCGTCCGGGCGAACCGGGCGACCGCGATCTTGCGGACGATGTCGCCGATCCGCATCGGCATCCGCAGCTTGATGGTGTCCCACATCAGGCCGCCGCGGTCCGTCCGCTTCCACTTCCGGAACGCGAAGACGAGGGCGATCGGCGTCAGGATGAACGCGTACCAGTACGACCGCATCGCGTCCGAGACGTTGATCATGAACTGGGTCAGCGCCGGCAGCTCGCCGCCGAGGTCTTTGAACATGTCCGCGAAGATCGGGATGATGAACAGCACCATCCCGATCAGCACGAGCAGGGCGAAGACGCCGATCAGGATCGGGTAGACCATCGCCGACCGGACGGTCCGGCGGAGGTTGTCATCCTTCTCGAGCTGGACCGCGACCCGCTCGAGGACCTCCTCCAGGTTGCCGCCCGTCTCGCCGGCGCGGACCATCGCCACGAACAGGTCGTTGAAGACCCTCGGGTGCTTCGCCATCGCCTGGCTCAGCGAGAGGCCCGCCTCCACGTCGCTCCGGACGGCGATGATGGCCTTCTTCAGCTTCGGCGCCTCCGTCTGCTCCTCCAGCACGTAGAGCGCGCGGAGCAGGGAGAGGCCGCTCGAGATCATGGTCGCGAGCTGGCGGGCCATGACCGTGACGTTCTTGGCCTTGAGGCCGCGGTAGCGGTCGAGGATGTCCTCGACCGTCATCGACGACTTCTTCTCGTCGACGTCCACCACGGTCAGGCCGCGCATCCGCAGCTGGGCGGCGACGGCCGCCTTCGACTCGCCGGAGACCTCGCCGCTCAGCGACCCGCCGCGCGGGTCGAGGGCCTTGTAGACGAAGGTCGCGCTCATGCGGCCTTCACCAGGCCGAGCAGGCGCTTCAGCTCGTCGGCGTGGCCGGCGCGCTCCACCGCGGTGTCCATCGACACGATGCCCTGGCGCACGAGCTGGGCCAGGTTCGCGTCCATGGTCTGCATCCCGTGCTGCGAGCCGGTCTGCATCACGGAGTAGATCTGGTGGGTCTTCCCCTCCCGGATCAGGTTCCGGACGGCCGGCGTGGGCATCAGCACCTCACACGCCACCGCGCGGCTGCCGGACAGGGTCGGGATGAGCTGCTGGCAGCAGACGCCCTGGAGGCCGTTCGCCAGCATGATCCGGATCTGCTCCTGCTGGTGCGGCGGGAACACGTCGATGATGCGGTCGATCGTCTGCGGCGCGTCCGAGGTGTGCAGGGTCGCGAAGACCAGGTGGCCGGTCTCGGCCGCGGTCAGGGCGATCTGCATCGTCTCGAGATCGCGCATCTCGCCGACGAGGATCACGTCCGGGTCCTGGCGGAGGACGCTCCGGAGCGCGTTCGCGAACGAGAGGGTGTCCGCCCCCACCTCGCGCTGGTTGATCATCGAGCGCTTGTGGCGGTGGAGGAACTCGATCGGGTCCTCGCAGGTCATGATGTGGCACGACCGCTTCTCGTTGATCTCGTTGATCAGCGACGCCAGCGTCGTCGACTTGCCGGAGCCGGTCGGGCCGGTCACCAGCACCAGGCCGCGCGGCTTGTGCACCCACTCGCGCAGCGCCAGGGGGAGGCTCAGCTCCTCCAGCGACTTCAGGCCGGTGGGCACCACGCGGAACGCGGCGCCCAGCGAAGCGCGCTGGTAGTAGGCGTTCACGCGGAAGCGGACCCGGCCCGGGACCGCGTACGAGAGGTCCAGCTCGAGGTCGGTCTCCAGCTTCTGCCGCTGGGACTGGTTGAGCAGCCCGTACACCAGCTCGCGCGTGTCCTGCGACGTGAGCGGCTTGTCGCCGAGGCGGACAAGCTCGCCGTTCAGGCGCATGACCGGCGGGGCGCCGACCGACAGGTGCAGGTCGCTCGCACCGGAGGCGATCACGTTGGTGATGAGCTCGGCGAAATCGACCATGTGACCTTCCGTGGGCTCGGGGGCATGGAGCGGACTGCTCCGTCGTCTGTATCGGACGACTCCCCGTTCGCCTGTAGCCGATGAGAATCCTGAACGTCTGTTCAGGTGACCTGCGGCGGTCCGAGGGTGCACACTCGCTCGCGACCCGGCCTGCCGAACCTCGGTCGGGGACACCGGACCCATGCATCCGACCCCACCCCGCAACGGGGCCGCTCCGCGGCGCCCGCGAACAGCCCTGCTCATCGTCCTGGCGACGATCATGGCCGGGTGCGTGGTGGTCGCGGCGGCCGTCGGCGGGTCGGCGCCGGACCAGGGGCGCGCCATCTCCCGGCTGGAGCCCGAGCCGACCCACCCGGTCGGCCACGTGATCGCGGAGATCCGCGCCGACCGCGCGCGGATCCGCAGCTGCCGGCGGGCCGCGTACCGGCGCGCCCACCCCACCGGCTGCCCGTCCGGCCGCGGCGACGCGGTGCGCGGGCAGCGGGCGATGGCGACCGGCAACCCGGGCGCGACGGGCCGCTGGGCCGCGCCGTTCCAGGTGCCGTTGTGGCCGATCCACCAGATCCTGCTGCCCACCGGCAAGGTGCTGTGGCTCGCACGAGGCGAGACCAACGCCGAGCAGTCGGGGCACGCGTTCATCTACGACCCCGCCACGAAGGCCGCGCGCGAGATCACGGTCCCGAACGTCACCTACCCGAACGGGGCCGTGAAGCCGGCGAACCTCTGGTGCTCCGGCCACACGGTCCTCGCGGACGGCCGCGTGCTCATCGCCGGCGGCAACCTGGCCTACCCCGACCCGGCCGGCGGCCCCGGATCGGACTTCAAGGGCAGCAAGTGGGTCTTCACCTTCGACCCGTGGACGGAGAAGTGGACCCGCCAGCCGGACATGCGCGGCGGCCGCTGGTACCCCACCCTCACCACGCTCCCCGACGGCACGGCCCTGATCGTGAGCGGGTGGGACGAGCGCGGCAACATCGACACCAACCCGGACGTCGAGCGCTTCACCCCGAGCCCGGCCATCGACGGCCGCGGCACCCTCGCCGTGGTGGCGCAGCGCGCGTTCGGCCTGTACCCCCACGCGTTCGTCGTCCCCGACGCGACCGCCGCGGGCGCGCCGCAAGGCACCCAGGTGCTCTACGCCGGCCCCAACACCGGGGACACGGTCATCCTGAACACCGCCTCGTGGACGTGGAAGGACGTGCCCGACCTGGTCCACGCGCGGCTCTTCGGCGCCGGCGTGCTCCTGCCGGGCGGCACCGTCCCCCGCAAGGTGATGCTCATCGGCGGCTACGACTCGACCAACGGGATCGGGTCCCAGGCGAGCACCGAGGTGCTCGACCTCGACAACGTCGGGGCCGGCTGGAAGGCCGGACCCACGATGGCCGCCGGACGCAGCCACCTGAACGTCGCGATCCTCCCCGACTCGTCGCTGGTCGCCATCGGCGGCGGCGCGGGCATCGGCTCGTACGCCGGCAGCCAGGAGAGCCTGCACGCCGGGCCCGTCTACACCACGGAGCGCCTCGGTGCCGGCGCGACGGCCTGGGGGCCCGCGGATACGCAGGCTGACGAGCGCACGTACCACTCGACCGGCCTGCTGCTGCCGGACTCCACCGTCTTCTCCGCCGGCGACGACCGCGACACGCACGGCCCCGGCCACCGCACCGGCGAGGTCTGGTCGCCGCCCTATCTCTTCGCCGGCGCGCGACCCTCGCTCACGTGGGCGCCGGGCGCAGTCCGGTACGGCGCGCCGTTCCACGTGACCGCGTCGGCCGAGGGCGGCGTGGCGAGCGTGGTGCTGATGCACCCGGCGTCCGTGACGCACGCCAACGACATGGACCAGCGCCTCGTCGCGCTGCCCGGCGCGGCCGAGCCCGGCGGCATGGCCGTGACCGCCCCCGCCGACGCGAGCATCGCGCCGCCCGGCTGGTACATGCTCTTCGCGCTCGACTCCCGCGGCCGCCCCTCCGACGCCCGCTGGATCCGGCTGGGCGCCGACGCTCCCGACGCGCCCGCGCCCCCTGGCGGGGCCCCCACGACGACCGGCGGCAGTACGGTCGCGAGCGCCCCGGGGCCGCGCCGGACCGCCCCGCGCCGCGCCAGGGCGGTGCCGATCCGCGCCCTGGTGCGGAAGGTCATGTGGCGGAACGGCGTCGTGCGCCTCGTCGTGCGGGTGAGCCTGCGCAAGGGCCGCGCCACCCGCGTCGCGATCACCGTCCCCGGGGGCGGGAGCGACGCCACCCGGGTCCGCACCTACGGGAAGGCCGGCAACCGCGCCGTGATCGTGAACACCGGCTTCTACGGCCCGAAGGCGTGGACGGTGCTGTCGCTTCCGATCTCGATCGCCGAGCGGCCCGGGAAGACCGCGCGCGGCCGGATCGTGATCACCATCCGCAAGGGCACCCCCGTCGCGAAGGTGGTCCCGGCCCGCCGCTAGCGACGGGCGCTAGCCGATCGCCCGGTGGACCTCTTCGATGCTGGTGTGGCCGCCCAGCACCTTTATCAGGCCGTCCTCCCGGAGGGTCCGCATACCCTCCTTGCGGGCCTGCCGGCCGATCTCCTCGCCCGACGCGCCGGCGACGGTCATACGCTCCATGGTCTCGCTCATCACGAGCATCTCGTAGACGCCGACGCGACCCTTGTAGCCGGTGTCCTGGCAGCGGGGGCAGCCGACGGCCTTGAAGATCGGCGCGGGGTCCGGGAGCCCCGCCGGCAGGCCGGGCACGTCCATCGCCTCGCGCAGCACCGCGTGGCTGATCGTGGTCTGCTCCTTGCAGTGCGAGCAGAGCCGCCGGGCGAGCCGCTGGGCCAGGATCCCCGCGACGGCGCTGGCCGACAGGAACGGCTCCACGCCCATCTCAGTGAGGCGGGTCAGCGCCCCGGCGGAGTCGTTGGTGTGGATGGTGGCCAGCACCAGGTGGCCGGTGAGGGCCGACTCGACGGCGATCTGGGCCGTCTCGCGGTCGCGGATCTCGCCGATCATCACGATGTCGGGGTCGCACCGCAGGATGGAGCGCAGGCCCGCGGCGAACGTGAGGCCCGCCTTCGTGTTGACCTGCACCTGGTTGATCCCCTGGAGGCGGTACTCGACCGGGTCCTCGACGGTGATGATGTTCTTGTCCGCCGAGTTCAGCTGGTTCAGGGCGCCGTAGAGGCTGGTGGACTTGCCGGAGCCGGTCGGCCCCGTCACCAGCACGGCGCCGTATGGCCGCGAGTAGCACTGCTCGAACTTCGTCAGCGTGTCCTTCGCGAAGCCGAGGTCCGGGAGCCGCATCATCACGTTGCTCTTGTCGAGGATGCGCATGACGATCTTCTCGCCGTACACCGTGGGGAGCGTCGCGACGCGCAGGTCCAGCTGGCGGCCGCCCACGGTGAGGCCCACGCGGCCGTCCTGCGGCACGCGGCGCTCGGCGATGTCGAGGTCGGCCATGATCTTCACGCGGCTGGCGACGCCGTTCGCCAGGCGGAACGGCACCGCGGTGACCGTGCGCAGCACGCCGTCCACGCGGTAGCGGACCACCATCTCCTTCGCCTGCGGCTCGAAGTGGATGTCCGAGGCCCGCTCGTCCACGCCGCGGGCGATGAGCGAGTTGACGAGGCGCACCACCGGCGCGTCGTCCGAGGCGTCGGAGATGTCCGCCTGCTCGGCCGGGCCATCGCGATCGACCCCGGTCTCCTCGACGAGGTCGGCGACCACCGCGTCCAGCCGCGAGGTCTGGCCGAGGAGCGTCTGCAGCTCCTCCGCCGACGCCAGCACCGGCCGGATCTCGTGGCGGGTGAGGATCCGGAGGTCGTCCACCGCGAAGACGTTGCTCGGGTCGGCCATCGCGACCACGAGGCGCCCCTCCCCCTCCAGCCGCACGGGGACGGCCTGGTAGCGGCGGGCGGTCTTCTCGTCCACGAGGCGCGCCACGGCGGGGTCGACGCCGTCGGCGAGCGTGAAGAAGCCGACGCCCATGCGCAGCGCCATCGCGCGGGCGAGCTGGTCGCGGCTGATCTTCTCCTCGCTCACGAGGAGCTCGCCGAGGCTCATCCCGTCCGACCCCTTCTGGCGCTCCAGGGCCGCGTCCAGCTCCTCCCGCGTCAGCAGGCCCAGCCGCACCAGCACCTGGCCGAGCGGCTCGGTGCGCTGCAGGCGGGCGGGGGGTCGCCGGACGGCCGGGGGACCGGCCACCGGCTGCCGCGGCGGGCCGCCCTGGGGGCGCGGCGCCGCCTGCGGGGCGACGGGCGCGGGGCGGCGGGCCTGCGGAGCGGCGGGAGGACGGGCCGCGGGCGGAGCGCCGGCGGGCGTCGGGGTGGGGTTCTGGGGCACGCGCACGTCCTGTGAGGAGGGGACCCCATCAGGATCGTCACCGCCGGGAAAACGCTTGATAGCCCCCGGGCCTCAGGCGGCGGTGAGCGCGCCCCGCATCACGTCCACCGGCGCCGGCTCCCCCGTCCACTGCTCGAACGCCGCCGCCCCCTGGTGCAGCAGCATCGCGAGGCCATCGACCGGGCGCGCCCCGCGGGCGGCCGCGGCCGCGAGCCACGGGGTCCCGCCGGGGCGGTACACGATGTCGGCCACCACCTGTCCGCGGCCGATCCCGGCCAGCGGCAGCTCGGGCGGGACCTCGTCGCCGTGCAGGCCCAGGCTGGTGCAGTTGACGACCAGGGCGCACTCGCCGGCGATCATGTCCATCGCCGGGACCGTGAACGGGACGGGGTGCCCCAGCTCCGCGGCCCTGGCGGCCGTCCGGTTGGCCACCCGCACGCGGGCGCCGCGGTCCCGCAGCGCGAACGCCACGGCGCGGGCGGCCCCGCCGGCCCCGACGAGCAGCACGTCGCGCCCGGCGAGCTCCACCGGCGCCTGCTCGTCGAGCGCCCGCCCGAACCCCGCGGCATCGGTGTTGTCGCACCGGAAGCCGCCGTCGCCGTCGGGGACGAGCGTGTTGGCGGCGCCGATCGCACGGACGGCCTCCGACGCCTCGGAGCACGCCGCGATCACCGCCTGCTTGTGGGGGATCGTGACGTTGAGGCCCGCGCAGCCGGCGGCGGCGAGCCCGCGGACCGCTTCCCCCACCCGGTCCGGGTGCACGGGGAACGCCGCGTAGATCCAGTCGAGCCCGAGGTGCGCGAACGCCGCGTTGTGCATCGCCGGCGACAGCGAGTGCTCGACCGGCCAGCCGATGATCCCGGCGACCCGGGTGCGCCCGCCGATCATCCGCGGCGGCTCATCCGCCGGCGTTGGCCTCGGACTGGGCCACGTCCTTCTCGAACTGCTCCGGAGTGGTGGCGAAGAAGTGCCGGCCGCTGCCGTCGTTCCGCGCCACGTAGTAGAGGTACGGCACCTTGGCGGGGCGCGCGGCGGCCCGGATGCTGTCGAGCCCCGGGTTGCTGATCGGCCCGGGGGGCAGCCCCGCGAACTTCCGCGTGTTGTACGGCGAGTCGATCGCGAGGTCCGACGCAGTCAGCTCCGGCTTCCACTCGCCGAGGGCGTACTGGACGGTCGCGTCGATGTCGAGCCGCATCCCGGCCTTCAGGCGGTTGTACATCACGCCCGCCACGATCGGCCGTTCCCGCGCGACGGCGACCTCGCGCTCGATCATGGACGCCAGGATCAGCACGTCGTACTTCGTGAGGTTCTTCGACTTCGCGTACGCGTAGTTCACCTGCGCCGTGTTCGCGTCGTAGGCGGCGAGCTGCTCGTCCACCAGCTCGGCGGCGGTGGTGTCGTCGGTGAGCTCGTACGTCGCCGGGAACAGGAAGCCCTCGAGCGACGTGGGCTTGGACGTGCCGGCCAGGCGGCGCCCGCGCTGGCCGGCGGCGGTGAGCGCCAGGTAGCGGGCGCCGGGGATCGCGGTCTCCTTGTCGAGCAGCGCCGCGATGTCCTCCCGCCGCAGGCCCTCGCGGATCAGGAGCTTCTGGGTCGGCACCGACGTGGCGGCCGGGTCGGCGGCGGGCGCGTCGTCCTTCGTCGCCTCCCTTGCCAGCGCGAGGCCCACGACCACGGCCATCACCAGGATCAGCAGGATCCACAGGGCGGTGCGGCCGCCGCCGCGGCGGCGGGGCTCGCGGCCGTAGCGCCGGTAGCGCTCCTCGCGGCTCACGACCGCGCCGCCAGGAACGCCTCGAGTAGGACGCATGCGGCCAGGCTGTCGACGTCGGCGCGCGAGCCGCCATCGCGGGCCCGGCGCTCCGCCTCGACGGTGGTCAGGCGCTCGTCCCACAGCTCCACCGGGACGCCCTGGCGCCCGCGCAGGCGGCCCGCGAAGCCGGCGGCCGCACGCGCCTGCGCGCCGCGCTCGCCGGACATGGACCGCGGCTCGCCCACCACGATCAGGTCGGGCGCCTCGTCGCGGAGCACCGCGTCGAGGACCCTGCGGCCGGCAGGGGAGTCCACGCGCGCGATCGCCGGCAGGGGCCGGACGATCGTGCCCGTGGGGTCGGACACGGCGACGCCGGTCCGGGCCGACCCGTGGTCGAGCGCCAGGACCTTCACGCCCCCCGCGGGGCCGACAGGATCGCCCGGGCCCGGTCCAGGGCCTCGGGGAGCCGGGACGGGTCCTTGCCCCCGGCGCGCGCCATCTGGGGCTTGCCGCCACCGCCGCCGCCGACGATCGGGGCGACCTCCTTGATGATGGCGCCCGCCGACAGGCCGGCGGCCACGGCCGCCGGGCCCAGGTTCGCGGCGATCAGAGCCTTGCCCTCGGCCGCGGCACCGAGCACCACGGCCGCGCCGTCGCCCAGCCGCTGCTTCACCTGGTCGGAGATGCGCAGCACCTCGTCCATGTCCGCCGCCTCCACCTGGGCGGCGACCGCGGTGACGTCGCCGTTCGCGACGGCGTCGGCCACGAGCGCGCCCACGTCGACCTTCGCGGAGCGCGCGCGCTTCAACTCGGACTCGAGGGCCCGGATGCGCTCGTCGCGGGCCGCGAGCTCCGCCTGGAGGCGCTTCTCGCGGTCGCGGAGCCACTCCACCGCCGCGGTGCCGGTCAGAGCCTCGACACGCCGGGCCCCGGCGCCGGTGGAGCCCTCGGACACGATCACGAACGGGCCGATCTCCCCGGTCCGCGCCACGTGGGTGCCGCCGCAGAGCTCCTTGGAGAAATCGCCGGTGGAGAGCACCCGCACGCGCTCGCCGTACTTCTCCTCGAACAGGCCGATCGCGCCGAGGTCGGCGGCGTCCTGGCGGTCCATGATCTCCCAGCCCACCGGCTGGTCCTCGTCGACCCGCTCGTTGACCATCCGCTCGATGCGCTCGAGGGTCTCGGGGTCGATGCGGCCGCGGTGGGTGAAGTCGAACCGGAGCTTGTCCGGGCCCACGTAGGAGCCCGCCTGGCGGACGCCCTGGCCGAGCGTCTCGCGCAGCGCCCAGTTGAGGACGTGGGTGGCGGTGTGGTTGGCCTGGGTCTGGCGGCGGCGGGGGCCGTCGACCGTGGCGGTCACCTCCGCGCCGACCGGCAGGTCCCCCTCCTCCAGCCGGACGCGCAGCACCTGGTCGGAGCCGGTGCGGTACGCGTCCTCCACGAAGCCGCGGCCGCTGCCGCCGGCGATGACGCCGGTGTCGGACACCTGGCCGCCGCCCTCCGCGTAGAACGGCGAGCGCTCCAGCTTGACCAGCGCGGTGCCGTCACCGAGCGGCTCGCTGGCCGTGACACGCGTGTCGGCGGTCATCGCGTCCCAGCCGACGAACTCGGTGGGCGCGGCCTCCTTCGCGACGACCACGACCTTCTCGCCGATCCCGTCGACGCCCTCGCCCGCCACGCCCGCGCGGGAGCGCTCCCGCTGCTCCTGCATGAGGCGCTCGAACGTGGTCTCGTCGACCTTCAGGTTCGCCTCGCCGGCGGCCTCGAGGGTCAGGTCGAGCGGGAAGCCGTACGTGTCGTACAGGCGGAAGGCGTCGGAGCCGGAGACGGTCCCCGTCGCCGAGGCGCGGTCGATCACGTCGCCCAGCAGGCGCCGGCCCTGGACGAGGGTGCGGGAGAACTGCTCGGCCTCGTCGCCGATCACGTCGTGGACCTCGGCGGCGCGCTCGCGCAGCTCGGGGTAGGCGTCGCCCCAGCCCTCCACCACGGGGGTGGTCAGGTCGGCGACGGCCGTGGGCTCCAGGCCCAGCTGGCCCGCCTCGCTCACGGCGCGGCGGATGATGCGGCGCAGGATGTAGTCGCGGCCCTCGTTGCCCGGCCGCACGCCGTCGGACGCCAGGAACGTCATGGCGCGGCCGTGGTCGGCGAGGGTGCGGAACGCGCGGTCGTCGCGGTCGTCCCGCCCGTAGCCGCGGCCGGATGCCCCCTCGGCCCACGTGATGAGCGGGCGGAACGCGTCGGTGTCGAACACCGACGGCACGTCCTGCAGGATCGCGGCGATCCGCTCCAGGCCGGCGCCCGTGTCGATGTTCTTCGCGGGCAGCGGCGTGAGGCTCCCGTCCGGGTGCCGCTCGTACTGCATGAACACGAGGTTCCAGTACTCGAGGTAGCGGTCCGTGCCGGTCACGGGGCCGCCCTCCGGGCCGAACGCGGGGCCGCGGTCGAGGTACAGCTCGGTGTTGGGGCCGCACGGGCCGGTGGGGCCGGCCTTCCAGAAGTTGTCCGCCTCGCCGAGCGCCTGGATGCGGTCGCGCGGCACGCCCATCTCCACCCAGCGCTCCACGGCCTCGTCGTCGCCGGGGACGCCTTCCATCCCCTCGAACACGGTGATCCAGATCTGCTCGGGGTCGAGACCGTAGACCTCGGTGGACACCTCCCAGCCGAACCGGATGGCGTCGTCCTTGAAGTAGTCCCCGATCGAGAAGTTGCCGAGCATCTCGAAGAAGGTGAGGTGCCGGGCGGTGTGGCCCACCTGGTCGATGTCCACGGTGCGGAAGCACTTCTGGACGCTGGTCATGCGCTGCGCAGGCGGCTGGTCCTGGCCCATGAAGTACGCCTTCAGGGGCTGCATGCCCGCGATCGTGAGCAGCACGGAGGGGTCGTCCTCGTACGGGACGAGCGACGCCGAGGGGATCCGGAGATGCCCCTGGCGCTCGAAGTATGCGAGGAAGGCCTCGCGGATCTCGGAGGTCGTCATCGGGGGGCGAGTGTAGCGACCCGCCCGGGCCCTACTTCCGCTCGAAGGCCTCCCTGACCTCGCGGTCGAGATCGGCCTCCGCCTGCGCGGCGGCGCGCTTTCCCGCGCCGAGCGCCTCCTTGATCTGCGCGGGGATGCGCTCCTTCTCCCGCTTGAACGTGTCGGCCCACAGCTGGGGGTCGAGCGCGCCGATCGAGTGGAGCCAGCCGAGGACCCCGGCGACCACCCCGAGCTTGATGAGCCTGCCCATCAGTACGGACTGTCGTGCTTGGCGGGCGGCTCGACCGCGGGCGGCGCCTCCGTGGGCGCGGCGGCGGGCGGCACCGGCGGCGACTCCGGCGGGATCGGCGCGGGCGGCGGGGTGGCCGCGGCCTTCTCGGCGGCGCGGCGGGCGCGGAGGGTGGCGACGGCCTCCTTCGCGCCCGCGGCCAGGCCGGTGAGCTTGCGCACCGGCGAGGTGACGGCGCTGGAGACGGTCTGGACGGTCTTCTCGGCACCCTTCGTGGCGCCGACCGCCGTCTGCATGATCTCGTCCACCCGGCTGAGCTCCAGGTTGACGCCGTCCACCGTCGTCTGGGCCTTGTTGAGGATCGGCACGACCTCGTCGGTGATCCGCGTCACCGAGACGCCGAGACGCGCGAACACCCCGGCCATCCGCAGGAACAGGTAGGCCAACCCGATCCCGGTGAGGATCAGGAAGATCGACAGCGCGAGCTTCACTACGTCAGACCAGTCCACCTGTCCTCCCGAGGGCGTCGGCGGTCGTCGGCGAGTGCGCGATGGTACCGGCCGCGACCAGGCGTCCGTCACGGTAGAGCGCGGCGGTCTGCCCGGGGGCCACCCCGTCGGCCGGGTCGTCGAGGGCGATCCGGACGCCGGGACCCCCGTCGACCACCCGCCCGCGCAGTGGCCGGCCGCGGTAGCGCAGGCGCACCTCGAGGGGCGCGTCGCCGAGCCGGCCGTGCACCCGGGCGTCGCCCAGGTCCACCATCCGCTCGGCCAGCGCCTCGCGCGGGCCCACGACCACCGCGTTGCGGGCGGCGTCGGTGCGCAGGACGTACAGCGGCTCGGGCGAGGCGATGCCGATGCCGCGCCGCTGCCCGACCGTGAAGCGCCAGTGGCCGCGGTGCGTGCCGAGCAGGCGCCCGGCGGCGTCCTCGATCGGGCCGGGCGCCGTGGAGAGGCCGCCGGTGCGCTCCAGGAACGGCACGTGGCCGCCCTCCCCCACGAAGCACACCTCCTGGCTCTCGACGGCGTCCGCGGCGGGCAGGCCCGCCGCGCGCGCCATCGCGCGGACGTCGTCCTTGCGGAGGTCGCCGAGGGGGAACGCCAGGCGCTCCCGGTGGGCGCGGTCGAGCATCGCGAGCATGTAGCTCTGGTCCTTCCCTGCGTCGGCCGCGCGCGACACGAGCGGCGACCCGGAAGCGTCGCGCTCGACCCGGGCGTAGTGCCCCGTCGCCATCCCGCGGGCGCCGAGGAGCGCGGCGGCGTCGGCGAGCACGCCGAAGCGCACCCGGCCGTTGCACGCGACGCACGGGTTGGGGGTCCGCCCGGCGGCGTAGCCGGCCACGAAGTCCTCGACCACGCCGCGCCGGAACCGCTCCGCGACGTCCAGCGTGAGGTGCGGGATGCCGAGCGCGTGGGCGCCGGCGCGGGCGAGCCGGACGGTCTCGGGGGAGCAGCAGGAGCGCTCGGCCGCGGCGGCCGAGGGGTCGTGCCACAGGCGCATCGTCACGCCCACGACGTCCCAGCCCGCGTCGCGGAGCAGCATCGCGGCGACGGCGCTGTCGACCCCGCCGCTCATCGCGACCGCCACCCGACCGGCGGCGAGCGGGATCCCGGGCTCCCCGATCCGCGCCGAGAACCACGCCTCGAGCGCGCGGGCGACGGCGTCCTCCACCAGCTCGGGGCCGTGGCGGCGGGCCGCCCCGAGGCCGCCGAGGTCGGCGTCGATGCCGCCGGCGGACAGGCGGAGGGCGTCGTCGAGCGTCGCGCCCGTCAGGCGTGCGCAGGCGGCGCTTGCGGCCGCCGTCGCGGCGCCGCACCCGAACGCCTGGAAGCGCGCCTCGCGCACGCGCCGGCCGTTGATGCGCAGGTGGATCCGGACGAGGTCACCGCACGACGCGCTGCCGGACTCCCCGACGGCGTCCGGCTCCTCCAACGCCCCTGCACCGGCGGGGGACGCCAGGTGCCGCATCGCCTCGGGGGGATAGGGAGGCATCGGGCAACGCTACCGGATGCGCCCGGAGGGGTGCCACGGGCGGGCGCGGCGGGACGGGGGCCGCTGGGCGGCCCCCGTCCCGCGCGGGCTACTGCGTGGCGGCGGTGCTGGTCCCCGTCTTCGCCTTCGACGGGGAGATGTTCTTGGCGGCCGTGTCGCCGGCGTCCCAGATCGCCTGGCGCAGGATGTCGCCGTCGATGAGGCCGGTGAACAGGTTCGCGAGGTTCCGGTCCCGCCCGATGACGGCGACGGAGGGGGTGCCCTCGACGCCGAGCAGGTCGGCGAGGTCGCCGAACTGCTTCTTGCCGAGCGTGTAGACGAAGAAGCGGGTGCCCTCGCTGGTGACGGTGTCCGCCTGGGCGTCGCCGACGGCCTTCGCGACCTTCTGGTCGTCGGCGGCCTTCCCGTTGAGGAACGCGACGACGATGACGTCGCTGCCCTTCAGGGCGGCGGCCACGTCCTTCGGCGTGTCGGCGCCGGCGCGGACCGCGCCGCCGAGGGTGGCGGGGGCGACCGCGACGGGCGCGGCGACGCTGCTGGGGGCGGTGGCGGCGGGGGGCGCGGCGTCGCCGGCGTCGCCGTCCCCGCCCATGCCGCATCCGGAGGCGAGGAGCGCGATGGAGGCGGCCACGGCGGCGGCCGCGATGCGGTGGCGCGTCACGGCCGGGCTCCGATGATGCCCCGCGGTGCCGTTCCGGCCTGTGACTTGAACCTGCGGAAGCAGGTGGGAGACGGGCGACCACCGCCGAGACGGAGCCCCGACACCGAATCCCTCATCACTCGTGTTGGCTCAAGGTGTGAGCCGGTGGCGAACACTGCAGGGCACCTCCGAGTCTAGCCGCTGTACCAAGGGGGGTCGGCACCAGCGCGGCCCCTCTTGAACATGCGGGACAGGAGGGCGGCGATGGGCGTGGGCATCCCCTCTATCGGTCCTTGTGGCCGACATCAGTAGGGGCGAACGTGGATGCACGACGACGCATCCACGGAGAGCCACCCGGTGCTGATCCCTCCCCCCCTCCCCACATACACCCTCGCCCCCGGCCTCCCGGACCTCGGCGCGGGCCAGCAGAGCGCCCTCGAGGCGGCCCTCGGCGGCCTGATCGGCCGGTTCCAGGGCGTCGTCGTGACGGCCGTCGGCACGACGCTCTCCCACCACGTGATCGAGCTCATGACGTCCGCGGGCACCCTCCTGGTGCTGGAGCGCGTCGAGGACCACGGGGACGTGGTCGCGGCCTAGGAGCCGCGAGCGCGGCTAGGCTTGCCGCGTGACGCTCGAGGGGGACGACGTCGGCGCGAGGCTGGAGATGCTGCTCGTCATGCAGTGGCTCGACGAGGGCGCGGACGACGAGGGCGCCGTCGCCCTCTCCGTCCCGACAGCGGCGAACGAGCTGGGCCTCGAACCCGACCGCACCGGCCTCCTCGCGGTCATGGCGGCCCTGGGGGAGCTGGAGGACCGCCGCCTCGTCCGGGTCGCCTGGCCAGCCGGAACCGGCGGCTCCGAGGCTCACGTCACCCTCTCCGGCGAGCTCCGAAGGGACGCCCGCCGCCTCTTCGGCCGGACGTAGGCCCTCCCCATTGCGTCGAGCCCGAGCCTGGCTGGATGCAATTGAGACTCGGTGGTCTCAACTGAGCCCGCGGAACCCCCTATTGAAGGGGTGAGACGGAGGCGCAGCGACAACGCCGGCGCCGGACCCGGGTCGGCCGTCCCACCTGGTGTAGACCGGTCCCAAGTGGGACACGGGCCCCGTTGCATTCATTGAAGGGTGAGACGGAGGCGCAGCGACAACGCCGGCGCCGGACCCGGGTCGGCCGTTCCACTTGGATGTAACCGGTCCCAAGTGGGACTCGCCGTCCGTCCCAGGTGGGATGGGCATACGCGCCCTGGTAAAGGATGGGCTCGATCCTTTACGACGGTCACCGCGCGAGCCTCCGTCGGCCGCACCGCCCCCGCCCGAGGGGCCCGAGCGCCGGGGCATGAGCACGCCCTGGAACTCGTCCCAAGTGGGACTCGCGGATCGTCCGTGGTGGGACTCGCGGATCGTCCCAAGTGGGACTCGCGGATCGTCCCAAGTGGGACTCGCGGATCGTCCCAAGTGGGACTGGGGACGCCCCCAGCCGCCGCGGCGACCGGCGGGGCGGGTTCGGGCTAGGACGAAGCGGCGGGCGGGGGCGTCACCGCGCGCACCCCGAGCTCCCGCAGCTGGGCGTCGTCCACCGCCGCCGGGGCGCCCGTCAACGGGTCGCCGCCCGTCGCCGTCTTCGGGAACGCGATGACGTCGCGGATCGACGGCTCCTCCGCCAGCAGCATCACGATCCGGTCGAGGCCGAACGCGATGCCGCCGTGCGGCGGGGCCCCCAGCCGCAGGGCCTTCAGCAGGAAGCCGAACCGCGCCTCCGCCTCCTCCTCCGGCAGGCCGATCAGCGCGAACACCCGCTGCTGCACGTCGCGGTCGTGGATACGGATGCTCCCCCCGCCGATCTCCAGCCCGTTCAGCACCACGTCGTACGCCAGCGACAGCACTGACCCCGGGTCGGACTCCAGCGTGTCGAGGTCCTCGGGGCGGGGTGACGTGAACGGGTGGTGGGTGGAGTCCCACCGCGACTCGCCCTCGTTCCACTCCACCAGCGGGAAGTCGACCACCCACAGCGGCGCCCACACGCCCTCCGGCACCAGGCCGTGGCGCTCGGCGAAGCGCGTGCGCAGCGTCCCCAGCACCGACTGCGCCACGGGCTCCGCGTCGGCGACCATCGTGATCAGGTCCCCCGGCTGCGCGCCGAAGTCCGCCGCAAGCGACCCCAGAAACCGGGAGACCGGCGAGCGGAGCGACCCGTCCTCCTCCACCGCCGCCCACACCAGGCCCTTGGCGCCCAGCTCGCGCGCCTCCTCCATCAGCTCGTCGCCGACCTTGCGGCTCACGCCCGGACCGGCGCCGGGGACCACCAGGCCGCGCACCACGCCGCCCGCGCCGATCGCCCCCTCGAACACGCCGAACCCGGACTCCGCCGCCTGCGGCGTCCAGTCCTGGATCTCCAGCCCGTACCGCACGTCCGGGCGATCGGTGCCGAAGCGGCGCACCGCCTCGCCGAACGCCATCCGCGGGAACGGGATCGGGATCTCCACGCCCGCCGCCGCGAACGAATCCTGCAGCACCCGCTCCACCAGCCCCTGGATCTCGGCCGGCTCCACGAACGACGCCTCGATGTCCAGCTGGGTGAACTCCGGCTGCCGGTCGGCGCGCAGGTCCTCGTCCCGGAAGCACTTGACGATCTGGTAGTAGCGCTCCAGGCCGCCGACCATCAGCAGCTGCTTGAACAGCTGGGGGCTCTGCGGCAGCGCGTACCACGACCCGCGCTGAAGGCGGCTCGGCACCAGGAAGTCGCGGGCGCCCTCCGGCGTCGACCGCGTCAGCACCGGCGTCTCGACCTCCAGGAACCCCTCGGCGTCGAGCACCCGCCGCATCGCCGACGCCACCTTCGCGCGCATCTCCAGCGCCCGCAGGCGCCGCGGCCGGCGGATGTCGAGGTAGCGGTACGTCAGCCGCAGCTCCTCCGAGGCCTCCTGCGACTCGTCCTCCACCGAGAACGGCAGCGGGTCGGCCTCGCTGAGCATGTCGAGCGTGGCGACCGCCATCTCCACCCGGCCGGTCGGGAGCGCCGGGTTGATCGTCGCCTCCGAGCGCTGCACGACCTCGCCCTCGACGCTGATCACGTCCTCGGGGCTCAGCGATCCGGCGGCCTCGTACGCGGCGCCCGCCTCGGGGTGGAACACCAGCTGGAGCAGCCCGGAGCGGTCGCGGAGGTCGATGAAGACCACGCCGCCGTGGTCGCGGCGCCGGTGGACCCAGCCGGCGACCCGGAGCGTCTCGCCGGCGCGGTCGGCCGCGTCGGCGCACGTCGCCGTGCGGTAGCGCCCCGACCCGATCACGCCCCGGCCTCCGCGGCCAGCCCGGCCACCAGGTCGCCCAACGGCACCGTGCGCTGCTCGCCGCTCTCCATGTCCCGCACCGTCGCGACCCCCTCGTCGTGCTCCCGCGGCCCCACGATCACCGCGCGGCGCGCCCCGAGGGACGCCGCGTGGCGCATCATGCTCTTCATGCTGCGGCCGCCCAGGTTGCTCTCCACCCGCAGCCCCGCGGCGCGCAGCTCCTCCAGGAGGGGCAGCAGGGCCACCCGCAGCCCCGCGTCGGGCACCGCAAGGTAGACGTCCGGCCCCCGGGCCGCCGCGTCCAGCGCCCCCTCGCCCATCGCCAGGACGATCCGCTCGATGCCGGCGCCGAAGCCGATCCCGGGGGTCGGCGGGCCGCCGAGCGCCTCCACCAGCCCGTCGTAGCGGCCGCCGCCGCCCACCGCGCTCTGGGCGCCGAGGTGGTCGCTCGTGAACTCGAAGACCGTCATCGTGTAGTAGTCGAAGCCCCGCACCAGCGTCGGGTCCTCGTCGAACGGGATGCCGAGCCGGCCGAGCGCGTCGTTCACCGCCTCCCGGTGGGCCTGCGCCGCCGGCGACAGGTGGTCGATGAGCTTCGGCGCGTCGCGCATGACCTCGGCCACGCGCGCGTCCTTGGTGTCGAACAGGCGCAGCGGGTTGAGCCGCATCCGGTCCTGCGCGTCCTGGTCGAGCGCGTCCCGGTGCTCCTCCAGATCTGTCTCTTATACACATCTAGATGTGTATAAGAGACAGCCTCCAGATACGCCACGAGCTTCTCGCGGTACGGCCCGCGGCTCTCGGGGTCCCCCATGCTCCCCAGCCGCAGCGACACACCCGGCACGCCGAGGGCGCGGTAGATGCCGTCGAGCAGGGCGATCACCTCGGCGTCCAGCAGGGGGTCGTCCGAGCCGATCGCCTCGGCCCCCACCTGCCAGTGCTCGCGGTACCGGCCCGCCTGCGGCGCCTCGTAGCGGAACATCGGGGCGGCGTACCAGAGCTTCACCGGCAGCGGCAGCTTGTGCATGCCGTGCTGCACGAACGCCCGCACCACCGGCGCCGTCCCCTCGGGGCGGAGGCTCAGCGACCGCCCCGACCCGTCCTGGAACGTGTACATCTCCTTGCGGACCACGTCGGTGCTCGTGCCCACGCCGCGCACGAACACCTCCGTCTCCTCGAAGGTGGGCGTCACGATGCGCCCGTAGCCGTAGCGCTCGAACGCCTCGCGCGCGACGTCGATCAAGCGCTGGCGCACGACGCTCTCCGGTGGGAGCACGTCGCGCGTGCCCCGCGGAGCCGCCGCCCGGCGGCCGCCCTCGCTCACCTCAGCGTCCCGGGGTGCGGGCCGCGCGCCGCTCCTCCCACCGCCGCAACTGGCGCCTGTAGCGGAAGCGGTCGAGCCAGAGACCGAGGGGGATCATGATCGCCAGCGCGATGAGACTGAGGAGCAGCGCGGGCCCCGGGTCGGTCTTCGCCGCGTAGATGAGGTAGGGGTAGAAGAGCACGGCGATGATGCCGGCGCGCAGCAGCACGCCGCGGAACGACGGCGGCACCGGCTCGCCCGGCTTGCGCTTCTCCACCTGCGGCTTGGCCGCCGCCTCCTCGGCCGCCGCGACCGCCGACGGCCGCTTGGGGCCGGTCACCGGCGGCGGGCCGGCGCTCTTGCGCTTCTTCCGCTTGGCCATCGCGTTCCGTCAGTTCGAGGACGTGTGCGTGTCGATGACCATCCCCGGCCGGAAGCCGTGGATGTTGAGGGCCGACGGGGTGGGCCCGCCGAGCAGGGCGTCGCGCGGGATGAGCCCCACCAGCTCGGCCTCGCCGGCCTCGATGCCCAGGCGCTCCGCCTCGGTTCGCACGGCCTGCAACACCACCGCCGGCGGCGCGGCGTGGCGGTCCTCGATGTTCATGGAGACCTGCGCCATCCCCGCGTCGGGCAGGTAGAGGCCCAGGGCGCGCACGCCGGGCGGCCCGCCGCCGGTCTCGCGGACGCGCGCCGCGATGGCGCGGGCCTCGGTGAGGGTGCCCTCCGGCAGCCACACGTTCATGGCGATCAGCGGGGGGCGGACGCCCACCAGCACGGCCCCCGCCGTGGGGTGCAGCCGGGGCGGGCCGGCGTCCGGAACCAGCTCGCCCTCCTCCATCAGATGCTCGAGCTCCTCGAGGCCGGTGCGGCGGAAGTCCATCGGCCGCGACCGGGTGGGGTCGCTGGCGACCATCCCGTAGAGGAAGACCGGCAGGTTCAGGTCGGTCCCGATGCGGCCCGCGAGGCCGCGGGCGATCTCCTCCGCGAGGGGCTCGTCCTCGTCGTCGAGCGCCACGATCGGCGCCACGTCCAGCGCGCCGGTCCGCGGGTGGGCGCCGCGGTGGCGGCGCAGGTCGATGCGGTCGACGCACTCGCCGGCCAGGCTGACCAGGGCGTCCTGCACCGCGATCGACTCGCCGGTCAGGGTGATCACGCTGCGGTGGTGGTCGGGGTCGGAGTGCACGTCGAGCACCCGCACGTGGGGCACGCGGCACGCGTCCACCAGCGCCTGGATGGTGTGCGGGTCGCGCCCCTCGCTCACGTTCGGGACGGCGTAGGCCCTGTCTCTTATACACATCTAGATGTGTATAAGAGACAGGCGCAGGTCGATGCGGTCGACGCACTCGCCGGCCAGGCTGACCAGGGCGTCCTGCACCGCGATCGACTCGCCGGTCAGGGTGATCACGCTGCGGTGGTGGTCGGGGTCGGAGTGCACGTCGAGCACCCGCACGTGGGGCACGCGGCACGCGTCCACCAGCGCCTGGATGGTGTGCGGGTCGCGCCCCTCGCTCACGTTCGGGACGGCGTAGGCCTCCGGGTGGCGCGGCGACTCGGGCAGCGCGTCGTCGACGACGGCCGCCTGTCCTTGTGAGCCCCGTGCCCCTTCCCTATCGTTCACCAGTGAATCACCTTGCGAGTCCTCCGACGCCTGCTGCATTTCCTGCGGCCCCACACCGGACGCGTGGCCGTGACCGCAGTGAGCGCCGCCGGGCTGATGGCGTGCTCCGTCACCTTGCCATACCTGACCGGACGGGTGATCGACGACGTCGTCCGCGGCGGCGACCGGGGTTCATTGGCCCCGCTGATCTGGCTGGTCGTCGCGATCGTGGCGGTGCGGATGGCGTTCGGCGTGGTGCGCCGCTGGGTCTCCGGCCAGGTGAGCCTGGCCGTCGAGTACGACCTCCGCCAGCGCCTCTTCGCCCACCTCCAGCGCATGCCCCTGTCCTACTACGACCGCATGCCCGTCGGCCAGTTGATGTCACGGGCGACCAGCGATCTCCAGACGGTCCGCTTCTTCCTGGGCTACGGCCTGATCTTCTTCTTCATGCAGGCGTTCACCCTGGTCGCCGTGACCGGGATCCTGCTGTGGATGAACTGGTCGCTGGCCCTGCTGGCGCTCCTGATGGGGCCGGCGCTCGGCCTCGTGGCCTGGCGCTACAGCCGCCGCTCGAACCCGGTGCTGATCGACGTCCAGCAGCGCGTGGCCCTGGTCACCGAGATGGCCGAGGAGAGCGCCGTCGGCATCCGGGTGATCAAGGCGTTCGGGCGCGAGGGCGACCGCACCGCGCGCTTCGGCGCCACCGCCCGCGGGGCGTTCGACCGCAGCATGGACGCCGCCCGCCTGCGGGCGATCTACCAGCCGCTGATGGGGTTCATCCCCGTCCTCGGGCTCGGCGTGGTCCTGGTGTACGGCGGCCTGCTGACCATCGACGGGACCTTGAGCCTCGGCGACTTCGTCGCCTTCTACCTCTACCTGACCCTGCTGATGGCGCCGTTCCGGACCCTCGGGATCCTGGTGGGCCAGGCGCAGCGCGCGATCGCGGGCGGCACCCGCATCTTCGAGGTGCTCGACAGCGAGCCCGACCTGGTCGAGCCGCCGGACGCCGTCCCGCTCCCGGCCGGCGACGGGCACGTGCGGCTGGAGGGTGTCACGTTCGCCTACGGTCCCGGCGAGGACCCCGTGCTGCAGGACATCGACCTCGACGTCCCGGCCGGCCGGACCGTCGCCCTGATCGGGCCGACCGGATCCGGCAAGACCACCCTCACCCAGCTGGTGCCGCGCTTCGTCGACCCCGTCGAGGGCCGCGTGCTGCTCGACGGCGCCGACGTCCGCGACGTGCGCCTGCACGACCTGCGACGGGCGGTCGGGATGGTGTCGCAGGACCCGTTCCTGTTCTCCACCACCGTCCGCGAGAACATCGCCTACGGCCGCCCCGACGCCACCGAGGAGGAGATCCGCCGCGCCGCCGGGATGGCCCGGGCCGACGGCTTCATCGAGGCGCTCCCGGACGGCTACGACACCGTCGTGGGCGAGCGCGGCCTCACGCTCTCGGGCGGCCAGCGCCAGCGCCTGGCGATCGCCCGCGCGCTGATCACCGACCCGCGCGTGCTGATCCTGGACGAGGCGACGGCCTCCGTCGACGCGTCCACCGAGCGCGAGATCCAGGCCGCCCTGCGCGAGGTCATGGCGGGGCGCACCACGCTCGTCATCGCGCACCGGCTCTCCACGCTCCAGCTCGCCGACGAGCTGGTCGTGCTCGAGGGCGGGCGGATCGTCGCGCAGGGCACCCACGCCGAGCTGTACCACGGCAACGCGCTGTACCGGGAGATCCACGACGGGGGCCTGGCGCGGCCCGACCTGATCGCGCGGGACGTCTGATGACCACGGCCGCCCCCTCCGCCCCGCGCCCCACCGCCCTCGGCGCCGAGCCGCCGCCCGCGCGGCGCAAGCTGCGGCGCCTGGTGCCGTACTTCCGGCCCTACCTCGGCCGGACGCTGGCGACGGTGGCGCTGATGCTGGTGGTCACGGCGTCCGGCCTCGCGATCCCGGCGATCGCCCAGTACGCGATCGACCACGGCATCAGCGACGGCGACAAGGGCGTGCTGGTCGAGGCCGTCGCGCTCTTCGTGGTGGCCGGCCTGGTCGGCTGGCTCGCGGGCTACCACCAGACGTACCTGTCGAGCTGGGTCGGCGAGCGCGTGCTGCTGGACCTGCGCACCGAGACGTTCCGCCACCTCATGCGCCTCGAGCTGGGGTACCACGAGCGCACCCCGACCGGCCGCTCGGTGAGCCGCCTGACCAGCGACATCGAGGCGCTCGAGCAGCTCGTGACCGACGGCGCCACGTCGCTGGTGGTCAACGGGCTGACGTTGATCGGCGTCATCGCGATCCTCTTCGCCTACGACGTCGAGCTGGCCCTGCTGACGTTCGTGATCTTCCCCGCCCTGGCGATCGGGACGGCGCTGTTCCGCGTCTACTCGACCCGGGCGTACCGGCGCACCCGCGAGCGGGTTGCGGAGGTGCTGGCGACCCTCCAGGAGACGCTCTCCGGCATGCGGGTGGTGCAGGGCTTCGCCCGCCAGGAGCCCACCGCGCGGCTGTTCGCGAAGGTCAACGACGAGTACCGCGAGGCCAACATGTCCACGATCCGGCTGTCGGGGGTCTACTTCCCCGGCGTCGAGCTGCTGTCGGGCATCGGCACCGCGATCATCCTGTACTTCGGCGCGACGATGGTGCTCGACCAGGAGGTCACCGTCGGCGTGATGGTGGCCTTCGTCGGCTACCTGTCGAGCTTCTTCGACCCGATCCAGCAGCTCTCGCAGCTGTACGCGACGTTCCAGTCGGCGATGGCGGCGCTGGAGAAGATCTTCGGCGTCCTCGACACCGAGCCGCGCCTGGCCGACGCCCCCGACGCCGCCGAGATGCCGCCGATCCGCGGCGAGGTGGAGCTGCGCGGCGTGGGTTTCGCGTACGACCGCGTCCCCGTCCTCCAGGACGTGGACCTGCACATCCGGCCCGGCGAGACGGTCGCCCTGGTGGGCACCACCGGCGCCGGCAAGTCGACGCTCGCGAAGCTGATCGCGCGCTTCTACGACCCCGTCGAGGGCGCGGTGCTCATCGACGGCCACGACCTGCGGACCGTCACGCAGCGGCCCTGTCTCTTATACACATCTAGATGTGTATAAGAGACAGCGCGAAGCTGATCGCGCGCTTCTACGACCCCGTCGAGGGCGCGGTGCTCATCGACGGCCACGACCTGCGGACCGTCACGCAGCGCTCGCTGCGCGACCAGCTGGCGGTGGTGCCGCAGGAGGGCCACCTCTTCGCCGGGACGGTCGCCGAGAACCTGGCGTTCGGCCGGCCGGAGGCGACCGACGAGGAGCTCTACGCCGCGGCGGCGGCCGTCGGCGTCGACGAGGTCATCGCCGGGCTGTCCGACGGCATGGACACCGTCATCAGCGAGAAGGGGTCCGGGCTGTCGGCCGGCCAGCGCCAGCTCATCAGCTTCGCCCGCGCACTCGTGGCCGACCCGCGGTTGCTGATCCTGGACGAGGCCACCTCGTCGGTGGACCTCCGGGCCGAGGCCCGGATCGAGGCCGCGCTCGAGACCCTCCTCTCCGATCGCACTGCCATCGTCATCGCCCACCGCCTCAGCACGATCCGCGACGCCGACCGCATCGTGGTGCTCGAGGCGGGGCGCATCGTGGAGCAGGGCACCCACGACGAGCTCGTCGCCTCCGGAGGCCGGTACGCGGATCTCTACGGCGACTGGGAGTCGGTCGCGGGCTGAAGATCTCACGGTTTTCCGCGGGTTTGAGCCCGTCGGATCCCGGTGATCAGAGCTTGTGCGGATGGTAACGTCCGGGCCGTCACGGCTCGTGACAATCCGCACGATCGTTGATCCCGGACCCAGGAGGAGGCCGAGATGGTGCCCATCCGGCAAGGCGGGCGATGGCGACGGCGTGCGCTCGCGCTCGCCGTGTCGGCCGTCGCCGCAGCCGGGCTGCTCACCGCGTGCGGCGGCGGTGACGGCCCGCCGCAGCTGACCTGGTACATCAACCCCGATCCGAACCCGCCGGACGGGTTCGAGGGGCCGTTCGGCCAGGCCGGGATCGCCGACCGGTGCAGCACCGACCAGTACACGATCAAGACGGAGCTGCTGCCGCAGAGCGCCACCGAGCAGCGCATCCAGCTGCTGCGCCGCCTGGTCGCGAAGGACTCGTCGATCTCCCTGATGAGCCTCGACCCCGTCTTCACCGCCGAGTTCGCCGAGGCCGGCTTCCTGGAGCCGCTGCCCGACGACTTCGCCACCAAGCTGAAGCAGGACAACCTGAAGGGCGCGATCGACGGCGCCACGTGGAACGACCAGCTGGTCGCGGCGCCCCTGTGGGCCAACACCCAGACGCTGTGGTACCGCAAGTCGCTCGCGAAGAAGGCCGGCCTGGACATGACGAAGCCGGTCACCTGGGACCAGATCATCCAGGCCGCGTCCGACAACGACGCGACGGTCGGCGTCCAGGCCAACAAGTACGAGGGCTACGTCGTCTGGATCAACGCCCTGGTGGAGGGCGCCGGCGGGCACATCGTGACCGACACCCAGAAGGGCCCGGACGCCACCGTCGACATCGGCGGCGAGGCCGGGACCAAGGCGGCGGACGTGATCAGCAAGCTCGCCCACTCCCCGGCCGCGGAGCCGGACCTGTCGGTGTCGAACGAGGGCACCGTGCTCGGTCCGCTGGGCGGGCCGAAGGGCGGCTTCATGGTCAACTGGACCTTCGCCTACAACAACTACAAGGACGGGGACATCGCCGACGACCTCGGCTACGCGCGCTACCCGGAGACCGTCGCGGGCGAGCAGTCGCGGCCCCCGATCGGCGGCATCAACGTCGGCGTGAGCCCCTACGGCAGCCACGTCGACCTGGCGATGGACGCCGCCAGGTGCATCACCTCCGAGAAGGAGCAGGTGCAGTACGCGATCGAGACGGCCAACATGCCGGCGCGCAAGGCGGCGTACGACGACGCCGAGCTGCGCAAGCAGTTCCCGGCCGACCTGCTGGAGCTGTGGCAGCAGAGCATCGACACCGGCGGCCCCCGCCCGGCGTCCCCGTACTGGGCCACGATCGTGAACGCGACGCTCAACAAGTGGCACCCGGCGAACTCGGTCAACCCGGACTCGACGCCGGAGTCGTCGGCGAGCTTCATCGAGGACGCCCTGCAGGGGAAGGTGCTCCTGTGACCCGCGACGGAGGGAGGCCCGCATGACCACCGAGACCGTCGCCGCGCCGCGGGCGGTGACGACGGACCGCTCGCGGTCGGAGGAGCGCCTCGGCTGGAAGCTCGTGGCGCCCGCCGTGATCGTGATGCTGGCGGTCACGGCCTATCCGATGTTCCAGGCGCTGTACCTGTCGCTCTACCAGTACCGGGCGACGGCGCCCGACGACAAGAGCTTCATCGGGCTCGACAACTACGTCACCGTCCTGACCGACCAGCTGTGGTGGAAGGACGTCTGGAACACCGTGGTGATCATGGTGGTCAGCGTCGGCGTCGAGCTCGTGATCGGCTTCGCGTTCGCGTACGTGATGTGGAAGATCATCTTCGCGCGCGGGGTCATCCGGACCTCGATCCTGATCCCCTACGGGATCATCACCGTCGTCTCGGCGTTCGCCTGGCAGTTCGCCTTCAGCATCAACAACGGCTTCGTCAACGGGTGGCTGCCCTTCGTCGGCGCCGACTACAACTGGTTCGGCCAGCACTGGTCGGCGATGACGGCGATCATCGTCTCCGAGATCTGGAAGACGACGCCCTTCATGTCGCTGCTGCTGCTCGCCGGCCTGGCGCAGATCTCCGAGGACATGGTGGAGGCGGCGAAGGTCGACGGCGCAACCTGGTGGCAGCGCCTCTTCAAGGTGATCCTGCCGAACATGAAGGCGGCGATCATGGTCGCCGTGCTCTTCCGGGCGCTCGACTCGTTCCGGATCTTCGACAACATCTACGTGATGACCCGGGGTGCGCAGGACACGGAGTCCGTGTCCTTCCTCACCTACCGGCAGGTCATCGAGCAGTTCGAGCTCGGCCTCGGGTCGGCGCTGTCGGTGCTGCTCTTCCTGTCGGTCCTGATCATCGCCTTCATCCTGGTGAAGCTCTTCCGGGTGGACCTGGCGGCCGCGAGGAGGGACGTCTGATGCGGCAGAAGCTGAGCCCCGGCGTGATCCTCGGCGGGGTGCTGATCCTGGTGTGGTGCCTGCTGCCCGTGGTGTGGATGATCATGCTGTCGTTCAAGCCGCAGGCGGAGACCGCGGCGGGCAGTCCCCAGTTCCTCCCGAAGGAGTGGACGTGGGACAACTTCAGCAGCGTGCTGCAGAACGACGACTTCCAGCGCGCGCTGATCAACTCGTTCGGCATCTCGATCATCGCGACGGTGCTGTCGGTGATCCTGGCGACGCTCGCGGCGTACGCGATCGCCCGCCTGCAGTTCCGGGGCAAGAAGCTCGTGCTGAGCCTCGCCCTGGCGATCGCGATGTTCCCCGTCGTGTCGCTGATCGGGCCGCTGTTCGACATGTGGCGGACCCTGGGCCTCTTCGACACGTGGCCCGGACTGATCATCCCCTACATGTCGTTCACGCTCCCGCTCGCGATCTGGGTCCTGACGGCGTTCTTCCGTGAGATCCCGTGGGAGATGGAGCAGGCCGCCCAGGTCGACGGCGCCACGGCCTGGCAGGCGTTCCGCAAGGTCATCGTCCCCCTGGCCGCGCCAGGGGTGTTCACCGCGGCGATCCTGACGTTCTTCTTCGCGTGGAACGACTTCGTCTTCGGGATCTCCCTGACGTCCACCATCAACGCACGACCGGTGCCGGCGCAGCTCGCGTTCTTCGTCGGCCCGGACCAGTTCAACCCGCCGGTGTCCACGCTGGCCGCGGCCTCGGTGATGGTCACCATCCCGATCGTCCTCCTGGTGCTGTTGTTCCAACGGAAGATCGTCGCGGGCCTCACGGCCGGCGCGGTGAAGGGGTAGGAGGAGCGCTCATGTCCGAGATCCAGATGAAGAACATCGTCAAGCGCTACGGCGACGGCTTCCCCGCCGTCAACGACGTCAGCATCGACGTCGATGACGGGGAGTTCCTGATCCTGGTCGGCCCGTCCGGCTGCGGGAAGTCGACGCTGCTGCGGATGATCGTGGGCCTCGAGGACATCACCTCGGGCGACATGATCATCGGCGGCGACCGCGTGAACGACGTCCCCCCGCGGGACCGGAACCTGGCGATGGTGTTCCAGAACTACGCGCTCTACCCGCACCTGACCGTCTACGAGAACATCGCCTTCCCGCTGCGCCTCTCCAAGAAGTTCAGCGGCGAGGAGATCGACCGGAAGGTCCGCGAGGCCTCCAAGACGCTCGAGCTGGACGAGCACCTGGAGCGCAAGCCGGGCAACCTCTCCGGCGGCCAGCGGCAGCGGGTGGCGATGGGGCGCGCGATCGTGCGCGACGCGAAGGCGTTCCTCTTCGACGAGCCGCTGTCGAACCTCGACGCGAAGCTGCGCGGCCAGATGCGCACCGAGATCTCCCGGCTGCAGAAGCGGCTGGGGATCACGACCGTGTACGTCACCCACGACCAGACCGAGGCGATGACGCTCGGCGACCGGGTCGCGGTGCTGAAGCGGGGCATCCTGCAGCAGCTGGCGTCGCCGCGCGAGCTCTACGAGCAGCCGGTCAACCTGTTCGTGGCGGGCTTCATCGGGTCGCCCCCGATGAACTTCATGCCGGCCACGGTGAAGGGCGACAAGGTGGAGCTGCCGTTCGTGACGGTCGACCTGCCGGAGCACGCCCGGGGCAACGTCCCCGAGGACACCCTGCTGATCGCCGGCATCCGGCCCGAGTACTTCGACGACGCGAGCGTGCTGGACGACGCCGTCAGGGGCGACGGGGCGACGTTCAAGGCGAAGATCGATGTGGTCGAGTGGCTCGGCAACGAGGCGTTCGGCTACATCCCGTACGACGCGCCGCCGGAGGTGGAATCGCAGCTCGGCGAGCTGGCGAAGGAGCTCGACTCGGAGGCGCTGCGGACGCAGATCATCGTGGCCCTCGACTCCGCCAGCCGGATCAAGGACGGCGACGAGGCCGAGCTGCACGTCAATTCGAGCCGCATGCACCTCTTCGAGCCCGGGTCGGGCGAGAACCTGACGCTGCGGACGGTCAGCGACGACGAGAAGGCCGCCGTGGCGTAGCCCTACCCCGGCCCCCGGTCCTCCTCGTCGACCAGCAGGCGCTCGTCGGGGAGGCCGGGGAGCACCGAGGCCACGTAGGAGTCCATCGCGGCCTCGTTGCCGACGTTCCCGCCGGCCTCGTCCGAGAGCCGGTCGCGGTGGCGGAGCATCTCGTGGAACAGCTCGGGGGGCTCGCGGCGCGACCGGAGCCCGTCCGGCACGCGCGCGATGGCGGGCTCGTAGATCTCGCGCAGCCAGCGGTAGTCCGCGACCGCCTCGGGGATGGGGCCGCCCTCCTCGTGCTCGAGCCAGGCGCCGTAGGCGGCGATGTCGTTCAGCAGGCGGCGGGCCTGGTTCTCCTGCACGCGCAGGCCCGTGCGGCTCGCGAGGGCGCGGGAGTGGTGGCCCTCCTCCACCAGCGTCGGGCGGATGCGGAGGCACTGGCCGTCGGCCGACCGCACCAGGGCGAGCTCCTGGACGTCGAACCCGAGGTCGTTGAGGCGCTCCATCCGGCGGTCGATCTGCCACGGCTCGTCGGCGCCGACCTCGTCCTCGCGGGTCAGCTCGCCCCAGAGGGCCCGGTAGCGCTCACCGAATCCCTCCGCCGCGCCGAACGGGTCGAGCCCCTCGTCGACCCTGCCGGCCGCCTGGAGGTCCACGAGGCCGCCGGCGATGTTCTCCACCGCCACGTCGACGTCGTTCGCCCGCATGCCGTCCGAGAGGGCGGGGCGCTGCTCGGCGGTCTCGGCGTCGACCAGGTAGACCACGAACGCACCGGCGTCGCGGCGGAAGAGGGCGTTGGAGAGGGAGAAGTCGCCCCAGTAGAAGCCCTCCAGGTGGAGGCGGCACATCAGCACCGCGCCGCCGTCGAGGAGGCGGTCGAGCAGCCCGGGGCGGCCGCGGCGGGCGAGGAGGTAGTGGTAGGGCAGCGAGTAGTCGAGGTAGCGGGTGATGAGGGTCGCGCGCTCCCCCTCCCCCTCCCGCCCGCGCCACCGGGCCGTCCCGACGGGCTCGACGCAGGGCAGGTTCTCCTCCCTGAGCCCCAGGAGCATCTGGTACTCGCGCCACGCGGACGCGGCGTCGGTCTCCTTGAGCGCGTACACGCGGTCGTCGTAGGCGACGAACCGGACGACGTGGCGGGACACCCCGCGGGCCATGCGGACCAGGCGGTCCGACCGCCACGTCTCGAGGGGCTCCGACCACGGGAGGTCGAGGAAGTCCGGATGCCCCGCGCGGACCACCACCTCAAGCTCGCCGGGCATCGGCCGAGGTTACCCCCATCGCGGGGCGCGGGTTGAGGGGCCGGGATCGTTTGGTACCCTTCCCCAGCGTCCGGTTGATGGGGGATCGTCTAGCGGTAGGACGCCGGGTTCTGGCCCCGGTAGCGGGGGTTCGAATCCTCCTCCCCCAGCTTCACCCGGTTCGCTCACAGCGGTTCCACGGCGCATTCGTCTAGGGGCCTAGGACGCCGCCCTCTCACGGCGGTAACACGGGTTCAAATCCCGTATGCGCTACTTGGCACCACCAGAAGCCCCGCCCCCGGCGGGGCTTTCGTGTCTCCGGGGGCGGCCTCCCCTGGCTCCCTAGTCGGAGCCGGCCATGGCCTCCATGCCCTCGAACAACCGCCGGGAAAGGGTCGCCGAGATGCTCAGGTCGAACTCAACCTGAAAGGTGGGCACCGGCCCGGCGAACCCGATCCCCGGCGTGACGGAGGCGACGACTTCGGGTCCCAGCTCGCGGAGTGCAGCGACCGCGAGCTCGAAGACCTTCACCGACACCCTCACCACTTTGGTCAGGAGACCGCGCAGCACGCGGCCCGCCCCACGCCAGGAGGGGAACGGCGATTGCGTCGTCTCCCTGAAGTTCGCGACGATGCCTTGGAGGCCAGCCGGTCTCGTCAGAAGACCGGCCTGCTCGTAGTCCAAGACCGTGTTCAGCAGCGACTCGCCTCGCTTCACGGCCTCCAGGAGGTTCTCGACAAGGAACCGCTGCGAGGACAGATCGCCAAGCCCTTTAGTGCTGGCGATCCAGACCTCTTCAGCGGTGGTTGCGGCCTCGACCTTGTCAACCGTCTCCTTGAGGCGCTCCATCTGCCACTGCACGAGCCTTTCCTGCGTGTTGTAGTTGTCGCCGGGCGCGAATTCGTTGGCCGGTGGTTCGAGTTCCTTCCTGATCCGGTAGAGCCAGGCCTCGCGGACCAGGCTGAAGTCCTCCATGGCCTCACCTCACTCCCGCTCGAATAACGAGCTGCGAGTGAAACCCCGGCGCGGCGGAAAAGTACATCACTGGAACCGCCGGAACTTCGCATCGAGCCCTAGCGTTACAAAGCTCTCGTCGAAGTCCACGTGCCACTCCCATGGGCGATCGAGGTTGCGTCGCTGGTTTTCAACTCGCCCTGCTCGACCGCCATCTCCTAGGCGTCGCGTTGGAGGCGCTCGGTCGCCGCCCTCTCACGGCGGTAACACGGGTTCAAACCCCGCATGCGCTACTCGGCACCATTAGAAGCCCCACCCAAAACGGGGCTTTCATCGGTCGAGGGCGCGTCGGATGGTCACCTCGTGGTCCACGGTGGTGGCCATCGTCTCGACGATCGGGGGGTTCGGACCGGGGCCGGGACCGGAGAGGCTGCACTGGCCGACCACGGACCCGGGAGGAGGGAGCAGCCATGAAGAGACCGTCGCCGGCGATGGCCGTCGCCATCATCGCCCTGATCGCCGCAGCCACGGGAGGCGGCTACGCAGCGGGTGGCCTGGTGACGTCCTCGTCGATCAGGAACGGGACGATCCAGATCAACGACCTGTCGCCGGCGCTCCAGAAGAAGCTCAAGGTGGCGGGAGCGAGGGGGCCGCAGGGACCGGTGGGCCCGCAGGGGGTCCCCGGCGCTCCCGGCGTCGCCGCCGTCGAGGTCGCGACCGCGGCCTCCGAGTACGCCGCGGGTGCGGGCTACCGCAACGCCGTCGTGACGTGCCCGGCGGGGAAGCGACTCATCGGTGGCGGAGGTGCGGTCGAGGGGGTCGCCGGACCCCAGATGACGATCTCCCAGCCGACGACCGACGGCCGGTGGCGGGCCACCGGCTACGCCTCCACAAACTTCGGGGCGTGGCAGGTGACCGCCTACGCGATCTGCGCCATCACCTCGTAGGGAGCGCGTCCAGCTCGGGCAGCGCGGCGGGGAGATGCCGCCGTGACGGGATCCCCAGCTTCGTGAACACGTTGCGGAGATGCCATTCCACGGTGCGGGGGCTGAGGAAGAGCTGCGCCCCGATCTCCGGGTTCGAGAGCCCGTCACGGGCGAGCCGCGCGATCTGCAGCTCCTGGGGCGTCAGGTCGTCGCGCGTCTCCGCCGTGCGCCGGCGCACCCGCTCCCCGGTGGCCGACAGCTCGCCCCGGGCGCGCTCCGCGAACCCCTCCATCCCGATCGCGACGAAGGCCTCGTACGCCGTCCGCAGCTGGGCGCGCGCGGCGGCGCGGCGGCCCTCGCGGCGCAGCCACTCCCCGTAGAGCAGGTGCGCGCGGGCGAGGTGGGGCCGCAGACGCGTGCGCGCCAGGTGGTCGATCGCCTCGCGGTACGACTGCTCGGCGGCCTCGCCCTCGCTCAGCAGCGCGCGTGAGTGGGCGTGGACACCGCGCGCCCAGTCGGCGTCGCTCGCCTGGGTCTGCTCGCCGAGGCGCACGAGCGCGTCCCGTGCCCGCTCGACGTCCCCCGTCCTCGTCGCGGCCTCGACCAGCTCGCTCAGCGCCCACGAGGCGATGAAGATCTCCGGTGCGCTGTCGGCCCCCTCCGTGGCCGCCGCGAGCGCCTCCTCGTAGCGCCCCAGGCCGTTCATGAGCACGGCGGTCGCCCAGTGCGCGTACTGGACCGCGGTCCCCTGGCCGCCGGCGGTGGCCCGCCCGATGAAGCCCCCGATCAGCTCCGAGGCCTCGGCCTCCCGCCCGCGGAGCCCCACGAGCGATATCGCGGCGTACGGCCCGATGCGGCTCCCGGTCGCCTCCTTCACGGCCTCGACCTCCGCCACCATCAGGGCGCCGAGCTCGAAGTCGCCCCCCCACACGGCGGCCTGGCCGCAGACGTTGTCCGCGACGGCGAGGACTTCCAGCGCCCCCGAGTCGCGCGCGATCTGGACCGCGCGCCTGGGGATCTCGAAGCCGTTGTCGTAGTCCCAGAGCCAGATCGCCGCCCGCGCCGCCAGCCAGCCCCACCGGAGCACCTCGTCGACCGTGGCCTCGCCGGTCGCGAACGCGGCGATCGCGCGCTGCAGCGCCTGCTGGGCGGCGCCCGTCCCCTCGGTGAAGATCAGCGCGAGGCCGTCGAGCAGGACGTCGCGCGGCAGCGCGTCCGCCGGACGGGGGGCGGTCGCCGCCGCGCGCGAGACGTCGAGGAGGCTGCCGCCGGGGCCGGCCAGGTGCCCGACGAACAGGGCGGCGCCCCACGCATCGAGGTACGTGTCACGGGCCAGCCGCGGGTCGAGCGGCTCGAGCCTCCTCGCGGCCTGGAGCAGCAGCAGCGGGGCCTCGGGACCCCGTGTCTGCGCGAACACGATCTCGGCCTGGAGCAGATCGACGCGCGCGCGCCCGATCTCGTCCAGCGGCCCCGCCTCCGCGGTGGCGAGCAGCGCGCGGGCGACCTCGAAGGCCCCGGCCCCGAGGCTGGCCTGGGCGGCCGCGAGCGCCCGTGCGGCCCGCCGCGCCGGGTCGTCCGTCAGCGCGACCGCCCGGTGCAGGAACGCCGCGGCGGCGGCCTGCCCGCCGCGGGCCTTCGCCCGGTCGGCCGAGCGCTCCAGCTCCCGCGCCACGTCCTCGTCGGGCCCCGGGGCCGCGGCGGCCAGGTGCCACGCGCGACGATCCGGATCGACGTCGGCGTCCGTCGCCTCCGCCAGCGCCAGGTGGGCCGCCCGGCGCTCGGACCCCCGGGCCGAGCGGTAGACGGCCGAGCGCACCAGCGGGTGGCGGAAGGTCACGCGCTCGTCGATGGCGAGCAGCCCGTCGGTGGCGGCGTCGACCGCCGCAACCGTGATCCCGAGCCCCGCGGACGCCCGGCGCAACAGGTGCGGATCGCCGACCGGGTCGGCCGCCGCGAGCAGGAGGAGGCGCCGCGTCTCCTCCCCGAGCGGCTCGAGCCGCTGCACGAAGCTCTCCTCGATCCGGCCCGAGAGCGCCCGCGCCTCCACGATGCCGAAGCCGCCGGCCAGCTGCGTTGCGCTGAGCCCGCGTGGCAGCTCGATCAGCGCCAGCGGGTTGCCGCGGGTCTCGGCGATGATCCGGTCGCGGACCCGCTCGTCCAGCACGAACCGCACCGACGAGTCCAGGAGGGCGCGGGCGTCGCCGTTCCGCAGGCCCTCGACCTCGAGCTCCGGGACGTGCCGGAGCTCCTCACCCGGCACGCGCGCGGCGAACACGAGCCCCACCGGCTCGGCGAGCAGACGGCGCGCGACGAAGGCGAGCGTCAGCGCCGAGGTCTGATCCAGCCACTGCGCGTCGTCGACCACGCACAGGAGTGGCGCCCCCTCGGCGGCGTCCGACAGGAGGCTGAGCACCGCCAGGCCCACCAGGAACCGGTCGGGGGCGGGCCCTGCGCTCACGCCGAAGACGATCTCGAGCGCGTCCCGCTGTGGAGCCGGGAGCCGGTCGAGCCCGTCGAGCAGCGGCCCACACAGCTGGTGGAGGCCGGCGTAGGGCAACTCCATCTCCGACTCCACCCCGACGGCCCGGACGAGGGTGAAGCCCTCCGCGGAGGCGATCAGATGATCGAGCAGGGCCGTCTTGCCGATCCCGGCCTCGCCCCGCAGCACCAGCGAGCGGCTCTCGCCCCCGCGAACCCCCGCGATCAGCTCGTCGAGCAGGGCGCACTCGGCCCCCCGGCCGGACAAGCCGGTGGTGTTCCACCCCGGTCCCAAGGGCCCGCCTTCCATCGGCCAGCGACGAGCCTAGAGCGGGCGGCTCGGGCGTCGCAAGGCCGGGACCGGCGGGCCCCCGGGGCGAGGGGGTCAGGCGCACATGCCCCGAGGGGGCCGTCTAGCGCAGGGAGCGGAACGCCGCGCGCACCTCCGCGCTGAACAGCTGCGGCTCCTCCCAGGCGGCGAAGTGCCCGCCCCGGTCCACCGTGTTGAAGTAGGCGAGGCCGGGGTAGACGGCCTCCGCCCAGCTGCGCGGGGCGGCCCACAGCTCGCCGGGGAACGCCGTGAAGGCGACCGGGACCTGGACCGGCGGCGGCGGCCCGCCCGCGGCCTGGGCCGCGGCCACGAACCGGCCGAACTCCCAGTACCACCGGGCGGCCGACGCGCCGGTGCCCGTCAGCCAGTACAGCGTGATGTTGTCGAGGACGTTGTCGCGGGTGAGGTTGCCCACGGGCTCGCCGTCCACGAACGCGCGGGAGATCTTCACGTAGCTGTCGGTGTCGTGGTCGAGCATCCAGGCCGCCAGCCCGACGGGTGAGTCCAGCAGCGAGTAGCCGATCGTCTGCGGCCGGGTGGACTGCTCCAGGAAGTAGGCGAAGCCGTCGGTCTGGAAGGTCGTGACCGCGTCGAGCGCCGCCCGCTCCTGCGGGGACTCCGCCGGGAGCTGGTCCTTGATGCCCAGGGCCGGCGTGAGCAGGTTGAGGTGGATGCCGAGCAGCCCCGCGGGGCCCTGGCGGCCCATCGCGTCGGTGACGTCGGCGCCGACGTCGCCGCCCTGGGCGACGTAGCGGGTGTAGCCGAGGCGGCCCATCAGCGTCGCCCAGGCCCGAGCAATGCGCCCGGACTCCCAGCCGAGCTCGGCCGGCTCGCCCGAGAAGCCGTAGCCGGGCAGGGACGGCAGCACGAGGTGGAAGGCGTCGTCGGCGCTGCCGCCGTGGGCGGTCGGGTCGGTCAGGGGGCCGATGGTGTCGAGCAGCTCGATGACCGAGCCCGGCCAGCCGTGCGTCATGACCAGCGGCAACGCGTCCTCGTGCTTCGAGCGGACGTGGATGAAGTGGATCTCCACCCCGTCGATCTCGGTGATGAAGTGCGGCAGCGCGTTGAGCCGCGCCTCGCAGGCGCGCCAGTCGTACCGGTCCGTCCAGTGCCGGACGAGCGCCCGGACCGTCTCCAGCTGCACGCCCTGCGACCGGTCGGGGACGAGCTCCTCGCTGGGCAGGCGCGCGGCGTCGAGGCGCCTGCGCAGGTCGTCGAGGTCCTCCTCCGCGATCTGGACCGTGAACGGCCGGATCGCGGTGTTCGCGGTCGGTGCGGCCGTCGTCGTCATGGTGAGCCTCCTTCGGGGGGTGCGGTCGACGACGAGCCTCCGTCGCCGCGACCGCGCGTCGCCCCCGTGAAGTCCCTGGTGTGCTGCCTGGTGCTAGAGGCTCTCGTCGAAGTCCGCCCTCCACGCGTCGCGGACGCCGCCCGGCGGCTGGTACGCCTTCGCGACGTCCTGCGCTCGCGCCAGCGCCTCCATCGTCTCGGCCGAGCGCAGCAGCGCATTCGTGCGGACGTCGGCGATCCGGCCGCTCGCCAGGATCGCCGCCGTCACCGCCGCGGCGGAGGCCGCGTCGGGGGCCTCGTAGATGGCGAGGCCGTCGTGGTCCCCCAGCATCCAGTAGAACGCCAGGAGGTTCCCGCCGGCGGCGCCGATCACCGCCCTGGCGGCCGCCTCCCGGTCCTCCGGCCGGCGGACCATGTCGCGCCAGGCCTCCTTCTCGTAGGTGAAGAGGGCGAGATAGGTGGACACCGTCGCGCTCCTTCCGAATGGGAGCCGGGATGCCCCACTCTCACCCGCCGCACCCCGGCGGGCAACCCCGCGTCAGCCGATGATCGGGACGTCCACCCCCGCGACCACGGCGATGATCACCGCCACGATCGCCAGGAGGACGATCACCGCCAGCGGCCGCCGCCAGCGCGGGCGCTGCCCCACCCCCCGCGGCGTGATCCGCGTCGCGCTCACCGTGACCGGCCGCGGCGCGGAGCGGCCGCCCGTCGGGGAGGGCGTCCCCGGCACCGGCAGCTCCTTCACCGGGCCCTCCATCGCCACCCCCAGGTGGGAGGCGTAGGCGCGGATGAACCCGTTCACGTACGCCGGGCCGGGCAGGGACTCGAAGCGGCCGTCCTCGATCGCGATGAGGTAGCGCTCGCGGATCCGGGTGGCCGCGGCGCAGTCGGCGAGGTCCAGCCCCTGGCGCATCCGGGCCTCGCGGAGTCTCACCCCGATGGGTGCGAGATCCTCGTCCACGCGGGCAGATTACGCGCGGGGGGCGCGCTCCGCGCGATCCGTCATGCTCCAGGGCGGACGTGCGCGACCCCGACGACCACTACGCGGCGCTCGGCGTCGACCCCGCCGCCACCCGCGAGGAGATCCACGAGGCCTGGCGGTTCCACCTCACCGCCTTCCACCCCGACCGCTTCCGCGATCCCGCCCAGCGCTCCCGCGCGGAGGAGATCACCAAGGCGGCGAACGCCGCGTGGCAGGTCCTGGGCGACACCGCCGGGCGCCGCCGCTACGACCTCCGCCGCGAGCGCGACCGCGACGGGCGCCGCCCCGCCGCGCCGGCGGCACAGGCGCCCCCGCCGCCCCCCGTCCGTGAGCTGCCGTGCCCGTCCTGCGCCACGCGCAGCCGCGTACCCGACGCCGGCGGCCGGGTCGTCCAGCTGGCCTGCCCCGGGTGCGGCGACACCTTCCCGGCGATGATCGGCGCCCGCTGCGTCGGCCGCCCTCGCCTGGAGAAGCGTTGGYTGGGGCTGCGCTACCAGGCGGTGTTCGCCGACGAGGAGGGGCGCCTGAGCACCGTCGAGTTCCGCCGCCTCCCCGCCGAGCTCGCCCTCACCGAGGGCGAGCGGTTCTCCATCGTCTTCCACGCCCGCCGCGCCCGGCCGAAGTACGCGATCCTCCACGGGTCGCAGCTCGACGTGGGCTGGCGCGTCCGCTAGCGGCGGCCGCCCCTGATGGTGAAGCGGACGCTGTCCACCGTCCCCACACCGCGGGCGGTCATCACGTAGGTCCGCCCGGCGCGGAAGCGGTGCGACAAGCCCGCCGGCATGGTGAACCGCGACGGCCCCGCCACGAGCTTCCTGGTGAACGACCCGAGGGCGCGCGTCGTCGAGGCCGGCCGCACCGAGAAGCTGACCCGGCCCGCCTTCCGCAGGGTCACGCGCACCACCGGCCGGCCGCCGGCGCGGACCGCCGGGATCGAGCCGAGCGCCATCGGCCGGGTCGCCGCCGGGGGCTGGACGCCCGTCACCGTCACCGTCCGGGACGCCGGCGCCGACGAGTTGCCGACGCCGTCCACCGCCTGCACCTGCCAGACGTGGGCCCCGCGCGTCATCTGCACCGTCGTGGCGCGCGAGGTCCCCGGCAGCGTCCGCACCGCGACGCCGTCCACCACCACGCGGTACTGGGACACGCCGGTCAGCGCATCCGCCGCCCCCGACCACGACAGCGTCGCCGACGGGCCCGGCACCTTCGCGCCGCCCGCCGGCGCCGACAGGGGCGGCGCCCCCGGCCCCGTGCGGTCCACGATCAGGACCCGCGGCGACGGCGTCTGCTCGTTGCCGACCGTGTCGCGGGCCGTGACCGTCCACAGGTGGTCGCCCTCCGGCACCCCGCCCGGCACGGTGGCCGCCGTGGCCCCCGCGGGGGCGGCGACGACGGCCGAGCCGTCCAGCCGGAGCGTGTAGCCGGCGAGGCCGCTCTGCGGATCCGCGGACGGCGACCACCGGAACACCGGGTTCAGCGCGTTCGTCGCCAGGCCGTCGACGGGCGACAGCAGCGCGAACGGGTCCGGGCCGCCCGTGTCGGGCGCGACGCCGTCCGAGCTCACGCCCAGCGCGCCGCTCAGGCTCAGGCGGCGGCCGCTGGTCGTGATGCCGGACAGCGACGGGTCCGGGTCGCCGCCGAGAGTGATCGCCGCCTTCACCTGCCACGGCGCCAGCCCCGGCTCCTCGCCCAGCAGCACCGCCGCCACGCCGGTCACGTGCGGCGTGGCCATCGACGTCCCCGACTTGTAGCCGTAGCTGTTGCCGGGCATCGTGCTGCGGATCGTGTCGCCCGGCGCGCCGATGTCCACGTTGGCCGCCCCGTAGTTCGAGAAGGTCGCCAGGGCGTCGGTGGGGGTCGTCGCGGCGACGCTGATCAGCGACGTGGCCGGGCAGTTCGCCGGCCACGAGCCGGTGGTGTCGTTGTCGGCCGAGTCGTTGCCCGCCGCGGCCACGAACAGCACGCCGGCGTCGCCGGCGAGCTGGATCGTGTCGCACAGCGGCTGGGAGTAGTCGGCCCCGCCCCACGACGCGTTGATGACCCGCGCCCCGTGGGCGACGGCGTAGTCGATCGCCTGCATCGCGTCGGACGTGTAGCCGCCCTGCGGCTTCAGGAACTTCAACGCCATGATGCGCGCGTTGTCCGCCACGCCGGCCACGCCCAGCGCGTTGTCGCGCTGCGCGGCGACCGTCCCGGCCACGTGCGTGCCGTGCGTCTCGTTGTCGCCGGCGCTGTAGAGCTGGGCGTCGTCGTCCGCGAAGTTCCACCCGTGGACGTCGTCCTTCCGTCCGTCGCCGTCGTCATCGACGTTGTTGCCGGGGATCTCCCCCGGGTTCGTCCAGAGGCGGTTCGCCAGGTCGGGGTGCGAGGTGTCGATGCCCGTGTCGATGACCGCCACGGTCACCGGCGTCCCCGTCGTCGCCGCGTCCCAGCCCGCCGGGGCGCCGATCTTCGGCAGCGACCACTGCGACGAGTACAGCGGGTCGTTCGGGACGTCCATCGGGTGCAGGCGCAGGTCCAGGTGGACGGCGTCCGCCGCCGGCTCGTCGGACAGCAGCTCCCGCGCCCGCGCCAGCGACAGCGGCTGCGGCAGCTCGTAGACCCGCCAGCCGCCGGCCAGCCCGGCCGAGCCGTCGGCGTCGAGGGCGCGGGCCACACCTGCGCGCTCCGCCGCGGGCGCGCCCGGGTCGACGCGCACCAGGATCTGGTCGCTGGTCTGGGCCGCCATCGCGGTGCTGGCGGTCGCCCCGAGGGCGAGGACGGTGAGGGCCCACGCAGCCGCCGCGCCGCGCGGCGAACCGCGTCCGGGCAGGCGAGGTGCTCCCTGTTCGGGCGACTGGGACATGCGGACGGCCAGGCCTCCTTGCCGGGGTCGTCGTATGGGGGCGCGCGGGTCCCCCGGACGGGGGAGGGCCGTTCGCCGGCATCATCCGTATCGGCACCCCCCTCCGAGGGCACAACCCCCCTCAGGTCAGGCCGGTTCGCTCATGCCGGGGGCGACTCGCGCCGATGCAGAAAAGACCTGCAACGACACGGATCCGGATGGCGCACGTCAACGGCATCGCCGGCGCCGGGAACGCCGAGGCGACCCGGCTCCAGCAGACGGTGGCGCACCGCGGGGCGGAGACCGCCGCGCTGGTCGAGGCCGGCCGTCGCGAGGACCGGCTCCGCGCGGAGCGCATCCCGGAGGCCGCGTCGGGCGACCGGATCGGCGACCGCGAGGCGGGCGGCCGGGGTGCCGGCGGCGACGCGGCGGCCCACCAGGGAGGCGGGCAGGGCGGCGAGGCCGCCGCTCCCGAGGAGGGCCACGGCGGCCTGATCGACCTCCGCGCCTAGGGCCGAGGGCCTAGGCGGCGTCCTCCGCGCCGCCGAGGCGCGACTGGAAGAACGCGCGGATGGCGTCGCGGCCGCCCTCGGTGGCGGCCTCGGCGAACCGGGCGGCGAGCGTCCCCTGACCCGGCTCCCCCGCTCCCGTGCGGCGGAGCACCTCGGCGTCGAGCGCGTGCCACCCCAGCTCGGCGAGCTCGATCTCGATGCGCACCTGCGACGCCGACGGGAAGTCGGCGCCGGCGATGAGCACGCCGCCCTCGCTGAGGTTCACGCTGTGGGCGTCGACGACCTCCTCGTCGGCGACGAGGCGGACGGGCAGGTCGACGTCCTCGCGCCGGTGCTTGCGCCTGTCGTCGTGCGGGCTCTGACCGGCCACGTGCGACACCCCCGGTGATTCGAACCTGGGAACGGTTCGCGCGATCGTAGCGGAGTCCCCGGCGGGCCCCGGATCGCCCTCGAGCGGGAGGGCCCGCTCGTAGACGTAGCGGTCGCCGTCCGGCCCGAGGTAGCCGGGCTCCCAGCGACCGGTGAACCCGAGGCGCTCGTGGAAACGCCGCGACGCCTCCCGGCCGGGCGCGGCGAGCGCCCGGATGCGCCGGCACCCGCGGGCCGCCGCGCGGGCCGCGAACTCGCGGTACAGCACCTCCCCCAGCCCCCGCCCCCGCCGCGCCGGGTCGACGACGTGCATGTGCACGTACGCGAGGTCGGGCTCCGCCTCGCTCACCAGCCCCAGCAGGAACCCCGCCGGCGCGCCGTCGTCGGTCTCGAGCCACACGCCGCTCGGCCCGAGCTGGTCGAAGAACAGCCGGTGCATCACCAGGCCGACGGGGTGGCCGAACCAGCCGTCGACGACCGCGCGCGCCCGCGGGTAGTCGTCGCCGCGGAGCGGGCGTGCCCGCACGGCGGCGCCCCGCGCGCCTACGCCGCCCCGCCCTCCGCGCCGCCGAGCCTGGCGACGTAGTCCTCGAGGAGCAGGAGGTTGCCCTCGCCGACCCGGCGGGTGACCTGGAGCAGCTCGCCCAGATGTGTATAAGAGACAGCGCCTACGCCGCCCCGCCCTCCGCGCCGCCGAGCCTGGCGACGTAGTCCTCGAGGAGCAGGAGGTTGCCCTCGCCGACCCGGCGGGTGACCTGGAGCAGCTCGCCCATGGTCGAGACCTCCTCGACCTGCTCGGTCACGAACCACTGGAGGAACGCCTGCGTGGCGTGGTCCCGCGCGGCGACCGCCTGGTCCATGATCGCGTCGATGCTGGCCGTGACCTCCTTCTCCCACTCCAGGCTCGCGGCGACGGCCTCCTCGGCGCTCTCGAAGCCCGGCTTCGGCGCGGCGAGGGCGGGGATCACGACGGGGCCGCCGACGTCCTGGATGTAGGTCAGGAACCTCATCGCGTGCTCGTGCTCCTCCGCCGCCTGGCGGGCGAAGAAGCCGGTGAGCTCCGGGAGGCCCTCGGAGTCGAACCAGCTGGAGATGGCGAGGTACTGGAGATGGGCCTCCAGCTCCTTGCCCAACTGGGTGTTGAGCGACTCGATGACATCCGGCGCGACGGGCATTCGGGGCTCCTTTTCCGACTCGCGCGAGTCTGGCACAGACCCACCCGGACGGGGGGCGCGGGCCGGGGAAACCGCCGATATCGTGCCGCGCGTCCTCTCGGCAAGGAGAAACGCATGTCTTTCGTCCGTTCCCGCCCACTGGCCGCGCTCGCCGTGGTGGGCGCCGCGGCGGCCATCGCCGGCTGCGGCGGCGGCGGTGACGACTCCGGCGCGCTGAGCGCCGACGAGTTCCGCTCGCAGGCCGACGCGATCTGCGCAGACGCCAACACGCGTCTCGCGGCGCTGGACGAGCCCACCGGGAGCGACCAGGTGCTCGGCTTCCTGCAGTCGGGGCTGACGGTCCAGAAGGAGCAGCTCGACAAGCTGAAGGCGCTCGAGCCGCCGTCGGACCTGTCCGGGACGTTCGGCGAGGCGATGGACCTGCTCGACCAGCAGACCACCGAGATCCAGGGCGCGGCCGACCGCATCTCCGGCGGGGAGGACCCGGAGACGGTCATCAACGAGGTGGGGCCGAAGCTCGGGACCATCAGCGACGAGGCCGACGCGAAGGCGAAGGAGCTGGGCCTGACCGTCTGCGGCACCGAGGACACGGCGACCGGGTCCGGCACCACGGCGACCACCGCCACGGCCCCGGCGGCGACGGTGACGACGCCGGAAACCTCCACCTCCTCGTCGGCGACGACGGGTGACACCGCCGGCTACGTCGAGGACGTCCAGGCCGCCGCGGGGGCGCTGACGACGTTCGGCACGGCCCTCCAGACCACCACCAGCCTCGACGACCTGAAGGACAAGGTCCCGGACGCGACCGCGGCGCTCGACGACTTCGACACGGCGATCGCGAAGCTCGAGACCTACACGCTCTCCGACGAGACGCTCGACAAGCAGCGCGCGGGCCTCGTGCGGACGGGCCCGAAGGTGAGCGACGTGCTCCGCAGGTTCCTCGCTGCCGCCCAGGAGGGCGACGTCAGCGCGGTGCAGGCGCTGGTCCCCGAGGTCACCAGCACGATCACGGAGTTCCAGCAGGCCGCCACCGGCGGCTGAGCGGACGGCTGCCGCGGGGCCCCGGCCGGGCCCCGCGGCTGCACTCCTACTTGTTCCTCCGCGCCTTCTCGGACCGGGAGGCCCCGACCACCGCGGCCGTCACGAGGAGGCCCCAGAACACGCCGTAGCCGAACCCCCGCCCGACGGGCTGGTTGAGGAACACGACGTGCCCGAACCAGAGCAGCAGGATCGCCACTGGCGCGACGATCGCGACCTGCGCGGCGACGTGGAGGTCCTCCCACAGGCGCAGCCACGCGGGCGGCGGCTTGCGGGCGGGGCGGCGGGCGGCGGGCCGGCGCTGCGGCGGCGTGCTCATCACGACCGAGGATACGCCCGGCGGGCCGCCCGCCCGGCGCCGCGGGCCGCCGCGGCCTAGTATCCCGGCCGTGCCGGGACGGACGTCAGCCGAATGGGCCCTCGCGAGCGAGTGGATGGGCGTCGTCGCCGACCTCGCCGGATCCGCGGCGCTGCTGAGCTGGGACCGCGAGACGCTGATGCCGCCGGGCGGCGCCGACGGCCGGGCGAAGCAGCTCGGGACGCTCGCCGCGCTCCATCACCGCGAGCTGGTGCGCGAGGACGCCGGCGAGGCCCTCGCCGCGCTGGCCGCGGCGGACGGGCTGGACGAGCAGGCGCGCGCCGCGGTGCGCCTGGCGACCCGCGACCGCGACCGGGCCTTGCGCGTCCCGGAGTCGCTGGTGCGGGAGCTGAGCGAGGCGTGCTCACGCTGCGTGACCGCCTGGGTGGAGGCGCGGGAGGCGGACGACTTCGCCGCCTACGCCGGCCCGCTCGCGCGGGTGGTGGAGCTGAAGCGGCAGGAGGCGCAGGCGATCGGGATCGGCGACGAGCCGTACGACGCGCTGCTGGACGCGTTCGAGCCGGGGGCGACCACCGCGGAGCTGGAGCCGGTGTTCGCCGACCTGCGCGCGCGCCTGACGCCGCTGGTGGGGCGGGCCGCGGCGGCCGAGCCGGCGACGCTGCCGGAGCGGGTGTGGGACGAGGACGGCCAGATGCGCATCGCGCGCGTCATCGCCGAGATGGTGGGTTTCGACCTCACCTCCGGGCTGATCGCGAAGTCGGCCCACCCGTTCACGGGCGGCGGCCACCGCGGCGACGTCCGGTTCACGACCCGCACCGACCCGGCGAGCCCGCTCAGCAACATCTCGGCGGTGATGCACGAGCTGGGGCACGCGCTGTACGAGCAGGGCTTCCCCGCCTCGGCGGACCGGACCCCCGTGCACGACGCGCCGTCCCTGGGGGCCCACGAGTCGCAGTCGCGCTTCTGGGAGAACCAGATCGGCCGGACCCCGGCGTTCTGGGAGCGGCTGGAGCCGTCGATGCGGGAGGTGTTCCCGGACGCGATGGCGGGGATCGACGCGTCGCTGCTGTGCCGGGCATCGCGGGTGGTGCGCCCGTCGCTGATCCGCGTGGAGGCGGACGAGGTGACGTACAACCTCCACATCGTCCTGCGCTTCGGCCTGGAGCTGGCGATGATCCGCGGCGACCTGGACGTCGCCGACCTGCCGGGCGCGTTCGCCGACGGGATGGAGGACGTCCTCGGGATCCGCCCGCCCACGACGGCCCTGGGGGCGATGCAGGACATCCACTGGGCGGACGGCCTCTTCGGCTACTTCCCCACCTACACCCTGGGGAACCTGTACTCCGCCCAGCTCGCCGAGGCCGCCGCCGCCGAGCTCGGCGACCTCCAGGCCCTCATCGCGGAGGGCCGCTTCGACACGATCCTCGCGTTCATGCGCGACCGCATCCACCACCACGGCGCCACCCTCCCCACCCGGGAGCTGATGCGCCAGGCGACGGGCCAGGAGCTGAGCTCCGACGCCCTCATCGCCCACCTCGAGCGGGGGTACGTCACCGCCTGAGCCGGGATGGCGTGGCGCGCGGCGCCTCGCGGTCTCCTCCGAGGTGCGATTGAGACTCGGTGGTCCAATCGGGACGGCCCGCCGGCGCAGCGCCTGCGTCTCACCCTTCGATGAAGGGGTCCGGCCCCCGGCCACGCGTCCCACTCGGAACTCACCCCGAGTCCCACTTGGCGCCCCGGGTCCAATCGAGACTCGGTGGTCCCAATTGGGACGACCCGTTGGCGCAGCGCCTTCGTCCAACCCTTCACTGAAGGGGTTCGGCCCGCGGTGGCCTCCCGCTCGGACGCATCGCGCGTCCCACTTGGAACTCGCCGCCAGTCCCACTTGGGACAAGCCCTGACGCGGGCGCGGCGTTCCAGACGGTGCCCCGGATGACCGATACCCGTGGGGATGCCCCGGATCCGTCCGTGCTCGCGCCCGTTGGTCCGTGTCGCCGCGATCGTCGTCGCGGCGGTCGCGTGCTGGTCGGCCGGGACGGCGGTCGCGGCGCCGTCGGCCTCCGAGCTGCGCGACCTGAAGTCCCGGCTCGACGCGCAGGACGCCGCGCTCGGAGCCCAGCTGGACGCCGAGCAGGCCACGTTGTCCGGCGGGCGGGCCCGCCTCGACCGGGTGCGGGACGAGTACGACGACGCCCGGGTGGGCCTGGAGAAGCGCCTCGTCGCGCTCTACGTCACCCCCGAGCCCGACCCCGTCATCGAGATCCTCACCGGCGCCGACATCGGCGAGGTGCAGGCGCGGATCGACCTGCTCGAGGCCCTCGGCCGCAGCGACCGCGCGCTCGTCTCCCGGTTCCGCAGCTCCGCCGCCCGCCTGCGCATCACCGAGTCCGGGTCACGGTCGCGCAAGGACGACCTCACCGCCAAGCGCCGGGCGCTCGCGGCCGAGCGGCGCGACGTCGCCGTCGAGCTGCGCGCCGCAGAGAAGCGCGAGGCCGCCGCCAAGGCCGCCGAGGAGGCCCGTGCCGCCGCCCTCCCCGTCGCCGCGCCCGCCACCGACGACGCCTCCACCGGCGGGTCCGGGATCGTCGGCGCCGCCCCCAGCCCCACCAACCGCGGCCTCTCCCCCGACCTCCTCGACGGCCGCGGCCTCCCCGGCGACGCGCCGGTCGACGCCACCAGCGGCGAGGCGGTCGACTCCGAGCCCGCCCCCGACGGGCCGCCCGTCACCCGGGCGCTCCCCGGCCTCGGCGTCGTGGGCCCCGCCACCGGCGCCCCCATCACCGAGAAGCTCCCCACCTTCACCGCCGTCGCCGGCTGGTACGGGCCGGACTACGCCAACCCCCGGCTCGCGGGCGGTGAGGCGTACGACCCGGCCGCCTTCAGCGCCGCCCACCGCACGCTGCGGCTCGGGACGATGCTCCGCGTCGCCTACGGCGGGAAGGCCGTGACCGTGAAGGTCAACGACCGCGGCCCCTACGTGAAGGGCCGCGACCTCATGCTGTCGCAGGCCGCCGCCGCGGCCCTCGGCATCCCCGGCGTCGGCACCGTCACCGTGCAGATCCTGCCGGCGTACGGCGAGCGCGCGTAGCCCGCGGCCGGGGCGGCCGGGCGGCCGACTCCAGCATCCGGGCCCGCACCGCGGCCCCCACGATCCCCGCCTCGTTCCGCAGCGCCGCCGGCACCACCCGCGCCCGCGGGCTCAGCAGCGGCAGGAACTTCTCGCTGCGCTTCGAGACGCCGCCGCCCAGGATGATCAGGTCCGGCCAGATGAGCTGGTCGATGCGGTCGAGGTACTCGTCGAGGACGGGCGCCCACTCCTTGAAGGACAGGGCGTGGCGCTCACGCGCCCCCGCCGACGCCCGCCGCTCCGCGTCCTTGCCGCGGATCTCGATGTGACCGAGCTCCAGGTTCGGCACCAGGACGCCGTCGACGAACAGCGCCGACCCGATGCCGGTGCCGAGCGTCAGGACCAGGACCGTCCCCTTCACGCCCTTCCCGGCGCCGAAGCGCATCTCGGCCACCGCCGCGGCGTCCGCGTCGTTCAGCACCGTGACGGGCCGCCCGATCGCCTCGGTGAACAGCTTCGCCGCCGGCTCGCCGACCCACGACTTGTCCATGTTGGCCATCATCAGGACCTGCCCGCCGACGATGGGGCCCGGCACGCCGACCCCGATGGGCCCCTGCGTCGGCGCCAGCGAGCCGACGAGCTCGGCCGTCGCCGCCACCACCGCCTCCGGCGTCGCCGGCTGCGGCGTCGGCACCCGCACCCGCTCGCCGATGAGCTCGCCGCGACGGGAATCGACCACACCGGCCTTGATCCCCGACCCGCCGATGTCCACCCCGATGAGACCCCTCATGCCTCGACCGCCTCGCTCGCGTAACTGACCAGGGACAACACGTCATAGCCCGCCAGCGCCTCGCGGCCGGGCAGGAACGTCAGCTCCGCCACCACCGCCACGCCGGCCACCACACCGCCGAGCTCCTCCACCAGCCGGCACACCGCCAGGGCCGTGCCCCCGGTGGCCAGCAGATCGTCGTGCACCAGCACCCGCTGACCCGGGACCACGGCGTCCGTGTGCATCTCCAGCACGTCGGTGCCGTACTCCAGGGCGTACTCGCGGCTCACCCGCGCCGACGGGAGCTTCCCGGGCTTGCGGGCCGCCGAGAAGCCGACGCCCAGCTCCGTCGCGATCGCGCCGCCCAGGACGAACCCGCGCGCCTCGACCCCCACCACCCGGTCGACCGCCCGCTCCCGGCCCCACGCCGCGATCTCGGCGACCGTCGCCGACAGGCCCGCGGCCTCCTGGAACAGGGGCAGCAGGTCGTAGAAGAGGATCCCCGCGTGCGGGTGGTCGGGCACCCGCCGGATGGCCCCGTCGATGTCGAAGGGGCCGGGGGTCACCCGTTCGCGATCTGGCGCAGCTCGGCGATCAGCATCAGGTGGCGCATGTGGGCGGCCAAGGCGGCGAGGCCCTCCAGCGACTCCAGCGCCTCCCGGCGCCGCTCCGGGTTCCGGGACCGCAGCCCCACGCTCAGCAGCTGCTCCAGCAGCCCCGCCTCGCGCTCCGCGGCGACCCGGAAGATTCGCAGGTGCCGGGCCTCCACGCCGTAGGACGACAGCTCCAGCGCCGTCTGGACCACCTCGCGGTCGGTCTCGTCGTAGACGTCACCGGCGCCGTCCCGGTTGTGCCCGCCCACCAGGCCGTACTCCTCCAGCGCCTTCAGCAGCGACACCGGCGCGCCCGTGGTGGCCAGGATCTCCTGGGGCGAGTAGCGGCGGGTGGGGGCCGGCTCCGCGAGCTGCGCGCGCTTGAGCTGCTTCGCCTGGTTGGCGACGCTGAACGCGCCCGTGGTCGAGGACTCCAGCTCCTGACGGATCACCCGAAGCGGCAGGAACTCGTCGCGCTGGAGCCGCAGGATCGTCCGCAGCCGCTCCACCTCCAGCGGGCTGTAGAGCCGGTAGCCGCCGGCCGTCCGCTTCGGCGTGATGAGCTTCTGGTCCTCGAGGTACCGGATCTTCGAGATCGAGATCGTCGGGTGCTCGGCCCGCAGGAGGTCGCAGACCGCGCCGATGGTCATGGATCCGTCATCGGGCCCCCGGTCGTCCGGGAGGAGGGTCGGCTCGGTCACCCGACCAGGTACGTCAGGCGGAACTTGCCGATCTGGAGCTCGTCGCCGTCCTCCAGGACCTCCTCGCCCTCGATGCGGCGGCGGTTCACGTACGTCCCGTTGAGGCTCCCCAGGTCGCGCAGCGCCGCTCCGCTCGGGAGGCGGGTGATGACGGCGTGGTTGCGCGAGACGGTGACGTCGTCCAGGAACACGTCCGCGGTGGGCTCACGGCCGATGGTGACGGTGTCCCGGTCGAGCGAGAACATCGCCCCGGGGGGCCCGCCGGCGCGGACCGCCAGCGTGGGGCCCTCGATGGAGGGGCCCTGCCACTCCCCGGTCTCCGCGGCGTGGTCGCTGACCGCGAACGGGCCGGTGATCTCCCCCGTGCCCTGGTTCTCCACGATCAGCAGCGCGCCGCAGCGCCCGCAGTACTTGTGGGCCTCGCTCTGATGGAACCCGCACTCCGGGCAGTACACCGCCACCCCCTCCGACGGACCGGCGCGCGCCGCTAGGCCGCGTCGCCCTCGAGCTTCTCGAGGTCGGGCAGCCGCCCGGCCAGGATCTTGCTGAGCGCGTCCACGTCCACCACCGACAGGGCCCCCTCGTCCCGGCCCTTCAGGCGCCCGACCAGCTCGCTCTTGAGCAGCTCGATCCGCCCGTGGAGCACGCGCCGCTGCATCGAGACGGCACGCTCCTCCTCAGTGAGCTGGCGGATGAGGCTCTTGAGCTCCTCGTCGGAGAGCTGCGTCAGGTCCGGTTGTGCGTCCATGGAGGGGCTCCTGGTCGGTGAACGACCAGTGTAGCGCCCGGCGGGTCAACCCTCAGGGCGGGGTCGAGGTTCGGACCGCAGCCGGCCGACCGCGATGCGCGAATAGTTCAGGAACGTGCCGACGGCGAGCGCGACGGCCAGCCACATCAACACGTCCACCCACAGCTCGTCGAGCAGGAGGGCGCCGCCCGCCGCCACCATCGTGAGCGCCGACGACACCTTCCCGGCCATGTCCACGCGCATCTCGATCCCCCGCGAGAGGAGCGCTCCGAAGGCCGCCACGATCAGGACGTCCCGGAGGATCAGGATCAGGGGGGCCGCCGGGTTCATCCGGTCGAGGAGGATCACCCCCACCAGCGCCAGGATCACCAGGAGGCGGTCGGCCAGGGGGTCGGCGATCCGGCCGAACCGGGTCTCGGCGTCCAGCGCCCGGGCGAGCTTGCCGTCGACGAAGTCGGTGAACGCGACCACGCCGAAGATCCCCGCCGCCAGCGGCGAGGTCGGCCCCTCCGCCTCGATCAGGACGATCACGAGGACCGGGAGGGCCGCCAGACGCGCGATCGTGAGCGCGTTGGGGATCCAGCGAAGGCGGTGGGCCACGTGTCGAGGGGGTCGGGGATGGGTGCAGGGCAGCGAACGGCCCGGCGGCGCAGCGTAGATGGTCGCCCGGGTGGGCGCCGACGCGTCCCGGCGGCGCCGCCATGCTCGTCGCCGGCACGGCGTCGGCGGTCGCATTCGCCGCAGTCGCGATCGGTATCGCCCTGACGATCGTCGCCGGACGCCGCCGGCCCCGCGCGGAACGGTAGCTCCGGAACGGAAAAGGCCCGCGCGTGCGGGCCTTTCGCGAAATCGGGGCGAGAGGATTTGAACCTCCGACCGCCCGGCCCCCAGCCGGGTGCGCTACCAGGCTGCGCCACGCCCCGAGGTCGTTCCACCTTACCGCAGCCGCCGCCCGATGTCGCCCGCTAGAGTGCCGCGCCGATGGGCAAGGCACCGATCCTCGCGTCGCGCACCGACGACTTCCCGCAGTGGTACCAGGACGTCGTGGCCAAGGCGGAGATGGCCGAGAGCGGCGCCGCCCGCGGCACGATGGTCATCCGCCCCTACGGCTACGGCCTCTGGGAACGCATGCAGTCGGAGATGGACGCCCGCATCAAGGCGTGCGACGCCGAGAACGTCTACCTGCCCCTGTTCATCCCCGAGTCGTACCTGCGCCGCGAGGCCGAGCACATCGAGGGCTTCAGCCCGGAGCTGGCGGTGGTGACCATCGCCGGCGGCAAGGAGCTGGAGGAGCCGCTGGTGGTGCGGCCCACCTCGGAGACCCTCTTCGGCGAGCTGATGGCCAAGTGGATCCAGTCGTACCGCGACCTGCCGCTGCTGCTGAACCAGTGGTGCAACGTGGTGCGGTGGGAGCTGCGGCCGCGGATCTTCCTCCGCACCACCGAGTTCCTTTGGCAGGAGGGGCACACCGCCCACGCCACCCAGGCCGACGCCGCCGCGTACGCCCGCCGGATCCTCCACGACACGTACCGCGACTTCATGGTCGACCTGCTCGCGGTGCCGGTGCACGTGGGGATGAAGACCGCCCGCGAGCGCTTCGCCGGGGCCATCAACACGATGACGTGCGAGGCGATGATGGGCGACGGCCGCGCCCTCCAGATGGGCACCAGCCACGAGCTCGGGACAAACTTCGCCGTCGCGTTCGGGATGCAGTACCTGGACGACGAGGGGGCGCTCCAGCCGTGCTGGACCACCTCGTGGGGCACCACCACCCGCATGATCGGCGGGCTCATCATGTGCCACGGCGACCAGGAGGGCCTGCGGATCCCGCCGCGGATCGCCCACATCCAGGTGGTGGTGCTGGTGGTCCGCGACGACGACGCCGGCGCGGTCGGCGCCGAGGCGCGGCGCGTCGCCGAGGAGCTGAAGGCCGCCGGGATCCGGGCGCGCGTCGACGACCAGACGGCCACCGGGTTCGGCCGGCGCGTCACCGACTGGGAGCTGAAGGGCGTCCCCGTGCGGGTCGAGATCGGCCCGCGGGACGTCGGCGAGGGCGTCGTGTCGCTGGCGCGCCGCGACCAGCGCTCCAAGGAGACGGTGCCGGCCGCCGGCCTCCCGGAGCGCGTCTCCGCGCTGCTGGAGGACATCCAGGCCGGGCTCCTGGCCGAGGCCACGGCGTTCCGCGACGGCCGCACCACCGAGGTCGGCTCCGTCGAGGAGGCGCTCGAGGCGGCGAGGACCGGGTTCGCGATCCTGCCGTGGAGCGCGGTCGGCGACGACGGCGAGGACCGCCTCGCCGCCGAGGGCGTCACCGTCCGGTGCGTCCAGCGCGCCGACGGCACCGTCCCGGACGATCCTGCCGAGGCGGGCCTCCGGGCCATCGTCGCCCGCGCCTACTAGCCGGACGCGCCGCCCGGCGCCGGGACGGGTTCGGGCTCCGGGTCGCGGCGCGTGACCGCGCCCTGCGCGATGACGAAGCCGGCGACGGCGAGCGCGGCGTCCAGCAGGAACGCGATCCGCATGCCCTCCGCGAGGCTGTCGGCCGACACCACGATGGCGGTGTTCACGCCCAGCCCCACGGCGCCGCCCGCGATCTGGCACATGTAGAGGATCCCGCCGGCCAGGCTGGCGCGCGCGGGGTCGAGCACCGTCACGCCGGCCGTCGTCATCGACGAGTAGAACAGCCCGACGCCCGCGCCGAGCACCACCATCCCGGGGACCAGCGCCGCGTAGGGGGTGTCGGCGTCGACGAACGCCAGCATCGCCATGCCGAGCGCGAGCAGCGCGGCGCCGGCGCTCACCGTCGTCCGCGCCCCGAGGCGCTCGTAGAGCCGCCCGGCGATGAACGCGACCACGCCGAACACCAGCATCATCGGCAGCAGGCCGGCGCCGGACTCCAGCGCGGAGAACCCCAGCTGCTTCTGCATGAACTGGGGCAGGTACAGGAGCGCCGCGAAGAAGATCGCCGACATCATCAGCATCGCCAGGCAGGCGTGGACGAAGCGGCGGTTGCCGCGCACGTCGCGTGGGACGAGGGCGCGCGCGCCCTGCGTGCGCTCCAGCGGGAGGAACATGGCGAGCGCGACCAGCCCGAGGAGGAGGGGCGCGAGGATCACCGGGCTCCCGAACCCCTCCGACGGCCCCTCGTCCAGGGCGATCAGCACGGCGGCGGCGCCGACGGTCAGCACGGCGACGCCGACGTAGTCGATGCCGCGCTCCGCGCCGTCGATCCGCTGCTCCGGCACGGTCCGCGCCGTCACCAGCATCGCGAACGCGGCGATCGGCAGGTTGATGAAGAAGACCCACCGCCAGTCGAGCGCCTCGGTCAGGACGCCGCCGAGCAGCGGCCCCATGGCGTTGCCGAGGCCGGCGACCCCCAGGATGAGGCCGCCCCCCAGGCCGGCCCGGTCCTCCGGGAGGATGGAGTAGGTCATGCCGAGGATCGCCGGGAACATCAGCGCGCCGCCCACGCCCATGAGGCCGCGCGCCACGATCAGGGTCGCGATGTTCGGGGCGAGGCCGCACACCAGGGAGAACACGGCGAAGATGGTCGCGCCGACGAGGAAGGCGCGCTTGCGCCCGAACACGTCGGCCAGGCGGCCGCCGATCACGATCAGCACGCCGAACACGAGCGCATACGCGTTGATGACCCACTGCGACTTGCTGAGCGAGGTGTCGAACTCGCGCTCGATGTTGGGGATCGCGACGCTCAGCGCGGTGAAGTCGTTTGCGATGACGAGCACGCCGAGGCCCATGGCCACGAGCGCGAGGACGGTCTCATGGCCGAGCGGGGTCGCGCGGCGCCCCTCCGATGCCGGCACGGTCCCTCCTCCCCAGGCTTGCGTCGGCGTCCGGCGCAGTACACGCGCCGCGGCGCCTCGGCGTCAAACGGCCGGGGGCGGCTCGCTCCGTCGACGGGCGAACCCGCGGAGCTCGTCGATCAGGGCGCGCGGGTCGGAGGGGTCGAGCACGCGACCCGGCAGCACCGCCGCCCCCAGGATCTCCCCCGCGCCCCGCAGGGCCGCGCGCCCTTGACCGGCACGCAGGTCCTCCCCGATGCCCCGGAGCTCACCCGCCAGCCACACGTACCGCACCGGCCGGACCCGCCCGATGTCCACCGGGTCGCCCAACGCGATCGCCACGGCCAGGGCCGGGACGTCCAGGCCGGAGCCGATGTCCACACCCAGCGAGTACTCGGTGCGCAGGTTGACGTCGTGGGCGACGAACCCCGCAGGCGACTCGATGAACTGGACCGCGCCGACGCCCCGGTAGCCCGCCGCCGCCACGAGCCGGGAGGCGGCCAGTCCCATCGCCGCGGGCACGCGGGCCATGTGGGTCACCGACGACATCCCCGTCGACCGCGGGCTGCTCGTGACCGTGCGCATCGCCGTCGCCGCGAAGCCGGCGCCGCTGCGGGCGAAGTGCAGGCGCCACCGCCGGCCCGTGACGAACGGCTGCACGATCACCGACCCGGTGTCGGCGGCCATCTCGCGGACCAGCCGGTCGCGCGTCGGCGCGTCGGGCGCGAGGGCGGCGGCCCGGTAGCGCACGCCGGCGGTCGTCGGCGTGGCCGACGTCACCGGCTTCACCACGCAGGGGGCCGCGGGGAGCAGGGACCCGTCCATCGCGCCGTGCACCACCACGCCGCCGGGGGTCAGGACGCCCGCCAGGGCCCCCGTCGCCTCGAGCCCGTCCTTGGCGCAGAGCGCCTGGTACGCGGCCCGGCCCGGCCCCGTCCCGCGCGCGCCCCCCACACGCCCGTCGTACCGCGCGGCCAGCAGATGCGTCGTGG